>Ga0209536_100017535_pt1 | contig 10138 bp, 9 predicted proteins | sample DeeMarSeWOR28_12_FD_187461 | JGI IMG/M metagenome (GOLD analysis project Ga0209536, IMG submission 187461) | Marine sediment microbial communities from White Oak River estuary, North Carolina - WOR-2-8_12 (SPAdes) (version 2) | ecosystem: Environmental > Aquatic > Marine > Intertidal zone >... | reverse complement strand
CGACTGCAACTGCTCGACTCCGACTCGGATTTCCTGGTCCTGACACCGCTTGGCCGCAAGCCACCGGACACACGGCGCGCGCCGCTTGCTGCCGCCATCATGCTCGGGGTCGTCGTCAGCGTACTGCTCGGTTACGCGCCCATCTCGGTCGCCGCGGTTGTTGGCGGGTCGATCATGGTGCTGACCGGCTGCCTGACCATGGAACAGGCCTATCGGGCCATCGACTGGCGCGCGATATTCCTGATTGCCGGCATGCTGCCGCTCGGCACTGCCATGCAGAGCACCGGCGCCGCAACCTACATCGCCGACCAGGTAATGTTGCTGCTCGGCGATGCCGGCCCCTGGCCGGTCATCATGGGACTCTACATCGTGACGGCTATGGCAACGATGATCATTCCGACCGCGGCCCTCGTCGTACTCATGTCGCCGATCGTCCTCTCCGCCATGTCCGATATGGGCTACGCGCCGGAGACGGCCATGATGGCGATAGCAATGGCGGCCTCGGCGAGTTTCACGAGCCCGATATCGCATCCTGCCAACATCCTGGTCATGGGCCCGGGCGGGTATCGATTCGTGGACTATCTCAAGGTCGGCGTGCCATTGACCATCGTCGTGTTCATCGCGGTAATGATATTGTTGCCCTTCTTCTGGCCGCTGCAGCCCGCCTGAATCGTCAATAGAGGTAGAGTTTACTGGCACACCGACTCGTAATTGCCGGAGCGGGTCACGCTGCCGGACAGGTTGTGGCCTCGCTCAGGCAGAAAGGCTTCGACGGCAGGATCGTGCTGGTCGGCGAAGAGGCCTGGCTGCCTTACCAGCGCCCACCACTCTCGAAAAAATTCCTGGCCGGGGAGTTGCCGGCGGAGCGCCTGTACGTCAAGCCCGCCGACTTCTACGATGCGCCCGACATCGACGTCCTCCTGAAAACCCGGATCGCCGCAATCGACCGGGCCGAGCAATCGGTAGTGACCAGCGCCGGCGAGCAAATTGCCTACGACACGCTCGTCCTGGCGACAGGCTCGCGCGTCAGGCGCGTCGACGTGCCGGGAAGCGACCTGGAGGGCGTGCACTACCTGCGAAGTATCGATGACGTTGCTCGCATCCGCGCAGAACTCGATACGGCCCGGAGGATCGTCATCATCGGCGCCGGCTATATCGGCCTCGAAGTGGCCGCGGTGACCCGGCAACTGGGACACGATGTATCCGTAGTCGAAATGGCGGACAGGGTAATGAGCAGGGTTGTGTGTCCGGCCGTATCCGACTTTTACAGGGCGGAGCACGAAGCGCACGGTGTCAATTTGCAGTTATCGACGACACTCGAGGCATTCGAGGGTGAATCCCGGGTGGAGGCAGTGAGGACGAATGGCGGTCGATCGATTCCTGCAGATATCGTGGTCGCAGGCGTCGGTATCGTACCGAATACCGAGCTCGCGGCAGCCGCGGGTCTCGCCGTCGATGACGGCATCGTCGTTGACTCCCGTTGCCGGACCGCCGACGACGCCATTTATGCCGTGGGAGACTGCACGTCACATCCCAACGGCATTTACGGCAGGCGTGTGAGGCTGGAGTCGGTTCACAACGCGCTCGAGCAGGCGAAAACTGCCGCTGCCAATATCTGCGACGAGGATGTCGAGTACATGCAGGTTCCCTGGTTCTGGTCGGACCAGTATGACCTGAAGCTGCAGATAGCGGGTTTATCGGAAGGGTATGACGAGGTGGTTGTCCGCGGTGAACCGGCGAGCCGTTCCTTTTCCTGCCTCTACCTGCGGGAAGGTGTACTGATCGCCTGCGACGCGATCAATGCCCCACGGGATTTCCTGCAATCGAAAGCCCTGGTTGCAGACAGGCGGTGCATCGCGCGGGAGCGCCTGGCCGATAGTGACGTGCAGCTCAAGGACCTGGCCTAGGCGCCGGGATTCAGCGGTCGGCGACGTCCGACGCTGTCAACTCGACATTGCCCGTTACGTCAATGGTGAGCCGCCTCTCCATCGCAACCGGCCCCTGGGTGACGGAGTAGGCGCTGGCGTGCACCGCCTCCACGGCCTCCGACTCGAGACCCGCGAACTCCCCGGTTCCACCAGTGACCGCCGCCGTACCCAGGGCCCCCGGGCCGACGGTCATGTTGCCGTTCCAGACGCCCTTCCAGTGATTCGATGAGCTCCAGTAGGCGGGCAGGACGATCTTGCGAAGGAAGTTCCAGTAGTTCTCCGTCTGCTCCACGAACAGGCTGCCGCGTTCCACCAGGTGGATGTGCCAGGCGCTGTTGACGAGTGCCTCACCATTGATGAGCCGGGTATCCTCCGAGTCCGACGAATACTTGATGCCGATACCCGTAGGATTGTTGCGGCTGTCTGCAAGCACGGTCACGAGCACTTCGGTCAGTCTTATGGGGGCTTCCCACAGTTCCCGAACCTTCTCGGGATGGGGCTGCACACGGGATTCGCCGTTGTTTGTAAATACGATCGAATCGGTTGGAACGCCCGAGTAGCCGAGACTGATGATGTTGTTGTTCGTGACTGACAGAGGCGACAGGGGGTTTTTCGCTGCCAGCGGGTTGAAATACAGCAGCGCGGCCGCTGCCACTACGCCCAGCACGATTCCCAGCAACAGTCCGGCGGCATACTTGATCACAATGCACCCTCGGTCAATGCGCTTTCGGTCACGCTGTCTGAAAACGTGCCCACGAACGAGGTTACGAGCTCGATGTGCCCGTCCGGAGCGTCCGGGTCCGCATCGTCGGCTTTCGGTACCCAGCGCTCGCTGATCTCACCCTGCATGGGGCGGAATTCCTGGGTGCCCGCCCGTAACTTGCCGATCCGACTGACTCCATCAGCCGACTGCGCCGGCATTGCCGCGTAGAATGTGCCCCTGGCGGGTATATGCAGCACCCACTCGACGCTGTCCTCGATCTGGTCGCTGTCAGCAACCATGCGGCTTGCCACACCGATAACGGTGTCCCGGGAATTCCTCAGCTTGAAGAGCTCCACGCGAACACCATCGAACTTCTCGTCCGTCGGCCACTGCAGACCCGGCGGCAGCGGCTCAGCCTGCCCGGGAGCGCCAATCATGATGCGATCCGTCGGGATATTGATGCGAAACGATTCCGTGTTGCCGCCGTTAGGGGCAACCGCGATCACGGAGGATTCCCGATACTGATCGACGACCGGGGCGTAATAGGCTGCTGCAACCGTTCCGACCAGGCCTAACAGGAATCCGAAAATTAGGGTTTTCAACATGCGCCAAGTCCATCGCAAGCCACGACGAAGACCCCGAGTTTAGTTAAATCGACAGGACCGTCACAGCATCGCCGGGTGAAATTGTGACGGAGCGCACAATGGAAGGAGCCGCGCCGCGAACAACCGCCCGCAAATGCCGGACAGGCCAGGTGATTTCGCACTGCGGTCGATCCCAGTAAACTCCGGCAGGGGAACCCGCAAAGCTGCCATAACGAGACAATGACAACCGCCATATGCCTGTGGTCAGGACCACGCAACGTCTCGACTGCACTGATGTACAGTTTTGCGCAGAACGAGGGCGTGGCCGTTATCGACGAGCCGCTGTACGGCCATTACCTTCGGGTAACGGGCGCGGAGCATCCTGGCCATGAAGAGGTCATCGCGGCAATGAACTGCGACGGCGACGCCGTGATGCGGGAGTTACTCCTGCGCCAGGCGGAGAACCCCGAGCCGCGGCTGTTCGTGAAACACATGGCGCACCACCTCGTCGATCTCGATCTCGGTTTTCTCCGCCAAACCTGCAATGTTTTTCTCATTCGCGATCCGCGGGACATGCTGCCGTCGCTGTCGATCCAGCTGCCCGAGCCGTGCCTGGCCGATACCGGGCTGCGCAGGCAGTGGGAACTGTTCTCAGGTCTGCGCGCAGCAGGCCAGGAGCCGGTGATCCTGGATTCGAGGGAACTGCTGAGCGATCCGCGGCACGTATTGAGCACACTTTGCCAGCGCATCGGCATTGTATTTACGCCAGCCATGCTGAGCTGGGAACCGGGTCCGCGGCCGGAAGACGGCGTATGGGCGCCCCACTGGTACCACGCGGTGCACCGCAGCACCGGCTTTGCGCCCTATCGCGCGAAGACGGAATTCCCGGACCGGCTGAAGCCGCTGCTGGAGGAGTGCGAGCCCTGGTATGAAAAGCTCTTCCAGCACGCGATCCGCGCCGACGCAGAAGGAGCAAGGAATTGACTACGCCAGACCCTCGCAACAAGGACATTCTCGTTTACGTCAATGGCGAGCTGAAGCCGCGCGCGGAGGCCCGTGTCTCGGTTTTCGACAGCGTCGTCCAGGGCGGCGACGCCGTTTGGGAGGGGCTGCGCGTCTACAGGGGCCGGATCGCGGCGCTGTCTCCACACCTGGCGCGCCTGCAAAACTCTGCCAAGGCCCTGGCCTTTGCCGCTGTGCCGTCGTCGCAGGAAATTCGCGAGGCGATTTTCGAAACGCTAAGAGCCAATGACATGCGCGATGGAGCGCATATCCGTCTCACGCTGACGCGTGGCGAGAAAATCACCTCCGGCATGAACCCCAAGCTGAACCAGTCAGGCTGCTCGCTGATCGTACTTGCCGAATGGAAGCCACCGGTTTACTCCGACGAGGGAATTCGGGTCATCACGGCGTCGACGCGTCGCAATACGCCGTCTTGTCTCGACTCCAAGATCCACCACAACAACCTCCTCAACAACATACTCGCCGCGATCGAGGCCAATGTTGCCGGAGTCGACAGCGCGATCATGCTCGATCTGAACGGTTTCGTATCGGAGACCAACGACACGAACCTGTTCATGGTTAGAGGCGGGACGGTCTGCACACCACATGCCGACGCCTGTCTCCCCGGGCTGACGCGGCAGATGGTGCTCGATATCTGCCACGAGCAGGACATACCTGCCGTGGAACGCAACCTTTCCCTGACCGAGTTCTATACCGCCGACGAGGTATTCACGTCCGGAACCATGGGGGAATTGACACCGGTCCTGGAAGCCGACGGCCGCGTGATCGGCGACGGTACGGTCGGAGACCTGACCCGGCGATTGCAGGGGCTGCATCGCGAGGCCGCCTGGCGTGATGGCGAGGAGGTTCCGTTCTGAGTCAGCCGGACGCGAAATAGCGCGCCAGGTATTCCTCGAAGCTTATGTCGTCCTCGGCTTCGATGTCGTGCTGGCGCTGCACCGATTCCGTGGCTTCCCTTTCGATCTGCTGTGCACGCTCCGGCGGCATCGGAGCGATTGACGCGAAATAGTCCCTGTGACGACGCGCGACATCGAGCGCGTACTCGAAGAAGCTGCAGTTCGCATCCTGGAGGGCCCGCAAGAGCCGCGCAGAAGGCGTGCTCTCCGGCTCGGCAACCTGCGATGCAGCAAACGAGACCGCATCCTGGTAGCTGCCATCGCCTTCCTCGCGATCGATGAGCTCCGCGACAGCCATAACCTTGTCGATTACTTCACCCGCCCAGTCAGACAACAGGATCGGCTTGCCGTTGCGCTCGAGCGCAAGCCCCGGCTCCCTGCCTCGTTTTGCCGTCAGCGACTGGTTCTTCAGGGTCTCTTCGAAGGATCCGGGATCGAAGGGAGGGCTTTCCTCGAGCAGGCAGTAAACGAGAAACGCTTCGATGAACCGCATGGTGTTCTGGTTAATGCCTGCAGGATCCGAGAGATTGATGTCGAGCGAGCGGATCTCGACATATTCGACACCGCCACGCCGCAGTGCCGCGGTCGGCCGCTCACCGGAGTGGGCGACACGCTTCGGCCGGATCGGGCTGTAGTACTCGTTTTCGATCTGCAGCTTGTTGGTACTCAGCTGCTGATACTCGCCGTCCCTGATAATACCGATCTTCTCGTAAGCGGGCTCCGGGGTGTGGATCGCATCGCTGAGATCGCGAATATATTCGTCCAGCCGGTTCAGCGATATCGAGATACCGGCTTGTGTCTGGTTGTTGTAGCCGAGGTCGCTCATGCGTAGCGACGTCCCGAAAGGCTCGTAGTAGGTTTCTGCATTGAGTTCGCGCATCGAAAGCGCCTTACCGCCGCCAAAGGACTTGCACAGAGCCGGTGAGTCACCGAAAAGGTAAAGGACGATCCATCCGTAACGCCGGAAGTTTCGAATCAGCCCGAGATAATGCGCTGACCGAAATTCGCTTTCGCCTGTTTCCTCACCGAGGATGTCCCGATAGACCGGCCAGAAAGATTCGGGCAACGAATAATTGAAGTGGACGCCGGCGATCGTCTGCATGTTGCGGCCGTAACGATGGCCCAGTCCGCGCCGGTATACCGTCTTCATGCGGCCGACATTGGAGTCACCGTATCGCGCCAGCGGTATATCCGCATCACCTGGAATGCGGCACGGCATGCTGGCACACCAGAGCAGTTCGTCACCCAGGTGACGATACGTGAACTGATGTATGTCGCACACGACCTGCAGCGCCTCCCAGGTACTGCCGAGTGCCGGCGTAACGAACTCGAGCAGCGCTTCAGAGAAATCGGTCGTTATGAATCGATTCGTAAGCGCCGAACCGAGGCCCTGCGGATGCGGCGTCTGCGCGAGATAACCGTCCGAAGTAACGCGCAGGGCTTCCTTCTCGACACCCCTCCGCCCCCCGGCGATCCGTGCGTCGCTGCGAGCCTGCAGGGCGCCGAGGCGCTGCTCAAACACCTGATTCATGACGAGCGTTTTACCACATGCGAAGGCACGCGCGCCTCGATTCGACTAAAATAATGATCATGAACACGGTTACGCCAAAACCGATTGTCGCTGCGCTTGTGGCTGCAATATTGCTGTTTGCCGCGGATCCGGCGCTCGCGTTTCGCTGCGGCAGCAAACTCGTGCGTGACGGCATGCACGAACAGCAGGTCATTGCAGCCTGTGGCGAGCCGACGTCCGTCCGGCACCTGGGACATGCGATACGCGCATACGATTACCGCTACCGCCTTCATGGTGGAGGCTACACCTATTACCGCATGCCCGGCGTTGGTCATTTCGCGACGGAAGTCGCTATTACGGAGTTCGTTTACAATTTCGGGCCGCGCAAGCTGATGCGCCGCCTGATCTTTGAGGGTAATGTCCTGGTCGAGATCGAGACCATCGGCTACGGCTACATCGAGAAGTAGCGCGACCCCGTTAGACAATAATTCCGGATCGCTGACAATCCTGCGCAACTGCAGGTAACATGCGCCCTGTTACCCGCCGAACATTCGGGAGTTTGAAGCGCATGAATGAGACCCGCCGTCGACGATTACGCGATCGTTCCTCCGGTACCGCGACACTCATCAGTGAGGGCTGCAGGATTTCCGGCGTATTAACGGGTAGCTGCGACTTCCAGGTCAACGGCGAGGTCGAGGGCGACTGCGAGATCGAAAGCACCCTGATGCTGGCGAAGAGCGCGTTGTGGAAGGGCACCATACGCGCAGGGAACGTCATCGTCTCCGGCCACGTCGAGGGCGACATCTTCGCTATCGGCAGCGTCGAAATTACGGATACCGCGAGAATTAGCGGGACCGTGTCGGCCGAAGCCATCGCCGTCGCCGAAGGCGCCGTAGTCGAGGGCATCATGAAGACCACGAGCCAGCGGCAACCCACCGAATTTATCGAAAAGCGGAAGCCCGCAAGCTGAAGGGGCACCGCGACAGAGGGCCGCCGGCACAAGTTTCCGGTTCGGAAAAACCCGGGCGCCATTTTCTTGCGGGTGCTAAACTCTGTACAAAATAACAACAGGTGCGCGAGTAGCCTGGCGTGTTGAGCGCCTGGCTCATGTGACACCGGATAAATCAGGACTATGATCGGCTGCGACACATTGCGGATAACTGCCCTGGCGCGGTCCGTGTGCGGATTTTCGCCGCTGCTTGCCGTATCGATATTTCCAGCCACGACCCTCGCGCAGAGCGCAGACAGCCGCATTGCATCTACCTTCGTCTGGGTGGAGGTCTTTTCCGCCCTGATCCTGCTGTTTTCAGGAATTGCGATCTGGATCATCGCTCGCAACCAGACGAAGCGAATCCGCGAGCTGAAGCGCGAAGCCGAAAAACTTCGTGACGCCGATTTCGGCGAACCGCTGCACGTTCGACCGGGCGAACTCGGCGAGCTCGCCGCCGTGTTCAACGACATGCGGGACAAACTGAAAGCTACGACGATCTCTCGCGACTACGTCGACCGCATCCTCGCCAGCATGAACGATGCCATTATCGTCACCGGCAGCGACGGTACGATCAAGCGGGTCAACAAGGCAACGTCGCACCTTCTTGGCTACGAGGAACAGGAACTCGTCGGTACTTCGATCGATTTCGTCGTGAACACGCGCAAGAGCGGCACCCTCGGTAACCAGAAGCCATCGGGTGTACCGCGCGAGGCATTTTTCGAGACCAAGTTTGGCGAATCGGTTCCCGTTTCCTATACCTGCTCATTCCTCGGCGGAAAAGAAGCCGAATCCGGCGACCGGATTTACGCGGCTCAGAACATCACCGAGCGACGCCGCGCAGAGAAGCGCATCCGCTACCTCGCTCGTATCGATGCCCTGACGAAGGTTCCCAATCGCATGCAGTTCCAGCACCTTCTGCAACGATGCATCGCGAGGGCGCGCCGCAGCGCCAAACCCCTTTGCCTGTTTTACATCGATATCGACGCATTCAAGGAAATCAACGACACCTTCGGACACCTTGCAGGCGACACGACACTGGAAACCGTGGCCGAGCGCCTGAGCGCGGCATTGCCGGAAGACACGATCATCGGCAGGCTGGCAGGCGACGAGTTCGCCGTTATTCTTGAAGGGCTCGGGCCCGACGAGCCGGGCAGAAAGCAGATCGATGCATTGGCGAAGCAGCTGCTGGGCCGGCTCGCTGATCCTTTCTTCGTTCAGGGTCACGAGGTCTTCATGACCGCTAGCATGGGCATTGCCTACTATCCAAAGGACGCGCCGAACGTCATCGACCTGATACGCAACGCCGATGCGGCTCTCTATCACGCCAAGAAGTCCGGCGGCAACGTCTACTCATACTACGAACCCGCAATGAATGAAGCCGCCGTCGAGCGGCTCATGACCAAGAGCAAGCTAAAGCGCGCCTTCGAGCGTGACGAGCTGCTCGTTCATTACCAGCCCAAGTACAACCTCGAGACGGGCGAAGTTTTCGGTGCAGAAGCACTGGTTCGCTGGGAGTTGCCCGAGAGAGGAATGATATTGCCGTCGGATTTTATCCCGATCGCGGAGGAGACGAATCTCATCATCGAAATCGGGGAATGGGTGATCGACAAGGTATGCGAGGACTTCCGTTTCTGGCAGCGGTCCGTATCCTCGCCCGGGCGTGTTTCCGTCAACCTGTCGCTGAAGCAGCTGCGGCAGCCGAATTTCACCAGGCGGATAGGCTCGATACTGCGCAGCTATGAGGTATCGCCCACGTCCCTGGAACTCGAGATTACCGAGACCACGCTCATGGAGAACCCGGAGCGCACCATCAAGCTGCTCAACCAGCTGTACGCGCTGGGGCTGCATCTCGCAATCGATGATTTCGGCACCGGTTATTCATCATTGAGCGCATTGCAGCAGTTTCCGATCAGCACGCTGAAGATCGACAAATCTTTCGTGCGCCATGTGTCGAGCAACCCCGATGACGCCACGATCGTCAGCACGATTATTCAGATGGGCCGCAATCTCAACATGGACGTTGTCGCTGAGGGCGTGGAGAGCGAAGACCAACTCGCCTTCCTGCAGAAATTCGGCTGCACATACGTGCAGGGCCTGCTATTCGGCGACCCCATGAGCTCGGATAGCTACCTCGAACTGCTGCTCGCGCAGGCCGAAGGCACGGATACGCACAGGGCGCTGTTTGCCTGACGACCGGGCGCCTTCACTCGTTTCGCGCAACATGCTTAAATTACCCTCTCCGTTTAACCGGGGCGTACGATTGCGATAACCGCCCTATTACCAGAAGTGATTCGATGAAGAACCTGATAAGAGTTGTAGCTGCGTCTGTCCTGCTTGTCGCACCCGCATTTGGGCTCGCGTGCGAGTACCCGGAGCGCCCGACATTGCCCGACGGGAGCACGGCATCGAAGGACGACATGATTGCCGCGCAGACCGCCGTCAAGGCTTTCCTGGCGGCCGTGGACGAATATCTGGACTGCATCGAGCAGGAGGAAAAGGACGC
>Ga0209536_100017534_pt1 | contig 10138 bp, 7 predicted proteins | sample DeeMarSeWOR28_12_FD_187461 | JGI IMG/M metagenome (GOLD analysis project Ga0209536, IMG submission 187461) | Marine sediment microbial communities from White Oak River estuary, North Carolina - WOR-2-8_12 (SPAdes) (version 2) | ecosystem: Environmental > Aquatic > Marine > Intertidal zone >... | reverse complement strand
TATCAATAAATGAAGTCTCCGCATCGGAGCCGAAGCCGAGCATCGGCATGGTACTTGTCAGTTGAGCGACTTTTTCTTCCAGGGTCATACGGGAAAGAAGGTCGTCAACACGTTCTTCAACAGGTAAGGCCGTGTTTTGGTATGATAGATTATTGTCGGCTGATACAAAACATGCTGGAAGCAGTAAAACAAGTATGAATAGTATCCTCATAAGAAATCCTTTCTTCTAAAGATAATTGGATTATGGATGACCTTGACATATTTTTTTCTTACAATAACATTATCCATGGGTCAAGAGTAGACTCGATCCCAATTATTCATACTTTATCAACGGAGACATTAATGGATTACATATTTAAGCCAATAGTTCGTTTTCATTTTTTAATCACTCTGAAAAAAATAACATGTTCATCATTTGCAAGTCCTGCACCAACTGAATAAATAAAGGCGTTTGATGGATAAACCGCTTCATTTTCATATATATTGATATTTTTTTCTAATTGATTTGTAGTTTGTAACTCTGTATCCAATATTATGGGTTCAGGAGCAGGTTTTATTTCTTTTGATAAAACCAAGGTTTTTGGTTCAGAAAAAATAACTTCAACATTGTTAATTTTTGTTTTGAATGGGTAAGTATATACTTGTGAAACAACTGGTAATAATGGTTTTCCAGGATCTAAAAGAAATGTTGCAGATTCTTTTAGATTTACAGATAGATATTTTCCTTCATCTTTAATTATAGGATTAGAAAAAACAAAATTTGTTCTCTCGATTTTCAAATTATATGCATTATCATTTATTGAAGAAGCAGCTCCAAATCCAACAAATATTAAAATTCCTATTACTAAAATTGATAATAATCTTTTCAATCAAATAACCTCCGTATTAACACGTGTTAATTTATAATACCAATATATTATTTAAAATTTACTCAATAATTTTTTAATTTTTTTTAAAAAAAACATAATAATTTCTTTAATTTAATAATAGAAAAGATTTTTAATGAAATGGTATATATAAATATATAATGAATAAAACACTCTTGATTTTAATAATTATACTATTAGTTTCTCAAACAACAATTTATGCAGTAAATGTAAGAGAAGATAATCCCTTAAAACAGGATTTGTATCATTTTAATTCAAATCGTATACTTTCACAAGATGCGATAATCATTTCAGATATCGACCCTTTTTTTGGAATAATAGGTTCATATATTGCTTGTTGGTATGATAAAGATAATAACTCAACAGGACTTCTACCGTTACTTGTAAAACATAATGAAAAACTCACTGATAATCAAGAAAGATTTCTTAATCAATATTTAATTAATAAACCTAAAAAATTATTGGTGCTTGGTGAAAAATTACAATCCGAATACGAAGTAACAGAAATATTAGGTAGTCCGCCTAATGTTTCTATAGCCGTTGCTACACAGGTTTTTACAAATGTTTCAAATGTACTAATAGTTCCATATAACACAGAAAATGCATATAAATTGAGTATTATTGCAAGTCCACTTGCCAGCTATCTTAACATACCTATACTGATTTATGATAATAATCAATTAGAAATATTTGAAGTTTGTAATGCACTAAATTCCACAAATGCTATAATAATTGGGGATATCCAATTAGCACTTCCAAATATCACATCTACAATATTAAAAACTGTTGAAGAGATACAAAACACAGTTATTTCTACTATTAAGGATCGATTCAATAATATCAACTATATAACATTAACAAATCCTTCTGATATCATTCCATCTCAAATAAAAAATTCAAATGAAACCATTTTTACCGATCATATTAGAAATATAAAATTAACAATACTTGGAAAAGAAATTAATATAATAGGTAAAGGTGTAAAACAATACAACATAAGTATTCCAAATGGTATAAATCAGGTAAAAATTTTTGGAAATATAACAAAGAAAAACAGGAAAATATTAGATGTAATAAATCCCATTGATCCAATTATTTACATGACTTTTTATAGTCCACAGGGTAATATAATTTCTTATTCCAATAGTTTGGCTTACAAAATTGGCCAAACTTTTGTGGAAACACTCACATGTAATGCACCAGGAGAATATTTGCTTGTTTTAAAAATATATAATGGAATTAAGGGAGGTTATTTTATACAACGAGGACTTTCTATTGTAAATACTGATTTTGAAATTTCTATTAATATTTCTACTCTTGAAGAACCACATATGCCAATTATTCCAAATCTATCAATGGTTGCTTCTTATCTTACAAGTGCTCATGGAGGAATAATAATAGCTGATTCTGATTTTGAAGTCACAAGTAATAATTATGTGGATGTTGCAAATGGTTCTAGTTCAGGTCCGAGCTATAATGAAAGTCTACATAATTTTACAAATCAAAAAGTAAACTATACAATAGAGCAACTTGAAAATGCATTGTCTTTACTTAATAATCATAGCATGTTTGATAGTTATGTAAATGGTTCAGCATGGCTTGCAATACTTGCTGATACCACTATGATACCAATGTACTTCTATGGTCCTTCTCAATGGGGATTACCTGAAAAAGGACTTCCATCCGACAATCCATATTCACTTAATTGGAATCTTTCTGTTGGAAGAATAATAGGTTGGGATATACAAGATGTTTCTTTACTTGTATGTAGAACTCTATTTTATCAAGACCTTTGTGGTGAGCCAACAAGACCTAGAGATTGGCATAACCGCTTTAATTTTATTTTTGGTGAAGGATTTGGTGAAACAGGAGGAATTTTTCATCAAGTTCCATATTCTAGAGAAATAAGAAAATATGGTTTTAAAACAATGGTTTTTGGTGATTTTAGAAATAGTAGACAAATTTCTACATTATTAAAATCCTATACAGGTTCAAATTATGTAGAATATCTTGGACATGGAGATTGGTTTTGGTTTACCCCGTCAATTTATGGTTTTGATTCTTATTCAAAGGCAATTGATGTAGCTCATGCAAGTAATTGGGTTTTTTCAAAACCAAGTATTTTTCTTTCATCTGCATGTTTAATGGGCCGTGTTGATGGTATTGCTCCACAGATGAATATTGGTCTTGCTATGCTTCATGCAGGTTGTAATTGTTTTGTCGGCTCAACTCGTGAAACCGGTTCAGAAGCAGGTTTAACAACTTTTGAAAATCATATGATAGTGGATAACTTTAGTGTAGGTGAAGCATTACGTGGTGAAAAGAAAGTTGATCAAGAATTACCGACTTTTTATGTAAGAACTTTGTATGGTGATCCTGCTTTTAATCCATATGAACCTAATAATGGTTTTAGTAGTCAAGGAAGACCAGTATTAACAAACTAAATTTATACTTTAAAATATTTATATGCTCTATTAAATTGCTTTGAAATCTTTATCTATTTTTCCATTTAGGTTTACGTCTTTCTAAAAAAGCTTGCATTCCTTCTTGAGCATCTTCAGATAAGCAATTTTTTGCAATCGTTTCTTTTGCATAGTTATATGCTGATTCTTCATCTTTATCTATCTGATGATAAAATGCTTTTTTTCCAGTTTCAAGTGTGTATCGACTAAACTTAGAAAGTTCTGTTGCCCAATTTTTTGTTTCTTTAGCAAGTTTATCTGTATGCACAACCTTGTTTACTAGTCCAAATTTTTCTGCCTCTTCTGCTGTAATAAATCTACCTGTTAAAAGCATATCCAGTGCTCTTCTTTTTCCGATAATTCGGCTGAGAGGAACCATAGGTGTTGAACAAAAAAGACCAATATTTACTCCTGGGGTGGAAAACTTAGCATTATTTCCTGCAATAGCAAGATCGCATGAAGCAACTAACTGACATCCTGCTGCCATAGCAATACCATGAACTTGAGCAATAACAGGTTGAGGTAATTTATGAAGAGTAAGCATCAATTTAGAGCAATTTGTAAAAATTTTACGAAAATGATTAATATCATAATTTTTCCCACTTAACTCAGTTATATCATGACCAACACAAAAAGCAGGACCGTTTGCCTTTATTACAATAACATTAACATCTAAGTCTTCAGCAACATTATCTAATTGCTTCTGCATTTTGTTCATCAATTCAAGAGAAAGTGCATTAAGTTGTTTTGGACGATTTAATATAAGCCATCCAATATGATCTTTTTTTTCGAATATTATAGGTTCCATTTTCAAAGCCTGTTTGCTTTAAGTAATAAGTCTTTAAGTGTTTTTATATTCTATTTTGTATTGGTATTTAACAAAGAGAAATCATAATTAATTATTAATATATTATGGGGTTTAATCTGGAGTTGGAGATTTGAATGGATATTAAAAATAAACATATCTTATTAGTAGCAGGTAATAGTTTTTTTATAATTGCAACTATTATTGTAAATGCCCTTGCAGTAATACTTCCGTTAAATGGTAAAACAACGCAAGAGCTTTCTGATAATTTACCAAATTTGTTTGTTCCTGCTGGAATTACATTTTCAATCTGGAGTATTATCTATACATTTCTAATTATTTTCATGATTTATCAAATACTCAGCTTAAGTAAAAAACAACAATATGACACAAGTTACCTTGAAAAAATCGGTGGGTTTTTTATAATTGCAAGTTTGGCCAACATCATTTGGATATTTCTATGGCATTATGAGCTTGTAGAATTTTCTGTTTTAGCAATGCTTCTCTTATTTATCTCGTTGCTTATTATTTACCTAAAATTAAATATTAGTTTATCATCAGTTTCACTAAAGGAAAAACTTGCAGTACATGTGACAATCAGTATTTATCTTGGATGGATTACTGTTGCAACAATTGCTAATGTAACTGCTGTATTAGTTAAATTAAATGTAGGAGAACTTTTCCTTGGCCAAGTAACTTGGACTATTTTAGTAATTGCAGTTGCAACGCTAATTTCTGTTTTAATTCTTGTACAACGAAAAGATATTGCTTATAATCTTGTTATAATATGGGCTTTAATAGGTATTGTAATTAAAAGAACCAGTGCTGATCCATTATTTGGGATTCAAACCAATATTGCAATTACTGCAGCTATTGCAATATTTATTATAATTTTAACAATGTTTGTTAATTTCATATCAACTTTTTATAAAAAAACATCAAAAGTACAAAAATAGGTGGCAAATCTTTTTTATCTTTATCAATATTATAATTTTAAACTTCAAAAAAGATATTAAAAAATAATAAATAAATTATTTTAATTGATTTAATATTTAAAAATAATTGAGGGGTTTAGCTTTGTTTTGAGGGAGGAAAGAAAGGAATGAAAAGTTGTAAAAATAATAATCATTCTCTCTTCCAGACTAAACCCCGCAATCGCAGGGATATAAACTTGTATTAAATAAATCTTACTACACATGTTATAACATGTCTAGTTTTTTTATTAAAATTTTATATAATAAGAAAATAAGAATTTTTATATAATTTTTAATGCGTAAATGCGTCTAAAAGTTCAAATAAATTAAAATTATGAATAATATTTTCATATGCATTTTTATTTCTTGTTGCAAGAGATACAATAAATTCACCTGTTTGAGGACATGAAACCATCTGATAAGGTGTTTCTTTAGCAACTATAATATATAAAATAAAAAATCTGATATCTGTTTTACCAAGGTAAATATCACGAAGTATATTCATAGTTTTGTTTAAATCAAGGCTACCCCATTCTGATTCAATTCCTTTACTAATAGCAACATAATGTAACCAAGTACTGGCTGCAGAAATTGAGGTTCCACTCATTTGATTTCTTTTCAATAATATAGCAAATAAGGGAAATATATTTGGATTGTATTTTTTCCTTTGTGTTTCAGCAGTAATTGGATTAATAAATATATTTGCTCTTCTAACTGCGTAATCTATTTTCCAAAAAGGTTTTGTTGATTCAATAGGGTTATCCCATGTTCCGACATATGAAAAATTTGCTGTTGTTTCAATTGCATAACCTATAGGAATTTTTCCATCTGAAACAATAAAATTATAACCTAATGTTTTATTTGAAGTGATAATATCAATTGCTTCTGTTATATTTGATGCCAAGTCAAGCACCATTCTCATTTTAAAACCAACATCTATTCCATTTAACTTTTCATCATCAGTCCATGATGAAAGCATACCTGTTGCTATTGCCTTTTCATTTATACCATCGGCAACTGTAACCATACCTGCTTCGGAAATAGATACAGATGAAAAACAGTCGATAGGTTTTCTAACTATCAGAACTTGAGTTTCCACTAAATAAATTCCTGTTTCGGGGTCTTTTATTTTTATAGGAAAATCATGACTTCTTGCATGATATAATTTTCCATCATTTGTGGCAGGTCCCCAAACTGCAAAACTACCGCAATTAACTACGAGATAAAAACCAACATTATAAACAGATATATTTTCAAAAGACAAGTTTGAACCATTAGCAACACCTTCCATTTCTTCGATATAACACTTTGGTACATACGATTTCATGGTATTCCATATTTCAGTTAGCTCTTGATATGAAAATCCTCTTTGTGTAATCCAGTTACAAAATGCACGAAAATTTGCATTAATTTCATTTTTTAATAAAATACCCTGTTGATATCCCATTTCATAATTTGAACCATTTAGATAAAGAATATTTACACCATTATGCTCTTCAAGCCAACCATATTGATTATTGCAAATTGTGTTTGGTATTAATTTATTTTCATCTTTTTTAATTATGTTACTTGAAATTGTATATGGTATTAATAAATTCAAAAAAAATAAAATTAATAATAAAGTAGATATTTTTTTCTTCATTTATTAAACACCTCTTTAAATTATATAAAATGAATTCTTTACATATTTAAATAAATAATCATTAAAAAATTTATTTAAATTAAAATTTGTTTTATTCATTCTATATTTAAGATTATATATTCAAAATAAAAAAAAGAAATTATTTATATAAATTATTTAGCTTTTTTTAACTTGGTATTGCAGCAGTAGCTTGGTCTGAGTAATGTGCAAAGTATCGTTGGGTGTAATCTTCGCTTTGATATCCAAGTCGATAATGTGGTACCCAATGATTAATTGACGATATAACCATTATATTATCTATTGTAATATCTGGAAAGGTTTGGTTACCATGATCAGTTGTACCATCAAAGTTACCTATAATTGTTTTAGTTTTCTTTGGTATAAGTAGTACGTATTTATTTATTGCATAGTCAAGCAATGCAAAGTGGTATGGATCTCCTGTATTATCCTCCCAACGTGATACAATTTCTGTAACATAGGATCGGATTTTTCCAAAATAAGGTAGATTACCATCATTTGTGATATTAACTGTTACGGTTAATTTAGCTCCTCCATCCCAGGAGACAAAGGATTCCATAGTTATTGGTTGTTTTGGAGTTCTCAGAGCTTCTTGTTCTATTAAAATACGGTATTCTGCTTCTGTTAGCGCAACTGTACTTTCCCTTCCGACAAAGTTTGTGTCCCCACCGTCAAAGTAAACTGTTGGAAATGCATAGATTTTAAAAATACCAAAGCTGTAATCACGGTTTCTTTCTTGAGCTATAAGGGACATATCATTAACTAGAGCAACATAGTAAAAAGGATAGTCGCCACTAAGGTATATGTTGTATAACGCTTCAGCTGCAGAAGGACAATTTGGACACCAAGTAGCAGTACATTCCTCTGCAAATACTGTATGGGTAAAGTCTACTGGTAAGGGGTCATAGTTAACTGTAAATGAAATTGCTTGTACTGTTGATGCTATCAATAGCGTTATTATTAATCCCGTTATAACATACTTTTTCATAATATCTCCCACTTTATATAAAGAAAAAAGAGGTATTAATAATTAACGTCTGTTAATAATAATTTATTTTATATTATTTTATTTCATTTTTTATAAGATGATTAAATTAATTTGAAGACGTATGTATATAAAAACTTAAAATAAAATCAATTCAAATAATTGCTTTAATTCTTAGAAATAAAAATCCATAAAATTTTGAGATTTTTTTCTTTGATAAAATAAACATTTTTTACATTCGCTAATAATTGTAAAGATTGAGGGAAATAGTTGTACAATAACGTTTTAATAATAAAAATACTCAAAACTAGTTTCAAATGGTGATAAATATGAATAAAAAATCTATATCAGCATTGGTAGTAATTGGATTACTTTCAGTAATCATTTTTACTACTGGTCCTGTTAGTGCTTGTCACTATAAAGTTGGAACTTACGAAAGTGATTATACAACATCAAAAAACTCTTTTTTTATAGGAGAAACTGTTTACGTTATGGGAAGTGAATATGGGTATAATTATCCCTTAAAGTTGAGAATTAATGACCCCGCCTGTAATACTGTATATTATTCTAATGAATCAAAATATGTTGTTTACGGCTCTTTTTTCTTAAATGATACTTCTCCAGTTGGTGTTTGGTCTGTTCAGCTTGGTATATACTATTGTGGTTATTGGCACTGGTCGACTAGTTCTGGAAGAATTGCTTATTTTAGTGTATCAGATGCAGAATTTATATTGACAATAAATATTGTTGGAAATGGAGACGTAGTTGTTGATCCTGATTTAAATTATTACTCATATGGTTCAATTGTCAATCTAACTGCAGTTCCAAATTCTGGTTGGAGTTTTATTAATTGGACTGGTGATATTAGTTCAACTAATTACCAAGAAACCATTATTATGAATAATAATAAATCAGTAACAGCTTATTTTATTCAAAATCAATATACATTAGATGTTAATATCATTGGTAATGGTAGTGTTATTAAAGAACCAGATCAAACAATTTATCTTTATGGAGATATTGTTAATTTATCTTGTTATCCAGATTTAGGTTGGACTTTTTATCAATGGGAAGGAGATATTACTGGTAATGACAATCCTGCTTTTGTTACAATAGATGGAAATAAAAATATTACAGCAGTTTTTGTTGAATCCTTATACAATCTTACTGTTAATATTGATGGAGATGGAATTGTTGATGTAAATCCATTAGGACCATATTATTATGGTAATGTTGTATCAGTAGTAGCTACTGCAAACATTGGTAATGTATTTAGTCATTGGAGCGGAGATCTTGAATCCATTAATATGTCTGAGATAATAATTATGGACTCTAATAAAACTATTACCGCTCATTTTATACAAGAGAATTATAAATTAATAATTGATATTGAAGGTAGCGGGAGCGTAAATAAAACACCTGATCAAGAGAATTACACGTATAATACATCTGTTGAGTTAAATGCAATTGCCTCATCTGGTTGGGTTTTTAATCATTGGAGCGGAAGTCTAAGTGGAAATATAAATCCAGTAACAATCAATATTACAGAGGATAAAAATATTACAGCACATTTCATGCTATCAAATCAGGGAGGCGGAGGATCGAGTAATGGTGGAGGCGGTGGCGGAAGAAGCGGATCCACTACCCAATCAACAAATAGACATCCATTTGCTAATTTATCAGCAGGAGAACCATATATCGGTTTTATAGATGAAGAACTAGAATTTAACGGCTCACTAAGTTACGATCCTGATGGACATATTGTAAAATATGAATGGTTATTTGGTGACGGAACAACTGGTAATGGTGAAATTACAACACATGTATACACAAACCCAGGAGACTATAAATTAGAATTAAAAGTAATAGATAATGATGGTGCAATTAATACTAGTGAAACTGTTGCAGTTATTGTTATACCAAACCGTGCTCCTTCTGAACCAGTTTTCATCGGTCCAAATGAAGGAAAAGTAAATATTAATTATTCTTTCAGTGTTACTTCAACAGATGATGATCTTGACAATATCAAATACACAATTAACTGGGGCGATAGTAGTGTTAGTGAAAGTGATTATATCTTATCCGGAGTTCAATTTAATATATCTCATATTTGGTTAAAACCTGGGGAATACAAAATTCAAATTAAAGCTGATGATGGTAAAACTAATACTACAGATGATTTTACAATAATAATTCATGATAATGAACCTGCTCCTGAATCAGACAACTTTCTATTAATCTTACTAGGTCTTCTTGCATTGATATTGTTACTGATATTATTATATCTTGCAAAAAGAAATAAGGATAATGAGGAAGAAAAAAATAAAAAGAAGAAAAAAAAGTAATTTTTTTAATTTATTTCTTT
>Ga0209536_100017533_pt1 | contig 10138 bp, 9 predicted proteins | sample DeeMarSeWOR28_12_FD_187461 | JGI IMG/M metagenome (GOLD analysis project Ga0209536, IMG submission 187461) | Marine sediment microbial communities from White Oak River estuary, North Carolina - WOR-2-8_12 (SPAdes) (version 2) | ecosystem: Environmental > Aquatic > Marine > Intertidal zone >... | reverse complement strand
ATCGCGGCTGCATTCGGCCTTCATGTCAATGCGGTCTTAAAACACCTTGGAAATCTGCTGCAGGGCAATCGCATCCAGGTGATTCGCGCAGGCAGCGCTGTCTTTTACGGCGCGTTATACCGCAAAAGTGGGCGCACTCTCCGCCCCGTCAAAGCGGAACTGCCCCGCTGCCGGCGGGATGCAGTCGGGGCGGCGGAAGAAAAAGGAGAATTATAAGGATTATCCAAAAGGAAAGGAAAATAGACGATGAAAGTAGCAGTCAGCGCGACCGGAAATCAACTCGATTCCGCTATCGATGCGCGGTTTGGGCGATGTGCCTATTTTTTGATCGTCGATACCGAGAATATGAGCGTTGAGGCCTTTTCCAACGAAAGCGGCGCCCTCGGCGGCGGTGCCGGGATTCAATCCGCCCAGTTCATCGCTTCTAAAGGCATACAGTTTGTCATCACCGGCAACTGCGGTCCTGAGGCCATTTATACGCTTTCCGCGGCGGGAATAGGGGTGATACTGGGTCAAAGCGGAGCGGCAAAAGAAGCGATCGAACGGTTCAACCGGGGAGAGCTTCGTCCGGCATCCGAAGCCAATGTGGTTGCCCATTACCAAATGGAAGCCGGACCCGGCGCAAGCCGCAGAGATGAAATAGACTCAGGTCCCGGCAGGGAAGTTTAGGCGGAATCAGACCAAAGGATTCAGATCGATATCCGACCGGTTTTTGATTTGAACGAAAGGATGATTTGTCTAATGGAAAAAGAAAGCACGTGTTCGCTAAAACAAAACAAAGACAAGGAGCGCCGGGTGCAGGACGAACAGATTCGAGAGCGCTTGGGGCGCATCAAAAACAAAATCCTGGTCATGAGCGGGAAAGGTGGTGTCGGAAAAAGCAGCATTGCCGCCTTTCTGTCCCTCTCGTTGGCCAAGAAGGGATTCAGTGTCGGGCTCATGGATGTGGATTTGCACGGGCCCAGCATACCGCGGCTTTTAGGGCTGCAGGGAACCCTGCAACCTTCTCCCCAGGTAGGTAAGGCGCTTCCGATTCAACTTCTCTCCAATCTGGCGGTTGTTTCCATCGAAGCGCTGATGGGAGAGGATAAGGACCGAGCCACCATCTGGCGGGGCCCGCTTAAAATCGGCGTCATTCGACAGTTTATCGCCGATATCGACTGGCCGGATCTGGACTATCTGATTATCGATTCTCCGCCGGGGACCGGGGATGAGCCGTTGACCGTGGCCCAGACCATTCCGGATGCCAAGGCCATTATCGTGACGACTCCGCAGGAGATATCGTTGGCCGATGTACGCAAGTCGATTAATTTCTGCCGTGAAGTCCACATGCAAATTCTTGGTTTGGTTGAAAACATGAGCGGCCTGGTGTGTCCCAAGTGCGGGGAACATATCGAGCTGTTCAAGCAAGGGGGGGGACGGTTAACCGCCCGGAGAGAAAATCTGAAGCTTCTTGGAAGTCTGCCGATCGACCCCGAAGTAGTGGACAGAGGGGATGCCGGCGAGCTCGGGCGGATGGTGCTCAGCGTCCATCCGTTCAATCTGGAATTTCAGAAATTTGTGGAAAACCTTATCCGGCTGGCGACGATGCCGGCCACGGCTTGGGGACGGGAAGAAAAGGCGTCGAAAATCGTCTCATTAAAAAAAGGATGATCGCCACCGAGGCCGAGCTTAAGACTTCACAATGTACAGTACAACAATGAAAAACCGAAAAGCTTTGCATATTGCACGATTGATTCAAAGAAAAGGGGCCATTCATGCTTCAAAAAATTACCGCGTCCGGGGCTTTCGGTCGCCACCCAGCGAGGTACCTGGAAGCGTTTGTCCCGGAGAAAAATCGTTCGCTGAAAGCGGCGCTTTTCAAAAACCATGTAAAACAGTTTAACGAAATATCCTGCTCGGCGGCAACGGTGGTCACCGTCGTCAATGCCCTCCGGGAATTCCAGGGCGACCGGTCCGGGCCGATTACCCAGATGGATATTCTTGAAAAGGTTCGTACCGGGCACTGGAGGGAAAGGATGAGCCCGGGAGGATACCATGGCAGGCAGGGGCTGCCGCTGCCCCTGCTGGGAGAGATTGTGAAAAACAGCCTGGAGGCTTACCGGCTTGCCTACAAGACCGTTGAAACCATTCAGGGTGCGAAGGATCGTTTTCAGATTAACAAACAGAAGGAAAAGCTGAAGCAGCGGCTTGTTGAGTTTGAAACCCGGGACAGCTGCGTGATCCTTGCTCACTTTGATCAGGGCGCCTTTGTCAGGACACCGAACATCCCGCATATTTCACCGGTGGGACGGTTTGATATTCAAAGCGGAGAAGTCACTATTCTGGACGTGGACCCGGAGCAGGACAGGCGTTATAAGGTACCGTTTGCTACCTTCTGCAAGGGTCTTTTCAGCAGTTACCATCCCGTGCTGCGACCATTCGGATATCAGGCGGGCGGGTATGTATGGGTGAGGCTCAATTGAGGCAACAATCGGCAGGGCGTCAGGCCGAACTTTATCAAATCGGCTGAAATTAAAGATATTACTTGTCCGGCATGCGAAAAGGAAGACGTCGATACTACGACCTGTTTTCACATTTTTACGACAGGTTCATTGCGCTTCATTCCCGCAGGGATGAACAGAGCACCCGCTATTTTCTGGTCGATTCCGCTCGTCTGGAAGGAGTTGACGATCCGCACCTGCTGGATATCTGCTGTGGAACCGGGTCCGTAGTGCTTGCCTTTGCGAGAAAATATCCGGAAGGCACGTCCATCGGCCTGGATTTTTCCCGCGGTATGCTGCGCAGGGCCAAAGAAAAAGATTCCGCTGGATCGGCAAATTTCCTTGAAGCCGATGCGAGCCTGCTGCCCTTCTCAAATGCTGTTTTTGATGCGGTTGTCTGCTCACATGCGTTGTACGAGCTCAAAGGTGAAGCGCCAATGGAAGCGCTAAAGGAGATGAAGCGCGTGGTTAAGTCCGGTAGAACGGTCTTGATCATGGAGCATGAAGTGCCTGAGCGTTTATTTATAAGATTCCTCTTTAGACTTCGGATGGCTCTGGTAGGCTCCGCCGGTGCGGCAGGATTTCTCGTTGCGGGCCTTGAACCGTTTAAACGACTTTTTTCAGAGGTTCATCTGTCGCACTCTCCATCGGGAAAGAGCAGATTGATACGTTGTATTAAATGAATCCAAATTGAAAAAGCAAAGGAGGCCTAAAATGGCTAAAATGAGAAAATTTATGGCGGTGCATAACAACCCGGGTATTGATTGTAAAGTGGTCCAGTCCAATTGGCGGAAACTTGCAAAAGTTGAATCGGCCACCTGGGTAAGGACTTACATCAATGAGGAGAAGGGCATTCGTTATTGCATCTGGCTTTCACCGGATGAACGGGAATTGGAAAAAATTTTTAACGAAATCGGGGTGACCTACGATTCCATACTGCCGGTTGAGGAAACGGTCCCCGATCTCTGGGGTGAAGCCTGGGAAGAACACCTCGAGAAGGATGCGGTGGCGGATACGCTGGCGATGTGATTTGTATCTGCTGTGACTCTGCGCTTAATGCTTTACTTTGGAATTCTTCTGCGGCTTGCGCGGCTGTTTCGAGCGCTTTCAAATCGCACCCCTCGCCGTCGAAGAATAAACGCGTGGAATCTCCGATCTACTCATCATCGTCCGCAAGTAGCGGGCTCTTTTATTTGAGCCTGCTGAACAGATTCATTTTATTGATTTTCCCGAGATCTGATCAGCAGCAAGGGTCGATCGATTTTATGCAACACACTGGCGGCAACACTGCCGTAAAAGACCCGAGACAATCCTCCCCAGCCGTGGCTGGCGATTGCAATCAGGTCCACCGCTTGATTTTCGGCGGTAGTCAAAATCATTTCGGTTATCGCGCCGCTAAGGATCATCTCTTGGGTATGAATACCTTTTTGCTGAAATTGTTCCTTGAGTTCAGCCAAATAGGCTTCCGCTGTCTTCATTTTGCGGTTTAATTCTTCAAAATAATGCCGTTGACTCGGAACTTCAGGGCCTAAAAATATCTTGTCCGGCTGGACAACATGGAGAAAAATCACCTTGGCATTGTACCGCTGCGCCAGTTGTTCCACGTGAGGTAAAATGGCCTCGGCCCGCCTTGACAGGTCCAAGGGTACCAATATATTCCGATACATAATGTTTTGCCTCCCTTCCGACAATTTGCCGTCCGCTTCATTTAGACGGGTTTATTTTACGTGTGTTGGGTTAAACCTCGATTCTTTTTTACATCGATCTCGCACGTCCTTTCACAAAACGCCCTTCATGCCTCAATAACTTAAGGCACTGACGATATTGCCGTTCGATAAGCCCCCGGCCTCGAGCGCACAGCGGGGTTCGGTCATTGCTTCATTCGGTATAGCCCGATAATTTCATGAAAGATTTTCAGCAGGTTTTGAAAATATAATGAAAATAGCTGATTGCCTTCAAAATTGGTATAATATCATAAGGAACACTTTGTCGCCGCAATTGAAAAAGGTAAATGCGTGAAAAATTTCACCCTTTGGGCAAAGCGCATTCGCCCATTTGCTGCGTTATCCGGGGCTTGCGGCACTCGGCGTACCGCTGTGCCCCGGAGTGCCTTCCAAATGAACGCATGCGCTTTGTGAAGTATTCTGTTTAGTGGGTCGAAAGGGCTTCTTCGATCACCTCCTTCAGGTTGCCTGCCGATGTAACGGCCAACTGCACACCGGCATTGGACAGGGCATACCCCGGTCCTTTTCGCGAGAGGTCTTCATTGATCATGACGTGATCCACATTTTGTCCGATCAGCCACTCGGCCACGCGAATCCCTTTTGCGGTTTCAATGTCCTTGTGGGGATTTTCAACGATCTCTTGTTTCTCAATGCGTCGATCGGAAAGCCGGACAGTCACCAGGGCGAAATAGGGTGACTCGCCGAAATGATGGCTTAATTTTCCCGAAGGCTCCGCCAGTGGGACGGCGATGCGCAAATGGCTTCGGGGCTGTGGCTCATAATGGATCATCACCCTCTCCAAGTGAGGCACCTTCCGACGGATATCCTCTTCAAGATCTTGACTTACCTGATGGGCCTTTTGGAGGTCAACCGTCCTGACGATGATGCTTGTCTGCAGAAAACGGAAGCGGCCCGCATTGCGCCCGACAAGTGATTTGACCTGGACCACCATGGGGTGTTCGTTCAAAATGATCCGGACCTGGTCTAAAGTTTCAAAATCGATAGATGCGTCCAGCAGGACCCGCATACCGCTGGAGAGCAGTTCCCACCCGGCCCGCGCGATGAAAATGAGGACAAGGCCGGTTGCGAATTGGTCAATCGATACCCCATAAAAGCTCGGATCCCACCCAAAGTATCCCGGCAAAATCGCAGCCAGGACAATCATGGAAGAAAGGACATCCACCTGCCGGTGCCGGGCTTCGGCCAAGAGAGTGGGGGAACCGGTTTGCCGCCCGACGGCAAGGGCGTAACGGCCGAAAAGGAAGGTTGCCGCGACGCCCAGAGAGAGCAGAAGAATGACTCCCAGCGAGATCTTCAAGGGGCCGGATGGCCCGGCCAGAACCTTACGGGCGATTTCATATCCGGCAAAAAAAATTGAAAATGCCGTAAAGATGGAGATAAGGTTTTCGATCTTATAAAGCCCAAGAGGAAAAGAGGATGTCTTTTTTGTGGAAAGCTTAAGGCCGCCAAACAGAACGAGGGAGGTTGCGGCGTCCGTTCCCGAGTCGATGGCGCTTGCAGTTACGGCAAGACTGCCGGAAAAAAGTGCGAGAAGTCCTTTCATACCCGCAAGAGCCAGATTCAACCAAAAACCGTACAGAGCAACTTTGCCGATACGTTTGGTCTCAGAGTCGACCGCCGCCTCTGGTATGGGAGAAGCGTGCTGCATTACACCTGCCGAAAATACTTGTTGGAAGCACACCATCGGAAACCGCCAAACGACGCTTCTTCCCATCCCAGGGCTTTAAGCGCTTTGGGGGGTGTGAAAACAAAAAACCCGATAAAAAGCATGACACAGCGAAAAAAATAAAGGTTTACAATTCGGAAGAATCGGTCACAGTCATTGCTTCGCAAGCGCTAAATCGAGTTCCCTGACATCGGCGCTTCTTTCAAGGTCCTCCACCTTCTTCTGTAAATTAGCAACGGCTTCGGCAGCGATGACCTTTCCGGCCAGAACTTTATATTTTTCAATCACCTCTTCGGACGTCATGGGGTTCTGGTTGCTCCCCTTGGCTGTGTCGACCCGCTTGATGAAAACCTTGCCGTCGTTCGTTTTAAGTTCCGCGATAATGGCGTGCCGGAATTCCGGCCCCAGCTTGTCCAGTTCGGGATCCGGCACCACCTCAACCTTGCGGGTAAAGGCGATGATGCGGGGATCTTTAATTTTTTCTTCGGTAAATTGATCGATAAAGATCTGTCCCTCCAGCGCAGTAACCGCAGCCACATAATGCAGATTCATCTGGGCCGCCGTTACTCCTTCGGGATGATATTCCCAGCTGGTATGATGATACGTCGCCGTGGTGGCACGGATGGTAATCTTATCAACCATATCGGCCGCAAGGCGGTTTTCCTGCATAATGGCCTTTACGGCTTCATGACCGGTATGGGTGCTGCCGCCGGCCGCATACGGCTTAAAGCCGACAATCGCGGTTTCAAAATTTTCACCCAACCCCCCGGTGAGAAGACCCAGATCGCTTTTGTCGGCCATGACCTTGCAGTAACCGCCGTAGTCGGCTTCCAAGATGTTCGTTATGCCGGTCAACCCCCTTTGCGCCAGCAAAGCGCCGTATACACCGCTTTGGGCTGCCCGCCCGGCGTGCATCCGTTTGACCATGGCCGAATACTGCGCCGCCATCAGACCGGCCGCCTGCGTACCCGCAATTCCGAGTGCATGCGTCATCTTGTCGGCATCGAGGTTCAGCAGCCTTCCGGCGGCAGCCGCGGCGCCAAAGGTGCCGTTCGTACCGGTGGGATGAAACCCTTTTTGCAGGTGCGAGGTTCCCACGCTCATCCCAACCCGTATGGCGACTTCGTAGCCGGCCACCAGCGCGGCCAGAAAGGTTTTGCCGTTACAGCCGCCGATGTGTTCAGCCGTGGCCATGGCGGATGTGAGGGCAATGCTGCCGGGATGGACGATCGATGTCTTGTGCAGGTCGTCTATCTCAAATGAATGCACGGCGGTGCCGTTGGCCAGGGCGGCGTTTGACGCCGACACCTTAAAATCACGTCCCCATACGGTGGACTCCCTGGGTCCACCCAAGTCCCCGGCAAAATCGGCGACAATGCCCGCCCAGGGAAGGCTGGAGCCAAAGAGCCCGCAGCCGAACGTGTCGAGCATGCACAGCTTGATTCTTTCGATAGCGGCTGCCGGTATTTTATCGTAGCTCAGTCCTGCTGCAAATTCGGCCAACATTCTGGTCGGTTCTTGGTCTTTCATAATCTTCTGCCCTCCTCTGATTAATTTTTCGTCTTTGCGCGAATCTGTTTTATCGCAAGATCGGATTTCTTTCGACACGAAACCAAATCCCGGGGCAACGCGGCCGGCATCGGTCCGTTTCATTAAAAGAAAGATGATTTGTCATGAAAGGCTGCCCCAACCATTATGGCCATTTGTTATAAAACCGTTTTCAGGTTTTACGGGTGCTTCCCTCCCGCTAGGGGAGGGAAGCAAAATGGAGGTATCACGGTCGCAGTAAATCAAGAGCGCGGCCGCATGCCTGTCTCAATTAAAGCATGTTCCGTGCCAACATTTTCCGGATCCAGGGCTGCCCTTGCGTCCCGACCCGGCAGGCTCGAGAATCTCACCCACGAGTTAAGGAATATGGCCGGGCAATGGCTGCGGAAAACTGACTGGTTGCCGCATGCCTGTTATCCCTCCGCCCCCCCATATCATGCATTTATGCAAACTTATCCCCTTTAAATTCCTGCATGACGCAATATTGTTGCCAACCGCATATTTCCGCTTTTACCGATTTTTACTATATGGACCTGCCTTGGTCGTTGAAGGCAGGTGATCCAGCCGCATTACCCGGTGACAAGAGATTTTCAAAAGATAAAAGCGATGTTTTTCATTTCCGTGCGGCCCGGCAAAATGTCGCTGATATATTTCGTTTAAAAACTAGAGTTGTCACCTTGGGTAACAGGCACAGAGGGGGTTGGGCAACAGCGCGTCAAGATAAAATTCTGTTCGGGGATTTCAAAATCAGGGCGGCCACAGGACACGCCTCGATGCAGGCGCGGCAGGCATCACAAGAAAGTGCCTCCGATTCTTCATTTCCAAAAAAACCGATCAAGGTGTTAAAGCCGCGTTTGGCAAATGTTAAAACCGTTCGGTCCTGATGATGCCGGCAAACGTAAACGCACTTTCCGCAAAGCACACAGCGATTCGGGTCGTACGCGATCAGCGGATGGCCCGGCTCAACATCGGTTTCCTTTAGAAAAAGCTCCAGGCCTTTGGGTTTGAGGCCGACCTTTAAAAAACGGGCCAGGTCCTGTAAAACGCATTTTTTATTAGCCGGGCAATTTTTACAGTCCGCGCGATGCACCGATAACAGGAGTTTAAGGGCTGATTTCTGCAAACGCCTCACCCGGGGGGTGTCGGTGGTGACGACCATTTCGCTGACGGCTTCAACGCTGCAGGCCGGGACGGGCTTCTCGCGCCCTTCAACTTCCACAAAACACAGGCGGCAGGAGGCCGGCGGATGTTTCATTCCTTCGATGTAGCAAAGATTGGGAACGTATATATCATGCTCCAGGCAAACCTTGAGCAGATTGGTTCCGGCCTCGACTTCAATTTTTCTGTTGTCGATTTTAAGGAGAACCATTTGTTTTTTTTTCCTCAAGCGGTTCCTTCGGCCGTTCGATAATCGGCGCCAGTTTCGGGGGTGATACTTTTCTCACCGCGTCATATTCCGGAGGACAGGCGACCATGCATTCGCCGCACTTGACGCACAGGGATTGATCGATGCCCTTTTTGCGGTTTCGGGTCGTAAAAACGGCGTCCACCGGGCAGCAGCCGACACAGGCATCACAGCCGCGGGCACACTTTTCCAAATCGATATAATAGGCCACCAGCGGCCGGCACATCAATCCGGGGCAGCGTTGTTCATTTATATGGGCCTCATACTCATTCCTGAAGTATTTCAGAGAGGTTAAAACCGGATTCGGCGCTGTTTTGCCCAGTCCGCACAGCGAACCGTTTTTGACGTCCTCGCTTAAGCGGGTTAAGATTTCCAGATCCGTTTCCCGGCCTTCCCCCATGGTAATCCGCCGCAAAATAGACAACAGATGATGGGTTCCAATCCTGCAGAACGTACATTTTCCGCAGGATTCTTTTTGGGTAAAGTCCAGAAAATAGCGCGAAACATCAACCGGGCAGTTGTCTTCGTCCATGACCACCATCCCCCCGGAGCCCATCATCGCTCCGGCTTCGGCCAATGAATCAAAGTCGATGGGCGTGTCTAAAAAGGCTTCGGACAGGCATCCGCCCGAGGGACCGCCGATTTGAACGGCCTTGAATTTCTTTTTATTCGGAATTCCCCCACAAATATCAAATATCAGCGTCCGCAAGGTTACCCCCATGGGAATTTCCACCAGACCCGGATGAACGACATTGCCCACCACCGAAAATATGGCCGTTCCCGGACTGTTTTCCGTGCCGATTTGCCGGTAGCATGCCGCGCCGGTTTTTATAATCGGCGCAATGGACGCCAGGGTTTTGACGTTGTTGATAACCGTGGGATTCCCCCAGAGACCGTTTTCAACCGGATACGGCGGCCGATGTCTGGGCATGCCTCGATATCCTTCGATAGACCGGATCAATGCCGTCTCCTCGCCGCAAACAAACGCGCCGGACCCCTGGAACACGTCAATCTTAAAATCGAACGAACTTCCCAAAATATTTTGTCCCAACAGTCCGATTGCCTGCGCCTGCTGGATGGCTTTGGTGATAATGCGCACCGCCAGAGGGTATTCCGCCCGTATGTAAACGATGGCTTTTCGTGCGCCCACCGCATAAGCGCAGATCATCAGACCCTCCAGAACCTGATGGGGGTTGCTTTCCAGGATGGTGCGATCCATGTAAGCGCCGGGATCCCCTTCGTCGGCATTGCAGACGACCAGCTTGGGTTCTCGAGGGATACCGGCTGCCAG
>Ga0209536_100017532_pt1 | contig 10138 bp, 8 predicted proteins | sample DeeMarSeWOR28_12_FD_187461 | JGI IMG/M metagenome (GOLD analysis project Ga0209536, IMG submission 187461) | Marine sediment microbial communities from White Oak River estuary, North Carolina - WOR-2-8_12 (SPAdes) (version 2) | ecosystem: Environmental > Aquatic > Marine > Intertidal zone >... | reverse complement strand
CCGTCGACCTTGCGGTAATGCTCCCCTGACCGGCCGCTGATCACGACTATCCCGTCGCCGCCACTGCCCTGCGCCGGTTTGACCACGAACTCACTGTGCGGTGCCATCAACGCATGCACCTCACGGACCTGCCGCTCGATTTCAATCACCCCGTAGAGTTCCGGTACGGCGATGCCGGCACGGGTAGCCAGCTGTTTGGTGCGCAGCTTGTCATCCACCAGCGGGTACAGGTGCCGCGGGTTATGTGCCAGGGTGTACTGCGCGTTGCGACGATTGAGCCCCAGCACCCCCGCTGCCGCCAGTCCTCTTGCCAGCCGGATCACGCCGCTACTCCCTGGCAAGCACCCTGAAGCGGTACAGCTCCAGCAGGCGGTAGCCGGTATAGCGGCCGAGTAGCAGGGTGGCGGCCAGTATAAGCAGCAGCAACTCGGGAAATACGAACATCAGGTGCTCGAGTGTTTCCCGCGTCATGACACCATAGGCCAGTATCGCGACGAACAGGCTGCCCATACCCTGCCTGAAAGCCTCCGCCGCACCACGCTCCTCCCAGACAATGGACATGCGTTCGATGGTCATGGCAAGTATCACCATCGGGAACAATGCCACGGAAAGACCGCGTTCGAGACCCATCCGGTGGCTCAGCAGGCTCAGCACCGCCATCAGGAGGATAACCACGATCAGCACGGACGCGAGGCGGGGAACCATCAGCAGCTTGAGTCGTTCCAGGTAGAGCCGCACGGTCAGGCCAATGCCCACGACAACACAGAACAGCACGGTGCCCCACAGCAGCTGTGTCTCCCGGAATGCCAGCGCGATCAGCACCGGCATGAAGGTGCCGAACGTCTTCACCCCGATCACGTTGCGCATGATCACCAGCAGCAGCACCCCGAGTGGCACCATCAGCAGTATCCGGTAGATCGCCTGTGTCTCCAGCGGCAGCCGGAAAAGCGAGAATTCCGCCAGCAGCGGGTGCCTTATCCTGCCGCCCTCGATGGCGGCGGTTACCGCCATCTCCGCGCTGCGGCTGATCGCGAAGTGATAACTCTGCGAGGTCACACCACGAAACCTGACCGGCGGCTGGTCGCCGCGCCACCAGGGAAAAAACTCATCCGGCAGACTCTCACCCGCGGCGCCCATAAAACTCCACCAGCGGTCTTCGATCAGGACCTCCAGCCAGTGTACCGGCGCCAGCAACTGCCGCTGTTCCTGGAGCCGGATACCGTGCACCACCCGTGCCGGTATACCGGCACGCACCAGCAGCCGCGCTGCCACGTTCATCGCCCGCAGTCCGGTGGGCGCTTCACCGAGCAGCAGCGCCACATTCTCGTCCGGCTGCGAACGGTGCAGCTGCGCAATGAGTTCGCGTGTCAGCGATTCCGTGTCTGCCGAACGCGCCCTGACTTCCTCGATAACAGCATCGGCCAACGGCCCTGACACCTCGTCGGGCTCCGGCACCCCGACCTCCGGGGCTGGCGGCTGCGCCCCCACGCCCCCGGCGGGCAGCCGGCGTATCCGCGCCCGGTAATAGAGCGTCTTCTCTCCCTCGTCCATTCGGCTTGACCACACCGCCTGGCGACCCGAGTCGGTTCTGCGCGTCATCAGGCCGTATCCGCGCGAGATAAAATTCTCGTCCATGACTGCGAAGCGCGAGCTGCTCTCCGGGATCTGCAGGCTGACCTGTACGGGCTCATCTCCCGGCGTGAAGTCGACGCTGACCTCCAGATTCCAGTACTCACTCCGGGCATCGGGCAGGAGCGGAAAACCGAGGACAAGTGACTTGTAGGCGAATGTCGCCAGGGCAATGCCGGCCAGCAGGCCCGACAGCAGGTAGAGGCGGCGCATGTTCATGCGGTGCTGCAGTTCAGCAACAGGCCGGGCATGCGGTCATAGCCGGCACACAGTGGCAGGCACACCTGGCACATCCATCGGCGGAGAGGCCGCGGGGTGCCGGTGAGAACATTCATTCTCCAGATGATCCCCCGACATTGCAGCGCGGCGGCAGAATGAATGTCTCCTGCGGATCCACCAGCAGGTCGCCTGTCAGGAAACTGCGGCCAATGAGCATCTGGTAATTGAAGCCGGTACGGTCGACCAGCGTGACTTCGGTCTCCTTGTAGGTATCGCCGACGCACAAGCCGACCCTGACCACGTAGCGTTCCTGTGACTCGCCGAAATGGCGCCTGATGGTCGCAATGCGTTCCAGCCTGCGCTCCATGTGGATGGTCTCGTCATTGTAGTTGGTGACGGCGAAGCTGACCCATTGCTCGCCGTTCCTCTCGATGGTGCGTATGCAGGTGCAATGCAGCGAGGATGTCTTGGCGCCGGTATCCAGCTTGGCCTTCACCTCGATACCCCCGGGGTGGATACGAACCTTTTCGACCCAGCCGGCGACATCCCTGGCAAGAGCCGCACTCGCCAGCAGCATCAGGACGGTGAAACAGAAGACGAAACGGATATTCATTTGCAGGCTCAGACAGCTCAGACTACCGACAAGGATAACCGTCCGTGTGCCACTTGCAAGGCGCTACTGGCTGGCAGCACGGCCCGTTTCCCGGCGGTCGGTACCTGCCATTGTGCCCGATGCAGCTGCACTGGCGCTTGATCCAGGTCATTCAGAAAAATGCACGGTCATCTATAGTTAAATAGGTACCTGCACCTGCCAGTGGGCGGGAGATCGGGAAACAATACACAGGAACACAGGGGCACCCTGCATGGAAGATCTCTTCAGCTATGCCGACGAACTCGGTCCCGCCAAGATCGTGCACGCCTGTGAACCGTCGATCGGCCTGAAGGCGGTACTGGTTGTTGACAACGTCGCCAAGGGACCGGCCATCGGCGGGGTGCGCATGGCAACCGATGTCACCACGGAGGAATGCATCCGGCTGGCGCGGGCGATGACCCTCAAGAACGCGGCGGCGGGCCTGCCGCATGGCGGCGGCAAGGTCGTACTCATCGGCGATCCGAAGATGCCAGACGGTCACAAGGAAGCGCTGATCCGCGCCCTGGCCCAGCTGCTGCGCGGCGAGCAGGAGTACATCTTCGCACCCGACATGGGCACCAACGAGCAGTGCATGGCCTGGATCCGGGACGAGATCGGCCGGGTCGTGGCACTGCCGCGCGAGATCGGCGGCATCCCGCTCGACGAGATCGGCGCGACCGGCTGGGGGCTCAGCCATGTCGTGGACGTCGCCCTGCAGTACTGCGACTTCGAGCTGGAAGGCGCGCGGCTGGTAATCCAGGGCTTCGGTGCCGTCGGCAAGCATACCGCGCACTTCCTCGCCGCCCGCGGCGCCCGACTGGTTGCCGTGGCGGATTCCGCCGGCGCCGTCCACAACCCGGACGGCCTGGACGTCAATGCCCTGCTGGAACTGAAGGACGCCGGTAAAAGCGTTGCCGACTACCCGGACGGCACGCGGCTGGAGAAAGACGACGTCATTGACGTGGAATGCGACATCTGGATCCCGGCCGCGCGACCCGATGTCGTCAACGAGCAGAACGTCCACCGCCTGAAGACCCGGCTGGTGGTCGAGGGCGCGAACATCCCCTTCACGCTGGGCGCCGAGGAATACCTGCACGAGCGCGGCGTGGTCTGCATCCCGGACTTCATCGCCAACGCCGGCGGCGTCATCTGCGCCGCCATGGAATACCACGGCGCGACCCAGGCCGCCGCGCTGCAGACCATCGAGGAAAAACTGCGCCGCAACACCGGGCAGGTCATGGAGACCGCGAAAAGCAAGCTGATCCTGCCCCGGCAGGCGGCCATCGAGATGGCCGAGCAGCGGGTCCGCCGCGCCATGAGCTTCCGGCGTTTTTCGCTGTTCTCCACGGCACCGGACTACACCTGAACCGCACAGGGAGCGAGCCGCCAGATGTACCGGATACGATTTCACGGGCGCGGCGGCCAGGGCATGAAGACGGCCAGCCGCATCCTCGGCAGCGCGTTCTTCGCCGAGGGTTTCGAGGTTCAGGATGCCCCGCGCTACGGCGCCGAGCGGCGCGGCGCACCGATATTCGCCTATGTGCGCGCGGCCCGCGCACCGATCAACGAACGCGGCATCATCCGCCGGCCCGACCTGGTCATCGTTGCCGATGACACACTGGTGCCTGTACCTGCCTCCGGGGTGCTCGCCGGCATCGAGGCACGCACCGTGCTGCTGATCAACTCGACGGCAGACGCCGCGACCTGGCAGCAGCGGCTGAACATCCGCAGCCCCGTCTTTACCCTGCCGGCCTCGGCGGATGTCGAGGACCGCGCCGAACTGCCCTACATCGGCGCGACCTGTGCCGGTGCGGCGGCACGCCTGATGGGCGTCCTGTCACGCGACGCGCTGGCCGGGGCCATCCGCGACGAGCTGGCCGCGCTTGGTCCGGAAATCATCGAGCGCAACCTGGAGAATGCCCTCGAGGCCTGGGACAGCATGCAGGCGCATGCCGGTCTGGTCAGCGAGGGTGACATGACCGGCGCCACGGACTACGGCCGTCCCGACTGGGCCGAGCTGCCCTTCGAGTCGGCGCGTCTCGCCGCTCCGACCGTCTATGCCGCGGCCAACAGCGTCGAGGTGCGCACCGGCCTGTGGCGCACGCTGCGCCCTGTGATCGACCATGAAAAGTGCAACCGCTGCTGGTGGGTGTGCAGCACGTTCTGCCCGGACGGCGCCATCGATGTCGGTGAGGACGGTACGCCTGAGATCGACTACGAGCACTGCAAGGGCTGCATGATCTGCGTTGCCCAGTGTCCGCCGCACGCCATCGGAGCCATGCCCGAGCAGCAGGCCCAGCAGGCGGAGGCCGGGGGAGCACAATCATGAGTCGCACCCTCATGACAGGCAACGCGGCCGCCGCCTGGGGTGCGCGGCTGGCGCGCGCGGATTACGTTCCCGCCTTCCCGATCACGCCGCAGACGGAGATCATCGAAACACTTGCCGGCTGGATCGACAGCGGCGAGATGCCGGGCCGGCTGGTCACGCTGGAATCCGAGCACTCCATGATCACCGCCGCCGGCGGTGCCGCCGCCACCGGCGTGCGCGTGTTCAGCGCCACCTCCAGCCAGGGCCTGCTCTACGGCATGGAGATGCTCTACACCGTGGCCGGCTGGCGGGCGCCCTTCGTGCTGGTGAACGTCTCGCGCGGACTGGCCTCGCCGATCACGCTGGAGTCGGACCACAACGACATCATGGCCGCGCGCGACTGCGGCTTCCTGCAACTGCACTGCGCGACCTGCCAGGAGGTGCTCGACAGCATCCTGCTGGCCTACCGGCTGGCCGAGGACAGCCGCGTGCGCCTGCCCGTGATCGTCAACCTCGACGGTTTCTACCTGTCGTTCACGCGCGAGCCGGTCGAGACGCCGGCGGCGGAGGCGGCGGCCGACTTCACTGGCCGCTACGATCCGCAGAACGTGCGCTTTCGCGCCAGCACCCCCGAGAGCCAGGCGGTGGCGGTGCTCGGCGGCTCGCCCTACTCCTACTTCCGCTACGAGACTCACCTCGCGGCACTCAACGGCCTGGCGGTGTACGGGGAACTGCAGGCCGAATTCCGCGAGACCTTCGGCCGCGACCACCCCGCCGTGGAGGCCTACCACGCGGAGGACGCCGAGTACCTGTTCGTCATGCTGGGCTCATTCGCCACCAAGGCGCGCGAGGCCGTCGACCGGCTGCGCGAGGCCGGCCATGCCGTCGGCCTGCTGCGACCGCGCCTGCTGCGGCCGTTCCCCGCGGAGACCCTGCGCGGGCTGCTCGACGGCCGGCGTGCGGTGGCGGTGATCGACCAGAACCTCTCCATGGGCATGGGCGGCGTCCTGCATGGCGAGCTGCTGGCGGCCCTCTACGGACATGCGGGCGCCCCACCGGTGGTGGCCAGCTTTATTGGCGGCCTCGGCGGACGCGATATCAGCGCCGAGGAATTCTACGAAATCGCCGCCGAGTTGCAGCGGTCCGCCGAGGCCGGCCGCTGCCCCCCGCCGCGGCTGCTTTACACCCGGGATGAATTACGTGAAATCAGGAAGTTGCAGGCAATTGCTCAGGTCGAGCGCGAGGAACTGAAGGGAACCCGCTGACATGCTTCATACCCGTCACATGCCCGCTGCATGCCGATGCAAGCCATGTCTGATCAGGCACTTGCAGGAACTGCCTCGAACAGGCCGCAGGTTCAGGGGAGTCCGGCCATGACCCGAACACCGTCCAGTTTTCGCCGTATGAAGGACCTGCCTTCCACCCACCTGCTGGGCACCGGCACACCCATGTGCGCCGGTTGCGGCGGCCTGCAGGCCCTGCACGAGATCTACGATATCCTCGGTGAGAAGACCGTGTTCGTGAACGCCGCCGGCTGCATGACCCTGCTGTCAGTCTACCCGTTCACCCCCTTCCGCGGCTCCTGGCTGTACACTGCCATGGCCTCGGCGCCGGCCGGGGCGCAGGGCATCCGCGATGCCCTCGACATCCTGCGCGAGCGCGGCGAACTGCCGGCCGATGAGGACCTTCAGGTGGTGGTGCTTACCGGCGATGGTGCGGCCTACGGCATGGGGCTGTCAGCCACCTCCGGCGCCATGGAGCGCGACCTCGATTTCATCTACATCTGCTACGACAACGAGGGCTACGGCAATACCGGCCAGCAGTACTCGGGCGCCACGCCGCACGCCGCGCAGACCGCCACCAGCAAGGGTGCGCATGGCTTCGCCGGCTACAAGAAGGACCTGTTCGCCATCTGGGCGGCGCACAGGCCGGCCTACGTGGCAACCGTCATCGGCGCGGAGCCGCTCGACCTGGCACGCAAGATCGAGACGGCAAGGTCGCTCAGGGGACCCCGCATGATCATCGCGCTGGCCCCCTGCCCGACCGGCTGGGACTACGACCCGCGGGAGTCTGTCAACATCGGCCGGCTGGCCGTGCGAACCGGCGTCTGGCCACTGAAGGAATACCGCAACGGCGAGGTGGTACACACCAGGGTTGTACGAGAACGCCTGCCGGTCGAGGACTACCTCAAGGCTCAGGGCCGCTTCGCCCACCTGTTTTCCCCGGCACGCGACGAGGGGCTGCTGGCCGAACTGCAGGCAAAGGTCGATGCCTACTGGGATAGCGTGGTCTGATCCGGCGATAAGTGTCATGAACGGAACCATCGGCAACCGGAGCTACTGCCATCGCGGCGGCGAGCAGCCGCTGATGGGCATAACCATTCCCGAGCACATCGCGGCAATCGCCGCGCAGTTTCCCGATCATGAAGCCGTCGTCTCGCTTCCCCAGCAGCGCCGGCTGAGTTACCGCGAACTGGTGGAACAGGTTGACCGGCTTGCACGGGGACTGCTCGGCATCGGCCTCGGCACGGGCGACCGCGTCGGCATCTGGTCGACCAACAACATCGAGTGGCTGCTGCTGCAGCTCGCCACGGCACGCATCGGCGCCGTGCTGGTCAACATCAACCCCGCCTACCGGCCGCGCGAGCTGGCCTATGCCCTGCAGCGCTCGGAGGTGCAGTGCCTGTTCACCATCCCGGTCTTTCGCAGCAGCGACTACGTCGCCATGCTGGTCGAATTGCTGCCGGAGCTGACGCAGGCCACGGACGGGGAACTCTCAAGCGATGCGTTGCCCGCGCTGCGCCGCGTCGTGCTCTACGACCCGGGCTCGTCCCATGATACCGGGCGGCCGCAGCCGGGCTTCATGACCTGGCCCGGGGTGCTGGCGGCCGGCGACGCGGTAACCGGGGATACGCTTGAGGCGGCCACCGCCGCACTCGACCCGGACGATGCCATCAACATCCAGTACACCTCCGGCACCACCGGCTTTCCCAAGGCCGTCGTACTAAGCCACCACAACATCCTCAACAATGCCTGGTTCTCCGCGCGGGCCATGCACTTCGGCGAGCAGGACCGGCTGTGCGTGCCGGTGCCGTTCTACCACTGCTTCGGCATGGTGCTCGCCAACCTGCTGTGCCTGTCGGTCGGTGGCTGCATCGTCATCCCCTGCGAGCACTTCGACCCGCTGGCCGTGCTGGAGGGTATCGATGCCGAACGCTGCACGGCGCTGCATGGTGTGCCGACCATGTTCATCGCCCTGCTGGAGCACCCGCGCTTCGGCGAATTCGACCTCACCAGCCTCCGCACCGGCATCATGGCGGGCGCCCCCTGTCCGCCCGCGCTGATGCAGCGCGTCATGCAGGACCTGCACTGCCCCGGGATCCTGATCGGCTATGGCGAGACCGAGGCCTCGCCGCTGACACACCTCACCACGCGCGACGACACGCTTGCGCGGCGCACCGGAACCGTCGGCCGCAACCTGCCCCACCAGGAGGTCAAGGTGGTCGATATTGACAGCGGGCAGACGGTCGCCCTCGGTGAGATCGGCGAAATCTGTTTTCGCGGCTACCACATCATGCAGGGCTACTACGGCGATCAGGAGGCGACTGCAAAGGCAGTCGATGCGCGCGGCTGGCTGCATTCCGGCGACCTCGGCAGCATGGACGCCGACGGCTATGTGCGCATCACCGGCCGGCTGAAGGAGATGATCATCCGCGGCGGCGAGAACATCTACCCGCGCGAGATCGAGGACTTCCTGTTCAGCCACCCGAAGATTGCCGGCGTGGCCGTGTTCGGCATCCCCAGCGAGTTCTACGGTGAACAGGTCATGGCGTGGATCCAGCTGCATCCCGGCGAACGGGCGACGGAAGACGAGATCCGAGCCTTCTGCAAGGGCAACATGGCGCACTTCAAGATCCCGGAGCACATCCGCTTCGTCGAGGAATTCCCCATGACTGTCACCGGCAAGCTGCAGAAGTTTCGCATGCGCGAGATGGCGATGGAGGAGATGGGAATCGGGGAGTGACCTGCCTGCCAGCCACGGTCAGGCACGCACATGGGTGACATCAATAATCCCCCGGGCCCTGCCGGTTGGCGTTCGGACGTCGGATTACGCCCTGCGGGCTAACCCGACCTACAGAACAAGGGCTGCGGCAACCCGCAGAGAGCAAGGGGACAGAATTGAATTCTGTCCCCGGATGCAGACCGAACCACGAACCCGGCACAGACGTCCCCTCTCCCTCCCTGGCAGAGGGACAGGGTGAGGGTAATCAATCCGCAGCCAATCGGTCGGGGTCAGCTTCGTAGGTCGTCTTAGGCAGGTAGTCCCGCAAGCTGAAGAGGAACCGCCAAATCGCGTCGGGTTATGCCTTTTGGGCTAACCCGACCTACAAGGACAGGGTCTGCGGCCACCTGCATAGAGCAAGGGGACAGAATTGAATTCTGTCCCCTGATGCAGGCCGAACCACGAACCCGGCACAGACGCCCCCACTCCCTCCCAGGGAGAGGGACAGGGTGAGGGTAATCAATCCGCAGCCAACCCGTGCGGGGCCAGCCTCAGAGCTCCAGTTCCGGCTTGTCGACGCCGCTGCGCAGGGTGCGCGCCAGCGCCTCCATCAGGTCGGCAATATGGCTGCGCTCGCGCGACAGCAGCTCACGAATCGACTGTTCCAGCTCCTCGAGCTGCGCGGCGGTGACGTATTCGCGCGCCTCGTGGCTGAGGTCAGCCCTGAACTGCTCCACGACCTGTTTCGCCAGCGCCTCGTGATGGTCTGTCATCTGCGGATCTCCAGCTGATGCGGGTTTCGGGACGCTGTTATGATAGCAGCCAGCCATCATGTCAGACATGCCCTGCCGCCGGGCACGTGGGCGGTTCGTGATCCACCAGCGCACCCTGCAACCGACCGTGAACACATACGCCGCCACACGAAACCGCCATCCCCGCTACACTCTGTTCACGGGCATCCTGCTGTGGTGCCTCATGCAACCGGCAGGCGTCATGGCCGAATCAGACGAGACCATTGCATTGCCGGTACCGGACAGGTCCGGCACCCGGCCACTGGAGACACTGCTCCACCAGCGCCGCTCGGTGCGCGATTACGCCGAATCGCCACTGGAGTTGGCCGACGTCGGTCAGCTGCTGTGGGCAGCACAGGGCATCACCCACCCGCACGGCCTGCGCACCGCGCCCTCGGCGGGCGCGCTCTACCCCCTGGACCTATACGTCGTGGCCGGGCGCATCGACGGCCTCACCGCCGGCGTGTACCACTACAGCCCTGACGGTCACCGCCTGCAGGCGATGCACGACGGCGACCTGCGCGGGCGACTGGCACGCGCCGCCCTGGGACAGTCCTG
>Ga0209536_100017531_pt1 | contig 10139 bp, 2 predicted proteins | sample DeeMarSeWOR28_12_FD_187461 | JGI IMG/M metagenome (GOLD analysis project Ga0209536, IMG submission 187461) | Marine sediment microbial communities from White Oak River estuary, North Carolina - WOR-2-8_12 (SPAdes) (version 2) | ecosystem: Environmental > Aquatic > Marine > Intertidal zone >... | reverse complement strand
TCTCTGCCAGCTGTTCATACTCTATTTTTTCAGGATTTCTGTGCCTTTGGATATTTGCCATAACCATCAAGGCATTATACCAAAGTGCGTTGATCTCAACGGCTTTGCCATGGCGGCTTGTAACCGGCCTGCCCCCCTTGGGTTTCACATCCATCCAAGTCAATTGAGTGTTCTCATTTCCTGCTGATACGAGACAATCGCTATCCATATTGATACTAATGGTCTGACATTTCAAGTCACCATCTTCCTGCCAACTATCCTCGAATTGTATTCCATTTCGGTAAGTGTTTATGATTTCATCCAGTATATCATAGACAGCAACTTTCTTATTTTGGGAAAATCTTCTTTCAACAATTACTTCCAGGAAAGCATAATTTTGCATTTGGTCAAGATACTTTCCAATTGCCCATAGCAACCATAGAGACGCATCTATGCTATTATATCTGGGCATTGAACCATCCCCGATCAAATTAGGAAGAAGACCATTCTTGACAAATCCCAAATAGTTCTTCATAACATCCATGAATATGTCAAACCTTTTGTTTTCAAGACAAAGACCCGGAAGTGCAATCATAGTATCCCGTCCCCAGTTGTAGAGCTGGCCGCCTTGTCTCTGATCGAAATATGGTGAACCGGCAATGACAGTCCAGCCATTTAGTTCAGGATCTTCATATAGGAAGTCTCCCGCTATCTGTCTTAGTTTCATCGTCAGGTCTGGAAGTTCCACATTGTTTAATTCTTTATCACATTCCTTATTGATTTCCTCCTTTACACTTCTTTTCGCACACAGCGCCTGTATATATATGTCAGCATATCGTTTTTCCATAGCAACGGCTGAAACCTTTGGACTAGCCAAATACGACTCCATCTTCATATCCAGCCATAAGCTATGGCTGTTATTATGGTTGTAGTACATATCAGAAAGCGCTTTAAGCTTATTGCAAATGTCCCTGGGTGCTCTATTATAGAAATCTTCTTTATTCTCATAAGGCCCAACCAACATACCGCTTCGACCATCCTCAATGTATTCAGGAGGTCCCCCGCTTCGCGTGGCGATATTTATACCCCCATTTCGAGCAGAGCGTTGGTCTGAAGTGCCGCAGGCCTCTTGCCCCGGCAGAGGACAATTAATACATATATCGGCACCAATAGCCTGCATTCTCAGAAGTTCGGTATCTGCATTGGGCACAAAAACAAATCGTCCCTTCAATTCGGGTCTTTTCATCCACTCAATAAATTCTTCTATCCATTTCTCTTCATTAGATCCTTCCGGAGTGATTCCCCCCAAAACCATTTGCATTTGAAGGCCATTCATTTTGCCCCATAGTGTATCGACTTCTGCATCTCTATCTGCGCAAATGACATGGATGATATCCTTAAGTATAGGTAGCTGGCTCTTATATTCAACCATTCTCCTCACCATCCATATTGTAGGCAAGTTAGGATCCAGGACCATACCGTCTTTACTGATGACCAGGCCGTTCTTGTCGGTCATTCCAGCTGTTCTCTTTTGGACTTCGACCAAAGATAATGCTTTACCTTTTGCGCTCGTTCTGCGGAGAGTTTCTTTTGCACTTTCATCCTCTGAAAGTTTTGCTTCCAGTAACTCATCTATTATCCATGCATCACCTGAACCATTTAGAACCGATTCTATCCTTCTGTCATAAGCCGGAAAAAGAGCTTGTGTTGCGTATGCATGCTCATTACTTACTGCATTCGCAGTGTCGCAGATTTCAAGTGCTCCCTTTGAAAAATCAATGAACCACCGGCCATTTTGTTGCATTGCAAACTTTCTCCAGAATCCCTGATGGCTTTCCCAGGGGAATCTCATCGCATAGCGAGCTCGTGCAACATCACCGTTAGTAAGTCTATCGACGCTGAATCTTTCGAGGCCTGCAGGAACAACTGTGTGGTTTGTGTACACAACAGTTGTCTTATCAAAAGCCTTGTCACCTTTAATTATCGCTGCGGCTCCGGCAACGTGTCCTTCGTTAAGATGAAGGATATCAGGCACTATGTTCATCTTTTTTAATAACTCGTAAACACATTCGGCAAAAACTGTTTCCTGTAGAAAGCGATGTTCTCTTCCATAGCCCTCATGTGTTTTATCGTCTGAGTAAAGAATGTCAAACACCTCAGGACAATAAAAAAGATAAAGACATGTCCCTCCACGGAATATCTTATATACATCTACATGGTATTGTAGTTCGTTGGCTGTATTTTTTTGGTCCCAACCCCACACATCAAATCGCATGGGCTTTCCCTTATCATCCGGGACATGCTCGATAGGCTGATCTTCATAATAAACATCCTTATATTCGATATGCTGCCTTCCGTTAATAATTGATTGAACCATTCGCTTCTTATAAAGCGGCATACAACCAACAGCTTTGTTCATTCCTATAGCGTGAAGACCCTCTAATTTGTCACCGAAATAAATACCCAAACCTCCTCTCGTGTTTGCTTCACGTGCATCTCCTTTTAGTTCAGGTATACAACCTTCCATGGAAAGAGTAACAAGGATCTTGTCTTTCAACTCAGGTGCGTTCTCATCAATCCACGTAAGATTTGAGTATATCATATATTCTCCTAATTAAATCTATGTCCCTTTTACTACGTCTGCGATGTACTTTTTTATAAACAGAAATAACTTTAAATTAATCTTTTTACTTTTGTTTTGCCGTCCCTGCCGATACCTGCATTATGGTCTGACTTTTGTCTTAAATTCAAACAATCAAATCATTACTGACTAATAAAGCTGGAATATCCATTTTCCACAGGTGCTGTTTTTTTGTCCATTATGATGAATCGGCACACTTCAACCTTAATCTTGAACTCATATAAATCCCTCTAAGTCCGTATAATTTAATGTTTTACAATACAGGCAAAGATATTCATAAACTCAAAATTTCTCAATTTTTTCCAATTTCCCATCCTCCGATTTGCCATTTATATTCTTTTGTCTCATACGTAGCGAATTGCCTGATTTAACCCCGATAAAAAAATTTTCCTTATTAACTTTTTGAAGTAAAAAATTAATAAGAAAATTCCCAAAAGAGTAAAACCTTCCCCATAATCCAGGTGTGGTCAACAACTTTTATACGATTTCCTATCCAGTCTATTGTTTGCATATTTATGCAGAACTTAAACTTATCATATAGTCTATTTAAAAAATGATTAGTAGAGCTACCAATTCAGGAGATTTACTAATCACCCGTGTCTTCCTATACATACAACTAATAATTATAATAAATCAAATCATACTTCTGCAAGTTATTTTTTAGTCTGAGAACAATGTTTTCTATTCATTTTGACAGATGTGAAAGGTAAAAAGTCGCGGCTTCTTTCATTATATTGTTTTTCGATTTTGTGGCATGCCTCAGTCTTCCCTCTATGTCCAAACGTACCTGGGCGCGAAGTACACGAGCAAGCCGCACAAGCGTACGACCTGCTGCGCTACGGACAGACGGTATTTCAGATGAGAGAGACTCAGTAAGATAATCAGCAGCTTCGACCATTTCTATACCTTTCCTGAGCACGGCGTAAAAAAGATTCTCGTCGCTTGCTGATGCTGTCTCGGTTATCAGTCGCACAGCGTCTAGATGGTAAGGCAATTTTACACCCAGTACCATTGCGTACATATCCACATAATCTCTTAATAATCTCAACCAACGATGATCTGTGTGAAAGGCATTGAACGACAGATTTGAATAACGCTCTTTTCTGGGCCTTCCTTTACTATCTACATATTTTAACCGTCTGCCGTGATAATAAATCTCGATGGCATCGAGCAAAGCATCAAGCAGGGCCTCGCCTGTAAATCCACTGAATTTTATACCATTCGTTGGGTGCGTTGTATCACCAAATTGTCTGTCCGAAACAGTTCTCTTAAGCCCATCTTGATGGTGTGCTATGACTGGCGTTCCACCCGCATGAGCCTCCTGTTGGCTGATGCCGCAAGGTTCACCAACTTCGCCGCCTGAGGGCATTACAAAATACTGGCTACCCAGATAGAGGTCACGATAAAGAGTGGTTGATAGAGAGCCTTCTGGGTAATATGCAAACCGCCCCTTAAAAGCTGTCTGGCCGGAAATCCTCTTTAGATGCATGTCGAATCGTCTGCCGTCAAAGCTGTCTTCGACCCGGCCGCAAATAACATATTGTATGCGTCTGTCCGTATTCATAAAATATTCAAGCACAGTTGTCCCACACATATTCCAAGGCTCATATCGTATATACCGCCTGCCACCATCCATATAGACCTTCCAATCAACCAAAAGCTCGAAACCCTTCTGTTTACAGATGCGATGAAGCATTGCGAATATCACATGGTCTGTGTTCTCATCATCCTGTTCAAGCCTTATATGAGGATCGGTCTGAAGTCTCAGTTTCGCTGCTTTCTTTATCTTGGTGCATTTCAGAAATAATCTGCGCCGAACAGAAGGCCGATATGTCTCTAAAATACTCTTTTTTGTTCCAAACCAGAATCTCTGGCGCGCAGTCATATTAAAGCCATTGCGTCTGGCGAAAAATCTTCCGGAAGCCTCTTTTTCAGCAAAATTTTTAGCATGGCCGAATACCCAGGGCTCATCAAGTACTCTCTTCTTCATTGCTCGACTTACAGTACCTACGAATTTCGATGGCTTGATCATAGTGTGCATCAAGTCTATTTCATGCCCGCTTGAGCTGTCAGGATCAACTGCTAAGTCGTAATGATGGTCAGGATCAAGCCCGAGAACAAGACAGTAATAGTTCCTCTTAATTGGATTTGCCTCATTAAGGACAATACCATAAGATGGATGAGGATTATGTATGATGCTGCCTGCCTGCGTCCTGGCGTAATGGGGATCATCCCGATACTCCTGCCATCGTTCAAGGTAGGCTGGAACAAGCCATGTTGGCCACTCGTTTGTCTGAATAATCGAGGGATAGTAGTTGTAGCACCTTAAAGCTTCAAGCGCCCCCTGTGAGAAAATCCGGGCTCTTCGCAATTTGTCTTCCGATGTTAAACCTCCGTATGGAACATCAAGATACTTGGCATTCTCCAGATAGAGAACTTCAATCCTGGACTTTTTGCCGTGTTTGTGTCTTGTCATCTGTGTTTTGAGTATATTTACAACGTCCGCTTGTGTGTCCCATGATATGGTTTGGTACTTATCATCAAATCTGGGAAACTGTACAGAAAAGCAGTGCCCCTCATACGTCGGATTATAATTTGCCAATATTCTGTCCCTGCAGTTCTCATAGAGTGCCGTAATTATAACGACTCGAAATCCGAGTTCGCTAAAGACATCCGCAATGTCAGTAGTGTATATACCAACTCCCCCAGCGCTCCCGCTAAATTTCGATTCAGGAGATATTAAGGCAATAGTACCGATATTAATAGATTGTAAAATATCAACAGCAGCTTCTTGTACATTCTGGTCGAATTTTCCCGGCTCGTTTACCGCAATGCGCATTAGAAAATCGATTATCCTATTCCTCATGTTGGTGTCATGCTCGCTTATTTCAGCAAGAAGCATCGAAAGCTCAGCAATACCAAGCTTCTGGTACTTATTAATCCAGGAAACAGTTATTTTAAAGAGACCTGAGAATCTTTCAAAACCACCTTTATCCAGTTCGCAGGCATCTGTAAAAACCCTGGCTATATAGGAATGCCTTATTCTTTCTTGTTTACCATACCTGTGGTACCGCATGAATGAATCTGATAAAATAAATTCTTCGCTAACAGATTTATCTTTATCGATAATTTCAAAAACATGAGAAGATGTAGGAGAAAGGACTCCTCCAAAACCCAGATTTATCAGTTCTTCACCAGACCAATATTCCTTTTTGCCTCTTCTTGTATGCCCCTCCGTGTTATTGTATCTTTCTCTTAACTCATAAGTCTTATCGCTTTCTATGTCAGCAATTGGTATGAAATCAATAGTGTCTCTTAATGTGAAATTGAATTCTCTCGCCACTGCCTGCTGACCTTCATGATGTGGATTCGGAAAATTGAATACGCACATGTATATTTGGCTTTTATATGATCTTAGAAAGGCAGCTATTCGTCCGTTGTTGGTCTGTATGGGTGTTATCGTGCCTTTACTAAGTGCAGGGTGCTCATCCACAAACTCGTATAACTTCCTCAGGTAGGGACCGAAACCATGCAACAAAGGATAGGTGCTTAAAAGTCTTTCTCTTGCATGGGCCTCTCCTTGCCATGGATGTAAAAATCTATTGAATGTCCAGTGCTTCCAACATTCAGTATATGCGGCATTGAAGCGATCTCTCATAGTCCCTGCCTCTTCACCTGGCAGGCGACTAATGTGGTACATCAAGGGACCGTAACTACTGAAGCACAGAAAAGCAGCCGCAGGCCAAATCACGTTCTGGTAGTTACTTGGGGGGGATTCCTCATCATGGGTGTTAAAGAAAGAGAGAGTCTGTCCTCCACAATATTTATGCACTTTATTCAGATATGTGATAGTATCATTTAATCCGAAGATACCATTTACATCCTGTCCATCTCTTATGGACTCGAGATTTTTTATAAAGGGATTATAAGGAAAGGTCCCCGACTTAATCATTCTGGCTTCGTTTCCATGCCACTGCTCAGAATATACAATCAAAGCTTCTGGTACAGCTTTTTGCACTTCGTAACATATCTTTAGGATTGGGGCGCATGATTCCCATGTTCCTCTTAGATCTATTCGTTCGAATCCACCGGTAACTACTTCTCCAAAAAGGCGTGCTCGAAGAGATGCCTTTGGGTCCACGGGGAATACTGTGTCAAAGCCATGGCCAACATCAATGCGTAAACCAAATCCCATTCCGGCTAATTCTTTATAAAGTTCACATAGAATTTCGATATTATTATAGTCACGCATATTGACCATATAACTGTCTAACCATTCGTCCGATTCGCCATCCCAGCCGGCACGTCTGGTGAGATTCCCACTATCATCAGCAATATAAACAGGCATACTATAGGCATAAGTACAATTGGCTCTTGAAAAGTGAGAAACAACATCAAGCAGGATTTTCATGTTGAGTGATTTGGCTTTTTCCTTAAGTCGCAGTAAACCTTCGATACCGCCCATATCCCTCCTGACAGTCTTACCATCCCAGATGGAAAAAACTGACGGATCCGGACCCGCTTCACCGGGCCAGCCGAGTTGCAAAGCTCCCAAAGGATATATCCGAGTATATCCTTCTGCTTTAATCGCTTCAAGCTGCCCTGCAATATCATCGAATGTCCCGTATATGAAAGCTCCGTCATGGTCACATAGCGGCTGCATTTGTTGATCCAGTCGAAGATTGAATGTATCAGCATAAAAACTTAGAATTCTTTGCCCTCTCTCATCAGGTATGAATTTCAAAAGCCCATGCGAGTTGTCGTCTGACTTTTCATATTCCCATCTTTTACCTTCGTCAAGAGAAACCTGAACAGAGTAGTGTATCCAACCGGGTCGTGCCGGCAGTTCTATGCTGAAGCTTATGCTGTCATAACTGCTTGCCTTTGAATCCAACTCCATGACAAGAGCTTTTTTCCTGTTACCATTGACCGACCAGACTACTCGTGCTCGGATTTTGTCTCTTTTAACCCCACGGGGTTTGACAGTTGTTATCCGAATAATAGCACGCTCTCCTCGAAAGATGCTCTGGTTTACAAGACTGGGAGGAAAGCTTAAAGGCCTTTCGGTGAGTACATCCTCTAAGATTTTATTTGCCCTGAGGCAGACCGAACGGCATATACCTTTATCCTGATTGTGCCAATAATAGAGAGCCGCATAAAGAAGGCGAACTGATTCGTGATCGTCCTTTTTGTGTAGTATTCGATCCCGGAGTTCGTCTATTGCCGCATTGACCTTATGAAAATCATCTGATATCAGCCTCTCTACAATGAGTGAATAGAACGGATCTTTTGCATACGTTCTCAGATTACAAATCCACCCTGTGATAAAATTCCCATGGTCGTGGAAGATGTCAGTTCGAACATCCTTATAATAGACTGAAGTGCAAGCAGCTTCAGACGACATGGCATCTTTCATTGTTGATGGGCTTAACCGTATGACCTTATTGATCTTACCGTCGAGTTTGTATACCAGTGCGACTGAATCCGGATCGATATAAACTTCCTTAAAATCCATGACAGTCGTTTTCATTTTCTCATGGCCTGTACGGCTTTCCTTTAAAAAAGCATCAACCTCCTCAGATATAGCCGTCCTTATCTTAGATTTTGGCCTCATTCCGGTATCCGATCTGACATACAAAATCGTCTTGGCCGTTTTTCTTTTGCCGAGCCATGTCCAAAATCTTTCCAAAAGGATAATGTTGTCGATTTGACTTAGTGTTAAGAGCCATTCTGATACACCAAATGTATGGCTGTGAGAATTAAGTATCCTTATAGTCGACGAGAGAATTTCCCTGTGAGCAGCATAGAAGTGCAGGCTATGGATTCTAACCTGTGAGATATGAAAATGAGGATTACATAGATGAAATAATGCACGCTCAAGCTCTCCAACCAACATGTACTCCCAATCTTTTTTTGAACTTTTTTCAAAATCCAAAAAACTAAGATTCATCGCTAGCTCTTGCGGCATAAGATAAATCGTACCTTCAAAAGCGTCACTGATGCGTAAGCGAATGTTTCTTTCTAAAAGAACATTTAAGAGTTCTGTAGAGTACCCCTTGATTGCCTTTAATGTTCGATTAAGGCAATTTTGCAGAAAAAGCATTTTACCTTTTCCAAAAGTTGAAGAGATTAAATCTCTGTTGTGGAAAATACATTTACCCAGTCTATCAAAATGAAACATGACTATCGTATCTATTGCATGTTCATTTGACTTAACATTTTTCATAAAAACACCTAAAATATTGTGTAAGCGCATTCAACAAAGACGATCATTTGACATTAAAGGATTGGATTTTCTGTTTTTTTGAGAACAGATTTAACTGGAAAGCCTCTTCGTATACGCCAGTTTTCGACTTGTTTTATCCACCGCGATATTTCCCACGTCCTGACAGGTTTATCCAGCTTTAGCTCGGAAGTTATCCTCTTAGCAACTTGCGATTGAGTCAAACCCATTTTGTAGTGAAGATGATACGCCATCAATGCTTCTTTTTGAGGGATTTTGGCAGTAACTTTCTCATATTCCTTTCCCGCGAATTCTGTTTCTCGCAATTCGGAAGATTTTGACTTTTCAAGAACTGTTTTTTTTATCCCCGTATAATCAGATCTATCCTCGCCGGACATTTTTCGTAAACTAAAAACAATATTAAGGGCGATCTTCTTTACCTTTTCGATAAGTTCAATAAACTCATCAAATTCATCTTGGCAAACACCTTGCATATACCAAATATCAACTTTATGGATCATTCTTGAAAGTTCTTCAAAGTCTTTTTGAATCTTCTTGCCTTTGTCCGGAATAGTAGCCAGCTTCAATACTGTATCTCTTAAATTCTGGGGATAGAAAAAAAGAATCAATTCCACCCAGAAATTTTTGTTTTCGGACTTGCTGTAAGACAAATTATTCGTCCACTCCTCGAGCTTATCCGCAAATTGTTTTATGATCTCAATATTGTCGGGTGTTAATGCCATAAAATGCCCCTAAACTAAAAATCATCAAAACATTATAAATTGACTGTTTATTTTTAACAACAACTTTAAGAAGCTCAACTCTATTCATGTCCGGTATTTGTATATGTCATTAACTGCTTTAATTTCAGAAGTACGAGGGCATTTATTTGGGATTCGGTGCACATCACTCTCTACATTGGGAGATTATACTTGACAGTAAAGTGGGTATTTGGGTATAAATAATAGTAGTGAGGCTTGTGCCTGCACAGTCGGGCATCTACGAATTTCTAATCATATAACAGGCGTAATCCTTGTAATGTGCCAAATATAGGAGGAAATTTTATTTATTATGCGAGGCGCAGGTTTTTAAGTCAGGACTTTATATTTCGCGCTTAAGATACTTTGCATTTCAATTAGCAATATATTGAGTTTTTGAAGGAGGACTATTATGTCTAATAAAATGATGTATTTATGTTCCGTTGTTTTCGTGCTGGGCCTTGTTTGCAACCTGGCAAACGCAGATCCGTTCCAGCAGGATCCCGGGCCGGACGGTATTGTGTCTATGGAAGCTGAG
>Ga0209536_100017530_pt1 | contig 10139 bp, 2 predicted proteins | sample DeeMarSeWOR28_12_FD_187461 | JGI IMG/M metagenome (GOLD analysis project Ga0209536, IMG submission 187461) | Marine sediment microbial communities from White Oak River estuary, North Carolina - WOR-2-8_12 (SPAdes) (version 2) | ecosystem: Environmental > Aquatic > Marine > Intertidal zone >... | reverse complement strand
CGTTTAGGGCCGCAGGGTTGTCTTCTGCTGTCTGCCTATCATTGGGTGATTTGACATTCATTCGATCAGCTCCATTTATCGCCAGCTGTTTTTATCGGGTCATCCGATCACCGGTGAAAGATCGATATGTTCACAACTATCTGAAAAATAACAAAATAGAGATCTTCATGGCCTAGTATCATAAACCCAAACAAATTACCATAGATCATTTAATCGATCGTTGAATGGACGATTTCTTAGATAATGCCGCCCGAAAAATGGTGAAATGAATCATGAACGAACGATTTCAAGGCGATAAGGAACAAGGAAATGAACGGGGGTCAGCTTGATAGATTACTCAAAAGGCTGGCCAGCTGGTCAGCAAAGTGAAGCAAATCCATATCGTTAGGCAATGCCGGAAAAACCGATGAACTGGTCAAACTTCGGATCCATTTTGTGCCCGTAGGCATCTTCACCTGCGAATTTAAACTCGATGTGGGCCGGATCGAGCGTACCATCGCCGGCTGCGTTCTGCCGAACGGTAAAATATACGGTGGCGGTTAAATTGTCTGCGTCGTAGTACACGTGTTTTGGAAAGGGAGACAGCGTCACTTCGGTATCCGGAATCGGGCGGCCATAATTGTAGGCCTGGCCGGGACCGCTCTGGGTGGAGCGGCCGATGTTCCAGTTGAGCACATTTTCTACGGATTCTCTATCCATTTCCTTGTCAAACTGGAAGGTCATTGTAAATGTTTTTTCTGCATTTGCGGTCGCTAAATAACCGTCCAGAACTGACAGGGGGGTCTTCCAGGGCATGTGGTAATTAAAACCGGTAGTGGCATAGGCAAACATAAATTTTGGCGGATCCTCACTGTAGATATAACGACTGAGGGTATCGGCCAACTCGGGTGCGACGGGCTCGAGTGTGTCCACTATCCGCTGGGCCTGGTCTATTTCACCCAGATCCGTATACGCATAACCCATTTCAGCATAACTATCATAAAATTTGCTGTCTAATCGAATCGCTTCTTTAAATTGAAGAATCGCATCTTCGTAACGGCCCTGTCGGCTGAAATTTAGACCCAACCCGTAGTTACCATGGGGCTTGTCGGGATCCATGCGCAAAATGGTATTAAACTCATTGTCCGCATCCGAATACCGACCGGCATTCATATAGGCATTTCCCAGGGCATAATGATTGTCGGCGCTCGGCCAAGCGCTAACCGCCTTTTCATAAGCTTTAATGGCTTCGTCATAGTTTTCCTCGGCAAAATGGACATTGCCCAAACTGACGGCGATATCATCGCGCTCGGGACTGCGTTTTAGGGCGTCATCATAGGCTTTGATTGCACCCTTGGTGTCTCCCAAAGCCAGGTATGCATTTGCCATGTAGCTGGAGGCATCGGTGGAATAGGAAGAGTTTGGGGCCAGGCCGATGGAACGGCGGAATTCTCTAATGGCACCTTCATAGTCCTGCCGCATATACAGATCAATCCCCTTTGATAACGCATTATTGGCCAACGATTCCAGCTGAGCAGTCTGCTGGATCGTGGCCGAGAAGAGGTCTGTATATCCGATGCTTATCGATTCCATTGCTTTCAAACCATTCGGTAGAGATTGATAACAGTCGTTATAAATATCGGCACTAGACGCCAGTGGCTTTAGGTATTTTTTTTGATAGTCAATACAAAAATTTAAGGATATGCTTAACAGGTTAAGCAACCCCCCGATTTTACCAGCTGATCCTTCCCAAAACACCATAACCTTTCAACACAATCTGGAAAATTTGAGAATTGATTTCCCACCCGCTGGCAGAAGAATGATAACAGGTCAATTAAACTCATAATTTATAGCTGAAGATACATAAAACAATGATATTGATGAGACCTGTTGGTTGTGAAAGCCATTTCCTGTGTCTTCCGGGATAGGCAAACTTTTCCAATAGTATGTCAGTATTTTGACTTATTTATCCAGGCCATAGAAAGTCTGAATAATATCTTATTGAAATTATTGTTAAATCTCCTATCGGATTATGGCATATATATTGCTTCCTGATTAATTGATTTAAGGCCAAGCGAATTTTGTGACATAGAACCGGCCCCTACAAGAAAACATGATTGCCGCATCCATTTTCCCTCAATTTTCATAAAGATTTAACCAAAAAAAGGAACGATAGTGCAGATACCAGTTGGTAATTCAACTATTGAGAAAGCAATTGAACAATTAAATGCCAAGAATGATGTAGAAGCCTTGCGCCTTTTTGACAAGGTCATCAGTGAAGGTTCCAACATACCAGGAGTTAATTACGGCAAAGCGGTTGCTCTTGCGCGAATTGGAAGCGTAAATCAGGCAATTGAGTTGTTGGAAGAGTTGCTGAACAGAATTCCAAACTATGGCGTAGCCAAGGATTTGCTTGAGGAGCTCAGACCGTATCCATTTTCCGGTTTCCGCTCAGAAAAACAGGTTTTAGCAAGTTCTCAGAAAGAAAAAGCATTATCGCAGTGGCGACCGAATCCCCTGTACGCTGATGATATTTTTATCACATCTTATCCTAAATCGGGTAATACCTGGCTTCGATTTTTACTCGCAAACCTACTGAAGCGGCATGACGAAGAAATAGATTTTCACACAGTTCACAACTATGTTCCCGAGGTGGGAAAACAAGCGGAAATCATTAAAACTCTGAAGCGTCCTAGAGTTATGAAATCCCATGCACCGTACATGCCTGAATACCCAAAGGTCATCTATTTGATTCGGGACGGGAGAGATGTCTATGTGTCATATTATTTTCACAGACTGAAGCATTTATCCTCAGGCTGTACGTTTAGAGAATTTTTAGAAGATCAAGATCATTACCCCTGTGCTTGGGGAGAACATGTAGCATCCTGGGTTTTCAGGGAATCAACTTCTCAAATGCTTATTGTGAGATATGAGGATCTCGTTCACGATTGTGCCAATCAGCTTAAGCGTATTTTAAAATTTATCGGCATTGATCGAACTGAAAGTCAGCTCAAATCAGCTGTAAAAGCATCTAGTTTCAAAAACATGCGGCGCATTGAACGCGAAAAAGGAAGGCTTTATAAGAAGGGAGGGCCTGATATTTTCATGCGCAGCGGAAAAACCGGGGATTGGAAAGATTATTTTAATATAGAAGAAAAGATGATCTTTAAAGCGCGCGAAGGGCAAATTTTAGTTAATTTGGGCTATGAAAAAAGCAACAACTGGTAGCCTTTTGGAGTGATTCTATGAAACTTCCTAATTTTTTTATCGTAGGGGCGGCTAAAGCCGGTACAACTTCTTTGTGGCGTTATTTGCTCCAGCACCCCGATGTTTTTATGCCTTCTGACATTATGTATAAAGAACCGGCATATTTTTCAGACATAAAAGGAATCAGCAGCCTTAACCAGTATGGATCACTATTTTCAGGGGCTGGAGCAGAGAAAATGATCGGAGAAGCTTCAACGGCTTATTTGACATCCCCGGAAAGCCCGGTCCGAATAAAGGGCAAAGTTCCCCACGCCAAAATTATCATCATGCTGAGAAATCCCATAGACCGGGCGTATTCACTTTACAACTGGATGGCCTGCAATGGCTATGAACCTGAAGAAAGCTTCGAATCAGCGCTGGAAGTCGAGAAAACATATCGATATGGCAATGAGGGTTTCAAACACGCCAATCCTGAATATTACTATAACTATTTATATTTTTACTCCGGCCTTTATAGTGAACAAATCAAGAGATATCTTGATAATTATAGCAGGGAGCAGATTTGCTTTATCATTTTTGAAGAATTTAAAGCCAATGTCAAACAGGAAGTCAATAGGGTTTTTACATTTTTAGGGGTCGATGATTCAATCGTCCCGGAGTTTAAAATACACAACTCGGGAAGCACGCCATACTCGGCTGCCCTTCAGTTTTTTATTCGGCAAGAATTGTATCGTTATCTCCGGCCTCCCAACGACAATCCACACCCACTGCTTAACCCGATTATCGACAAATTAATGAAATTAAACACCCGATCTGGGAAACCGCAGCCATTATCTGAATCAATTCGCAATATATTGAGAGAAAAATATATCCAAGATGTGCACAGAACCGGTGAATTGATCGGCGAGAATTTGAGCCGCTGGTGGACAGAGTTTCCCAAAAACATCCCATCGGACGCTCTGCCATCTGCTCTGACCCAAAATGAACCAGGTGCCTGTCAAATCGAAGATAACCGGACAGGACTGAAAACAGATAGCACGCCACGTGCCAGATCTAATATCAGTTTATTGGATCAACCCGTATGCTTGCAGGACTTAATGGGACCCGAAGGGCAGGCAACCGGGCCTGAAGTTTTGAATCGCTTTCCAGTTAATGAAAGGGATTCTGATATCGCCAATTGCAATTGCACAGAGATCTCAAAATCAAATCTCGAAGAAAAATCATTAAAAATAATCCAGGTATGTATCCAGGATTATGGCGGAGCAGGCAAAGCCGCCTATAGATTGCATAAGGGGCTTGAGCAAATCGGTTTCGATTCTACCATGCTGGTCGTGAATAAGAAAAGTGGCGATCCATCCTTAAAAGTGCTTCCATCCGAATACCTCGACCCATTGATGCAAAGTTTAGATTTTCCTACCTATCAATCGCCGCTATGGCCACAACAGATGCTACGCTGGCGAAATAAAATGGTAGAATATCCAAACAGGCCCACTGGCCTTGAAATATTTACGGATGCCTTATCAGATATTAAGCTTGAACAGGTTCAGGAAATTAGGGACGCGGATATACTTAATTTTCATTGGATGGCAGGGGTTCTGGATTATCCGAGTGCACCCCTGGCACTCAGCGATAAACAGATCGTTTGGACCTTACATGATATGAATCCCTTTACGGGTGGTTGCCATTATTCCGGGGATTGCAATAAATATCAAGAAAGCTGTGGTGCCTGCCCTCAATTGGGGTCTAATCTTGAAAAAGATCTTTCGAGGCAAATCTGGCATCAAAAATTAGATGCCTACCAGAATATGAATATAAACATCGTTACCCCCAGCAAATGGCTGGCGGATTGTGCCTCCAAAAGCAGCCTTTTGTCCGGGTTCCCCATTACGGTTATCCCCAATGGATTTCCCCTCAATACCTTCAAGCGCTATCCCAAAGCCGAAATTCGCAAGGCTTTAAATATACCGGAATCTGCGAAAGTAATTCTTTTTGGTGCGGATTCAATCGTCAATAAAAGAAAGGGGTTTCAATACCTTTTAGAGGCATTGAATCAATTTTCATCTCAATCCAAGAAAGAAATTGTAATCCTGACATTTGGCCAACTGCCTACAGGCCTCCAAATCAAGAGCCGATATCCAATCTATAATCTGGGTTCCCTTGCTGATGAAAAACAAATCGCTTTGGCTTATAGTTCATCCGATGTTTTTGTCATTCCTTCTATAGAGGATAACCTGCCCAATACGGTTGTCGAAGCCATGGCATGCGGTGTGCCGGTGGTTGGTTTTGATATCGGGGGCATACCAGACATGATCGACCACAAGAAAAATGGCTTCTTAGCAAAGCCGAAAGATATAGACAACCTTTTGGAAGGCATTGAATGGATAATTTCATCGTTAGATCGAGGTGCTGATTTTGCAACGATATGTAGAGAAAAAGTCGAAAAAGAATATGACCTAAAAATTCAGGCAAGAAGATACAAGGCTCTATATGAATCGATTGCCCAGGATAAGCAAATCTCTGAACCGGTAAGCAACATGAGCGATAGAAATTCTGGACAGCCAATAAAAGATCCTCCTTTAGACATTGATTCCAGTCAAGACAAGAAAGGTGACTTGAAAAATAGAGCACCCGCAAATAAGATCCTTGTTTCTGCAATCGTTTCCACCTTTAATGCCGAGCGTTTCATCCGTGGATGCCTTGAAGATCTGGAGGCACAGACGATCTCTGATCAACTGGAAATAATCGTTGTCAATAGTGGCTCCCAGCAAAATGAAGAAGCAATCGTAAAAGAATATCAAAAGAAGTATTCGAACATCAAATATATAAAAACCAATCAACGTGAAACCGTATATGCCGCCTGGAATCGAGGTATTCAGGCATCAAAAGGTAAATACATTACCAATGCGAATGCCGATGACAGACATCGCAAGGACGCCTTTGAAGTCATTGTGAATATGCTTGAAAGGCATCCTGAGATTGCGTTGGCTTATGCAGATGTCATTATCACTGAAACCGAAAATGAAACCTTTGAGCGCTGCACGCCGGTTGGATATTTTAACTGGCTAAATTTTAGCAGGCAAGATTTGTTGAACAAAGGGTGTTTTGTGGGTCCCCAACCGATGTGGCGCAGAGAGGTTCATGATGAATATGGCTATTTTGATGCTTCGTTTGTGACTTCGGGAGACTATGAATTTTGGCTGCGTATTTCCCAGAGTCATACCTTTATGCATATTCCCGTTCAACTGGGGCTGTATTTACGTTCCCCGGGCAGCATTGAGCATTCCAATCGGGAAAAGCAAAAAGACGAAAATTATCAGATCATCGATATGTACCAGAAGGCGCGATCAAACGGCAACATCATCAGACGCAATCGAGGCGGAACCTCACCGGGTCATAATGAACCAAGGAGCGAAAATATGAAACCCCCTGAGACAATCTATCGAGACATCCAAACAGAGATGAAAAACATGCGACCTGAAGAAGTCATCAGTGAATTGGAGATGTTGGCAGCTTCTTATCCTGAGTTTCCTTTGGCTCACAACGATCTGGGGGTTTTGCACTATCAAGCCGGCAATAAGGAAAAAGCGCTCCAATCCTACGAAAAAGCCGTGCAGCTGGATCCGGAGAACATCGTTTTTCAAAAGAATCTGGCCGACTTTTACTACGTTGAACTCGGCAGGGTCGAAGATGCCCTGCGAATTTATCTTAAAATTTTAGAAGCGAATCCGGAAGATGTCGAAATCCTGCTCATCAGCGGGCACATCTTTGTATCCTTGCATAAGCTTGAGGATGCCCAGGCGCTCTATCGCCGGGTATTGGAGCTGGAACCCTCAAACGCAGCTGCGCAAGAAAATCTTGAAAAATTAAACCAGATAAACCCGATTCGACCTGGATTAACATCTGCGGAAGCCATGTATCAGAAAATCCAGCCACTGTTAAACAATGGGGATCCCCATAAAGCCATAGCGTCATTGGAGAAGTTACTTGAAAATTTTCCGGATTTTGCTCTGGCACACAACGACCTGGGCGTCATCCACTATCATATCGGCAATAAGGAAAAGGCCCAGCATCATTATGAACTCGCGGTTGAAATGTTACCCGATAATATTAATTTTCAAAAGAACCTGGCGGACTTCTATTGTATTGAACTGGGCCGAATTGAAGATGCCCTTAAAATATACGTCCGCATACTGACAACCGACCCACAGGACGTTGAAAGCCTGATGGCCACCGGGCAGATCTGCAGCGCATTGGAGAAGTTTGACGACGCCAGGGATTTCTTTAACCGGGTTCTGCAGATCGAACCGTGGCATGCAGATGCGCGCAAACAAATAGACGCAATGGAAAGAACGCTGTCAGGAGCGAATTTGGACTCGGAATCAGCCCAAGACGCCTATCTGAGAATGCAAGAGACATTGAATGGCTTAAACCCCGCGGAAGCTTTAGTTGAACTTGAAAAATTAGTCGAGTCATATCCGGATTTCGCGGTCGGGCACAATGAACTCGCTGTTTTGTATTATAACACCGGTAATAAAGAAAAATCTTTGCGTCACTATCAGCTGGCCGCCCATCTGCAACCCGAAAATATGACCCTTCAGAAAAATCTGGCGGACTTTTTGTTCGTCGAAATGGGGAAGGTGGCGGATGCCCTCCAAATTTATGAGGACATACTGGCAACCGACCCCGATGATGTGGATACCCTGCTGATTGCCGGTCATATTTGTGTGGCGCTCAAAAAGTTTGACGGCGCCCATGACTATTATGAACGGGTTCTGGCCTTAGATCCGGACAATCAGGATGCTAACAATAATCTTCAGGCCTTAATTAATCGGCAAAGCCAGCGATCATCAACCCGACCGGATTCCTTAAACGACGTGCCCCTTTCAAGTGCGCGACATGATACGACAGATTTGAATACAGAAGAATCTGAAAACCGGGATGTGCAGCACCAGCCAACTGTTTCCATAATTATCAGCCTTGATGGGATTCAGAACCGCCTTAAGCAATGCATTGAAAGCATCTCGGCGCATACCGAAGCGTCCCATGAAATTTTCCTGATGAACAGCGGCACCACCAAAGGCGTCTTAAAATGGGCTCAACACCTGGTGAAGGACAAGGCCCATTATCAACTGGTAAAGTGCGATAAAATGCACAGTTGGGCACAAAATCTGAACCAGGCCGTGCAAGCGTCAGCGGGCGACTATATCGTCTTGATGCACAATGATGTGATCGTGGCTGACCGTTGGTTAAGTGGCCTGCTTAACTGCTTTCAAGCGGAATCCGGCGTCGGCGTCGTGGGCCCGATGACCAATGAGACATCCGGAATTCAACAGGCTTATTTTTCAGATGATCGGGATCCGAATTGCCTTGAATCTGATGCCAAAGCCTTTTACGCGCAAAATCAATATCGACGGATATCCACAACACGACTCGCTTCATTTTTACTGATGTTCAGGCGCAAGTTAATTGAAAAGATCGGGGATTTCGACGCGCAACTGGTTTCCGAACAAGCGGTTGTTGATGATTTTTGCAAACGGGCGGCTGCATGGGGTTTTCAGAATACGGTTGCCGGTGATGTTTTTGTTTATCACGACGACCGGCACAAAGGCCGTCCCACAACATCAGGTATCGCTCAGGTCTCCGCTGAAGATCAAAGACGATTAAAAGAAAATTGGAATAAATTGAAAGGGGATCGGCGCTTTTCAAAGCGCATCCAGATCATGTCTCTGCTGAAAACAGTCCATAAAATTCACCAGAAGGGTTATATCGATCAGACCTTAGAAACGTTACTCAACGCCATTGGGGCCGTACCCGAAGAAACCCGGCTTTATCTGGCGTTAGCAGAACTCTTAATATCATTGAAGCGTTATCAGGATGCAATCGACACGCTTAATGAAATGCCGGCCGATGCGAAAACAGAATTGGATTCGGAAGAAACCGGCAGCTTAAATCAGGGCGGGCTTCCATCCCATTCCCCGGTTGTTTCTGAAAATCACGAAATCAAATCGCTTGAGATATTGGGATATGCCGAAGAGGGGCTGGGCAATTTCGCGGCAGCAGAAGCTTATGCGGATCGGATGCTGGCGGAAGATCCGGAATCAGCGCGCGCCTTAAATTTAAAAGGTATTCTGGCTTATCGCAAAGAGGATTCGAATTCTGCTGAACAATTTTTTAAAAAATCCATTGCGTCGGATCCCGGTGCCGGTGAGCCTTATTCGAATTTAGCCACCGTGAAGCTTGCGGCAAACCAGGAGGCGGAAGCCTGGAAGCTGTTGGAGAAAGCATTCATCCTCAATCCAACCGATTTTGATATTGCCACCAATTATCACTCCCTGGCCGCCGCTCGCGCCGAGTATGAAAGGGTTGAGGACGTCGTCCGTGAGGCAGCTGCCATATACCCGAACAGCCAAAAGATAACCTACATGCTCATCGATGTTCTTCTCCAGCAGGGCAAGCATGCTGAGGCTATGGGTAACATCGAGTCGGCGATTATTAAATTTGGAATCGAGGATGGAATCCTGGCGGCAGCTTTAAAGGTGAGGGAAAAATTGGGGCCAATGACCATTCAGCCCTCAAGGAAAAGCGCAGCGGTTTCGTGCTGTATGATCATCAAAGATGAAGAAAAGTATCTGGCCAGGTGCCTGGCCAGTGTAAAGCCCATTGTTGACGAAATAATTGTGGTTGACACCGGATCTGCCGACCGGTCTAAAGACATCGCCACAGCCTTTGGGGCGCAGATCTATGACTTTGAGTGGCAGAAGGATTTTGCCAAAGCCAGGAATTTTTCGCTCGAAAAAGCTTCCGGCGATTGGATCTTAATCATAGACGGAGATGAGGTGATTTCTTCGTTGGATTACAAGGCGTTTAAGGGGATTATTAAAAACAGACCGAAGGCACCGGTCGCCTATTCGATTGTTACCCGAAATTACAGCGCGCTGGCCAACATTATCGGC
>Ga0209536_100017529_pt1 | contig 10139 bp, 7 predicted proteins | sample DeeMarSeWOR28_12_FD_187461 | JGI IMG/M metagenome (GOLD analysis project Ga0209536, IMG submission 187461) | Marine sediment microbial communities from White Oak River estuary, North Carolina - WOR-2-8_12 (SPAdes) (version 2) | ecosystem: Environmental > Aquatic > Marine > Intertidal zone >... | reverse complement strand
GGAGCGTGCGGAGAGAAATTTCGATCAGGCGATTAAACTCAACCCAAACTATGCAACAGCTCGTCACTGGTATTCGGTCTTTTTATTTGCTATGGGAAGGTTCGATGAGTCTATCGTTGAGATAAAACGAGCCCAGGAACTCGACCCCCGTTCAAACATAATAAATACGAATGCAGGATGGCCTTATTATAATAATCGCCAGTACGACCAGGCTATAGAAGCATTCCGGAATGCGCTTTTAATAGATGAGGAATTTTGGTATTCGCATTGGAGCCTCGGGGTATACTATTATCAGAAGGAAATGTATCCGGAAGCACTCACTGAGCATCTAACAGCAAAGAAATTGTATAAAGGTTGGCAGCCAGAGATTGAGTCGGAGATTGGATGCACCTATGCGCGTATGGGGCGTATAGAAGATGCGCAACGAGTACTTAAGAATTTATTAGAACGATCAAATCAAGAGTATGTTTCTCCGACCGTTATCGCATACTTGTATTTTGACCTCGAAGGAAACAAAGATGGCTTCGAATGGCTCAACAGGGCATTTAAGGTACGCGATCCTGAGTTGACCTGGCTCAAAGTACTTCCAGGTTATGATCCCATTCGCTCAGACGCACGATACACCGAATTATTAATAAAAATGAACCTGGATGACTGACAAGCAGCCTGTTCCGTGTGAATGATCAAGATTGAATAAAGAATGAGTAATGCTGAAGAACAAAATAAACATCCCAAAGGTAAAGGCTCAGAGCCTACCCGGTCTTTCGATGGGCGTATCTGGGGACACCTTACCTATTTCCGGATCTCAATAGAGTAACTTAAAACATTTCGTTAATATTTTCAATCAGCTTAATCATGGTGGTGCATGGCCCCACCCTACAAATTCATATTTTATTACCATCCATCAGCATTAATCCCTCGGAGATTAACAGCTCGATGCTGTTGCCGGCAGATATATCTCAGGGAACTTCGGTAGTCGGCTCGCCCTTTAAGTAGCCGAGTGATGTGAGAAACTTGTCCACGGCTATGAGTGTTTTTTCGGTCCAGGGCGAGCGATTGAAAAAACCGTGACCCTGTCCTTCGGCGAGAAATTTCTCCGCCCGGACGCCGAGGCCTTCGGCCTTTGTCCAATATTCATCGCCGAAAATTTTCAGCCGGTCTTTTGTGCCGAAAAGAATCAACGCCGGGGGAGAATTCTTATCCAGGTATCGTGTGGGAGAAATCTTTCGGGCGAGCTGTTCGTCGCCGTTAAGGCGTTTTAGCAGTTGCTCATTCTCGAAGCTCAGCACCGGATTGAACAGCACCATTGCCTGCGGGATTGTCGAGATAGATAAATCGTCGCCTTCGGCCTCGACGCTCTTTGGAATCATCATGCAGGCCGCTAAGTGGCCGCCGGCCGAGCCGCCCGAAGCGATGATTTTTTTCGGGTCGATGCCATGCTTTCCTGCATTCTTTCGCATCCAGCGCATGGCGCTGCGTGCATCCTCGACGCATTTGTCGGGTGTCACGCCATCCCGGCTTTTGACGCGATAGTCGGCCCGGGCGGCGACCATTCCCCGGCCGGTAAGGTACTCGGCCTGGGGCAGGAATTGCTCGATTTTGCCGCCGGTCCAGCCGCCGCCGAAAAAGAAAATGATGCCGGGGCGGGAATCGCTTGCCTTCCAGCCGGGAGGATAATGGATATATATCTTCAGCTCTCTGTCGCCGACAGTTTTGTATGTGAAGGTTTTGAAGTCCGGCGTCGTTTCCGCAGCGAAAACCGTGCCGCACAACAGGGTTATTATAAGGATTTTAATGAGCGGATTTGCGATTTCTCTTTTCATGCTTTTCTCCTTTGGTAATTTTACAGCCATGGACATATTTAAATTACCATAATATCAAAATCTGTTGCCACTTGCACCTTCAAGCCATCAAAAAACCAGGAGAATAGTTGCTTTTTCGAAATAAAATTGGTAACTTTAGATTGTGCTTTGAACGCCGATTAGAAATCGCAAATTTTTGGAGAACGATTATGAAGCCTCTAACACGCCGTACGTTTTTGAAAGGTTCGCTGATAGCCGGAGCGGCCGCAGCGCTTTCGCCATATTCCCGTGTGCTCGGCGCCAATGATGATATTCGCGTGGCCGTGGTGGGTTTTCGCAGCCAGGGCAGCAATCACATCAAATACTTCGGCAAGATCCCCGGCGTCCGGGTGGTGGCTATTTGCGATGTTGATATAAATTTGATCGAACGCGAAGTTGCGAAATTCAAAGAACGCGACCAGAAAGTCGATACCTACGTCGATGTTCGCATGCTGCTGGAAGACAAGAATATCGATGCAATCATTACCGCCACGCCTAATCACTGGCATTCGCTTGTCACCATCTGGGCGTGCCAGGCCGGAAAGGACGTTTACGTGGAAAAACCGGTCTCGCACAATATCTGGGAAGGGCGGAAAATGGTCGAGGCGGCACGAAAGTATAAACGGATCGTTCAGACGGGAACTCAACGCCGTTCCGATGAAGGGCTTGCCGAAGCGTACGAATTCATCCAACAGGGCAATCTCGGCAAGTTGCTTCGCGCCCGCTGCTACTACTTCAGTCCGCGCGGTCCTATCGGCAAAGTCAATGGCCCTCAGCCGATTCCAAAAGGCGTCGATTATAACCTCTGGACAGGCCCGGCATCACTTGAGCCGCTGATGCGAAAAAATCTGCATTACGACTGGCACTGGCAATGGCCATACGGCAACGGTGATTTGGGTAATAATGGTATTCATTATATCGACTTGTGCCGATGGGCGCTGGGCTATACGACGATGGCACCAGCGGCTATCAGCTTCGGCGGCAAATTTCTCTGGGATGATGACAGGCAGACACCCAATACACAAGTAGCCTTTTTCGACTACAAGCCGGCGCCGATTATCTTCGAGATGCGGAACCTGCCGCGAAAAAAGGGCGATTCGGCCATGGATGCCACCTATCGCAAGACCCGTGCCCCGGTGATAATTGAGTGCGAGGGCGGCTATTACGCCGGCGGCTGGGCATGTGATAACGATGGCAAGAGAATCAGGCAGTTCAAGGAAACCGGCGGCAGCGGTCACCATGAGAATTTCATCAAGGCGGTCCGCAGCCGGAAGGTCAGCGACCTGAACGCCGATATTCTGCAGGGCCATCTTTCGACCGCCGCGTGTCACATGGGCAATATTTCCTATCAAGTCGGGCGCCGTGCAACGCGAGATGATATTATACAGTCTCTAAAGTCGAACAGTGTGCTTTTGGATGCGTTCGAGCGCGCCGCCGAGCATCTGTCACTGAATGAAGTGGGCCTGGGAAAAACGCCGATGACGCTTGGCCCCTGGCTGACGATGGATACCGGCACGGAAAGATTCACGGGGGAATTCAGCAACGAAGCGAATATGTACTTGTCGCGCAATTACCGCGCACCATTTACCGTGCCGGTAGATGTATAATCTTTGAAAGAAGTGATTGAGCAGGCTGCTAATATTCTTTGAAGCCTCTCATCCACGCAGGCCAGTCTTCCGGCTGCACGCCGCCGGCCCTGGTCCAGATGTTTGCCGTATCGAAGGTGCGATGCCACTTGAATGTCCACAATTCCTTAAGCCCGACCTTCCTGACCGTGCTGCAATCTATGAAAAGAGCATTTACGTACCCAGTGTGCCGATTAATGCAAACAAGTTGCATTTCACTGGAAGTGGAGGGTATTTCCTCGATTTGAGCTGGGCTGTCGGTGTCACTGGGGTAGAGGTCGAGCCAGGCACAATCATGGAATAAAGGTATATTGTCGGCGTTTTTGACGTCACGGGTCTTCCAGTATCTTTCCCAGAGACCTACCGGGGGTTCACGGTTGCATATCCACTCGTTTTGCCCGTAGCTTCCGTAGTCAGCCGCCTGCTTTTGTTTGAGGCCTGTCCAGCCGCCGCTTCTGTCCCAGGACCATGCTCCGAATGCGAATCTTACTTCCTCGAAATGCTCTTTCGTAGCTGATGGACAAAGAGTCAGGGTTCCTCGATCATTGTAATATTCCCAAAGGACTTCCGGCCAGTCATTTGTAGCATCGCCTGCTACACTACCTCCAGTATTGAATTTGCCGTCATTGTCTTCGGTGTACATGTACCAGATCAAGCCCCACTGTTTCAGGTTTGACATGCAGGCGACAGCCTGTCCCTGTTTCTTGACCCGTTGCAGTGCCGGCATCAATATCGCCATCAACAATGCAATGATGGCGATTACCACCAGCAACTCAATCAATGTGAATCCTCGTCGTTTGTGCATTGTGACTCTCCAACAATCTATATGTGGATCAGCGAATCCAGGATTTATCATACGATATCAGAGGTGGGAAATCAAGGGAAATGTCAAGATTTTTGAGTACGTGTTCTAATTCTCTTCTGTGTATCGAACTTGTTAGCTGGGAATCACGGATTTATTTTATCGCTCGGCCTTTAGGTTTAGACTCGCTTCCACTGCTTTGTTTCAGAATCGTACTGTTTTATGATCTTCGCCGGATTTCCGGCTACTACGCTGTAGGCAGGAACATCTTCAATGATAGTAGAGCCTGCACCTATAACTGAATTGTCTCCTATTTTTACGCCGGGCAGTATTACGGAATTGGCGCCGATCCAGACGTTTTTTCCAATGACCACCTGCCTGGTCTCAACGCCCTGTCTGAGGAAGTTTTTCGAAACATCTTCGTAATGATGGGATTGCCCGCTGATAAAGCAGTTTTGGCTGCATGCCGAACCCTCTCCTATCAGTACCGGCCCTAACACGATACTGCTGATGCCGATACTGGCTCCCTCTTTCAGAATAACATCACCATGCCATGTGCAGATTACGCACAGGCTCTCGATAAGTGTATTTTTTCCCAGCGAGAGTCTGTGAAGTTCGAGGTGCGGTGCTCGCGGTATGATATCAAGTCTTGCCCATAGACTAATTGAAGATGGAAATTCTCTTTCGACGTAAGCCAGCCTCGTAAGTACCTGAATTATCCCCAAATAAACACCCTTTATGATGTCTCTGGTTAGCCCAAGGATTGTTTCGGTAGCGGTGCGGATACATCCTGCATGGTTAAGCGTGGGATAAGGTATAGGCCATACGGTTTTCATTCTGCTATCCCCCAAAATTTAAAGCATTCTTTTCCTTATTAAATGCGTTTACGATTCTATTTTAATTATTCCCTTCCCTGGGGAAAATACTCGGCGAGAACCATAATAAAGTGCCACAATCGACGCTAAACGTAACGTTTTTTAAGATTGGCGGTGTTGTATATATCAGATTTCTCATTTTGCTGGAGTTCGTTTGTTTTGAAGACTTTAAAAGATGCCGAAAATTGTGTAAAATATATGATGTTGATGACTCAACAATTGGGTGTCGAACCTATGGAAGAAAAAGCTAAACAGCCTGAGAATGGGTTGAATTCGCAGAAAAACCATCTGCTAAAGTCGACTCTGCTGGCCAGTCCGGAGGGTACTCTTCTTCTGATAGGGATAATATTGGCATTTATATACACTTTCTGGCTCGGAATTAAGCTGCTGATATCTCCGGATGAGTCTCAGGTTCTCGTTGGATTAACCGCTATAGAACTGACGTTTGGCCGGGGTGGCGCCATGACCTTTGGATACAAGTTTGACCTGGGACTTGGCACAGTTATCCCAATCTGTATGATTATCGAGACAATTTACGTGCTTATTCTCTACCCGCTGTTTGTTTTTAGCTGGCGGCGTTTGTTAGTCATCAAGAGGCTAAAGAATACATTCGAACGAATCCAGGAGGCGGCGGAAACCCACAAGGACAAGGTCCAGAAGTATGGAGTCATTGGACTGTTTGCTTTTGTCTGGTTTCCTTTCTGGATGACCGGCCCGGTTGTCGGCTCTGTGATTGGATTTCTGCTGGGGCTAAAGCTCTGGCTCAATATGACCGTTGTGCTGGCAGGAACGTATGCGGCAATATTCGGCTGGGCTTTTGCCCTGCGTAAACTCCATGAACAGGTCGCATCTTACAGCTCGTACGCCGCAATGGTTATCATCGCCCTGTTGATATTCATTTTTCTCGTGGGACATCTTTTGTACAGAGCATTTCACGAAGTTAAAAACAAAACGTAACGTAATGTTGTTTTGTTGCTGTGATTAGTCGAGGATGAGCATGTTTTGTCGTTTATGAAATGTTCGCTGGGAAGGACATCTGCCAGCTTGAAAAGGCTGAGACGAATTACTGCAAGGACCTGAAAAAGAAAACGGCGGGACTTTGCTAATCCCGCCGTTCTACACAAAAAGCTGAGCATTGAATTAATCAATACCCGCTCCGAATACGGATGGATGTAATCCATGTCCGCGATTATCACCAAGGTTGCGTGAAATATCGTTAACTTCATCCAGGTTCTCGGGTGAAAGGGCGATCTGCCATACTGTACCACGAAGATCATTGAAGCCAACTACATTGTCGTGGATGGCATGAGGGTCAGGGGGGGTAGCGGGCCAACCTGCTTCTGTCGTCCCGTGCTCAGTTAGCTCAATAGCTACCACATCAACGACATCTGGATTGTCACTTACCAGACTGATTTTATTCTTAACGACACGTGTATTCATTACTTCCTTGGGACCTGATGCGCCATAGCGAAAGTCTGCAAACAATACGATACCAGTACCACTATAGCCGCCGGCATCACATGAAGAAACGTGCAGCATCCCTGAAATCTTATTATGGGAAACAATATTATCGCTCACTGTGCCTTGTAATACTCGTGGAACCCCGACCAATATCCCGATGCCTCCACCATTTGCTGATCGTAAGTCAGTAATTACGTTGTGGCTTATCTCCCAGGCATTTCCGCCCCAGTTTGTAATCCCCTGTATTGGGTTAACCATGGTGCATTGAGTGACAGTAACATCATCAGCTCCACGGCTGAAAACCGGAAAGGCTGGTCCCTCAAACTTCAGATGGTTGATTGTTGCCCCGTTTCCGGTACCACCTCCAGCGAAGAAGAAACCTATATCTAATACGATAGTGCCGCAGGGCTGATAAGTACTAAGCAACGGCCCGCTATCAATAACGGCGCCGTCTTCACCTTTGATTTCGACAGCTTTATCGATAAATGCTCCAAAATGATTACCTGGACCTACAATAATTGTATCACCTTCTAAAACATCAAGGGAATCGATAGCCTCCTGGATCGTCGCAAAGTCATCAGGAATTACCCAACTTGCGGCCTGAGCAGAATTACTCAGTACCATCATAAATGTTGCTGCTACACAGATTAGCAATAAACGTTTCATCTTTGTTTCTCCTCCAAAAAGATTCTGTTACTTTTTCTTTGCTGCGGAACGACGGCAGTCAACAATAGTTAGTTATTTTCAATCCTTCGGCGCATAGTTCAATCCGATTGATTATCCCCATGTAGCTTTTTATGAACCTCCTCTCTCCTCTAAATCTGCTTTTGTGTAACAAATTATTGCTGTTTTAGCATACCTTACCCTATCAGCACACCAGCAGGATTCTTATGTGGATTTTTCCGTTGCTGCGGTTGCCTTCCGTAAAAGCAGCTTTTACGGATTAAAATCAATATTTAGAGATAATTCCCTGCCGTTCCTCCATGACGTCAAATTCAAAAAGATTTTACTTCATTTGGACAGGTCTGTCAAGAAGAAACTCTATTGGTGGGGGATTTCCTCGTGGAAATAGCTGTTTTATATTTAAAGCTCGGATGTTACTATGGTTAATCAGGATTGCCCCCGATCGAAATCAGGTGTGAATATGTTCGAAGGAATATTTTATCGCTGGCGATTGCGGGTGTGGCCTGGCTCTTTTCACCTAACGGATTTATGGCCAGCAGCTCGTACTTAGGCGCTGCTTTAAGAACAAGGACTTGCCCTTTTCTGTTGATACAGTACAGCAGGCCGTTGACCCAGACCGGCGATCCGTAGAACCTGCCGCCCGGTTTTTCAGACCAGAGCACCTGGCCTGTTTCGATTCGCAGGCAGGAGACGTCTCCCTGGTCGTGGAAGGTGAAGAGCAGGCCGTCTTTCGCTAAAGAGGTAGGGACATAAGGAGCGGTTTTTCCGGTACATTTGTATACCAGCGATGCCTGTTCGGGATTATCTCTCGAACCGGGCCTGACCGCGGACAACTGTTTACCGGCTCCGCCTTTGCCGCATGCGCCGATGAGTAGATCTCCCGCGATAACAGGAGAGCTGACAACGCGGGCCGGCAGCACCGAATCCAATTCCCATATCACCTGTCCTGTATGAGGATCGACGCCGCTTATTCCGTGTGCCCAGCTTGTAAAAATCAACTGAGGCTCATGGCCTTCGGGCCTATAGACACAGGGCGTCGAATAGGATATCTCGGCATTGTTGCGTTTGGTGGTCCAGCGGATCTTGCCAGTCTCGCAGTCCAGAGCGATCCAGGAACTGGCGTGTTTTCCGCCCTCCGGCCCGCTTGCCCAATGCTCGTGAGAAAACACGACAAGGTCCTCGAAAAGGGCAGGTGAGGGCCCCGGGCCGAAGCGGCAGTAGATGCCCGGAAAGTCACGCTGCCAAATCGGCCGGCCGTCATGATCGAGCGCTGCCAGAACCACCTCGTTGCTCGTCTGCCAGAGGACGTATACGCGCTGGGCGTCCACGACCGGCGTAGTCGTTGCGTAACTGTTGTCGTTATGTAAGCGGTAGGGGGTGAGTTTGTATTTCTGTTGCCACAGCACCCGGCCGTCGGAAACATCAAGAGCAAGAAGTATGCCACCGGTCGGTTCCGAATCCTCGCAGGTAAGAAACACTTTGTCGTTCCAGATTACCGGTGAGCCGTGTCCTCCCCCGGGCAGCTTCACCTTCCAGTTGTAATCTTCTTCTGTCCATTTGACGGGAATGTTACGTGCTTCACTTATCCCCTGGCCGTTTGGGCCGCGAAACCGCGTCCATTCCTGCTGTTCAAGAGCGGCTCGATGCCGAGCGGTCGTCTGGATAATCTGCTGCTGCGATTCGAAGGGCAGGTACATCGCCCGCATCACAAAACGATATCGCTGGCCTACTTTGTACTGCGGCACAAACCACTGAAAATCCCATGCCGGATTCCCATCGCCGCCCCCCGATGGAGATTGACTCAGCCTGACGTTATCTTCCGGTCTGAACATCAAAACGAGGGCCATGGCGCTACTTACCCCATAGTACCACGGCTCGGTATAGCGATAATTTGATTTATTGAAGACCAGCGTCAGCGGGAAGTTCGGATCGTGGGCAAATTTGCGATTGTCATCGACGGCCAAATGAGTCGACAATGTTCCATGTGCGGGTGTTACGCCGCGAACCCACCGGGGCTCGGCGTTGCTATCATCGGCAGGGCGGCCTAAAAAGTGAATATCCAGAGATTCGGGCTTGTCTATATAGCTGGCGAAAAACAAACCAATATAATCGTTCTTAAAAGTGCGAGCGCGGGGGATGCATTCCAGTGTCATCTCGATAACACCGTCATCGAGCAGTTGATACCGCAACCAGCTTTCGAGCTGCCAGTGCGGCGTAGGCGGCTGGTAAAGTTCCACTGTATATTCATCGATTTGCCTTATCTGCATCGGGGCATGCCTCGGCTCGAAGAGGATATCTCTGGGCTTGACCGTTCCATCATGAATATGCTCGAAATTAAGCCCGGCGTAAAACGGAACGAAAATGTTCTTATCTCTTTTCCGGTGAGTTAACGAAGCAACTCCGCTATAACCGCCGCGATGCCCCGGCAGCACTTCATCATCCACCGGCTCGTTGTTGACTATCACAGCCCTGACATCCCCACGCTCCAGAACGACATAAGGCTTGTCCTGACCAGCAAGGAAACTGCAGAATAATGTAAGAATTGTGACCTTTAACATAAATGGCTCCTTAAGCAAAGTTGTGCCGGATGTTTATTTAAATCTATTTTAGCCTGATGAGATTTTAGCTGGAATTATCTAATGAAACAAGGTTTATGTCCCGGCAGGACTCTATAAATAAAATCAAAGATAAAAATGCAAAGTTCAAAATTTAGGAAATCATCATCCCTTAGGGATGATTCCACAGTTTTAATTTTTGACTTTTGATTTTTGCATTTCCTACTCCAGTTGAGGTGTAGAGCCAAAACCTTACGCCAGGGCCACTGGAGTTTTTTGCGTTTGGGGCATGTATT
>Ga0209536_100017528_pt1 | contig 10139 bp, 9 predicted proteins | sample DeeMarSeWOR28_12_FD_187461 | JGI IMG/M metagenome (GOLD analysis project Ga0209536, IMG submission 187461) | Marine sediment microbial communities from White Oak River estuary, North Carolina - WOR-2-8_12 (SPAdes) (version 2) | ecosystem: Environmental > Aquatic > Marine > Intertidal zone >... | reverse complement strand
CGTTCGTCCACGTGTTCTCGACACGAAGGGGCGCGCGGGCAAACCCCAAATCCCAAAACTCAAATCTCAACGAAATCCCAGCCCCCAAATCTCAACGCTCGTTGTAGGTTGAGATTCGAGTTTTGGTTGTGGTTTGTGATTACATATGGGATGAGTTAGAACATAGACAAATACACCGGCTAGGGCAATGCTGAGAAACAAGTAGCCTACCAGGATGGAAATGAGGGCAAAGATTCCAAGACGGATTATGCGTTGCCAACGCATAATCCAGGATGCAGTGTTGGTTGGTGATCGAACACCGGGTTTATTTGGAGATCCTCCCTTCATCCCTTAAACCTGTTTAAATCTCAGATGAATTTCAAGTACAGGTGTTTGCGATCATCTAGTCTACGCAGACCTGCCTGGTGAGCCCAATCTACGGCGCGGTTGTATTCCTGGTTGGTAATGCGCCGGTTAAGATCAGGGTGATGATGGGCTTTGTATGCCGGTCGGTATTGGTCCATTATATTAAGGTAGGTGTTTGGGGAGATTTCTTTAGCCAGAAACTCGACGACTTTATCGGTGCCAGCCAGGTTATTAGGCAAAACCAGGTGGCGCACCAGTAAACCCCTGGATGCGAGACCGTGCTCATCGATTTGAAGATCACCAACCTGGCGATGCATTTCACGTACGGCTAACTGGTTAATCTCAGGGTAGTTTCTCACCTTGGAATATTGCCGGGCGATCTTTGAGCTGGCATATTTTATATCGGGCATGTAAATATCTACCACGCCGTCCAGCAATCTCAATGAAGCGAGGGAATCATAGCCTCCAGTGTTATAGACTAACGGCAGGCGTAGCCCGGCCTGGGCTGCAATCGAAACCGATGCCAAAATCTGGGGAACCACATGGCTGGGAGAAACGAAGTTGATATTGTGGCAACCCCGGTTTTGTAACTCCAACATGATGAAAGCAAGCTCATCTGGCTCGACTTCTTCCCCGGCGTCGGTTTGACTGATGTCGTAGTTTTGACAGTACTGGCAACTTAGATTGCAGCGGGTGAAGAAGATGGTTCCTGAACCACGCCACCCACGTAAAGGATCCTCCTCTCCTAAATGTGGCCCGTAACTGCTCACCTTAGCGCGTATTCCCGTGCGGCAAACTCCCGTCTTCCCCGCCCGACGATCTACGGGACAATTCCAGGCACAAACGTTGCAGATTGACAGTTTTTCGTAAGCCTCCGAAACGCGGCTTAGCAGCTCACCACTCTCCAAGAGCCTTAGATAAGCCGCCTCAAATGTATTCATAGGATTCTTGTCAAATAATTCTTCACCCATAAACATCAGGGTTGACGCAGTATGGTAACCTCTCGCCTCTTAATCCTGCCAACAGGTTGTCACAGGCTCTCTGCGCCATACGCCGCCGGGTGTTCCAAGTGGCGGAGCCAATGTGGGGGGTGATCAGACAGTTTGGTAGGTTATAGAGCTGGTGATCAGGGGGTAATGGCTCAGGGTCGGTCACATCAAGAGCGGCTGCTTTGATCCAGCCTTCACTCAGTGCCGTTACCAGCGCTTGTGTATCCACGATTGGACCGCGCGCGGTATTGACCAATATGGCCGATGGTTTCATCATTTTGAGCGCCTCATCGTTGATTAAATGACGCGTTTGGGTGGTCAACGGCGTATGTAGACTGACGAAATCACTCTGAATGAGTAGCTCTTCCAATGGAAGCCGATTTGCCCCCAAGCTGGAATCAACCTCGGGTTTGGGATTGGGGTCGCTATAGAGGATATTCAAACCAAAGGCCACGGCTCGTCGAGCGACAGCTGAGCCGATTTTTCCCAGACCAACAATACCCAAATACGCTCCAGATAAATCGGCGCCCAGCCAACCTGAAGGAGACCAGGTTTGCCAGCGACCCTCTGCTGCGTCCCGGTTGGCTTCGGGCAAACGCCGGGCGATCCCCAGTAGCAAGGCCATAGCCAAATCGGCGGTTCCTTCGGTTAAAACATCTGGTGTATTACCGACAGGGATACCACGTTTCGAACAGGCTACCATGTCTATATTATCTACACCAACTGCCATATTGCTTATCACTCTTAGTTGGGGCGTTCTGTCAAGCAGGTCTTCATTTACGGGTATTGTGAGTAAGGTGAAGAGACCTATCGCTTCTCCCAGATGAGCTTCCAACTCAGGGGATAGCATGGTTGCATCCTCTGGACCGATTAGTAAACGACAATGACCTGCCAAAGAATCAAGCCAGCCTTCGGGGAGGGTATGGGTTACGAGGACCAGCGGTAGTGTTGGATCTTCCATGATTAAAATACGCGTATCATAGTCTTATGAGAATTCGTTGATCCTATTATAGTGCTTTTAGACCTGTGGTCAACAAAGCTGAGACTCCTTCACCAGGCAGAAAAGCATGGCGTTTTAATGATGGAACTTTATCGATCATTTTTTGTTGTATAATGAGTTATATTGTAAAAAATATTTACATGATGTGGATATTATGCAAATGCTGAAACACAAAATAAATAACAATCCGTCAATCCAGCATTTGTGCAAATACCATAGGGTAACTCGAATTTAAAATCCGCCAATCCTGTATTTGCTTAGTAATTTGCGGTTTTGATACGGGATTTATTAAACAATAGATATATTTTAAAAAATTCTTATCGCAAATTATTTAACAAATTATTTTACACGAAGATCTAAGACTGCATGGTTCTGACCTTTAGAAAACCACTTCCGCTGCTTGTTATAAGTTGCCTGGTATTCCTGACCGCGGCCTGTGGAGAGATGACCACTGGAAATGCCGCAATCCAGAGTAGCTCACATGAAGTGGCGCCCGTTTTTCGTGAATTTTACGCTGAGCTGGGTGGAATGGAGACGATGGGACCAGCTATTTCCCCACTTTTTTCATTTGATTCTGTGAGCTACCAGTATACGCTTGCAGGTTTGGTGGGACATGACCCGGAAGCCCCAGTTAATCAACGTTTTTTCCTGGCAGCCTTGGGTTTAGACATGGGGATCATAGAACCTGGAGTACCTCCTCCAGACGCATCCGATGTACGTTATATCGGTGGGCATATTATTTACGATGTGTTTGTCCCCTGGTACGAGCAACTTGGAGGTGCTCGAATTGTTGGCCAACCGATAACTGAGGTGCACTACAATCCGCTAGAAGGTCGCTACGAACAATATTTCGAGAATCTAGGATTTGTCTATTATGTAGGCGAACCAAGGGACGCACTCAAATTATTACCCTATGGATGGTGGAAGTGTGCCAATAGCTGTATGTATGCGCAAGAATCGCAACTTGTTTTTAACGTGCCATACCCTGCAGGAGACCCATTTATACGAGCTATATCAAGACTCGGACCTGATTTCACTGGAGCAGCTTTGTCCGAGGGGTACACCAACCCGGATGGTGTTACAGAGCAAGTGTTTGGCAACGTGGTCCTACTCCAAGATAGCGAGCAGGCGGGTGAAGTTTCCTTGCGACCTATCGCAGAAAATATGGGTATATTCGGAGATAGCCTGGAGTTCTCCAGTAAAGACCCTGGCATGGAATTTTTTCCCATAAATGGTAATCAAGGCTATAACGTGCCTCTATTATTTCTGGATTACCTGGCCCTGCATGGTGGTATGGACGCTGCTGGACTACCTGTAACCGGTTTCACACCCCTGGGCGAAGGGATTTTCAGGCAGTGTTTTGCTAATCTTTGTCTTGAAGAACTCAGGAATGAAAAATCCCCTTTCAGAGTACGCCCAGTTCCACTGGGATATGCCTATCTCGAGCAAGGTCGAGGAGCTGCGGTCCCCATAGCAATAGAAACTGCATCTTTACCGGATCAACCTAGTCTTCCAGAAACCAGTTTGCAAACCGGTGTGGAACTGCCAACTGGTCAAGACCAGAATATCAGGGTTGACGTCTGGGAGAGGCATCCGACCGTGGCACAAAACCAGTCGCAAGAAATCACGGTCAGTGTTTTCCGGGATAATGTCCCTGTAAGTCTGGTTGAACCTCTACTGGTGATAAGGTTGCCGGATGATAAAGGGAAAACCTATTATATGTTGCCCACAGGGGAAGACGGCACCAGTTACCTGAAATTGGATCCGGTAGATGTCGAGAACGGCACCCTGGTACCTTACGAGGTATGTATTCACAATCTTGACGAAGGGGATAGGTGTGTTGAGGATAGTTTTATGGTATGGGGAGATTTATAATCCTATCCTCGTCCATAAATATCTTTTGAAAAAATCAATCAAATAAAAGCGAATAAAAAGACCAGGTCATTTACATTCGTGTTGGTGGGGCCGGTCTTGATTAAATCTCCCAAGGTTTCAAAAAAAGTATATGCATCGTTGCGTGCCAGATAGTCATCCGGGTTCAGATCAACCTCCTGGGCGCGTTCGAGCGTTTTGCCTGTTACCACTGCTCCAGCTGCGTCAGTGGGTCCATCACTACCATCCGTAGCCAGAGTTATCATGGCGATATCGGGAATGCCGACCAGATCATTCACTGTGCTTAAGGCCAGTTCTTGATTGCGACCTCCTAAACCATCTCCATGCAGAGTAACGGTGGTCTCGCCCCCAGCAATGATGCATGTTGGACGAGATTGTGGGTGACCGGTGTGGTGAACTTGGCGCAGAATCCCGGCGAGGACTATTCCAACCTGCCGGGCTTCACCCTCAAGATAGGTGCTAAGTAAAAGGGCATTAAATCCCTCCTTATGTGCCTGAGAAAGGGCCTCTTCAGCTGCCTGGAGGTTGCTGCCAATGATCACATTTTGTAAATTTTTAAAAAGCGGATCACCAGGTTTGGGTGTTTCAGCGATCTCGCCACGCAATCCCTTTCTTAAATGAGCAACTACAGACTCAGGGGCTTGTTCCATTAGATCATATCTTTCCAACACTTCAGTTGCATCATGATAGGTGGTTCCGTCTGGAACGGTGGGACCTGAGGCGATCACTTCGAGGGGGTTACCTACCACATCGGATAAAATCAAAGCCACAAGTTTTGCTGGGGACGCTAAACGTGCCAGCTGTCCCCCTTTAATTCGATTCAGGTGTTTACGAAGGGTATTGATTTCGATGATGTTCGCACCACTGGCAAGTAATAACGAGGTGAGAGCCTTTAAATCGTCCAGTGTTATACCATCAACCAAAGCGGGTGTAAGGGCTGAACCTCCTCCCGATATCAAACAGATGATCAGGTCATCTTGAGTAGTTTTCTGTAAAAATCTTACGATTTGCTCGGTGGCTTGCACACCGCGTTCATCTGGTATTGGATGACCCGCTTCTAAAACACTGATCTTGGCAAGCTCAGTATTTTTACTACCAGAAGTGTAACCTTCCTTTACGATAATGATCCCCTCAGTTAGATTGCTACCTAAAATCGTGGCAATCCTGTTAGCCATGGGAGTCCCTGCTTTACCGGCTCCCACAACATAAATATGCTCGTAATCGTTTAAATCATAGGTCTGTCCATTGATAGAAAGTGCATCCCCATTTCTTTTGACAAAACGTGAGACTGCCTCGGCGGGGTCTACCGCGTTGAGTGCAGCGTTCAATACGCGCGAAACAGCCCCCCTCCACGGATTGCCTTGAAATGAGTGGGTGTCTTGGATAAAGTTCAAAATAATTAGTCGTGTTTTTGTCGGGTTAGCGGCTTAGTTGATTGGTTGCACATTTATGGGTGAATCGTTTTGTGGGCTGTTGACCGCCCTGGATACAGGATATGCTACCATTTCCTCTTTTGTAAAAGGAATCAGCATGTCAGAGAGACGTGTTGTGTCCGCTTCACCCTGTTCGAGCCAGAGAGGAAAAGTGTCTTCAGGTAGTATGACTGGCATGCGGTTGTGGATCTTTTCCACCATGGTGTTAGGTTGGGTGGTGATGATCGTGCAGGATAGAATATTGGAACCATCCTTCGAGTTCCAGGATTCCCATAGCCCGGCGAAGGCGAATGGTTTGCTGGAGGCGAGTTTGATGTACATGGGCGTTTTGGGTAATCCTTTACCTTCCTGCCGCCATTCGTAGAATCCGTCCGCTAAAATCAGGCATCGTCTTCGCCGGAACGCGGTTCGAAAGGATGGTTTCTCAGCCAGGGTCTCTGCTCGGGCATTGATCATGCGACTCCCGATTTTTGGATCTTTTGACCAGGAGGGGATTAACCCCCAAACGAAATAATCTAATTTGTTTTTACCATCGTTAGGTACGACGGCCACCGGTTGGGTTGGGGCGATATTATAACGAGGTCTCAATCCCTCAGGGATATTAAGCCAGGGAAACGATTCCTGCAGGATATTCATGTCTGCAGTGAGGGTAAATCTTCCGCACATGATGATACCTTCCAATGTCGTTATGGATAATTATGGTTAGAGCATAATATCCAAAATTAATTTGACTGATTAATTAATTTCTTGCTTCTGTTGTGACATCCTCCAGCTAGCAACAGGTAATATTTATAATACACTAGAACAATTGTACTACAAACGAAAGCTTGCAGCAAGAGTTTGAAGAATTCATTGATAAACTAACCTTTTCACAGTATCATACCAGCTAATTATTCTCAACAACAACGCAGCCTTATGAGCACCTCATTATCGACAAAATTAGCTTCGGCAAAGACTTCCCTGGGAAAGCGTGATAGCAAACTCTCAAAAACGGTAGGTTATTATGCCGGTTTTGTGATATTAGGATTGGTAATCGCCTCCCTGGGACCGACGCTTCTTAGTTTATCTGAACAGACCCAGAGCCAGATAAGTCAAATTAGCTATCTATTTACAGCACGTTCGTTGGGGTATATGCTGGGTTCTGTGTACAGCGGGCGCTTGTACGATCGAATGGCTGGTCACCATGTATTGGTCGGTATGCTGATCGTGATAGCGGTGATGGTTTTTTTAGTGCCATTGATCCCTTTATTGTGGTTGCTGATCCTGGTCATGCTGATAATGGGTGGTGCAGAAGGTGGCCTAGATGTGGGGAGCAACACGCTGTTGATATGGATCTACCGGGATAAAGTCGGCTCGTATATGAATGGATTACATTTCTTCTTTGGTGTGGGCGCCTTTGTTTCGCCGCTTATCATTGCCTGGGCGGTTTTAGTGAGTGGGGATATTACCATTGGGTATTGGATATTGGCTTTGCTAGTCCTGCCGGTAGTGGTGTGGTTGCTACGTTTAGAATCCCCTGAGCATCCCAGCGAAGTTGAAAAGAACCGTGCAGGAAAGATCAACTACTTATTAGTCCTCCTGGTAGCTGCTTTTTTATTCCTCTATGTTGGTGCAGAGGCGAGCTATGGTGGATGGATATACACTTTTGCTATTCAACAATTGAACCTGAGCGGCTTAGCCTCCGCAGCGTATTTGACGTCGGCTTTCTGGGGGGCGCTGACACTTGGAAGGTTGCTGTCAATCCCGATTGCAACCCGGTACAGGCCGCGCACGATCCTCCTCGTGGATCTTATAGGCTGTCTGGTAAGCATAGCTATCATCCTGATATGGTCTCAATCGATTCTAGCTATCTGGATCAGTACACTGGGTCTTGGTCTATTTATGGCTTCGATTTTCCCCACTACTTTGAGCCTGGCTGAGCGCCGCATGATGATCACCGGAAGGGTAACAGGTTGGTTTTTCGTGGGTGTTGGTGCAGGAGCCATGACGATACCTTGGATGGTGGGTCAACTTTTCGAAGGGGTTGGACCCCAGGTTCTGCTCTTTGTCTTAGCACTCGATTTGTTGCTTGCTTTTGGTCTATACATCTGGTTAATCTCAATATCGAATCGAACCGCGGAAATCTATACCTCATCTGAATAGATGGGCTTGTTTATTTTGGGAAAGGTAAATTTGAGTATGCCCTTAGAAGATGCCATTCGGTGGGACAACCGCTATAAAACCGATGAACGCCACGCATCACATAGGGGACCGCGCGAATTCCTGGTTGAGCATGCCGATTTCCTACCGAAGAGTGGGTATGCCCTGGACGTGGCGATGGGGTTGGGGGATAATGCAGGATTCCTGATTGAGCGTGGGCTGGATGTGATTGGGGTAGATATCTCATCGGTGGCTGTCATACGGGCGAAAAGACGTTGGCCTGAGTTGAATGCAATTTTAGCTGACCTGACTGGATTATATTTACCAGTAAGATATTTTGATGTGATATTGAATTTCTATTATCTCCAAAGAGAACTTTGGCAAGAATACAGGCGGGCATTAAAGCCACATGGCATCCTCTTCATGGAAGTGCTAACCAGCGAAATGATTAAAATCAAACCTGAAATTGACCCCAGTTTCCTGGTCGAACCAGGTGAGCTCTGGGAAGCGTTTTCAGATTGGGATGTTTTACATTATCACGAATGTTGGACAGAGATCGATCAAGGACGTCAACGTGCAGTAGCTAGCCTAGTTGCGCGCTTGTCTTAGAAGATAACCATATTCCATCAGACTTTGTATAAAGCATCGATGTAGCGTTTAAGCATGTCGCTTACCATGCCGCGCATGGGTAGCGTGGCTGCCATACCATAGATAGGAGCCATGCCGCCCTCTTCAGCCGGTTTTTTTTTCACATCATCAATCGAAGACCTGAGATCTCCGATAAATCGCTCAGCGACGCCAGGTTGGGTGTGCCGGAGGGTAACACATAAATGTAAGCAGCTCGGTTTGTGTAACCCATTCAAGCTCCAGCCCTTATGAGTCATTCTATCCATGACCTGGTAAATATCAAGTGCGTCAGAGTTAAAAGCGATCACCCATAAAGGGTCGCCAAGGACATAGAGCTCAGGAATTTTTTCGATTTCCTGGCGTATCCAGTCTGCTGATTCCAGGATTTTTCGGGTCGCATCCAGATAACCATCTTCTCCAGTGTTCAGCATGGCTGCCCAGCAGGCGGCGCTCAAGGCACCTGGACGGCTGCCTGCAAAAGTGGGCGAAAAATACAACCCTCCTGGCCATTCTGTGGCTGTGTAATACTGGTATCGCCGTAGCTCCAAGCCACGATATAGAATTACCGAAGTGCCCTTGGCAGCATAGCCATATTTATGCGTATCGGCAGAGATAGAGGTCACCCCAGGCAGACGGAAATCAAATGCCGGCACCTCATAACCCAGCTTTTCAGCCCAAGGCAACAGGAACCCTCCCAAACAGGCATCCGTATGAAAACCAATACCCTTTTGCCTGGTCAGTTCAGAAAGCTCAGGGATAGGATCTATGATGCCATGTGGGAAGGAGGGTGCGGAGCCTACGATAGCGATCGTATCCCGGTTGATCGCTTTTTTGGTGGCTTTGATGTCCGCCTTAAAATCTTTATCGACAGGGATGCGTACCAGCCTGATCTTAAAATAATCGGCAGCTTTCTCGAACGCAGCGTGGGCTGTGGTGGGAATGATGATCTGCGGGTTGATGATCCCTTTGCGGTCCCAAGCCCAATCCCGGTAGGTCTTCATTGCCAGCAGGATGCTCTCTGTGCCACCCGATGTAACCGTACCAGAAATTTTTTCCGTAGGTGGTGATTGATCATCGACCTGCCCTGCGCCAAGCATATCGGCGGTCATGGATACGATCTCGGCTTCATATTTGTTGATGCTGGGCCAAACATCCGGGTGCAAGGGATTCGTCTGGGAGGTAAGGGCATAGACCTGGTTGAGGAAATTGATGTGATCCTGGTCTCCGTGATACACGGCTCCTGAGACGAGTCCCTCCCGCCAGCGTTTTGACTCGGCTTCATTTAATGCCTCAATCTGAGACAGAATATGCTCTCTTTCCAAGCCTTCTGAGGGGAGCTGGGCATAGGTTGGGTATTCTTCATGGTAGGGTTTGATCGAGTCTTCAATATCGGCGAGAAGCTCATGAAATTCTCTTTCCATCTCCCTACGAACTGAAGGGATTAATCGAAGTATTCTCTCGATACGTTCTACCAGCCGAGGATTCAACCGGTCGAGGTAGGGGATCATCCTATCCAGTCTTTCCATCTAGATCTCCTTGTAAAAATTGGCTCAGGTTGTAGCTGTTTCTAAGATCATTAGAAAAATATTACTATCTTCAGGGATCACTCTTACTATTTCTCACCGGTTCAACCTGGCAAAAATGGCACGGTTTTGTTTATATATTTCGAGAAACTCGCTATACAATTCATCGTATAACCCCCGGTATTCCGGA
>Ga0209536_100017527_pt1 | contig 10139 bp, 6 predicted proteins | sample DeeMarSeWOR28_12_FD_187461 | JGI IMG/M metagenome (GOLD analysis project Ga0209536, IMG submission 187461) | Marine sediment microbial communities from White Oak River estuary, North Carolina - WOR-2-8_12 (SPAdes) (version 2) | ecosystem: Environmental > Aquatic > Marine > Intertidal zone >... | reverse complement strand
GGAGAACGAGCATCGGATCAATCAGGCGGTACGGGGGATCAGAAAAATCTTGTAATCACCGTGTAATCAAGAAATATCATTCACAAACCCATGGGATGATATCATGAAAGAGATTAAGATAGGGCTTTTAGGCTATGGTACGGTTGGGGCCGGCGTCGCAAAAATTCTTATTGAAAACAAGGAACTCATTACCGCCCGGCTTGGCGCCCGGCTTACGTTGAAACATGTTGCCGATATCGATACGGAACGGGACAGAGGGATCCACTTAGATGACGGCGTCCTTATAAATGATGCCGACAGAGTGGTGGATGATCCCGAGGTTGTTATGGCCGTGTTTCAATCATCACAAGGTGCGAAACGCTCACAAGTCCAAAAAGTGGAGGTTGGGGGGCGCTCCTTCCACACCCTCTTTCATTCTCTGTTCGATGCCGCCGATCGCCATGTTGGCAATCTCGTGGCTATTTACGATGTCACCCAACATGAAGCTTCGTTACAGAAACGGACCACCTACGTGTTGTCGGTCTGTATCCTTCTGGGTGGTTTGTTGATCGGATTGTTTTACGTCTACTTGGGTAGCATCCAGCGGAGTGTTCGCGAGGCCGAGGATGAACTGCGCAATGAAATAACAGAACGCAAACGAGCCGAGGAAGCGTGGCGCAAAAGTGAGAACCAGTTCAGGACAGTGATCAATGCCACGCGGGAAGCGATGATATCCATTGAACAGGAAGGGCAGATCGCCATCTTCAATCCCGCTGCCGAGGAGATGTTTGGATATCAGCAGCAAGAGATGATCGGTCAACGCTTGGACAACTTGATGCCTGCGGAGTATCGTGAACGTCACCGAGAATATATACGCAGTTACTTCACCACCGGTTCGCCGAACAATGCCATCGGCCGTACCCTGGAATTACCAGCTCTGAGAAGCGATGGGACCCAATTTCCCATAGAAATCTCACTGTCGGCCGGTCAATACGGTCAGCGGCCGTTTGTGTTTGCTGTTGCACGAGACATCACCGAACGCAAGAAATCCGAAGCTGAATTACTAAGAGCCAAGGATGAAGCCGAAACTACGAATCGGGCTAAAAGTGAATTCCTCGCACACTTGAGTTGCGAGCTTTGTGCACCTCTGGACACGATTCTCACCACGGGTCGTTTGATGCTGGAGGAAGACCTGAAGCCAAAGCAGTGGCAAAAAGTGTCAGACATAACAATGGCAGGAGAAGCTCTGCAACGCACAGTCAGCGAAGTCTTGGAGTATTCGAAAATCGAGGCGGGCGAGTTACAATTGGCGCGAGTCCCTTTCGATCTGAGTTCATTGATCGTCGATCTCATCGGCCAGGCGAGTGCGAGTACCGAAGGTCACGGCAGCAAGCTCACAATGCCGTTACGATACGATCCTCTGGCACCCACGCAACTGCACGGTGACAGAGACCGAATCAAGCAAATGGTGTCCACTCTGATCGGCGAGGTTATGAAGTTCACGGTCGAAGGTTTTCTGCTGACTTCAGTATCGTGTGAGCTCAGAGGTGAGAATTGTGCCGAGTTTCTCATCTCGGTACAGGGAAGCGGCAACACTCAGTCGGGAGACAACACCCGGTTGACTTCTGTTTGCAAGAGGCAGAACGATGTTCCCGCTCCGCAGAACTGCTTGGGATCAGGTCTGGGTATGGCGATCACGCAGCAAATAGCCAAAACCATGGGAGGGGAAATTGGGTACGAGGGTGACAAAAGGCGGGGAGTGACTTACTGGATCAAACTGCCGTTGGAACTCGATAGTACCTCCTCCACGCCAGAGCCACCTCTGGCAGGAAAGCACATTGCGAGGGTGTTGGTCGCTGATCCGCAAGCGGAAAGCGGTGCGATCCTCGACGATTATTTCTCCTATTGGCAAATGCGTAGTAGTCAAACATTTTCGGGTATATCAGCCTTGTCCGCCTTACGTGAGGCTTTTGAGCAGGACGATCCCTACGGCATCGCGATCATGGACGTGCGGCTTGAGGAGCCCGATGTTTGGCAAGTGATTCGAGAAATCCGGGCAGATGTAAATCTGCGGGATACCATCGTTGTCATAACCTGTACGGCCAACTCCAAAACAGAATTTACGAGTCTAAAAGAGCAGGGCGTCGTGGGTCCTTTAACCAAGCCGTTCCGACCGGCAGATGTTTGGCAGGTATTGACCTCCGTGAGAGACCAGTGGTATGCGGCGGTGCAAGAGGAATTCGCAAATGATAATGGAACCACTTCGCCGGTACCATGCAGCGAGGTCAGAATACCTCAGCTCATAGTGCCCGAGCGCATTTTGTTGGTGGAGGACAACCGGTCCAACCAAATGGTTGCTACGCGGATGTTGCAGAGGTTGGGTTGTTCTCAGATCGACCATGCCGAAAACGGTGAGGAGGCTCTCGAGAAACTGGAATCCTCTCGTTACGATCTGGTTTTTCTGGACTGCCAGATGCCAGTGCTGGACGGATTCACAACAGTACGGCGGTTGCGTGAGCGCGAAAGAGAGGGGAATCCCACCCAGATCGTGGCCATGACAGCTTACATTATGAAAGGGATCAAGGAGTTATGCCTTACCGAGGGTATGGATGACTATATCTCCAAACCATTTAAAATCAACAGTCTCCGGGCAGTGTTCGAGCGTTGGCGCTACCGTGTCTACCAACAGCAACGCTACGGGGAGTCGATCGCCACAACACACGATCTCGAAGACACCGCTGGGGCTCCTCCGGATGAAATTGAACGGGGGAAAGGAACCATCGATTTCAACGAAGCCGCCCAGCATGTTGATGGTGACCTGGAACTCTTGCGGGAAATCTTTGCGGATTTCATCGACCACGTACCCAAATGCATTACCAAACTAACACGGTTAATTGCAGCTGGTGATTGCAAAGGCGCTGGTGTTGAAGCCCATGGCCTTGTGGGTAGTGGCCGTAACTGTGGCGCATACCGCTTTGCCTCCCTCGCCAGGGAGCTGGAAGATTTGGTACAAGCGGGGAAATTTGAAGACGCCAACCAAACTCTTCGTCGACTCGAGGAAGAGTTTCAGGATATCGAGCTGGCTTTCCGTGGCTTGGATCGGAAAAATTTGCAGACATCACTCACGACTTGAACCCGATCGCGGCGGTTAGCAGTGCCAAAGCTTCGCCACTAAGGTACCTACACGGCCCGCGATGACACTCTTGCCCCTCTCATGGACGTTTCAAGCCGTGTTTCCGCATGATCTTCAATAAACTGCTGTGATCAGCAAGGCCGAGTTCGACCGAGGTACGGCTGATGTGCCAATCGTTGCGTTCCAGAGCGGCCATAATGATCTGTTTCTCTGCTTCCGCTTTTAAATCCTTAAAAATGCCCGGGCGGGTCAACGGGCTGCCGAGGCTTCCGCGTGTAACGGACGACCGTGTATTGGTGGCTGGGGTGCCCTGCTCAAATTCCGCTGGTTCAGCCTGAAATTCCATGGGTAAATGTTCGGGTGTGATCGTGTCGTAGGGGCAGGCGATCACCAGTCGCTCGACCACGTTTCTGAGTTCACGCACATTGTTACGATTCCAGTCATGACGTTGGAGTAGAGCCGTGGTTTCCGGTGCTGCGGACTTTCCCTTCTGACCGAACCGTTCGCAGATATCGCGGAGGAAATGATCCACCAGGAGGGGCAGATCGGTCAAACGTTCGCGCAACGGCGGCACCGCAATGACATGGACATTCAAGCGGTACAGTAAATCTTCGCGGAACCGCCCCGCCCGCACTTCCATGTCGAGGTCGCGGTTGGTCGCGGCAACCACCCTCGTGTTCACAGGGATGGATCGTGAGGCCCCGAGTCTCGTGACTTGACCGTCTTCCAGGACCCGTAACAGTTTAGCCTGAGCCGCCTGAGGCAGCTCGCCGATTTCGTCCAAGAACAGGGTTCCATTCGCAGCATTTTCAAAAGCTCCCTTACGGGTCCGGTCGGCACCGGTAAAAGCGCCGCGTTCGTGTCCGAACAGTTCGCTCTCCGTTAAATTCTCCGGCAAAGCTGCACAGTTAACTGGCCAGAAGGGACCGTTCGCCCTGTCGCTATGTCCGTGTAACTGTCTGGCGACCAGCTCTTTACCGGATCCGCTTTCTCCCAGAATGAGGACAGCGCTGGGAATGGGGGCCAGCCGGTTGACCTGAGCCTTGAGTTGGGTCATGGCGCGGCTCTCGCCTACCAGGGGTGAATCATCACCCGTCTTGCGACGGAGAACGGACAGCTCGTGGTTCAGGCGGCCCCAGGCTAAACCATTTTCGACTTCCTGCACGACGCGTTCCAACGGTTCCTCTTTGGCGATGAAGCTGTAGGCCCCCAATTTGACCGCTCGGACGCAGCGATCGTAATTGGCAGTTCCGGTGTAAACGATCACCGGAGTGCGAATACCGCGAGATTGTAAGGTTTTGAGGACCTCGAACCCGTCCACCCCGGGCATTTCCAGATCCAGGATGACGCAGTCCACTGGTTCCGTAGAGAGGATTTGAATGGCTTCAGCTCCACTGGCAGCCGTGAGGGTCTGGTAACCTCCGAGCCGTTGGAGATCGTAAGCGTACTGTTCGCGCATGGCGGCGACGTCATCGACGATCAAAACCAGGCTCATAAGGATAGCTCCTTCGAGTTTGCCGACGGGGCTGATAGCTCTATGGGAAAGGTGACTGTGAAGATCGTACCTTTGGCTGGTTCGCTAGCGACAGTGATGGTTCCTTCGAAGTCGGCGACCAACCGGCGCACATTGGATAGGCCCAAACCGGTACCACCTTCTTTGGTGGTGAAGAAATCCTCGAATATCCGATCCAGCTGTTCGGGTGGGATGCCGCAACCATCATCGGCTACTATCAGGGCGACAGCCCGATCTGTAGATGGGTCCAGATCTGTCTCGGAAAGCATATTCGTTCGCAGCTCGGTCGCCACACGAACACACCCAGCGTGTGCAGGTAGACTCTCCATACCGTTACGTACAAGGTTTTCGATGATACGGCGCAATCCGATCGGTTCGGCCAAGACCGCGGGGAGATCGGGTGCCAATGAGAATGCGACCCTTGTGCTAGACGGCGAGTTGTGTTCAGTGGGGATAGCGGTCCTGATGATGGCGTTCAAATCGCACGGCTGCCTTGGGCGAGCTGGGGTGAGGCGAGCATAATTGCCAGCCAACTCCTCGAGATAGGCAATACCTGCCTCTAGGGTACCGCGCCGCTCACTCAGCACGCGAGAGGTCTCGGTGGGGTTGCGTTCAGCTACCTCTGACAGGTGGCGGAAGACGTTACGCAGTGGTGTCAAGCCGTTCCGGATGTCGTGGTTGACCTGACGGGCCACCTCGACGAGAGTCGCTCGCCGTTCCGCCTCACGTAACTTCTGCACGCTCGTGCTTAAACGAACCGTCATGGCCGCTAGAAAGCGGCTCAGGGTGCCGACCTCGTCCTGACGGGTGGAAGTGAAGTCTGTGTCCAGGTTGTCGAGGTCCAATCTCGCGGTCTTTCGGGCCAGATCGTTCAAGGGACGGCTGATTCGCCCGGAAAGCCAGAACGCCAGCACTAAAGTTCCCGCGAGAGTGGCCAGTAACACGAGTCCCAACCAGATGTTCAAACTGCGTAACAACTCCCGCAACGGCGCCGAGGGATGAGTGACGATCAGGGTGGCTTTGGTCAGGTTCACCCGCGGACCAGATGTGTCAGCCAAAGGGAGTTCGAGGTCACGAATCAAATACCCGCTTCCACTCAATATTGTGGCGGGGCGCCCCAAACGATATTGGGATGCCCGTTGCAAGAGTGATTTCAGATTGTCGTCGGTAGAGAGCGCACCGCCAAGATAGAACAGAGAGATACCGAGATCCCGGTCCATGGCGAGATCGGCGAGAAAATTTTCGTCGACTCGGAAACCGCCTACCAAATGAAATAGTTGTCCTCCCAGACGGACGGAATCGACACGAGCCAGACAGAGGAACGGTCCGTCGGGTTGGCGGGCTGTGATCAACGCCGTGCCCTCGGGAGCTTGAGCCAACAACATGGGTAGCAGTGGCTCATCTCGCCCATACTCGTTTCGGAAATGACCGGAGCTGATGATTCGGCCCAATTCGTCTTGGATTTGGAGCATATCGAGGTCCATCAGTTCCATGACCGTTCCCGCGTAATCCAATAAATCGGGCCGGTATTGGGCCTGACCTTCCACCGCGGCCAAGCGGAAACGGTTATCCTCGGGGATCTCGCTTTTCAGGGCCGCCAAATGTTGTTTCAGGCTCTGGCGGCGCCGGGCGAGATCTTCATCGATGATCCCCACGAGCGTGTTGATTCGGGCCGTGTACTGAGCGGTCAATCGCCGCTCCATTTCTCCCCGTATTCCCAAGGTCAACAGCAACAGTGGCACGGCGATGAGCAGTCCCGATGCCAGCAAGATGCGGGTACGCAATCTCAAGGCACGCTCCTGTTTCCAGAGTACCAGCCGGTTCGATCCAACAGGATGGTGCCGTCGTAGGCGAAGCGGACGCCCGCCAACCGTCCCTGAGTCACCAGATGGGCTCTGGTGATCACCAGCGGCAGAGCGACACCAGACACGGCCAAGCGGCGAGATGCTTGAACGACTTCGGGCAGGTCGTAGTTATCCTTGGGTTCCCGGGCTCGAGCCGAGGAGGGATAGTAGGTGTGAGCAAAATCGGTATCGAGAGCCGTGCGTTGGATCCATTCGGCCATGCTCAGCAAAGCCGCCAGCTGTAAGCACGCCGACGCATACCCGCGGTCCACGGGCAAGATGAAAGCACCGGCCCGAGTCGATTGAACGGCGCCGATGAATTGGTCGTCGGGGATGGCGAGAGCCTGAGGAATCTCACCACCCGCTGGAGGATAGGGAGGTGAAAGCTCACCGCGTCCAGGGCGATCTGGCGCTGGGCTCCGAGGAATAGCAGCTAGCACAGCTAACCGCTCGGCCAGTCGGCGCGCGTCCTGGTCTCCCTCTGGATGGAGGATCAAGTCCTGGTCCAAGGTCGTGGTGGATTGTTGGCGGGAGAAGGAGGGCCAGACTTCAGTGGCAATGGGGCCGGTCAGTTGAGCGCAAAGCCTCTCTGTCGGCGTTTGAAAAAAAGGTTCGGTCACAGGTTGGGCAGGTGAGCCAACGACATCCCTGGCCAGGTCACTGCGATGCCAACCGGTGTACCAGCGCTGGCGTTCCCTTTCGGAGCCGTCCGGGGGACAGAGCAGTAAGTACATGCGGTCCCAGGGCATGGACACATCTGTCACCGACGGAGTCCTTTGGAAATAATTCAACGCCGATTGATCACGGACGACCAATGCATCACACTGACGGCCCAAAATGTCCCTGGGATCGTGGCCCGGCAGCACTCGGAAGATGAGTTGATCCAGCTCGGCGGCATCCCGGCGGCGCTCGTTAGGTAGACAAACCAGGTCGGGAGATGGGGTGTCGGACCAAGGCTCGAGCTTGAACGGACCGGTACCAACCGGCCACCGCCAGCCTGGCCGCCACGTTGCCACAGCGAGTGCCGCATGAGCTAGTAAGAGGGGAAAGTCTGCCTGTGATTCAGGCAACTCGATGGCAAGGCGACGGTTGTCTAAAACCTGAATGGATTCGGCCCGTGCGTTGAGCCAGATCAGCGGGGAATGTTCCCCTTGGGTGCGAGGACAGTTTTGGGCTCTGATCCAACTCTCTTTGACATGGAATGCTTCGACGTCACTACCATCCCAGAACTGAGCCGACTGTTGAATGGTGAAGATCCAGATCCGATCACGCTCCATTGAGGTCCAGTCCTCGGCTAAAGCGGGTTGGAGCATTCCTTCACAGTCCACGTTCACCAGCGTCTCGTACAAGTTGCGGAAGACGATACGTTCGGAGTAGTTGTGAGGTACTGGTGCATGGCCCGGGTTGACGCTGTCCGCAAGAGCGAAGATGATGGTACCACCATTGCGAGGAACACCTGGCAACGGATGGCAATCCTCATCGGGTAGGTCCGAGGGGGCCTGAATCGTTGGTGTCGGTGTGACCTGTTTGACAGAGCCGCATCCTGGTCCCCAAACCGCCAGGAGAACCAGACCGAATGGGACTAACAGCATTTTTTGGGGCATCAATTGTTTGGGCATCATTTGTTTGAGCATCATTCGTTTGGGCGTCATCCCCTTGGGCATGGACAACCTCCACACGAGGGAGCGATCGGACCGTCTCAGGTTACTGCTACCCGCCAAGCGGGTCAAAGGGGAGTCGAAATATGCTCCAACTTCAGAAAAACACGCAACCCACGAAAAGTTCCTCCTGGCAACCTATCTCAGGCAATAGAATGCTAGAATTCCAGTTGCGTAAGATCGCCCGGATTGGTTTCCTTGCTTTGATAGTGCTTTGCACTGGTCCCCAAGGATGTTCGGGCCACGAGCAAGGAACGGGCCGAGGGAGGGACGAGGTGACGGCGGATTATGCCAAAGAGCGCCAGAAAATGTTGGACCGTCAGATCAAAGCCAGGGGTGTGCGTGATTCTGATGTCCTGACAGCCATGGTATCTGTTCCTCGTCACGAGTTTGTGCCGTCTGACTTGCAACACGCTGCCTATGCCGACCACCCTTTACCCATCGGTGAAGGTCAAACCATTTCCCAACCTTACATCGTCGCACTCATGACCGAGGCTCTCCAAGTGACCGCTGGTGATCGAGTTCTCGAATTGGGTACCGGTAGCGGTTACCAGGCAGCTGTTCTGGCCACCATCGTCGATACGGTTTACACGATTGAGTATTTTTCCTCGTTGGCCGAGCGGGCACAAGTGACATTCGAACGCTTGGGTTATGAAAACATTTTGGTCCGGGCAGGGGATGGTTGGGGTGGCTGGCCCGTGCACGCTCCTTTCGATGGAATCATAGTCACCTTCGCCACGCCAAAACCGCCTCCGGCGCTCGTCGAACAGCTCAAAGTGGGAGGTCGGCTTTGCATCCCCTTGGGACCACCTCATGGAACTCAGACGCTCATGCTCTATACCAAGCAGGAAGATGGGACGCTCACTTCCCGTTCCCTTGGTGCGGTCAGGTTCGTACCTGTATTGGGCGAGGGCGCTGCCGATTAATGATCTAATCCGTTTCCAACATTGAGCGAGGAGTCCCCATTGCCCCCCCAACGCATCGTGTGTCTTTGTGAGGAGCCGACGGAGATCCTCTACTACCTGGGTGAACAAGATCGAATTGTCGGTATCACGGCGTACACGGTACGCCCGCCACAAGCTCTCCATGCGAAGCCGGTCATCAGCCACTTCCTCGAGGCTGATTTGGATGGCATCATGGCCCTGGCACCGGATTTCGCTATTGCCTTCTCGGATCTTCAAGCCGATCTGTCCGCCGAGCTGATTCGGCGCGGCCTGACCGTGCTGACCTTGAATCAGCGGAGTGTCGCCGACATATTAGAGGCTGTCCGGATGGTCGCGGCGATTGTCGGTCGAGACGCAGACGGCCGGCGTTACGCTGCAGACCTCATCAAACACGTGGATGTAGTGCGTAAAAAAGGAGCAACTCTGCCAATTCGGCCACGGGTGTACTTCGAGGAATGGCCCAAGCCGACCATCACCGCCATTGGCTGGGTGGCCGAGCTGGTCGAGATCGCCGGGGGAGACTATGTTTTTCCGGAGTTGTGCAGCGGAGTACGGGCCCAGGACCGGTCTCTCGCTGATCCCGTCGAAGTGTTGAGGCGAAAGCCCGACCTGATGCTTGCATCCTGGTGTGGTGCCAAGTTCAAACCCCAGACGGTGCGGAAACGCCCCGGCTGGGCGGAAGCGGATTTCGTCCGGGCGGACCGCTTGGTCGAGATCCCCAGTGAAATCATCCTGCAGCCGGGGCCAGCTGCTTTGACCGATGGACTCGAGGCCTTGCATGAGGCCATTGCGGAGGTGGCGCTAGCTTTGAAGCACTGATTGTTGGAAGCGTCCAAACCTTCGCGTTAACACTCAATGAAAACAACGGACCAGATAACAGTCGCTACTGAGGAAGCGGTTGATGCCGTTCCTCATCAAAACCACACAAGGCCAAGGCCAAGGCTTTCCCTTTGGTTGATGTGTGCGGCTGTGGTGTTGATCGTGGCGCTCAAGCCCGACCGCACCGCTTGGTCACATTGGAACCTGCTCGGGTGGCCAGTCATGGCGATCTCGTTGTGGCTCGCCTGG
>Ga0209536_100017526_pt1 | contig 10140 bp, 8 predicted proteins | sample DeeMarSeWOR28_12_FD_187461 | JGI IMG/M metagenome (GOLD analysis project Ga0209536, IMG submission 187461) | Marine sediment microbial communities from White Oak River estuary, North Carolina - WOR-2-8_12 (SPAdes) (version 2) | ecosystem: Environmental > Aquatic > Marine > Intertidal zone >... | reverse complement strand
AAGGCGGCGTTAGAGGAAAAACCGGATGACGGTTATATTACCGACAGTCTAGGGTGGGTTTATTATAAAAAAGGACTTTTCAACAAAGCGGTGGAATATCTGGAAAAGGCCGTAAGCCTGGTACCGGACGATCCTATTATTTTAGAACATATGGGTGATGCGTACTTTAAAATAAGCCATAAAGAAAAAGCACTTCAATTCTATAAACGGTCACTGTCGAAAAAAAAGAAAGACAAGGAAAATCTTGAAAAAAAGATCCAGGAACTGACCGGTAAATGAATGGTTCAACTCAAAATGTGCAGATTCCAACGATTCTTTTCATCTGCTTAGTTTTCTTCTCCGCCTGCACCAGCCTTTCCCATAGAATTTCGAAAGAATCGAAAGAAGTTCTTTCACCATCAGAAACCAATGCGATCATTTCGATTCTAAAAAGCCAAAATCAAAACCTCAAAACCATTAAAGGTGTCGGCAGAATAACCTTTTTGGAAAGTGAAGAAAAGGAGATGAGCACTCGAATCGCATGGGTCGCATCCACACCTGATAAGATTCGAATTACGCTCAGCAGTATTTCAGGGCATCCCATGATCAGTGCTGCAAGCGACGGTCAGTGGTTCTATTTTGTTTCCCATGCCAGGGGTGATTATTATAAAAAACGACCTACAAATTTCAACATGAAGCGTTTTTTTTCAATATCTATTAAATCCGAAGACATGGTTGATAGTTTATTCGGACGTATTCCGGTGGTAAAATATGATTCAATAAATTTCGTTGAAGACAGGTCTTTAACGGGTCGATCCGGTAAAGAATTCGAGAATGCCAATGGTTCACTTTTAATTGAGGACATTAATAAAGGAAACAAAAATAGTTGTATTCTCCATTTAAAAGACAGATGGGGGAATGTTCGGGAGAAAATTTATCTTAACGACAGACTCGACGCTCACAAGATCGAAATGTTCGATGTATCCGGCGCCCTGGTATACCGCTTAGAATTTATTAGAATGCAGGAAGTTAAATCCTATCGAGTGCCACATCGACTCCGAGTTTCAAATGACAAAGGTGAGGGTTTTCAACTCGATCTGGATCGATACTGGACTGATGCTGTAGTTTCTCCGTCTGTTTTTACATTGACACCTCCGTCGTAAAGTTGAGTTCAGTAAAAAAACAAACTTCGGCATGCTGCCAAAACCGTTAATCGGAAAAGATCCACGTCATATAAAAAAGTTGTTTTTTGGGCAACACCTTATCCTTTTAACAAAATTACCGTTTCAGGTATGATTAAACGATTACTTTATTTGTAATAAAAGCCCACAATGTATAATTCATGGACCGATGAATCGTCTAAATGAGATACGTTTTACTTCGGAGATGACGTTGGGAAAGCTGACGAAATGGCTTCGAATACTTGGATTTGATACCGTTTATGCGGCAAATGTTGCCGGAGAAAAATTGATCGATATTGACAGAGACCGCATCCTGCTAACCCGCACAAAACGAATCCGGAACATGAAAATCGCTAAAAAACGTATCTTTATAACTTCGAACCATCCATTTGAACAGCTTCGGGAAGTCGTTTTGGCGATGGGCATAACAGAGGAGGATATACGGCCTTTTTCAAGATGTATCCGTTGCAACGCATCGATCCGGCTGATTGAAAAAAATGCTGTTCGGGGAAAGGTTCCTGATTATGTCTGGGAAACACAAAACACATTTCACACGTGCGGTCATTGCCGAAGAATATACTGGTCCGGAAGCCATATCCAGCGGAGTCGTGATATCATAAATAGATTAGGAATGTTTTAGTTAAAGCAAATCGATTTCATTGGTTTTCGCTTTCAGCTTCGCCCAACGAGAACGGAGCTTCAGCAAACAGTTAAGTGTACCTGAAGCGATAATGTTTTCAAGCACTTGAAATATTACGAAGAATATTCAAATGACATGTAAAACATCTAAAAAAGTCATCGCACTCGAGGCCCGTCTCAAAGACTGTAATAATGTCATTACCCTTGGTGTTCGGCCGAATTTTTGTGATTACAGTCCCAAAGAAGCGGACATGATCCGCCGTGCCCGAAAAATATACTATCCGACGACATTCTATGCCGAACTGTTTGACGCCATGGGAAAAGAAACATTTCCCAGTTACCATACGTACAAATGTGTACAAGACAAGATCAAGCAGACCGCCCTGTTTGATCTTCTTGAAATACCCCATCCCAGAACAAGGGTATTTTACGGGAAACGCCAGCAAAGCAACATTCACAATCATTTTAAATTTCCATTCATCGCCAAAATTCCAAGGGGATCGGCCATGGGCAGAGGCGTATTCTTGATACGCAACTCGGAAGATCTTTTATCATACGGCCGTCTGACCACCGTGGCATATATCCAGGAATATATACCGTCTGACCGCGATATTCGAGTGGTGATTGTCGGTAACCAGATTGTCCATGCCTACTGGCGCATCGCACCTGCCGATGATTTCAGAAGCAATGTTGCCGTCGGTGCAACCATCAGTCTCGACCCTGTTCCGCAAAACGCCCTTGATCTTGCCCTGGATACCGCACAAAAATGTCAGTGGAATGATGTTGGAATCGACATCGTTCACCATAACGGAGCACTTTATGTTCTTGAGGCCAATATGAAATACGGGAAAGAGGGATTTCGCAAGGCAGGAATGGATTACATCAAACTTATGGAGCGTATGATTGAGAATGGACACATTTAAAGACCAAAATCTTAACGTCATCAGCCTGGCGCTGAAAAAGCGGGAAACCGAGATCTTGTCACCTTTGGCCACTTTGAGTGTCGCCGGGACGCGCCGTTTCCATGATGTACGGCTTGAAGAAGGATATCGCCAGACGTTTTCAGTGGATGTGGACCGTATTTTGCATTCACGGGCCTACACAAGATATATCGACAAAACCCAGGTGTTTTATCTGATTCACCATGATCACATAACGCACCGGGTTTTGCATGTTCAACTGGTGTCGAAAATTGCTCGAACCATCGGTCGTTATCTGGGACTTAACGAAGATTTAATCGAAGCCATTGCATTGGGCCATGATATCGGTCATACTCCCTTCGGACATGACGGTGAAAGATTTTTGTCCGAACTTTGTAGAGCCAGTGGTATCGGAGATTTCCACCACAATGTTCAAAGCGTTCAGTTTTTAGACCGTGTAGAACGAAAGGGTAAAGGATGGAATCTATGCCTTCAGACACTGGATGGGATACTATGTCACGATGGAGAAGTCCATAACCAGGTTCTAAAGCCCGAGCGCAACAAGACATTTGAAATGCTGGAAAAAGAGATGGATTTGAAAAAAAAAGCCCCTTTGACCCAACTCATGCCCATGACCCTGGAAGGATGTGTGGTCCGGATGGCGGATACAGTGAGTTATATCGGTCGTGACATAGAGGATGCCATTCGGCTCGACATGATTAAACGATCTGATCTTCCAAAAGCGTGTGTGGATGTTCTCGGCGATACAAACGGAACCATCGTTTATCATCTTGTTACCGATATTATCAACACCAGCTTTCAAAATACCTATGTTGCTTTCAGCCAGAAAATATCTGAAGCCTTAAAGCGACTGAAGGATTTCAACCTTGAACGCATCTACATGAACCCAAAGATAAAAAAAGATACCGACACCATAAAAACACTTTTTGGGATGCTTTTTGAAAAATATCTTGACGATATTGAAAAAGAAAATCGTTCTTCCGTAATATTTAAGGGTTTTTTGGAAGATATGTCTGAAGATTATATTCAAAATCATCGCAAAGAGGAGATTGTCAGGGATTTTATCGCCGGCATGACCGATCAGTATTTTTTGAGGCAGTGTCCTGAAAACATGCGACCGGAGATTATTAATAAGTAACTCAGGGTGCGGGATGTTTTTATCTGTTGAAGCGCTCCATGAATAATGCTTTTTTTCAAACCGTGTAAACTCCTGGTTAAAGGATCGTAAAGAAAGAACAGAATTCAATATAACAACAATGGTTTCGTATTAAAATTAACAATGTCAGTTCATAAGATATTTCTATATGCGTCTGTTCTTTCTAACGATCCCTAAACCACTCAAACAGTACACGCTTTTCAAAAAAGAATATCCATTCCACTGATTTATATGTTGAACACCTATGAAAATAATGGCTGTAACACTTTAATAAGTTAATTAGATATCCGGGCTGAGCATGAAAAAATCAAAAAATACGCATAAGCAACAAAAAAAAATTGAACCTCTGGAGCGGTCTTATCGAAATTTGGTCTTAAAAGACAAGCTGGTCGATTTCAGAGTCACCGTTAAAGAAACAGATCTATTTGTTCAGGCACAAAAACCCCTTGAAGACATCACAAGGGAGCTAATTTTAGAAAAGAGAGGGTATATAGAAAACTATATAAAAAGGTATCCTGGATTCGCTCGAACGCTAAAACCATGGCGCGTCCAGGGCCCTGAACCGAAAATTATCCATGAGATGGCGCTTGCGGGTGAAAAGGCCGGGGTCGGCCCAATGGCGGCGGTAGCCGGTGCAATTGCCGAACATGTGGGTAACGATCTGCTGGAACATAGCGATGAAGTGGTGGTGGAAAATGGTGGGGATGTCTTTTTAAGGTTGGATAATCCGGTTACCATCGGTATTTTTGCAGGGGCATCTCCGTTAAGCTTGCGTGTGGGAATTTGTGTCGGATCAAGGGAAAAACCCATATCCGTTTGTACATCATCGGGAACCGTCGGTCATTCTTTGAGTCTGGGAAATGCCGATGCCGTTACCGTGGTGTCATATTCATGCTCCCTTGCTGATGCCGCTGCGACCTCCGTAGGGAATCAGGTCGCATCGAAAGCCCATATCCAGACAGCTATCGATTTTGGGAAACATATTGAAGGAGTAAGAGGAATTGTTGTCATTATCGGAGATGACGTCGGTGTTTGGGGTGACTTGAAAGTCGTACCGCTTGAATTAGAAAAGGGTTGAGTTTTGAGTTCGAAAAGGGTAGATGGTCTGGAAACACTAAACATTGAATAAGGAGTATATCCTATGAAAACCATGTGGGCGCCCTGGCGTATGGAATATATTCTGGGCGATAAGGAAGACGGATGTATTTTTTGCAGAGCGCTTTCAGACCAGGATAACCTGACCTTATTTAAAGGGAAGGTGACCATGGTCATTATGAATAAATATCCATACATCAACGGTCATCTCTTGGTTGCACCAACCCGTCATTTATCCTTGTTGGAACAATTGAGTAAAAACGAAATGGGAGATCTTCTTGAAACCGTTGAAAAGTCTGTGGGGATATTGAAAAAGGTGATGACCCCAGACGGCTTCAACGTCGGTCTTAACCTTGGGAAAGTGGCAGGTGCCGGTGTTGAAGAACACCTCCATTTCCATATTGTTCCAAGGTGGTTCGGTGATACCAATGCATTAACCGTGTTTGCCGATGTGCGTGTCATTCCGGAGCATTTGCAGGCCACGTTCAACAACCTAAAGCCACACTTTGATAAAATTGAGCTAACCATCTGAAAATAAAGGAGATAAAAATGAAAAAAGTTAAGATCGCTCTCTGGATAATCTTTCTCGGCTTTATCGCAATACTCTTTTTTTCAAACAAAGATTATTTTTTTTATAACAAACAAAGTATGCGAATATTGGTTCCATTTGCCGAACCCTATGAACTCCAGGAGATGCCCAATGCCATCTATTTTCTTGTTTTTTTCCTTGTAGGATTTTTGATCGCTTATTTCATTAGTCTTTCTGAACGATTCAAATCGAAAAAGACAATCAAAAATTTAAACGCCGCCGCCACGTCTCAGCTTGAAGAAATTTCAGCACTTAAAAAGGAAATTGATTCATTAAAGGCCAGCGCTTTTAATAGTCAAACGGCGCCCGAAGATCAAAATATAACCGACACAACTTAATTTTTCCTTAATCCTTTTAATAAACCTAAAGTGCACAAACCGGAACATAAAAGTTTGTATCACGAAAGTACGGAAATTCGAAAACACAAAAAAGGTGATGGTTCTTGTGATTTCTTTTTTTCGTGTTTTCGTGATTCTATTTTATTTGTTTGAGCCCTATGAAACTTTTAAAAAAAACCCCCATGATCGAACAGTATCTGTCCATCAAGGAAAAGTATACGGATACGATACTTTTTTACAGGATGGGGGATTTTTATGAGATGTTTTTTGAGGATGCCGAAATTGCATCCAAAGCCCTTGAAATCACCCTAACGTCCAGGAACAAGAAGGATGAAAATCCGATTCCCATGTGCGGTGTGCCGTACAAGGCTGCCAAGGGATATATCGCCCGTCTAATAGATCAGGGGTACAAAGTTGCAATATGTGATCAAGTTGAAGACCCTGCTCTGGCCAAGGGGTTGGTCAAAAGGGAAGTCGTACGTGTTATCACGCCGGGCATGATCCTTGACAATGAAATGCTGGATGAAAAGTCAGATAATTATGTTCTTGCTCTGGCCCGGGACGATGATGCTGCCGGACTCAGTTATTTGGATATTTCAACCGGAGTTTTCCGGGTCACAGAGTCCCGTGATATGAATTCAATTGTTGACGAGGCACTTCGAATATCGCCCAGTGAAATTCTCTTGCCGGAATCCTCCAAAAGCGACCGTTTTTTTTCGTCGATTCTAAATGCCATGGCGGACCGATCCATCACCTTTATATCTGACACCGCATTTAAGTTCGCAAGGGGACGTGAAAGACTTGTTGATCAATTCAAAACCTTTTCCCTTGAGGGTTTTGGTTGCGAGCACTTAAAGGCGGGCGTCCGCGCTGCGGGTGCCCTTGTATTTTATATTGGAGAAACTCAAAAACAAAAAATTGAACATTTATCATCTATTGAGTCATATTCCCTTAGTAATTACCTTATTGTTGATGATATAAGTTTTCGTAATCTTGAGATAAATAAAAATATACTTTCAGGATCCAGGCAAGGAACCTTGCTGGGTATTATGGATCGTACGGTGACGGCCATGGGGGGCAGGCTATTGAAAAGGTGGATCAGATCTCCGCTGATGGATGTTCCCGAGATAGAATCCAGACAACACGCTGTTGGAGAAGCAAAGGACAAAATATCGATTCGCCGTAATATCCGAGAAAAACTAAAATTGGTGCATGATCTCGAACGTCTCGGAAGTAAAATTGTCATGGGCCAATCAAATGCGCGGGATCTTGTTGCGTTAAAAAATTCTTTGAACACTCTGCCGGATATATGGTCCTTGCTTTCAAATCTTAATTCGGAACTCTTTAAATGTCATCAGAATATCGATAACTTATGTGAACTGGCCGACCTGGTCGAAAGCGCTATCCGTGAAGATGCACCTCCGACCATCAATGAAGGCGGTATCATCAAAACCGGCTACAATGCAGAACTCGATGAGCTTATTTCCATTAGTCGGGACGGGAAAAAATGGTTGGCAAGACTTGAGGCAAAAGAAAAGGATGTAACGGGAATCAACACGCTTAGAGTAAGGTATAACAAGGTGTTTGGATACTTTATAGAGATTCCCAAAGCCAGATCAGAAGATGTCCCTTTGCACTACGTTCGCAAACAGACCCTTGTAAATGCAGAGCGTTATATTACCGATGAGCTGAAAAAGTATGAAACGAAAGTTCTGGGTGCTGAAGATCAGCGGGCTGTCCTTGAATACGACTTGTTTAATCAGATAAGAGAAGAGGTGATTAAAAATAATGCGGCCATTCAACAGGTCGCACATTTTCTGGCCCGTTCGGATTGTTTGCTGAATCTGGCTGAAGTTGCCGACCAAAATGACTACCACCGGCCGGAGTTTAACGCCAATGGTTATATTCTGATTGAGGACGGGCGTCATCCGGTGGTGGAAAAAATGATTACCGGAGAGCGTTTTGTACCAAACACCATTCAGATGGATGATACCGAAAATCAAATACTGGTTATCACCGGTCCCAACATGGCCGGCAAATCGACGGTTCTTAGACAGGTGGCGCTGATGGTACTTTTGGCCCAAATGGGCTCTTTTATACCTGCAGCACGTGCTTCAATAAGCATTACGGACAGAATTTTTACACGGGTGGGGGCGCTGGACAATCTATCTCAGGGACAGAGTACATTTATGGTCGAAATGCAGGAAACGGCCAATATCTTAAACAGCGCAACACAAAGAAGTCTCGTTATAATGGATGAAATCGGCAGAGGGACCAGCACCTTCGACGGACTCAGCATTGCATGGGCGGTTGCGGAATACCTCCATGATCTAAAGGGGCATGGTGTTAAGACCCTTTTTGCCACCCATTACCATGAATTGACGGAATTGGCGCGTCTAAAGCCCCGATCAAAAAATTATAATATTGCCGTTAAAGAATGGAATGATGAAATTATTTTCCTAAGAAAGCTGGTAGAAGGGGGTACAAACAGAAGTTATGGCATACAAGTGGCTCGACTTGCGGGTATCCCCGGTCCGGTTATCCAGCGCGCCAAAAAGATTCTTTATGATATTGAAAATGATGAATACGGATTGAGGGGGGCATCATTTGCCCTGCCTAAAGATCTAAATGCTTCGGGAAAAAAGCATGTGCAGCTTCATCTCTTTTCCAGGTCGGATCATTTCATTATAGAAAAATTGCAAAAGCTCGACATCTCTAAAATGACGCCGCTGGATGCTTTAAATTATCTGAATGAGTTACAGGAGAAGTCTAAAACCATTGTACTCTAATTAGTTTCCATCCAGAAATGGCCCTTTTCCGCTATTTCTGAATTGGAAACTTAGTTGGTGCCTGATATAGGTTTATGGATGGACACTAATTACAAAAAAACATATGTTTCATCGATTCTTATCCTCTGTATGCTTTTGATGACGTGGCCACGGGTATTATACGCAGCCGCGCCAAAGGACAAGTATTATAAGGCTGAGGCCTGTTATAAAAAACTTCGCCATAGCCCTAAAAAGCAGAAATATCGAGATAAATGGCTCGACTGTATCAAAAAGTTTGAAGCGGTCTATCGCCACGACCCCAAAGGTCCATGGGCTGCTGCCGGGCTTTATATGTCCGGGCAGCTTTATCAGGAACTCTATAAGCGGTCATTCAAAACATCTGATCAGGAAACGGCCATTGATATGTATGAACGTATTATAACCGATTTTCCAAAAAGCAAATACAAACAAAAGGCTGAATATGCCTTGCGCCATATGTCATATACAAAGGCCCCAAAAAGAGCCTCGAAAAAAGAAATACCTAAAGAAGATATTGCCGCTGCTCCGGAGGACAGTATTGAAGCGGAAATTGAAAAATTAGCGTCGATGCCGCCTCCGGCTAAAAATGATTTGAAAGGGGCTACAAACGAGGATGCAAGAATTTTTGGGCTCAGATACTGGTCAAATCCAAGTTACACCAGGGTTGTCATCGATATAGACAATGAAGTGCCGTATACCCATAGACTTCTCAAAAAAGACGTGTCTATCCAAAAACCCCAGCGTTTGTATGTGGATTTAGACAACAGCCGGCTGAAAGAAGACATCAAAAAAATTGTTCCTATCAACGACGATCTCCTCATAGACGCGCGAGCCGGTCAGTTTACATCCAATCGGGTTCGAGTGGTTGTGGATATCAAATCTTTTGAGACATATAAAATATTTTCACTAAAAAATCCGTTCAGAATCGTTATCGACGTCTGGGGGACCGTCGACAGCCCGACACTGCCGGTGGTAAATATGGGTAAAGAGAATGCCAAAATTCCGGCAGGCGCCCTGGCAAAACAGCTTGCTCTGGGCGTACGTCGCATTGTCATCGATCCGGGTCACGGCGGACGTGATTACGGCGCGCCGGGATATTTAAGGGGGGTTCATGAGAAAGATGTTGTTCTGAAACTTGCCCGGAGGCTTGCAAAAAAAATTCGCAAAGAATTGGGCTGTGAGGTCATCATGACCCGAAATAGTGATCGAAACCTGACGCTGGAAGAGCGAACCGCCATTGCAAACACAAAAAATGCAGACCTGTTTATCTCCATACATACCAATGCCGTTCGGGATAGAAGGGCCTATGGCATCGAGACTTTTTTTCTGAATCTGGCCACGGATAATGATGCCATTTTGGTTGCTGCAAGAGAAAATGCGACGTCAACAAAAAATATCAGCGATCTGGAGACCAT
>Ga0209536_100017525_pt1 | contig 10140 bp, 9 predicted proteins | sample DeeMarSeWOR28_12_FD_187461 | JGI IMG/M metagenome (GOLD analysis project Ga0209536, IMG submission 187461) | Marine sediment microbial communities from White Oak River estuary, North Carolina - WOR-2-8_12 (SPAdes) (version 2) | ecosystem: Environmental > Aquatic > Marine > Intertidal zone >... | reverse complement strand
ATCGGATGGCCAGCCAACAGGGTTGAGCCCTTGCCTGGCTTTGGGTTGCGTGGTCTTTTTCGGGATTTGTAATTTCGTGCTTCGAATTTGTTTCGTGCTTCGAATTTCTAATTTCGAATTTTGAATCGCGCTGATCGACCGTCAGGATGAAATCCGCCTGACTTGTGCTTCACGGATAAGCGCAAAATTTTATTCAGCCACCGGCGCCGGCGGTGGTCACGATAGCCATTTGATTATCGCATTGGCTTTCTGATCTAAAAGATTACTTTTCAAAGTCCTCCGAAACCCGCATCATCTATCTCGATGGCAGCGTCACAACCGCCCTTGATGGCATCCATTTTGCCCAGGGTTGCCGGAAGTTCGGTTTTGATGAAAAATTCAGCCGATTTTATCTGTCCCTCATAGAAGCCGACATCCTTTTTCTTCGGCCCGTCTGCCAGTTTCTGTGAGGCCACCACAGCGCGCCAGAGCAGCATCCAGGCCATAATGGTATCGCCCATGACATAAAGAAAGGGCAGTGAATGTGCAAAGGCGACCTTGAATTCTGCGGACATGGCCTTTTTCCCGATCTCCATGGTCACCTCCCCGAGCCGGTTGACGGCGGTTTCGACGTCGGCTGCCAGATCTGCAAGTCCCTCCGTTTCTTTGGCCTCTGCCACCGTCTTTTGAATTTCCCCCAGAAAATTCATGAAAACGGTTCCTTTTTTCAACCCGATTTTTCTGGCCAGCAGATCCATGGCCTGAATTCCGCTGGTACCTTCATAGATAGAGGCGATTTTGCAGTCCCTGGCATACTGCTCGGCCAGGTAGTCCTTGCAGTATCCCACTCCGCCGTGTACCTGTATCCCCTGAACGCAGACATCATAACCCTTTACGGCCAGGTAGTCTTTGACCACCGGGGTTAGCAGGCTGAATACATCACCGTAATACTCCCTCTGCGCGGCATCTTCGGAAAGAATCTCCTTGGTGCTGCATGCAACCAGGTAATAATAAAAGCTGCGCATGGCCTCGACATAGGATTTCATCCACAGCAGGTTTCTGCGCACATCGGGATGCTTTATGATCGGTACGGAAGGGGCGCCGGCATCTGCGAAATCTTTCAGGTCCCTGCCCTGGATTCTCTCCCTGGCGTAATTGACCGCCAGCAGGTAGGCGGCAGAGGAGCACGTTAATCCCTGAAACGCAACTGCCATGCGCGATTCGTTGATCATGTTGAACATGATTCTCATCCCCTTGCGCTCTTCACCGAGTAAATAACCGATACATTTCCCCTTGCTGCCCAGACTCATGGAGCAGGTGGCACTGGCCGTCAGGCCATGTTTGTGCTCGATGCCGGTACAGACGATATCGTTGCGATCACCGAGCGTTCCGTCGTCGTTGACCAAGTATTTGGGCACGATAAAGATCGAAATTCCCTTGGTTCCCGGGGGGTCGCCTTCTATGCGCGCCAGCACCGGGTGGATGATGTTTTCCGCCAGATCATGTTCTCCGTTGGTGATGAATATCTTGTTGCCCGTCAGCGTAAAGGTGCCGTCGGGATTTCTAACGGCCGTGGTGGTCAGGGCACCGACATCGGATCCGGCTTCGGATTCGGTCAGCAGCATGGTGCCGCCCCATTGGGCGGAAGTGAGTTTTTCAACATATTTCTGCTTTTGTTCCTCGGTTCCGTATAATTGAATCATGTTGGCCGTACCGTTTCCCATGGTGGCGTAGCCGAATAGAGCCCAATTGGCTGCCAGCAGGTATTCGAAAGCCGCTGCTCCGATAAACCCCGGTGCTCCCTGCCCGCCCATTTCATTGGAAACCGGAAGATTGTTCCACTCGGCTTCCAGAAGGATTTTGAAAACCCGGTGAAAACTTTGCGGCACCTGCACTGTTCCATTGTTGAATATCAGGCCTTCCTGGTCACCTTCGGCCAGGGTCGGAAGTAATTCCTTGGTGGCCAGAGCGCGGGCTTCGGTAATGATCATTTCGCAGGTTTTTTTGTTGAATTCCTCGTAAATCTCGTGTTCAAGAAATTTTTCACAGTTCATCTGCTCCCATAAAACAAAATCGAGATCCCGCCGGTCCACTAATTGTTGCGCCATTAAATTTCTCCTTTGCTATAAGTCCTCATTGATCGTAAACAAAATGAAAAACAAGGGTAAAATTTTCAATTTTTGCTCAAAAAGGCCGCAAGCCTTATATATCTGATTGGTCGATAACTCCGCGTGCTGCCTGATCAAGCGCGGCAACACCGAGTATCATTGTCTTGAAACGCTTATCTTTGGTCTGGCCGTGGTAATATCGGTAGTAAATCTGCTGGGCGATCCCCGCCAGGCGAAACAGCCCGAAACAATGATAAAAATCAAAGTTCTCCATTTTCAAGCCCGTAAGATCAGCATACAGCTGCACAAGTTCATTGCGGGTAGGGGCTCCATCGAAATAGGTGGGCATGGCGGCCCTGGCCCTTGCTTCGGGGGCATCGTCTTTTTGTACCCAATAGCCCAGGGTGCAACCCAGGTCCATGATCGGATCGCCGAGAGTCGACATCTCCCAGTCCAGGACCCCGATGATTTTCATAGGGTCGTCCTTGTCCAGGACCATGTTATCAAATTTGAAATCATTGTGGATGATTGCCGGCCGTTCGGTGTCCGGAGGCATTTTTTCTTCCAGCCAGGCCATAATATCTTCACAATCCGGCGCATCCGGTGTGCGTGCCGCCCGATAGCGCTGGTTCCACCCTTTAACCTGGCGCTTGACATAACCCTGCGGCTTTCCCAAATTCTCCAGACCGACCGCCTTGTAATCCAACGCGTGCAGTTCCGTCATGACCTCGAGGAATCTTTCGAACATCGCGCGGACTTGCCTCGGGGATTCCATGATTCCCGGCGGCACCTGCGTACGCAGAATAATTCCCTGAATGCGCTCCATGACATAAAACGGGCAACCGATAATGGATTCATCTTCGGTGTAACACAGCGGTTGCGGTGCATACGGAAAGACACCATGAATTGCGGAAAGGATGCGATACTCCCGGCCCATATCATGCGCGGTTCTGGCTTTCCTTCCGAACGGAGGCCGTCTTAAAACGAGCTCGCGGTTGTCGAAACTGGCACAATAGGTGAGGTTGGAATTTCCGCCGGGAAATTGCAGCAGGTGCATTTTGCCCCGTAACCGGGGGATCGAGTCCCGCAGGAATGCCTCGATTACAGGTTCGTCAAGCTCTTCGCCGGCACGGATTGCCGTTGGCTGGTCGGTAAGATTCATCGACTGGCCCCTTTGTTTCATTTGATCCAGAAATGTTTGAATTGTTTTCACTTTTCAGAATAAAAGCCGCCACAAACTCGAAAACAAACCGGGCGTATTGATCAACGGCGATATTTCGCTTGGCATGCTTTGCGCGTTTCAGATACCAGTCCTGCATCATGGCTTTTATGATGCTGGCGGTGAGCTGGCAATTTTGAATCTCGAATACTTCCTGCCGCTGCCCCTCCTGAAGGATGTCTTCAATAATTTTCTCCGTATATAACTCACCCTCAACGGCCAGCTGCTGTTCCTTTTTCGATAGATTCTTGGCCTCCATGTAAGAGAAATAAAACCATGGCTGCATGGCTTCGCTCAGATACAGATGCACCTGGATAGCAACCCTGAGTTTTGCTATGGGTTCGGTTTCAAGAGCGATGTGTTCCGCGAGAATCCTCAGGGTTATGGCACGCCGCTGTTGTTGCATCATCTCCAGCAGGTCTTCTTTACTCGAAAAATAGGAATAAAGCGCTCCCATGCTCAGATTTGTTTCATTGCTGAGATCCCTCATGCTCATTGCCTGGAAGCCTTTTTTATTGCTGATCTTAAGGGTAGCGCTGAAAATTCGCTCCAGGTTCTTGAGAACCGTGTTTTCCTTTTTAACCCGGATGCTTTTGCGGTTCTCTGAGAATACCTCCCGGCAGATATCCTGTTTGGATAAACTCACCTTTTTTTGGAATTCTTCGTAGTTCATGACGTCCGTTGTCCCGGGTAAAAGTGTGGGAAGTTGTCTAAAAGTAAAATGTCCTTTGCGACAACTTCCGATCACGCCGCTTGCAGAATCACTTGACCTTTTTGTCCCCGAATTCTCTCAGTATTCTTTTTGCCAGAGACACTTTGTGGACCTCGTCGGCGCCGTCGTAAATTCTTGCAGCCCGTTCATGCCTGTAATAGTGCGCCAGAATAGTGTCATCGGTCATGCCCAGGCCGCCATGAACCTGAATCGCGTGGTCTACGACCTGCTGCATGACGTTGGCGACAACGAATTTGATCATCGAGATTTCCTTGCGCGCCTGCGCTTTCCCAACAGTTTCGATCATCCAGGCAGCATGCAGCACCATCAACCGGGCTGCCTGGATTTCGGCGGCGCATTCGGCGATCCAGGCCTGGATAATTTGTTTGGTCGCCAATTTTCGGTCCGGAGCGATGATTCGGTCACGGGCCCTTGCAACCATCAGATCGAACGCCCGGTTGCAGATGCCTATCCAGCGCATGCAGTGATGGATTCTTCCGGGACCCAGCCGATCCTGGGCTATAATGAAGCCGTGACCTTCGGGGCCCAGCAGATTTTTCTGGGGTACACGACAGTTCTGATAGAGGACCTCGCCGTGGCTGGCATATCCGTCGCCGGCATGGCCCATCACCGGAATGTTGCGGACAAGATTGAAGCCCGGCGTGTCGGTCGGAACCAGGATCATGCTGGCCTGTTGATAGCGTCCGGCATCCGGGTTGGTGACGGCCATAACGACCGCAAATGCGGCGCCATCGGCAGAGGAGCTGAACCATTTATGGCCGTTGATGACATAATCGTCGCCGTCTTTGACAGCGGTGGTGTCCATCATTACCGGATTCGACCCCGGCAGATCCACTTCGGTCATGGAAAAGCAGCTCCGTATTTCCCCGTTTATGAGCGGCCGCAGCCATTTTTCCTTTTGCTCATCGGTTCCGTACTGGTGAATGATCTCGATGTTACCGGCATCCGGTGCCTGGCAACCGAAAACGTACAATCCAAATGGAGTGCATCCAAGGGCTTCATATACCAGAGCACTTTCCATCAGGTTGAGTTCCATGCCGCCGTATTCTTTGGGATTTAACGGCGACCACAGCTCCATCTGCTTGACCATTTTGCGTTTTTCTTCCAACATCGGAGCTATTTCTGAAAACGATTTTCCCAGGGTTTCTTGCTCCAGCGGTTTTAATTCCTTTTCGACGAACTCGGTCATCATCCCTATAATTGTCTGCATTTTTTCCGAAACGGTAAAATCCATGGTGCCTCCTTTTTAATTTTGTTATCGATCCAGTTTATCGTTTAAAGCTAATTTTTTTGCCTGGCTGGAAAGCATGGTGTTTCGTTATTCGAATTTTGCATGTGAACTGCAGGTTTGCCAGCTAAGTATTCGCCGTTTACTGCTTTTTACCGGTAGGTAAGCAACCCCGGAATTTTTTCTAGCTCCAAATGTGTCACATCGTTGAAGACGGACAGCGCCATGCCCTTTTGATTGTAAATGAAACGGGTCACCGAAGCGTTCATGATTTGCCAGTTGATCTCGATCGCCTTCCTGTCCGAAAGATTTAGAGCCATCTGAACGCCCACACAGATAGGTCCTCCCGACGAGAATACCGCCAATTTTTTCTTGGCGCCCTGCTCCGCCATAATATGCAGATATCCCTGACGAACGCGCTGGCTATAATCCTTCCAGCTTTCCGTACCGGCCTGATCATAATCTCCGGACACCCAGCGATACATGACTCTGGAAAATATTTTCTGAAAGGCCTTTTTATCATCTCGGACCGTTTCCAACTGCTGTGCGAGCGAGGGATCCTCATCGAGCATCCCGGCGATTTGGGATTCCCATACTCCGGTAGAGTCGTATTCGTCAAAGGCTCCGGATAAAATCGGTTCCGGGACATCTATCCGGTTATGGCGATAATAATCGATCAGCTCCGCAGCGGTTCCTTTCTGGCGCTCCATCCTGCCACTGTAGATGGCATCGAAGCAGATCTCCAGCCCGGCAAAATGCTTTGCCGTTATCCGCGATTGGATAACCCCGGTGGGGGAGAGCTTATCGTAATTATCCGCACCGAAAGAAGCCTGACCGTGTCTGATAAAATAAATTTCGCTCATCTAAAGTTTACCCATCGCAATGGTGTGTCTTTTCAAAACTCTTATCACAGCCTGGCGGATACCTTCCTCATACATTTGGCGGGGGAGGAAGTCAAGAAAAAAAGAACGAACGTTCGCTTTTTTTATTGACAGATTTCCGTTTTTTATTTAAAGAGAGGTTTATGAAGATTCTGATTTGCATCAAGCAGGTTCCCGACACGGAATCGGCCCATGTCGTGGATGAAACTACCGGTGAAATCAAGATCGAAGATCTTGCTGAATTCAAAATGAATCGTTATGACGAATTTGTTGTGGAAGAAGCGGTTCAGATCAAAGAATCTTATCCTGAAACCGTAATCGATGCCATATCCGTCGGGCCCGAGCGCTCAGCCGATGTGATAAGGCGAGCCATCGGAATGGGAGCCGATAACGGTATTCACATTGAAACCGAATCCGACGACTACCTGAGCCCTTCGGTCATATCTTCCTGGGTTGCAAATTATGCACGCGATCTGAATTACACCCTGATCCTGGCCGGTGCCATATCGGAAGACATGATGCACGGCCAGGTGGGGCCGATGATTGCTGCGCACCTTGAAATGCCCTGCGCCAGCAGCGTTATCTTTGAGCAGCTATCCATTCAAAATGGAACTGTTTACGTGGAGCGGGAGATTGAAGGCGGAAACAGAGATACAATCGAACTGCGGTTGCCGGCAGTGCTCTCCCTGCAATCCGGCATTAATCGACCAAGATATCCGGTGCTCAGCAAACTTCTCAAGGCCAATAAACAAAAATTAGAGATCATCGATGCGGCGTCATTGCCGTATCCAAAATATCCTGAGGATATGGTGGACATGACACTGCCCCGACAATCGCGGGCCGGAAAAATTCTGGAAGGCACTCCGGAAGAAAAAGCCGGCCAGCTATTAAATATTTTACTCGAAAAAGCTTTAATTCAATGAACCCTCCCATCGTTATCGTGGCCGAGCATGAAGCCGGAAAGGTCAGACCGGTCACCTATGAACTGCTGGCATTTGCCAAAAAGCTTTGCCGTATCAAATCCGCAACGGTAAAAGTGCTCGTTCTCGGCAATGATGTTCATGCCATCGCAGATGATATTGCCCGATCGTGCGGCAAAGATGTAATATCGGTTCAGGTGCCGGGGCTGATGGGATACAACGCCGAAGCATATCGCCTGGTGCTCGATACGGAAATCCGGGAGCTGCGACCGGCTTATGTGTGCATTTCGCATAGCACTCAGGGTATTGATTTTGCGCCCGCCGTTGCAGCAAAATTAGGAGCCGGTTGCATTTCCGGTGTGGAAGATCTGTTTGAAACGGACGACAAAATTTGCTTTATAAGATCAATTTATGGTGGAAAAATTCTGGCCCATGCGGTCTGCCGGGCAGACACAACCGTTCTCACCATCCAGCCCGGAATTTTCAAACTTGCAGAAGCTGAAATGGTTTCACCCGGAGTGGTTGAAAAAAAAACCGCAGCTTTTTCTTTCCGGCAATCCCGATCGATGGGAATCAAAAAATCCGAAGCGGACACCTCCCGAATTACGGAAGCCAAGGTCGTTGTAGCCGCTGGGAACGGAATTCGGACAGAAGAGAATCTGGATTTGATTCACCAAATGGCGGCATTGTTTCCCAGGTCCGCGGTGGCCGGATCACGTATTGTCTGTGACCTTGGGTGGCTGGCGTATAACCAGCAGGTTGGCGTCACGGGGGCAACCGTGACGCCCGAGCTCTATATCGCGTGTGGTATTTCCGGGGCAACCCAGCATGTCCAGGGCATGCGGGGATCCGGATTTATCGTCTCGATCAATACGGATCCATCCGCGGCCATATTCAAGGTATCCGATGTATGTGTCGTTGAGGATTTGACAGCGTTTATTCCCATATTGATAGAAACTTTTGAGAAATTCAAAAATAAATCAATATAAAAGGAGGCGGATATGGTAGATTTTTCTTTGGAAAATAAAATTGCACTGATTACCGGCGGAAGTCGCGGCATCGGCGAGGCCATTGCACTGGCACTGGCAGAATACGGGGCGCATTGCATTCTGATTAGCCGCAAGATAGAAGGGCTGCAGGCTGTAAAGGGTAAAATTGAAGCTCAAGGGGGCAAAGCCGATGCCATTGCCTGCCATGTAGGGCATATGGATCAGATAGAGAACCTTTTTACCCAGATCGAAGAAAAATTCGGAAAACTTGATATTCTCATCAACAATGCCGCCACCAATCCATATTTCGGCGAAATGACCGGAGCGGACGAACGTGCCTGGAACAAAACCCTTGAGGTTAACCTTAAAGGGCCGTTTTTTTTGATTCAGCATGCCGCCAAGCTGATGGAAAAGGGCGGTGGCGGGGCGGTCGTAAACGTCTCTTCAATTGCTGCGAAAAAACCGGGTCCGATGCAGGGCATCTACTCCATCACCAAAGCCGCCGTGGTTGCTATGACCCAGGCTTATGCCAAGGAGCTGGCCGCAAAAAATATCCGCGTCAATGCCCTTTTGCCGGGTATCGTGGACACAAAGTTTTCCGAAGCGCTGCTTACCACCGACTGGATATATGAAGCCATGATGCAGCATGTACCGCTCAAAAGGCCTGCTCAGCCCGGTGAAATGGCCGGTGCGGTATTGTATCTGGTTTCCGACGCCGCTTCGTATACAACAGGAACAACGATTGTTTGTGATGGTGGGAGTCTGGCGTAATTGGATGCCGCAATTATAGCCATGTTTTACCCTTTTGGCTTTTAAGGTCTCACCATCTCTTCGATCACTTCCTGCACAGACGGTATACTGGAAATCAGGCCGGAGACCTGGCCGGCGGGCAGCGTGCCGGCGTCCAGGTCTCCCTTGACCCAGCAATCTTCCAGGCTGCTCTCGCTCAGAGCTTTTTCGGGCAGCGGCTCACCCGCGAGCATTCTGTCGACCAGCGGGGTGTTCAGCGCGCGAACCTGAAAACGCCCCAGATTGACCAGGCGGGTGCCGGTATCACCGGTCTCCAGAATGATCTTCTTATAGTTTGAATGAGCGCTGCATTCTTTGGTGGCAATAAAGCGGGTGCCGACCTGCACACCCTGGGCACCCAGAGCAAACGCGGCCCTGTAGCCCCTTGAATCGGCGATACCCCCGGCCGCGATCACAGGCACATCCACAGCATCAACCACCGCTGGAACCAAGACGAAAGTCGAAGCACCGTTGAATCCCTGCATTCCACCGGACTCGGAGCCTTCGGCGACGATGGCATCCGCACCGGTGTTCACGGCCTTGAGGGCCACGTCGACGCTGGGAACCACAACTATGGCCTTTATGTTGTGCTCATGGAGTATGGGGATGATCTGCCTGGGAGACCCGCCCGAGAGGGTGACGGCCGGAAGCCGCTCCTCGGCCATTACCTCGGCAAATTTCGGTGTCAGGGGATTCATTGCGTGCAGATTTGCACCGAATGGTTTGTCTGTGAGTTTCTTGGTGGCTTTGATCTGACTCAGGACCAGATCCGGATCGGTGGCAAATGCAGTGGCCAGAAGACCAAAACCACCGGCTTCGGAGACAGCGGCGACCATTTCGGGGTTAGAAATGACACCCATGGCGCCTTGGATCACAGGGTATCTACAGCCCAACATTTGTGCAATAATCGACATAACGGAGTTTATCCTTTCCTCAAAGCGGTTTTAAAGGTTCAAAATTCACAGCTCCGGGCCGGTATTCCATTATTATACCACCGGCCATATTTTGTTCCGATAATAAGGATGGTCGCATGAGTGAGGGTAGAAAAAAACGCCCCGCCAATCAGAGCGTTTTTAAAAATCACTATGTCCGGGAATGCAAATCCCTGGTGTGCAGCATTATGAGAGATTCGGCCCATGCTGTCAATAATGATTTGACACCAGGAAGTTTGCCATTTATTGTCAATTTTGTATTGCGCAGATTGAGTAAATTACCCGAGGGGTCGGGGTGTTTTTACCAACGCCTTTAACGCGATGGGTTTATGCCCTTGATCATCACCGACAGCCCAACCGGG
>Ga0209536_100017524_pt1 | contig 10142 bp, 10 predicted proteins | sample DeeMarSeWOR28_12_FD_187461 | JGI IMG/M metagenome (GOLD analysis project Ga0209536, IMG submission 187461) | Marine sediment microbial communities from White Oak River estuary, North Carolina - WOR-2-8_12 (SPAdes) (version 2) | ecosystem: Environmental > Aquatic > Marine > Intertidal zone >... | reverse complement strand
GCCTATCTCTCCTTCACGTACCCGCCGGTCACATTTCCCACGGTTATGACGGCACAGGCCATTGGCTACAATCCGAAGGCCATGCTGCTCGGCCCTGGCGGCAATTTCGAGGTGATAAAATACGTGTGTGGCGGTGCAGAGGTGGTCGAGGGCGTCATGGGCGAAGGCGCCTGGAATGCAAAATCCTCCCCGGCCCACGCAGAATTCGCCAAAAAGCTCCTGCAGAACATGAAACCCAGTCAACTGGACTGGTGGGGACACGACGTATACTGGACGGCTCTGCAGGTTTTGGAGCAGGCGATTGAGAAGACCGGTTCTCTTGACCACGAAAAGCTCAGGAAGTCTATTGCCAATGACAAGTTCAATACCGTCCTGGGAGAGACCTGGTTTGAGAACCAGATGCTGGCAGAGCCGTGTTATGCCGGTCAAATCGGTCAGTGGCAAAATGGGATATTTGAAGTCATTGACCCCGGACCCAAACGCACAGCGGCCCCCATCTATCCCAAGCCGCCCTGGCCAGCACCGAAGCCGAAGGAGTAAAAGAATTCTGACGGCAGAATTCGAAGAATCGTCATGGTTCCGATAAGCAGGCTGTTTTGGAGTGTCTGTACACGACGGCTTTTTATCCGTGCGCTCCGGGCAGCCTGCAAACATAATTACCTCAATTCAGGAAGCTTTCGGCATGATCGTAAAAATATTTGATGTCCTGGTCGCCGGCCTGCTGCTGGGAGGTATCTATGCCCTGATCGCTGTTGGACTCAGCCTGCAGTATGGTGTCGCAAGGGTGTTCAACATCTCCCACGGCGAATTTATCATGTTAGGCGCCTTTGCCACCTGGATTCTTTATACTACCGCCGGTATAAATCCGCTGATCTCTCTGATTATTTGCGGCCCTTTTGTTTTTTTAATCGGCTTTTTCCTGCACAAGACCCTATTTAAAAGCCTTCTGAGCTCTTCTCCAAACATGAATGTATTTGAGGGCAAGTCCATGCTTGCCTGTTTCGGTCTTCTCTTTATCATTCAAAATATTGCCTTATTGATTTGGGGCGCCGATTTTAAGGGATACTCTTATTTAAATGTCGGGATCAATTTCCTGGGAGCGGTATTTGCGGCCAATCGCCTGGTCACCCTTTTGGCCGCCCTCGCCATCGGTGCGGTTTTCTATCTTTTTTTGGCATTTACCCGCATGGGCAAGGCGATCCGGGCCGCAGCCCAGGACCCGAAGACCGCGGGGCTGATGGGGGTCAATATCAACCAGGTCCTGGCGCTCTGTTTCGGATTCGGCGCGGTGATGGCCGGTTTTGCCGGGGCGCTCATCAGCATGTGCTACCCCATCCAGACGACCATGGGTTTGGAATACACGGTCATTGCCATTATCGTGGTGGCCCTCGGCGGAATGGGGAGCATCGTGGGCAGTTTTATCGGCGGCTTTCTATTGGGACTGATCGGCAGCATTGTCACATCGATAGAGCCGAGCCTGTATTTGATTGTCTTCTACTTTATCTTCTCGCTGCTGCTTTTGGTGAGGCCGAAAGGTATTCTGGGGAGATAGGAAATGGATATCGCCGCGTTAAAAACAAAGAAAAACATCACCACAGGGGTAATCATGCTTGCCATATTGATCCTTTTGGCTTTCGTGCCCCTTTACGCACCGGGTTATCCTGTGATCCTTTTGAGCAGTATCCTCATGTATGTGATTCTGACGGTGGGCTGGGTGATGTTCTCCGGGCCGACCGGATATATCTCCCTGGCGCCCGCCGCCTTTTTCGGGTTCGGCATATATACAACCGCCATCATCGGAGAGGCCATCCCCTTTGCTGTCGTCGTACTTATCGGAGGGGCGGCCAGTTTCTGTCTCGCAATGCTTGTCGGCGCCCTGACCCTGAGGCTGAGGGGCATCTATTTTGCCGTTTTTACTTTCGGACTCCTTATGCTGATAGCGAATTCTGTCAACTACTATGAAATTCATTTTACGGGCACGCGAGGCAGGTTCGTCATGGTCAAGGGCTATGATTTGATCTATTTCTATATGCTGGGTATTTTTGTGCTTTTGATGATTGCCGCTACGGTCATTAAGCATTCCAGGTATGGCCTGGCCCTGATAAGCATCGGTCTGGAAGAGGAGGCGGCCGAACATTGTGGTATCAATGTGGTGATGGTGAAGGTGATGGTCTTTGCCATAAGCGCCTTTTTTATGGGCGCGGCCGGAAGTGTCATGGCGACAAAATGGACCTACATCGATTCAGGCATTGCCTTTTATATGTTGTACTCTTTTATGCCCGTGCTCATGGCCCTGTTCGGCGGCATGGGTCAGTTGTTCGGGCCGGTCATCGGCTCTGCCATTTTCACCTATCTTGAGGAAGTCCTCATAACCCGGTTCCCTGAGGTATATATGCTCATTTTCGGCATCATCCTGGTGATCGCCATTCTGTATTTGCCGGACGGGCTGGTCGGATTGATTCAAAAGTTGTGGAAACGATTTTCAGAGAGGAAACATGCCAATACTTGAAGGTCAGGGGGTAACCAAATATTTTGGAGGACTGGCTGCCGTATTCAATGTAGACTTCCATGTGGATGAGGGCGAAGTTCTGGGCCTGATCGGCCCCAATGGCGCCGGCAAAACCACGTTATTTAATCTCATATCGGCCGCCCTGACCCCTAAATCGGGGGAAATCAGATTTAAAGGCCGCAACATTACGGGCCTGGCGCCATATAAAATCTGCAGAATGGGCGTGGCCAGAACCTTTCAAACGGTAAAGGTTTTCGCCGATTTGCCGGTGATCAGCAATGTTGTGCTGGGCTCGTATTTCGGGAAGTCACGCGGCAGGTCATCAGCGGAGGCTTTGGGAGAAGCCGCAGAGTGGTTGCAGTTTGTAGGGTTGTCTGCAGCTAAAGCAACGCCGGCCAAAGACCTGACTCTGGCCCACCAGAAGCGGCTCGAGGTGGCCAGGGCCCTGGCGACCCAGCCGGAATTGCTTATGCTCGACGAGATGATGGCGGGATTAACCGCCACCGAAGTGGCTGAAGCCATGGAACTGGTCGCCAAGATTCGGAAACAGGGAATTACGGTGATCATGATCGAGCATGTCATGAAAGCAATTATGCAGGTCTGTGACCGTATTATGGTGCTTCATCACGGAGCCAAGCTTGCCGAAGGAACGCCAAAGGAGATCGCCACCAGTAAAGAAGTCATTAAGGTCTATTTAGGAGAGAAAGCTGATGCTGGAAGTTAGTCACCTAAACACATTTTATGGCAAGATTCAGGCATTGTGGGACATTTCTTTGAAAGTCGAAGAAGCCGAAATTGTCGCGCTGGTGGGTGCGAACGGTGCCGGCAAAACGACACTGCTAAACACCGTTACCGGCTTATTGAAACCGGCTTCGGGTACGATCGAGTTTCTCGGTGAAAGAATAGAAGGCCTGGACTCCCATGAGATTGTGGAATTGGGGATATCCCACATCCCTGAGGGAAGAAAGCTCTTTCCCGATATGACGGTGCGTGAAAACCTGGAGATGGGTGCGTATTTGAATCGGGTGTGGAAGCAGAAGCAGGAAACCATGGAACAGGTCTATGCGCTCTTTCCCATATTAAAGAACCGCCAGAGCCAAATCGCCGGAACCCTGAGCGGTGGCGAGCAACAGATGCTGGCGATGGGACGCGGCCTCATGTCAAAGCCGAAACTGTGCGTGATCGATGAACCGTCATCCGGCCTGGCGCCGATGGTGGTGGACGAGCTCTTCGGTATCATAACGAATCTTCGTGATCAGGGCATTTCCATATTCCTGATCGAGCAGAATGTTCAACAAACCCTGGAGATTGCCGATCGGGCCTACGTGCTGGAAAATGGTTCCATCATATTAGAAGGAGACAGCAATCAGCTTCTGGAAGAAGAACTCATTAAAAAGGCCTATTTAGGCCTCTAATCGCCGCCTGCCGATTAAAGACGGGGCGCAGCTAAATAAATGCAAACGGGTCGTATTAACCAAAGGAGCTCAACACGCAATGGCAGATATCGCAGAATTAAAAAAACGGGCAAACGAGCTGGCCGAAAGGGACTGGGATGTGCCGGCGCTTGAGGCCAGAATCAAAAAACTGACCGCCGAGGGAATCCCCGGCAAGACGCTTGACCCGGAGGAAATGCTGGCCAACAAGACGCAGATACTGGACCGCGTTCAGCAGCGGGCCGAGGAATATAACTTCATTCTTAAGAATTGCGCCCAGGGAACGGCTTTGGCCTTGCTGGAAGAGTTCGGTCTGGGAAATATGGAAATTATCAAGGCCCTGTCGCCCTTTCCCGGCATCGGCGGGACCGGTGAAATCTGCGGCGGCATCAGCGGAAGCCTGATCGCATTTGGGCTGTTTTTCGGCAGCGACGACCGGCTGGATGTTGAAGCGATCGGTGCCACCATCAATCAGGCTCAGAAATTTATCGCCTTTTTCGAAGACGAATTGGGCCGTCAATTATGTGCTGAGATCCACGAACACGTGATTTTTGGGCGAAACATGGATCCCGGAGCCAGCCCGGAGAATATGGCTGCCTTCGCGGAAGCCAGAGGATTTGAGAAGTGCGGTCTCGCGACGGGTATCGGCGCCAGGCTTGCTGCTGAATTGATGATTAACAGCATGGCCTGAATAAAAGGCGGTTTTGGATCAAGCACGCCCTCTGAAAAATGATATCCGGCTGCGACCGGGAAGCGCACTACACCAGTACGATTCATCAGGACTCCAGGCAAGCGGGGGTTGGTGGTGATGGCCTTTCGCAGGGCCTGGTGGATAAATGTGAACCACTATGAGCTGTTTCGTCAAACAATAAAAAAGGAGGTAACTGCCATGTCAGGGGAATTGGTGAAATTTTTATCCGACTTAAAGGAACCGGAGGCCTTGGGTTATGTCGATAAGGCTCTGGCAAAGGGAACCGATCCGATGGATCTTTTAACACAGGCCAAGGAGGGAATGAATATCGTTGGCCAACGATTTGCCGATGAAGTTTACTTTATCCCGGACCTTATTTTTTCAGGGGAAATCTTAAAGGGCATCATCAGCAAGCTGGAGCCCCATCTTAAAGAAGCAAAAGCGGAGAAGCGTCTGGGCAAAGTTATCATTGGAACGGTTGCCGGCGATATTCACGATATTGGCAAAGATCTGGTGGTCTTTATGCTGGATGTCCATGGTTTTGAAGTCCTGGATCTGGGCATTGATGTGCCGGTGCAAAAATTCGTTGATACCATCAAAAAAAGCGGCAGCACGGTGGTTGGATTGAGTGGATTTTTAACGCTGGCATTTGATTCCATGCAAGAGACCGTCGAGGCCATCAAAGCCGCCGGGCTGCGGGATCAGGTGAAAATTATGATCGGCGGCGGCCAGGTCAACGACCAAGTCAAAAACCATGTGGGGGCTGATGCCTATGGCAGCAATGCCATGGAGGCCGTTAAATTGGCCCAAGGCTGGATAGGAGGGTAACACCATGGAAAAAAAATGGGAAGAAATGTCCGCAGATGAAAAACAGGAGGCGCAATTTCAAAAACTCCTTTCGCCCAAAGACCCGGAAGGAAATGACTTACAATTCCAAAGCCCGGAAACCGAGGCCAGTTACAAGGCCAGTATTTTGAGAATTAAAGATGCCCTTCAGCTAAAAAAGCCAGACCGGGTGCCGGTCTGCCTCTTTCCCGGCATGTATCCGCTTGCGCACTATGGAATCACGCTTAAAGAGGCTATGTACGACTATGAAAAATGCGTGGCGGCTTTTCGAAAATTCGTTCTGGACTACAAGCCAGACCTTCAATTCGGCGCGGCGGCGCCCGGCCCGGGAAAATTCTATGAGATTATGGACTACAAGCTATACGGCTGGCCGGGCCATGGCGTCAAAGAAGATGCCAACAGCTACCAGTGCTTTGAAGGCGAGTACATGCAGCCCTTTGAATATGATATATTGCTAACCGACCCGTCGTTTTACTTCAATCATTTCTATCTGCCGAAGGTTTTCGGTGCACTGGAGGGCTTCACTTTACTGCCGCCGCCGACCGGCATCCTGGAGATGTACGGGGTGGCCTTTAATTTCATCCCCTGGGGGCTGCCGCCCATGCAAAATACTTTAAAGGCGCTGACCGATGCCGCAGCCGAGGCGCTGAAATGGGCCGGTGCTCTCGGCGCCTTCGATGGTGAGATGGCTTCACTCGGAATTCCGAATATCCTCGGCGGATTCACCAAAGCACCGTTTGACACCATTGGCGACACTTTGCGCGGCACCAAGGGGATTATGCTGGATATGTACCGGCAACCCGAAAAGCTGCACAAAGCCCTGGAGGCCTTAACGCCGATCATGATCGGCATGGGGCTGGGTGCCGCCCAGCAGACCGGCAACCCATTGATTTTTATTCCGCTCCACAAGGGCGCCGACGGCTTCCTGTCCGACGCACAGTTCAAAGAATTTTACTGGCCTACCTTGAAGCAGGTCGTCCTGGGTTTGATCGACGGCGGATGCATCCCATTTCTGGCAGCCGAAGGCGGCTACAACTCCCGTCTGGAAGTCATTCGGGATCTGCCGCCGGGTAAAACCATATGGATGATGGATCAGACCGATATGACCAAAGCCAAAGAAATCGTGGGCGATAGGCTCTGCCTCTTCGGTAACATGTACTCCTCTATGTTGAAAATTAGCACAACTGAAGAGATTAAGGAATACACCAAGCAGCTGATCGACGTCGCCGGCAAAGGCGGTGGTTATATCATGGCCAACGGATCTTTTTTTGACCACGCCAAACCTGAAAATATCCAGGCAATGGTAGACTTCACCCGGGAATACGGGGTTTACAAATAACGGTCTTTGCGACCAAACGCACCGCGGATGATCTAACCTTTAATTGCTGACGGAAATGGCCAATGAAGATCCGGGTCAATTTAGATCAAAAAAAGTAAAGGAGGACAAAATGAACAGACTGGCAACATATTTGAAGTTTGTGCTCGTAGGAATGCTGTTTGCTGGGCTGATGGCTGCTCCTTCGCTTGCTCACTCAAAAGACAAAATTGTCATCGGCCAGGCCGTTTCGCTTTCAGGTCCGCTGGGGCCCAGCAACGCCGTCGTTAGCACACCCTATTATGATCTATGGATTAAGGATGTCAATGCCGAAGGTGGGATATATGTAAAGGCGCTCGGCAAAAAATTACCCGTCGAACTCCTCATCTATGATGATAAATCCGAAATCGGCACCATGACACGATTGCTGGAAAAATTGATTCTGGAGGATAAGGTTGATTTCATATTGCCTCCCTGGAGCACTGCCTTTCTCTTTGCTGCCGCCCCTATTGCGAATAAATACGGTTACATACTTATTGGCGGAGCCGGCGGCGCGGAGAAGCTCAAGGACCTTCGGCTGCCTTATTTTTTTCAGAGTTTGAATTTTTCCGAATCCCAGGTGCCGATTTTGGCGAGCATCTTTGAGGAACTCGGCGTGAAGCAGGTGGCGATGATCTCCCATGAAGACCTCCACGGTGTTGAATATTCAGGTGCAACTGCCCCGGAACTTGCCAAGCGCGGCATTGAAGTGGCTATGAAAAAGAGCTATCCAATGGGGGTAAAAGATTTGTCATCTTTGCTGAAACAAGCCAAGTCACTTAATGTCGATGCCTTGCTCGGTTTCAGCTATCCAGATGAGTGCATGCTCATTACCGGCCAGTCAATTGAACTGGGAATCAATTTCAAGGTCTTTACACTCAGCGTCGGCCCGGCATTTACGTTCTATCGAAATGCGTGGGGTGCGAATACGGTTGAGGGGATCATCGGTGGGGGTGCCTGGAACCCGAAAAGCTCTCCGGGCGCCAAACAATTTGCCGAGCATTATAAGGAGGTTACGGGAGAAGAGATGGGCAATTACTGGGGCTCGATATATTTTTACTCTGCCATGCAACATTTTAAGCAGGCAGTAGAGAAAGCAGGCACCCTGGACCAGAAAATGATAAGGGATATCATGGCGAAAGAGAAGTTCGATACGGCTTTGGGCCCCTATTGGTATGATGAGCGGCAAATCTCTGTAAACCACCCCGGCGAATGGGGCCAATGGCAAAACGGGGTATTTGAAGTGATCGACACCGGGGCGAAGCGCACGGCACCACCGATAATAAAACCCGCGTGGCCGAAGAAGTAGATAATGAGTTGATCATCCGCAAATATTAACGCTTCAGAAAGGAGGCATAAATGAAAACCAAATTATTGCTTTCATTGTTTGTGTCTGCAGCCATTGTGATTTTGATTGGCGTTGTCGGTGCCACAAATTCATCCGCCAAGGACAAAATCGTCATTGGCCAGGCAATTGCCCTGTCAGGCCCGTTAGCCGGCGGTGTCGAGATCGCCGGCGGTAAAATCTACGAATTATGGGTCGAGGAGGTCAATAAAAACGGCGGGATCTATGTGAAGGAATACGGCAAAAAATTGCCGGTGGAGCTTAAACGCTATGATGACAAAAGCGATATCGGCACAATGACCAACCTGCTGGAAAAACTCATCTTGGAGGACAAGGTGGACTTTGTCTTCCCCCCCTGGGGCACTGCCTGGCTTTTTGCCGCGGCTCCGATTGCCAACAAGTACAAGTATATCTTGATCGGCGGCCCGGGAGGTGCCTTGAAGCTCAAGGAGCTGAGCCTGCCATACTTTTTTCAGGTTTTGAATTTTTCCGAAACCCAGGCTCCTGCGCTGGCCGATATCTTTAAGGAAGTCGGTGTGAAATCGGTCGCAGTGATTTACCGGGGAGACTTGCACGGCGTGGAATATGGGGAGGCCATGGTTCCGGATTTTAAAAAGCGGCAGATTGAAGTTAAAATGGCCAAGAGCTATCCTGACGGAATTAAAGACCTATCGCCTTTGATCAAAGAGGCCAAGGCCGCCAACGTCGACGCTTTGGTCTCTGCATGCTATCCGCCCGGTGGCATGCTACTGACCGGCCAACTGCTTGAACTGGGGATCAACTTCAACGCTTTATTCCTGACCGTCCTGCCCTTTTCACCCAACCTTTACCGCGATACATTTGGTGCACCGGTGGTGGAAGGCGTGATGGGCGGCGGCGCCTGGAATGCGAAAAGCGGTCCTGGCGCCAAGGATCTCGTCGACAAATTCAAGGCGCGTTTCGGCGTCGAACCTGACTACTGGGGCGGCCTGTTCTACTGGTCATCGTTGCAGCATTTTCAGCAGGCAATCGAAAAGGCCGGAACCCTGGATCAAAAAAAGATCCGGGATATTATGGCCAAAGAGAAGTTTGAGACCGCTCTGGGACCGTTCTGGTACGACAAGGATCGCTACTTTGTCAATCATCCCGGAGAGATCGGTCAGTGGCAAAAGGGTGTATTTGAAGTCATCGACCCCGGCAAGAAGCGCACGGCACCTCCTCTGTACCCCAAGCCGCCGTGGCCTAAAAAGCAGTAAACCGAGCGCCACGTGACAAAATGGTCGACAGGCTGCCTTTAGGGGTAAAAGCAATCCGCCCTTGAGGCGGCGCTCCTCACCTGAGGCGTTGTGCTGCACCTATGGGGCAGCCTGGCGCCATTGTTAAATGTCCGGAAATTCTTAACTGCAAAACCGGAAAGCCATCATCATGATCGTAACCATTCTGGACGTCGTGATTGCGGGTCTGCTGATGGGCGGCATCTATGCGCTGATCGCCATGGGACTCAGTCTGCAGTATGGCGTTGCCCGGGTGCTCAACATCGCCCACGGCGAGTTTATCATGCTCGGCGCTTTCATCACCTGGTCACTTTACACTTTGATCGGGATCAACCCACTGGTTGCGTTGACGATTAGCAGCCCGATTTTATTCATCATCGGCTTTATCCTTTACCGAACCCTGTTCACACGCCTCAGAACCTCATCCCCGTCGCCGGCAGCCTTTGAAGGCAGCTCCATGCTGGCCTGCTTTAGCTTGCTGTTTATCATTCAAAATGTGGCCATCTTAATATGGGGTGCCGAAATTAAAGGTTACTCATATTTGGCGGTTCCGGTCAAAATTGGAGGAGCGGTATTTGCCGCCAACCGCCTGATTACGCTTGCATTTGCACTGGTTATCGGTTCAATCTTTTATCTCTTTTTGTATCCTTAATATGACTTTCTTCATCACCATGTGAAATACCATCCAATTCTATTGCTAACATGAGTTTA
>Ga0209536_100017523_pt1 | contig 10142 bp, 4 predicted proteins | sample DeeMarSeWOR28_12_FD_187461 | JGI IMG/M metagenome (GOLD analysis project Ga0209536, IMG submission 187461) | Marine sediment microbial communities from White Oak River estuary, North Carolina - WOR-2-8_12 (SPAdes) (version 2) | ecosystem: Environmental > Aquatic > Marine > Intertidal zone >... | reverse complement strand
GGGCCAGCCCACGATTCTAGAGGCGGCCAGGCCCTATGGGGCCTACAACGAATATGGGCGCATTTCCACCGCCACGGGCCTGCCGACCCTTGTGGGCTGGGGCTACCATGAATGGCAGTGGCGTGGAAACTATGATGAGCCAGGCCGGCGCGAGCCGATTGTCAAAAGGATCTATCAGACGACGAACTCGGAAGAAGCGCGTCAATGGCTCGAAGCATTTGATGTGCGCTACGTTGTTGTGGGTGATCTCGAGCGTCGCACCTACGACTTGACCCACCAGCAAGTCGCAAAGTTTCGGGCCTTTATGGAGCCGGTGCTGGAAGTTGGAAACTTGCTCCTGTTTGAGCGATAGGCAGCTGTTCCTCAGGGCGCTCATCGCACCCGGCGAGACCTGCGAGACGTCAGGCCGGGAGAGAAAAGTGAAACCCGCTCAAAATAATTGCTTTTCTCTCCTTTCGCGTCCATCTTGTCCGGAGCAAAGCGAAAGCGTGCTCCCGCTTCCGCAGCCTCCCACCTGGCCGTGGGTCTTGCTGGGTTCATGCCTAAAAAATGGGTAATCTCCTGGGGGATAATACGCTTGACAGGGCAAAAATGGCGGGGTAATTTACGCGTCTGACCCAGTAGCTTCACATTTTCTCATCTGAAGTAAAGGAGCCTTCTATGACCTTCCAAGAGCTGATCCTGGCAATTGAGAAATACTGGCATGAATACGGCTGTGTTATTCAACAGCCTTACGATATCGAAGTGGGCGCCGGGACCTTTAATCCGGCCACACTGCTCAGGTGTCTCGGCCCGGAACCCTACAATGTGGCCTATGTTGAGCCCTCACGCCGGCCCACTGATGGCCGCTACGGGGAAAATCCTAATCGCCTGCAGCACTATTATCAATATCAGGTAATCCTCAAACCATCTCCCATGAATATCCAGGAATTGTACCTGGAAAGCCTCAGGACCTTTGGTATAGATCCATTGGATCATGACATTCGTTTTGTGGAGGATGATTGGGAATCACCCACCTTGGGAGCTTCTGGACTCGGCTGGGAGGTATGGCTGGACGGCATGGAAATCACCCAGTTTACCTATTTTCAGACCGCCGGCGGCATGCCCCTGGATCCTATCTCCGGTGAACTTACCTACGGCCTGGAACGGATCGCCATGTATCTCCAGGGGGTGGACAATATCTTTGATCTGGCCTGGACTGACCAGATCACTTACGGAGACATACACCATAAATGGGAGGTGGAATTTTCTTACTACAATTTCGAAGAAGCGGATGTGAACATGCTTTTCAGACTCTTTGACATGTACGAGACTGAGGCGACCCGTATGAGTGAGCGCAGGTTGGTGCTGCCCACTTATGACTGTTGTTTGAAGTGTTCACATACCTTCAATTTGCTGGATGCCCGCGGCGCCATTAGCGTTGCCGAGCGCACCAACTATATCGGCCGGGTGCGAAATCTGGCTCGACTCGCGGCTCAGGGCTATTTGGAGCAGCGCGAGGAGATGGGCCATCCTCTGCTCCACCGATGGAAAAATCAAAAAACTTAGGTTTATAGGACGTGGCTCTGCATTACCCTCAGAGGGCGTTGACGATGTCTGCCGTCACCGCTCGCTTCTGGAGTAATGGGGTGCAATTTTGGATTGTAGCTTCTGGATTCAACCCATTTGCATCTCTGAGATTCCACAATCTGCAATCTCAAATCATTAATGACTCTTGCTCCAGCACCACGATCCATGTTTACTGGCTAAACCATTGAACTCTGGCTCTCCGAACCGTAGGCTCTCCGATCCGGAGGCCCACAAGACCAGGTTTTCGATGTTAAATCATTAGTGACTGCGAACCGGATTTGGGGGAGATCTTATGGCAAGCGACTTCTTATTGGAAATTGGAACCGAGGAAATTCCAGCGAGCTACATTCAGCCCGCTTTGGATGCGATGGCCGCGATGCTTGGCAAGACCCTGAAAAACCAGCGGGTTTCCCACGGCGCCATCCAAACCATGGCTACGCCCAGACGGCTGCTCTGGCGGATCGAGGATGTTGCCGAAAAGCAGGAAGCCCAGACTGTTGAAATAACCGGGCCTCCCAGAGAGGCTGCGTTCGATGAAGGGGGGAAACCCACCAAAGCCGCTCTCGGTTTTGCCCGGGCACAGGGGGTGAGCCCAGAGGAACTTCAGGTAAAGCAGACCAGCCGAGGTGAGTATGTGGTCGTCAGCCGTCATCAGCCTGGCGTCTCCACGGTTGAGCTCCTGGCTGGCGTGCTTGCGGATCTGATCAAAGATATCCCCTTCCCCAAATCAATGCGCTGGGGGGACCTGAAAGTTCATTTTGCCCGACCCATACATTGGTTCGTTGCTTTGCTGGGAAAAGAAGTGGTTTTGTTTACCTATGGCAACGTGACGAGTGGGCATACTTCTTATGGGCATCGATTCATGAGCCCCGGCCCATTTGAAGTTAGCTCGATTGACGGGTTTGTGGAAGCCTTGCGCGAGAGATTTGTTATCGTCGATATCGAGGAGAGGAAGGAGCGAATCCGCCAGATCATTGCGGCCTGCGCCAAGGAAAAGAACGGCAACATCCGCGAAGATGAACCACTGCTGGACGAAGTCGTTCAACTGGTGGAGTATCCCACAGCAGTTTGTGGCAGCTTCGATCAGCACTACCTGGAGCTGCCGCAGGAGGTCCTCATCACTGCCATGCGCTCTCATCAGCGCTACTTTGCGGTGGTGGACGACGCCGGCAAGCTTATGCCTTATTTCGTGACGGTCAACAATACCCTGACCCGCGATCCTCGAATTGTAGCCCAAGGCAACGAGCGTGTGCTCCGGGCTCGTCTTGAAGATGCCCGTTTCTACTATGTGGAAGATCAGAAGGTCCCACTCGAGGACAGGGTTGAGGAACTCAAAGAGGTCGTCTTTCACTCCAAGCTCGGAACTTCCTACGAAAAACTGAAACGTTTCAAGGTTTTGGCTGAATATATGGCTGAACAAGTTGCTCCGCAGCAAAAACCTACGGTCAGTCGGGCCGCCTACCTGTGCAAAACCGATCTGGTGACCGGAACAGTGGGTGAATTTCCCGAACTGCAGGGAGTCATGGGTCGGGCCTATGCTCGCCTTGCCAATGAAGATGAAGAAGTGGCTGAGGCCATCTATGAGCATTACCTGCCTACCCATGCAGGCGGCGAACTGCCCTCCGGCATGGCCGGATCACTCGTCAGCATAGCCGACAAACTTGATACCGTGGTCGGCTGTTTCGGCGTTGGGCAGGTCCCGACCGGCACTGCTGATCCCTTTGCCCTGCGCCGCCAGGCGCTTGGAATCATTCGGATAATCTTGGAAAGAGACCTCCCTCTCTCCCTTTCTGACCTGATTCACAAGGCCATTGCCGGGTTGAACGGAAAACTTACTGAACCCAGCGATCAGACCTTCCAAACCGTGCTTGATTTCTTCAGGGTCAGGCTGCAACACTTGCTCATTGGCAAGGGACATCCGCAAGATGTAGTAGACGCTGTGCTCGCCTATCATCTGGACCCGCTAGTCGAAACCGTTGTCAAGATCACTGCTTTAAAAGACTTCAAAGAGCACGAGGGTTTTGAACCTTTGGTGGGAACGGTCAAACGGGTGGTCAACATCTTAAAAGAGCCGGTTGATGCGGACGTGGTTCCTGAGCGATTCGTGCATCAAGCAGAGAAGCAGTTGTATAAGGAGTTGACGGCCTGTGAAGGCGATCTGAAAGACCCAATGGCGGCGCGGGACTATACCGCTGTTTTGGGGCGACTGAGTCGCCTAATAGCTCCCATTGATTATTTCTTCGAGGAGGTGCTGGTTCTGGACGAAGACCTGTCGGTGAGGCAAAACCGGCTAGCCATACTCAGCCGGATCGCCCGGTTGTTTCAGCAACTGGCTGACTTTTCACGCATCGTCCTATAGTCGTCGTACGATTGTGGAATCCACGCTCAGTGCAGGTGGGTTCCAATGACCACCGACAACGGGACGGCTCAAGGGTGAGGTCATATGGCTTAGCCGTCACTACGTTCTAAACCTCGAAGATTGAAACCATACTCCCGAAAATAGTCTTCACGTCGGACACTCCGTTCGTACCCGGAGATGTCCTCTACCCTGAAGCCTCATGCACATTAAGCAACTCGACCTGTTCGGATTTAAATCTTTCGTTGACAAAGCCACCATCACTTTCTCCACCGGGATCTGTGCGGTGGTCGGGCCCAACGGCTGTGGCAAGAGCAACATTGTGGACGCAATCCGCTGGGTTATGGGAGAGCAGAGCGCCAAGCAACTGCGCGGCAAATTTATGGAGGAGGTCATCTTCAGCGGCGCCAATGGACGTCCGTCCCTAAATTTTGCCGAGGTCTCGCTCGTTCTTTCCAATGAGGACGGAAAAGCGCCATCACCCTACCACGACTACAGCGAAATTATGGTCACCCGTCGCCTTTTTCGCTCTGGCGAGAGCGAGTACCTGATCAACAAGATCCCTTGCCGCAGAATGGACATCAGCAGACTGCTGGTGGATTCCGGGATTGGCCACCGCCATTATGCCATCATCGAGCAGGGCAAGATCAGCCACGTGGTGGAGTCCAAACCAGATGATATCCGCGCTCTCATTGAAGAAGCTGCCGGGATTACCAAGTTCAAGCTTAAGAAAAAGGCTGCCCTGCGCAAGATCGAACTGACCAAGCAGAACCTCCTACGCTTGGGTGACATCATCGCTGAAGTCTCGCGCCAGCTTACCAGCCTCAAACGTCAGGCCCAGAGAGCAAACCGCTACCGGACCCTTAAAAAGGAAATTAAACGGATTGAAACCACGCGAGCACTGCACAACTATCGGCAGTGGCGCCAGGAATTGGAGCGGTTGGACATCGACCTGCGCTCTCGGACGGACGCTCAAACTGAACGAGCGGCGAAGTTGGCCAAATTAGACGCTGAACTCACCGATCGTTCCAGTAAAATTCACCGATTAGAGGAAAACCTCCAGCAGCGGAGAGAAGCACTTTTTCAAATCAAAAACACGATCAGCAGTGATGAGAACAGCCTGCTCTACTTGCAACGTCAAACCCAGGAACTGCAGGAAAGAAAACAACGTTTAAGTCAAGACATCCTGGAGCAGGAAAAACGGTTAAAGCAGCTTGGCCTGGAAAGAGACCGCCTCGCTAAAGAACAGCGACAATTAACTGAAGCGTGCTCCCAGGCAGAAGTCATTGCTAATCAGCTGACCTCCCAACTAAATCAAGAAAAAGCCCGTTTAAATCAACTGATCGATCAACTGGATGCGGGAAAAGGTGATCTGGTTGAGCTGTTGGGGGAAATTGCCCGGGTGCGCAATCAGCAGTCGTCCGTACGCAGACGTCTTGATGATCTCGATCGCCGCAAGGATCGCTGTGATCGAGAATGTCGCGAGCTTAAAGAAAGATTTGAGCAGTTGCAGCCCCACGGGCAACAGCTTGAAAAGGAAATAACCGACGTTAAATCCCGAACGGAAAAGCTGGCTGCCGAAATAAATGACCTGCACAAGAGGAACCGGGAGCTCGAACAGTCACGAAATGAATGCGCTGAGGAAATAGCCGCCTTGGAAAGCACCTATCACCAGGAACATTCCCAACTCCAGGTACTATTGGAGATGGAGAGTTCTTACGCCTGGTTCAATGATGCGGTCCGAGCGCTGATGAACGCCAGGGATGAGAAGGAACTCCATTGCAGCATGCGCGGTGCCGTGGCCGAAATGTTGGAAGTGGATGCCGTCCACCGCCAGGCGGTGGAAGCGGTTTTGGGTGGCCGTTTGCAGGCCCTGGTGGTTGACTCGCTAGCCGATGCCTGTGCTGCTCTGGAACACCTGAAACGCACTGGCATGGGCCGCAACCATTTCATTCCTCTATCTGTGGCCGAGAACGCGCCGAAACCTGCTGTCAAGCGTGACGGCCCTGTTCCACTTGCAAATCTAGTCAGGCCTCGTCCAGGTTTTGAGTCCATTACACACCTCCTGCTGTCCAAAGTAATGTATTGCACCGACCTGCAGGAGGCTCTGTCCTGGTGGGAGTCACATCCAAATGACGCTGCCTTGGTTACGGCCGAAGGGGACCTGGTAGCCCAGGACGGCACGCTGTGGGGAGGAAGCCAGGAGCAGCAAATAAGCATCTTGGAAAAGCAGGTGGAGAGGAAGACCCTGGAGGCCAAGGTCGCCAGTTCTGAGGAGACCTTGAAAGAGAATCGAGACAAGCTCCGTGCAATCGAACAGCAGCTCGCCCGGGTTGTATCACGATTGCAGTCAGTGCAGGAAAAGCAACAGGCACTGCGCGATCAACTTCTGGAGCAAGAGAAGGAATACTACCGGTTGGAGACCGAGCAGCAGAAAGTCACTGAACGGTTGACTTTATTGGACTTGGAGAAAGAACAAGATCAAGAGGAGATCTCTGAACTACAGGTCGATCTAAGCCAAAGTGCGCGGGAGCTAGAAGGGCTGGAAGAACGCCGGCTGAACTTAGAGGAGGACTTGGAGGAGACCAAACACCAGCGCTTGGAGCTGGAGAACATGGTGGACAGCCTTCAGGACCAAACCACGGCACAACAGGTTTCAGTGGGTGCACTTGTGGAGAAAAAAGAGGCATCTCGCTCAGGTTACCAGCGGTTGCAGGAATACCACGCGGAAGGCGACCACCGTCTCCAACAGCTCCGAGAGGAGATGGAACGCAGCCAGCAGCGAATGGTGCGGCTCGCCGAGGAACAGGAAGAGAAAAGAACGCGACTCGACCAAGCACATAGTCAGCTGCTCGAACGAGAAACGCTTCTGAGAACAGAGGAGGCGCGCTGGCGTGAGTTTGAAGATCATCAACATGAGTTGGAAGCCCTCAGGATACAGCTGCTTCAGCAGGACAAGAAGCTGGAGCAAGAGATTCAAGGTCTGCGCCAAGAAATAGCTGAACTTAAACTGAAAACCCAGTACCTCCTGCATCAGACCCAGGAAAACTATCACTTGGACCTGAGAACAGAAACCGCAGTCCCCCCAGAAGAGCCTCTGGACCTCGAGCGGTTGGAGAAAAAATTGCAGCGGCTTCGCGATCGGGTAGCACGAATCGGCGAGGTCAACCTCACAGCCATTGAAGAGTACGAGGAACAGAAGGAGCGCCACGATTTCCTCACCGTGCAACGAGACGATCTCGTGCAGTCATTGGATGGTCTTAAAAAGGCGATATCTCGAATCAACCGGACCACACGAAGAAGGTTCCTCAAAACCCTCGAAGCGGTAAACCGTAAACTGTCAGAGGTTTTCCCCGTGCTTTTCAATGGTGGCAGTGGTCATTTGCAGCTCACGACCGACCACGATCCACTGGAGGCCGGCATCGAAATTCTCGTGCACCCGCCGGGCAAACGGCTGACCAGCATGAGTCTTCTTTCCGGTGGAGAAAAGGCCTTGGCTGCAGCAGCGCTAATCTTTTCCCTGTATATGATACGACCCAGCCCTTTTTGCATTTTGGACGAGGTGGATGCTCCTCTGGATGAAGCCAACATTGATCGTTTCATCCAGGTATTGAAGCGGATCAGCCAGGATTCACAGATAATTATGGTAACCCACAACAAGAGGACCATGGAGATCTCAGATCTTCTCCTTGGCGTGACCATGGAAGAGCCGGGTATTTCCAAAATCATGTCAGTCAACTTTCAAGATATCCCCGAAACTGATGGCTAGATGGTTTAGAAGAAAAGTGAAAGACGACTTAGGTGGGAGCGGTGGCGAGTCCGAAAGCGCAACCCACCAGCCGCAGTCGTCCAGTAATGAAACCGAAGCGTCTTCAGCTGAGAAGTCGGAGCAGCCTGACCCTGAAACCTCTTCGAGGTTTTTTGGCTATATGCGACAGCGGTTGCAGAAGACTCGCCAGACACTGGTGGGTCAAATCGACCGACTGATGCTTGGCAAGAAAGAGATCGACGAGGATGTTCTCGAGGAATTGGAAGAGGTGCTGATCACCTCAGATCTCGGAGTTGACACCACCCAGAAACTGATTGCCTCTTTGGAGGCGAAACTTCACCGCAGGGAACTGACAGACGCTGATCGGTTGCGGATTCACCTGAAAGATGAAATTCGCCGTTTCCTGAAAATTGAGGCGCCCCCCCTAGATGTTTCTGCCCACAAGCCTTTTGTGATCATGGCCGTGGGCGTAAATGGCGTCGGTAAAACCACAACCCTGGCCAAGCTTGCCTCCCACTACAAAAAGGCGGGGTTGAGGGTCATGCTCGTCGCCGCTGACACTTTTAGGGCTGCAGCCATTGAACAGCTGACAAGCTGGGGCGAACGTGTTGAGGTCGAGGTGGTCAAGCAAAGCAGTGGTGCTGATCCGGCTGCCGTGGTCTTCGATGCCATGACCGCTGCCCAGGCTCGTGCTGTGGACGTGGTCTTGATCGATACAGCCGGTCGCCTCCATACAAAGGTGAATCTCATGGAGGAACTCAAAAAGGTGAGAAGGGTAATTTCGCGACAAATGGAAAGTGCTCCCCATGAAGTGTTACTGATTCTTGACGCCACCACAGGGCAGAATGCAATCTCTCAGACACGTCGCTTCCGTCAGGAATTGGCGGTCTCCGGACTGGTACTCACCAAACTGGATGGTACGGCCAAGGGCGGTATAGTCGTCGGCGCCTGCCAGGAATTTCAAATCCCCATTCGCTTCATCGGTCTGGGTGAAGGTTTAGATGACCTTAAGGAGTTCGATCCCGAACAGTTCGTCGCAGCCCTTTTCTGATTTTCACTCCTCTCACCAGTTTCAAACCGCAAATGGTCGACCCCGGAGAAACTGGCATTGCTTTAACCCCTGGAAGAGGATGAAATTCTCCATTCGTATCCCTGCGGCTCGGGTCGGTCTTCCCGCCGCGGGCGGGATCTGACGGCCAGACCGTATCTGCGGCGACATTTTCGGCGGGTGCATGGACCCGCCTACGGTTCTGGCTCTTTGAAACTTCTGCCACAGAGTTACATGGAGCGATTGATTCGATACCCCTCACTCTGCGCTTTGCGCCGTGGGCTTTTGGTTTTCAGCCATAGACAACGAGCGGGATAATGATTAAGTTGACAAGTCTTCCAGCATTGGAGACCATGCCGATAGGTGGCATTGAGCATACGACGCCTTGAAACATAGGATGGAGACATGAAAAACGTCCTCGCTTTTGTTATGGCTGGTGGTAGAGGCGAAAGGCTTATGCCACTTACCCAGGACCGGACAAAGCCCGCTGTTCCCTTCGGTGGGATCTATCGACTCATCGACTTGCCCTTGAGCAACTGCATCAACTCGCAGATCTACAAGATCATTGTACTGCCCCAATACAAGTCCCAGTCCCTCAACGACCACCTGGAGGCCGGCTGGAATATATTCAACTCGAAGCTCGGCCATTTCCTGAAAATTGTACCCCCACAGCAGAGAATAGGGTTGGACTGGTACCGGGGTACCGCCGATTCCATTCGCCAAAACCTCTATCTCCTCGAGCGCAAGGGGTCGAGTCATGTCTTAATCCTTTCAGGGGATCACATCTACAAGATGGACTACAGCGCGTTTGTTGGCTACCACGAGCAAAAAGAAGCTGACGTGACCATCTCGCTCCTGGAGGTGGGAGCCGAACTTGCCCATCATTTCGGAGTGGCCGAAGTGGACGAAGAGTTTCGCATTCGCGGCTTTCAGGAAAAACCCAAGGAAGATGCCAAGACCATTCCGGGGGATCCTAACCACGTGCTCGCCTCCATGGGAATTTACCTGTTCCGAACCGATACTCTCCTTGAAATCCTCAAATCAGGCAACCAGGACGACTTCGGCCGCGACATCATTCCACACCTAATGGAATCCCACCGCATCTTCGCCTACCCTTACCGGCAGGAGAACAAGATTGAGGACTTCATCTATGTGACCGCTCCAGACGGCGAACGAAGGCTGCAGCTAGAATCCCATACCCGGGACTCTGGCTACTGGCGTGATGTAGGGAACTTGGATGCCTATTGGAACGCGAACATGGATCTCACCGGCGTGGATCCGTACTTTAATCTTTACGGTCGCAAGTGGCCGATCCACACCTACCAGGTGGCAGCCCCTCCCGCCAAATTCGTTTTTGCCAACGAGCGCTCTGATGGCTTCCGCGTAGGCAAGGCCCTTGA
>Ga0209536_100017521_pt1 | contig 10143 bp, 6 predicted proteins | sample DeeMarSeWOR28_12_FD_187461 | JGI IMG/M metagenome (GOLD analysis project Ga0209536, IMG submission 187461) | Marine sediment microbial communities from White Oak River estuary, North Carolina - WOR-2-8_12 (SPAdes) (version 2) | ecosystem: Environmental > Aquatic > Marine > Intertidal zone >... | reverse complement strand
TAATGCACCCTCCCTTGGCATTATCCTGAATCCTCGATGCGATATTCACGCCATCACCAAGCACATCTTTCCCTTCAAAAATCATTTCTCCTTCATGAATTCCAATTTTGAGTGGGATATCATTGGATTTGCATGCCATTTGAATTTCAATTGCACAAAGGACGGCTTCAGAGGCAAGATCAAAACTGATCATTATGCCATCACCCATTTCTTTAATTAGTGTGCCATTGTATTCTTCAACATAACGGGTATGAATTTCACGGTTTTTTCGCAGTACTTCAAAAGCTTTATCTTCATCCGAACCCATTAAAGCAGTGTATCCGACAATGTCGGTGAACATGATGGCGGCAAGTTTTCGGGTGGTTGTAGCCATGGGTTATTAATATTAAAGGAAGATAACTGGCAATGGTGTGTTGTAAGCGGATATTGAATTTAACGATTTAAAGGAATTTAATCTACTATTATTTTTCATCATTGTCCATGGATGTTTCTTTAGGGATGACAGGCCCAATAACATTGTGGTTCTTTAAATATTTTATTTTGAAATGAGCGCTGGCAAGAATCGGACAGACCTGTATTGATGTATCGGTTATTATCATATGGTTTCAGGTAGATTTATACTTTTCCGTAAACCATTGCGCTATGAACATTTAAATTGTATTTTTCCGGGAATAGCGTTAACTTTTAGGAAAATGATTCTTTAATTTTTCAAGCGTGGTTAAATATGAAAAAGCAAACTCAATCCAGATTATTGCCCATCGCCCTTACAGCGATCAGGATGCTTGTGGGATGGCATTTTTTATATGAAGGGATTTCAAAGCTGACCATGGGCAGTTGGTCGAGCTACGCCTATCTGATGGAATCGAAATGGTTTTTATCCGGATTTTTCCATTGGATTATTGCCCATCCCATTGCATTGGGGATTACTGATTTTTTAAATATCTGGGGATTGATCCTTATAGGCTTGGGGCTGTTTGTTGGCCTATTCACCAGTGCTGCAAGTATTTCAGGGATCATTTTATTGCTGATGTATTATATCGCCAATCCTCCTTTCATTGAAACAAGCACCCCTGTTCCGGGACAATTTTTCATTATCAATATGAATTTGATCGAAGCAGGTATTTTGCTGGTATTTGCTCTGGTTAGGAATGATTATCTCTGGAGCATAGACCGGTTATACAAGGTCATGCTACAACATCGAAAAGAAAAACTATTCCCAAAAAAGGAGAACCTGGTAATTCCGGATTCCTATCAAAGCGGAAGGAGAGAGCTGGTAAAAAACCTGGCCTCGATTCCATTACTTGGGGCTGCTATTTTTGGCATGGTCAAAAGGAATGGCTGGCTGAGTTTTGAGGAAGGTCAGCTGGAAAAAGTCGATGCTACATCAAGTGCCACTATTTTGAGCGCTTCAAGAAGGGACATGAGCGAACTGGTGGGGAAAGCTCCCATGGGTAAGATCAAGCATGTAGAGATTAGTAGGATTATCCCGGGAGGTAATCTTGTGGCTGGTTTTGCCCATGCCCGCGATTTGATATATGTTTCTCCATTGATCAAGAATTACTTCACGGATGAAAAGGTAATTGAAACGTTGTGGCTTTATGAAGCTTGTGGTATAAATACAGTACTTTTCCGAACCGATGAACACACCATTAGAATTCTAAAAAAATATTGGGCAAGAGGAGGAAAAATCCAATGGCTGGCCCAGACCTATCCGAAAGAAAATGATTATTCAAATATCCAACTGGCTATTGACGCCGGGGCTATAGGCGCCTTTGTGATGGGCGGCATTGCCGACCGTTGGGTGTATGAAAATCAACTGGACCATCTGGCAGGATCGATCGAATATATTCGAAATCAGGGCTTAATTTGCGGTACAGCTGGTCATGCCCTCCAGGTACCAAAAGCATGTATCGATCATAGTATTGAAACGGATTTCTTTATGAAGACCTTTCATCACGACAAATACTGGTCGGCACACCCGAAGGAAAACCGAAGTGAATTCATGCATGATCTCAATTATGAAACTATCGACAGGGCGCAATTTCACGATAACCTGTGGTGTCCTTCAGCCGAAGAGGTGGAAGCATTCTTCAAAAATGTCAAAACGCCTTGGATAGCCTACAAAGTACTCGCTGCAGGAGCGATCGACCCGGAGGAAGGATTCAGGTTTGCCTTTGAGCACGGGGCAGATTTCATATGCGTAGGTATGTTTGATTTCCAGATCATCCCAAATGCGAATATTGTGTACAACACATTAAATGGCAGTCTTAACAGAGAGCGGGAGTGGTTTGCCTAAATTCGGGGAATTACTCGGCAATTCATTTAGTTTCAAAATAATTAATAGTTCACAGGAATGATAGTTATTTATTTTTCAAATGCACTGAAAAAAAATTTCCTTTATTTATGTAAATTAATCTCACGGTTAAAGAGCGAATTGATAATCGATAGCATCTTTTTTCTATTCATATTTCAAAGAATCAACGGGATTTTTATTAGCCGCTTTGATAGATTGATACGATACTGACAATAAGGCGATAATTGTTACCAGGATCCCCCCAATCAAAAAACTCAAAAGGCCAATATTTACTTTAAAGGCAAAATTATTAAGCCACCATTTGATGATTGAATAAGCAAATGGAATAGCTAATATAAATGAAATAGCAATTAATTTCAGATACTCGGAAGAGAGAAGCCGTATTATACTATAAGATGAGGCCCCCATTGATTTTCTTATGCCAATTTCCTTGGAGCGCTGTTCTGCAGTAAAGGTTGCTAATCCCAGCAAGCCCATGCAAGCCACAAGAATAGCCAGAACGGTAAATATAAAAATGATCATCCCAATTTGCTGATCCTTGCGATACAACGCCTCAAAATCAGCATCTATAAATGAAAAATCAAAAGCAGATCCCATAGACACGCCTTTCCAGATTTTTTCTATTTCAGCAATTTTTTGGGGATAATCTCCAGGTACCAAACGAACCAACATTAAGTTGCCCTGGGATCCGGGAAATATGATCAATGGCGTAATTTCCTTTTTTAACGTTTGAAAATTAAAATCCTTTACGATACCTATTATTTCCCTTTTGTCTACCATATTTTCTCCCCATAAGGTTTGAATTTTTTCTCCTATTGGATTCTCCCATGCCATCTTTTTTGCTGCAGCTTCATTGATAACTACGGCATTAGAATCGGAAGGCATCTCCTTAGAAAAAAATCTACCGGAAGCCATATGCATATCCATGGTACTTAGAAAGTCATAGTCAGCGAAATAATAGGTGATCCCGATCTCACTATCTGTGCCGTCCAGTGGCTTAAAAATATCTGAATACGCCAAATACGGTGGAGATGCGCTAGTAATGCTTACATTTTTAATTCCTGTTGTCTTTTTGAGCTCTTCTTTAAATGCGAACTTATTATTTTCCAGAGCATCTGCATTATTGACAACCAGTACATTTTCTTTATCAAAACCAAGATCTCTGCTTTCCAGGTGATTAAGCTGTCTATATATTGATAAAGTGCTTATAATCAATATGATGGAGATCAGGAATTGGAAAATAACCAACCCGCTTCGAATACCTCCGCTTTTTACTCCCGCTCTAACTTTGCCCCGAAGCACTTCTGTGGGTTTGAACGCGGTTAAATAAAAGGCAGGATAGCTTCCAGCCATGAATCCCACAACTACAATGAGTATGATCAATATAGCTACGTATTTCCAGTTTAATAAGGTAATGATGGAAAGCTCCTTACCTGCTATAATATTAAAACCTGGAAGCACAAGGAATATTACGATATAGGCAATAACCATCGAAACAAAAGTGAAGAATAGTGATTCATTGAGAAATTGAAGCATTAATCGATTTCGTGAGGCTCCAAGGCTTTTGCGCACACCTACTTCCTTTGCACGGTCTGAAAATCTTGCAGTGGAAAGATTCATAAAATTTATGCAGGCAATAAAAATGATGAAAGCTACAATCGCACCAAGGATATAAATGGTATTGATACTTCCTCTGGGTTCAATGGTATGATCAACCGTTGAAAATAGATGGATCCGTTTAACAGGTTCCAGGACATAATCATATAATCCTCCTTTTTGAATAAAATCATTAAATGAAATCCCAAGATAACCCTGGACGATAGGCGCAATATATTTTTGCACCATGGAAGGAAATTTGTCCTGGACCTGAATCCAGTCTTCCTGGTTGTTTAACTTTACATAATTGAACAAAATGTTATTCGCCCAATTAGTATCGTGACTAGATTTCCACGACTCCATTGACAAAATCACATTGAAGCGGAAGTGAGAATTAGCTGGTGGATCCTGTGCGATTCCAGTGACTACACAAGCCATATTCTCAGTGCCATAGATAATGATTTTACCAATTGGTGGTGTGTTTGTTTTGTTTGGGAAACCAAATAATTTCATTGCCGACGATTCGGTCAGCACCACACTATTAGGTTCTTTTAACACAGTCTTATAATCGCCTTGTAATAATTTAAAGCTGAAGAAATCAAAGAAATTAGAATCAGCAAGCATCACTTTCTTTTCAGTATAGGCCTCGTCTTCATAGCTAATATTAATGTCATTTTGGAAAGCAATCCTGCAGGCAACTTCAATTTCCGGGATCTCATTGACAAAGGCGGCACTAATGGGAGCGCCGGTATACGCTATATCCATATATTGCTCAGAAAGCCTGGCATGTAGATTGACACGGTACATGCGATCAATGTCTTTATGAAATCGATCATAGCTGAACTCGTCTATGATGTACAATACAATAAGTAGACTTGTGGCCAGGCCGATCGTTAATCCGGAAATATTAATGATGGCGTAGAACTTTTGACGTACGATGTTGCGCAAGGCAATCTTGAAATAATTTTTAATCATGATGGAAATGCATTCTGGTCTAATGTATTAGATACATAATCAGGAAATAGGTTACGGATATTAGCAGTAGAATTAAAAATTTCCATAGAGGAGGGTTTGCATGTGTGAGCGGTAAAAATTTTTTGGCAACGGAATGATCTGGTTCTTCTAATGAAATGCTGAAAATATCATTGTACAGAATATTTTATTTGTAATTTAGCACACATTGATCAATTACTTTTTAGCCTAATGCCCAGTTCAAACATCAATACATTAGAGAATCCGAAACGCATCCTTTCAGTTGATATTTTCAGAGGTTTAACCATACTGGTGATGATTTTCGTCAATGATGTGGCGAGTGTGAAGGGTTTATTCTGGTGGACGTACCATATTCCACCTGGTGAGCAGGGGATCACCTATGTCGATGTGGTTTTTCCTGCGTTTTTATTCATTGTAGGTATGGCAATCCCTTTGTCCGTCCATAAGCGGAGATCAAAAGGGGACACAAAGTGGCAATTGATTTACCATACAATAGTCCGATCATTAAGTCTTGTGATCATTGGCCTTCTGATCATGAATGGGCGAGATGTAGATCCTGAAGAAACGGGAATAAGTTATGCAATGTGGAATGTGCTGATGTTTGTCGGTGTGATCCTGCTCTGGAACCTGTATCCCAAATCAGAAGGAAAATTGAAGATCACTTTTACCTTGCTTAAATGGACTGGTTTGGGTTTGCTAATAGTTCTTCTTTTTATTTATCGTCGCAATGTAGATGGTGAAATCCTCTGGATGAATTCAACAAACTGGGCCATTCTTGGAGGAATTGGATGGGCTTACCTCTCAGTAGTCTTGATTTATTTTATCACCAAAGGAAATTTCAGGTGGTTGGCATTCTCGTTTATCTTACTCGTATTCCTGAATGTTGCCAGTAAAGCTGGATATGTTGATTTTCTACGGGAGCTTCCACGGTTTATATGGCCTTTAGGATCAGGGTCACTTGCTTCAATAACGATAGCTGGAGTATTAATGACGAAGATCTTTCTGGAAAATGATGTTGTATCCGGTCTCAAAAATAAATTTTGGTGGGGTGCTGTTTATGGAATATTCTTACTGTTTTTAGGATGGTTACTCATGCCTTTTGGCCTGGCTAAGATCGGGAGCACACCCAGCTGGTGTTTGTACAGCGCCGGCATCTGTGTGATCATATTTATGGTAATGTATTGGATCGTTGATGTGAAGAAAATATCCAAATGGGCGGGATTTATGAAACCTGCAGGATCCAATCCCCTGCTGACATATATTCTGCCTGATATTTATTATGCAGCATTTGGGTTGTATCATTTTGTGGGCATTGCCGGTGATGGTTGGCCGGGTGTGGTGAGGGCATTACTGTTTTCATTGTTTATTCTGGGAATATCCGCCATTATGACGCGGTTGAAAATCCGTCTACAGCTGTAGGCGGGAAGTATTGTCATTTTTATTCAACCAAATGAAAATTGACGAACTTTGTTGTATCTGGCTGAAAATCAATCCGCTCCGCAAGATCGACATTTAGCCAGGTGGTGTATAGCTGGTTTCTGGTGACGGGAAAATCAACCGGACTTTTCCCACCTAAAATTTGTTTTGCTGTTTTTGCAGCCCATTGTCCCTGCTCACTGGCTACCTTGGTCAATCCAAAAACCGCATACGGCATCATAAAATCTTCACATGTTATTACCGGGACTTGAATATGCTCATGTATTAATTGTACAGCCTCCTCATGATCCCAGCCTTTAATGGCACCATGGGTAACAATGTAAATGATATCGTACAATAGATTTGCTTTTTTGAAGGTGGTTTTCCACGTGTCAAAATCATCGACCAGGGCATAGGTGGCTGAGACACCAACACGTGTAAACATGGTATCTAATAGCGCTTTCTCTTTTCTGGAAGTTGTTGTATTTTCATTTAGGACCAGCAGTTTACCCATGGAAGGGTAATAAGGTCGCAACGTGGTCAATGTTTCTGCAACAGGAAGTACTTCGATCATTCCTGTCACTTTATTATGCGGGAGGTTATATTCCCGGTCAGATCCATTCACTCCACAAAAAACTACCGGAATCGACAGCACTTCAATATGAGGTTGTACAATATATTTAACAGCATTATCATCCGATACAATGAGGATATCAGGATTGATGGCTACAATCGAATCATATAATTGAGTTGATATATTTTGAATGTATTCCAATGATGGATTTCGTTTGGTATCCATGAAATAACTGCATATAGCAAAGCTATCTGAGGGGAAATAGTCCAGGATTGCGTCCATGATCTCATCACTGGAAGGATGTCCTCTATGATAAGAATTAATATAAATAATCTTTTTCTTTTCGTATTTGACCGGACTACAGGAAAGACATGCCATTCCAAAAACGAAGAGAAAACTTTGAGTAAATATGAAAGACAAAAATTTCATGGTGAAAGCAATAATTAGCTTATAAAATTTAAAGGAAATTGGATTAATTTCCAATTCGATAAAGAAATTCACTGGTCCTGATCAGCAGGTTGTTTTTAACAAATGCAGGTGTTGTCCATATTTCTCCTTCTAATTCATTTTCAGCTATAATACTGAGTTCGGGGCCTTCCTTAATAACCGTTGTTTCTCCATTTGTGGATGAAAAATAAATGTTACCATCTGCAATTATTGGTGAGGAATTATATTTCCCCCTCAATCTTTTAGACCATTTTTCCTCTCCAGATTTCGCATCCAGGCACATCATTACATTTTTAGTATCCACTGTATAAATTAGGCCATCTTTTATTACTGGTGTCGATAATTGAAGTATAGGTGTTTCTAACCTCCATTTAATATTTGTTGCCGCTATATCTCCGCTTCCTTCCGGATCTACTGCCATCAATTCAGCGAATTTATTGATGCCTTCTGTGATAAAGCTGGTATGAAAATACACCGTCTCATCCTCGTAGAATGGCATGGCGATCGTGGAATCCTCACCTCTAACGATTCTCCATATCTCCTTGCCGGTCTCAGGATCGTATGCTGCACACATGGCCGAACCATTGGAAATCATAATGTCTTTTCTATTTACATTGATAATCAATGGTGTAGTATATGCCTTTCGGCCAATAGGTTCCAGTTTTTCATAAATCTCTGCAGGACGCTCGATTTCCCAAACAATTTCACCTGTGAGTTTATTTAGCGCATAAATCAATTGCCTGTCTGTTCCTTCCAGGTGGAGAATTAAAAGGTCTTGATAAATAATAGGTGAAGAACCTGGCCCCTGCACATGATTGCAGTTCAGGTCGGTGCGTTGCCAGCGAATAGAACCATCACCGGTGTTAATGCAGGCCGTTCCATAAGTGCCGAAATGAACAAAAACGAGGTCCTTTTCCATACATGGAGTGGGCGTCGCATAGGAATTGATATCATGCTTTCGGTAAATTGAATCAGGTGTAAAAACCTTTATATCATGGAGGATGTTTCCCGAGTTAAAATCCACACATACTGCATACATTTCACTGCCGTCTTCTGTTGCTGTGGTCATCCACACCTGGTCGTCATACACTACAGGTGAGGACCAGCCCCTGCCATGGATTTTGGCTTTCCATACAACATTGGAATCGGGGCTCCAGTTAACCGGACAGGAGGATACTTCGGAAATGCCGTCCAGGTTACTACCCCTGAAATGGGTCCAGTTGTCATGATTACTTCGAAATGACATGAATATGAGAATAAGGGTAATAATCGGGACCATAAAAAATATAACTCGCAAGCTCTTCATCTTAAAATTTATTGGGTAATTAAACTAATTATGCCATTTGGCAACGTTTCCCTGTTAAATTACTAATTCCATTTAATTAAACTGAGATCATGGATTTATTTTTTCATGATCACTTCAATCGTTTGCATCAACATTCAATTCAATACAGGTCGCATGTTCCGCACTATGATGAATCTGGTGTTGTTGCTGCTGATAGGCATTGCCGGGCGCGGTCATGATCGATTCTACCCATGTCTGCGGATTTCGATCATAAAGCGGGAACCAGCTGCTTTGTATCTGGACCATGATCCGGTGCCCGGTTTTGAAGGTGTGGTTTGCATGAGGAAGAGGGATTGTATAGTCTAATACCTCATTAGCGCGTATGGGTTTTGGCTTTTCATAACTTTCCCGGTAACGCCCACGAAATATATCAGCACTGATCATTAGTTCGTAACCCGACATATCCATTTCTTTGCATACATCCGGGTAAACATCGATCAGTTTTACCACCCAGTCAGCGTCCGCACCGGTAGTTTCGGCAAATAGCCTCGCTGTAACCGGCCCACGAATAGTCAATGGTTCTGTCAGTGGTTCGCTGACCCAGATCAGAACGTCGGGACGGCCATCCACAAATCGCTGGTCTTCCACCAGCCAGCGACGCCACCTGGCAATTGAGGTCGGATTTGCATAATCAATAGGCCAGTTTGGTCTCGGAGCATAAGGAACTGGCTTAGCAGGATCGGAAATGAATGATGTCGATTCAATCCCTCCGGATGGCGGATCTAATGAAAGTTTACCTTCAGGGTGCAGGTATAAACTTTTTTGACTTTTCCTGGGTGGCCATTGATCAAATTCATTCCATTCATTATCGCCGGATTCAAAAATGGTGACTGGTCTGAGAATTGGTATTTCCTCATTCAATAAAAAATGGCGCATAAACGGGACCAACAATTTTTGCCTGAAGTATTCTGAAGTGTTTGACTCAAAGTTGATTTCTCCCAATTCCTCGCCATCGGCCCAGTGCTGGCCATGGTACCAGGGACCGGCAACAAAAAAGTTGAGATCGTTATTCCTGTCAAACTTTTCCATGGCTGCGTAGACTGCCGGTGAACCATAGATATCTTCCTGGTCCCACCATCCATGTACATGCATTGTCGGCACTATTCGGGCTGGAGCCTCAAACCACTGGTCAGCTGCAACATTTTTCCAGTAGTCACTGTAATTGGGATTATCCATCAGCCTGAACCACATTTCATGGCGCTCATCCAGGTATTTCCCCAATCCGTTACCTGCCGATCCCTGCGCCAGGGTCCATGTATAATTGTCGCGGATGTTATGTGGGAATTTTTCAGAATCATCTTTGGTGGTTTGCATTTCATAGATGAAATCAAAAGAATAGGTAGCCCGGAACGCTCCCCAGTGAAACCAGTCATCTGCTTTCCATACATCTACTACCGGGTTAAAAGGAACAGCCGCTGCCAGTGCCGGGTGTGGATCGCGAAGTGCAGCAAGTGTAAG
>Ga0209536_100017520_pt1 | contig 10143 bp, 11 predicted proteins | sample DeeMarSeWOR28_12_FD_187461 | JGI IMG/M metagenome (GOLD analysis project Ga0209536, IMG submission 187461) | Marine sediment microbial communities from White Oak River estuary, North Carolina - WOR-2-8_12 (SPAdes) (version 2) | ecosystem: Environmental > Aquatic > Marine > Intertidal zone >... | reverse complement strand
CACCGCGATCGGAGTGGTGGACACACCCGCTCGGTGGATTCCGATCGGAGATAGCCATGCGCAAGGCCGATAGCGTCAGCTCGGTGTCAATGCTGCGCGTTGGTTCCCTCGATGGTCTGGCGCAGCTCGTTGACAACTCCTATTATATGAGTCCGACTGCTGCCAAACCGGTGAAGATCGTCTGCAATCCTGTTTTCATTGGTGTTCCTTTCCTCAGTGATCCGGTTTGCACCAAATCATCAGGTATTGGATGCGGCGATCATCCAGCCGACAAGGCACCGTTCGTGATCAAGCTGCAGAGACAGGCCATCGATGCCGCCTATGATCTCATCGAGTCGCCATGAAGGTGGTGTGTTGTCAACCGCTCGCGCCATGGACTTTCTTTTTTGCGGGCCGCATCAACAGCGAGACCAGGATCATCACACCAATGGCAACGATCAACAGGCGCAGGGTGTTGCGATAGGCCGTCAAATAGGCCGAACCGACGATTGACCGATAGGTATCGGCGGTCTCTTTGGGCAAGCTGGCCAGATGGACCTCCCATTGGTCTTTGGATAGCTGGGATGCCCAGTCTTCCAATTCCACGATGGCCTGGGCGCGATATTCCTCCGATGCCGTGGGCAGGTTGTGGTAGGCGTCGTAGGCATCGACCACGTTGCCGTAAACCATAAGTAGAAAAATAGAGCCTAAAACCGATACGCCGAAAGCCACGCCCAGTTCCTTCCCGGTCGAATCCCCGCCGGTGCCCTCGCCCAACTCGTCGGGTGTCAAGGTAGAAAGGGTAATCTCGGTCATGCGCGCCAACACCAGACCGGCACCGGCACCAAAGCAGAACAGGGCCGGAACCAGGCTTGACCAGGTCAGTTCCAAGCTGGCCGTTTGAAACACCCACCAACCGCCTACCAGCATCAGCGCCAGCCCGGTCTGAACGATGCGAAGTGGCGGGATGGATGCTGGCAGTCGGGCTGCCGCCAGGGCGAAAAGGAAAATGCCCAACGTGTAGGGAAATAAGACCAGGGCGGTCCTCAGGGCATTGAGTTGCAAGGCCGACTGCAGGAAAACGGGTAAGACGAAGAGCAGTCCCCCGACGGTAACCTGAAACAGAAACCCCAGCGCTACCCCGCTTGCGTATTGTTTGATTTTCAACAACCGCATTTGAAACAAGACAGCGCCGCTTCGTCGGGATTGCCGAATGGACCACCCTGCAAATAGCAGCATGATGATTACACCCGCCAGGATGAACACCACGGCGGCGGAAAGGCCCCAGGGAGCGAACACCTGGCTGCCAACGTAAAAGGGTCGCCGGGCCTGCCACCAGCCGAACTCACCGGCCAGGGTGGCGCCCAGGACGATCAATCCCAAACCAATAAAGGTCATCAGTGCACCCGGCAGATCGAAGCGGACACGCTTCAGACGCGGTCCTTCTCTAACCATACTTGCAAAAAAAAGCAGCAGTGCAATAATCAACGATTCCGAGGCAAAAGCCCAGCGCCAGCTCAATGCGCCGGCCATCAGGCCCATCCAGATGGGACCGATCACCGCTGCGGCAGCCACGAAGGCTGAAAAGATGCCGAAGGCGGTGGAACGTTGCCGACCCTCGTAGTTGAGCACGATCAGGGAACTGGCCGCAGGAATCATCATGGCCCCGCCCATCGGCTTGATGAAAGACCAGCCCAACAGCAGCACCCAGACGCTGGGGCTGACGGCGGCCACCATGGTTCCTGTGGAGAAGATCAGGGCGCCGGTAACGAATATCCGCTTCTCCCCCAGTCGGTCGGCCAGCTTGCTCGCCGCCAGGTACATTGAGGCCATGACCAGCGAATGCAGAGCCATGGCTGCCTGCACAAATCCGACCTCGGTTTTGAGTCCATTGACGATGGCGCCGATGGCCACCGGCATCATGGAGCCGTCCAGGGTGATGGCGAAGATACCCAAAGAGACAGCCGCCAGGGCCGCCCAGGTTCCTATTTGGGAGTGTTCAGTTGAGTTGCTGGTCATATCGTTTCCTTACCTGCAAGCAAATGGCCCGAAGAAACCCATATCGGGCCATTCGCCTTTCATTCAATGCAGCTAACGCGATCCGGCACGTTCTATCTGCGCCAGCACCTTATCCAGGTTGAAGGACGCCGGTCTCTGACGGATCGGATAGTCTTTGAAGGTGATGGACGGCCCGATGCCCCAGATAAACGGCTTGGTCTTGTAGGGCGAAAAGAACAGCGAGTAGTCGATGTCGCCCAGCCCGTTTTTGCGGTCGTTGGCCGGACGGCCCTGGGGAATGTCGGGGGTACCCTCGATGAATCCGTCCACGCTCGCCCAGAGCGGTATCAGCGCCCGGCTGATCAGGTTCCAGCCCTTGGCGCTGATCCGCTATTGCCTGGTGAATCGGCACCTGAAGGCAGCGGCACCGCCCCGACAGGCGGTTCAGGGTCACTCGGTCTTGAGCGTATGTGGGTTCCGTAGCTGGCTTTTTTCTCTTGCTTGGATTTTTCCAGCCTGGCCGCTTCCTCCGCCTTTTGTTCAGCCTGCCGTTGTTTCTGGGCCTGTTTTTCTGCAGCCTGTTGTTGCTTTTGCTCCACAAATTCATCCGCCTCGTTTACCGACTCCTCGACCATCCTGTCGTAAGCCTGTCTTTGTTCATCCGCGGCATCAACCGTGGTAAGGCCGAATTTCTTTTCTTAAATCGTTTTGTAGGCTAAGCAGCCATTATTTTATCCTTATTCACCGAAACTGGTTTTGGCTCGTATTTAAATTGATCTACTCCAAGGGGACGTCAATCCTCCCACCACCACCCCCTTTTATCCCCGGAGAGATGAAAACAGATACGAGTAGCGCCATCAGGATGAATCCCAGGATCGCTAACAACGCTTTTTTTAGGGCTTCTGTATCAGCACTTGCCACAATCTGATTGATGGATTTTTGCACCTCTCTCGGTAAGTCAGCAATGAAAGCACGCTTGTCTTCCGGTGTCCAAGTGGACTCGGCGTCCTCCAACTCGATGGCAGCTTGCTGAATCTGCGCGTGATTCATCTTCCATTCGGCCTTCTCCGAGATGCCGCTCACTAAACCGGACCAAGTCGAAGCGATAAAAATTGCACCGATGACCGCTGCTCCAAAGCCACTGCCCATCTCTGAGGCTGCTTCCTGCGCGCCGGACGCCTCACCTGTCTCCTGTGGATCTGCGGACGACAAAGTAAGATTGGGTATCAACGATGCCGCAAGACCCGCGGCAATACCGTAAATCGCAAGCGGGATGATAAGCGTTGTCATCGTCATCTGCGGTGTTACCATGGTGGCCAAGGAGAATAGGCCGACCAGCATTAAGACAAGCGCAATCTGAACAAGGGATTTTGGGTTGATCCATCGGATCAGGAAGGATGAGCCCAGTGATGCCATTAATAAGGACACGGTGTATGGAAGGAGTGTCAGACCCGTCTTGAAAGAATCGTAACCTAAGCCGGATTGTAAATAGACGGGGATGACGAACAAAAGGCCTGCAACTCCGATGATCTGGAATGCCCCGACGAGAACGCCAGACAAGTATGAAATGTTGTAAAATAATCCCAGCCGAACAATTGGTGTCTTACCTCTTTTCAGTTGCCGCTCACCCCATTTGAAGAACAGGACCAATACTATCACCCCGGCGCAAATCATAAATGGGGTGACCGAAAGACCGAAAGGTGCAATTTCGACTCCTTTTAGCACGAATGGCCGTCGCGCTTCCCACCAGCCATACCGGCCTGCAGCCGTAGCGCCTAGCATGATAAAGCCCAAACCGATTAGCGAAAAAATGGTTCCCAACCAGTCGATATTTCCAGGTCGACAATCCGATTCCGTCAACCGAAAGGACAACACAAGCGCGACAGTCGCCATGACGGCGCTGATGCCATACCCGAAACGCCATCCCAGGAACTTTGTGATCGTTCCCATAATCAACGGCGTAGCCGCTGTTGCTCCGGCAAGAAACGCACCCAGAAAGCTGAACGCAACCGCCCGGCGGTGATCATGATAGCTTGCTATCAAGATCGCCGACCCCGTGGGTACGATTAAGACCGCGCCCAACGCTTTGATAATGGAGAATCCGAGAATGAATACAGCAACGTGGGGAGATAGCGCCGCGAACAGCGTACCGGCAGCAAAAAGCCCAATGCCGACCTGTAACGTGCGCCGCTTCCCCTGGATGTCTCCAAGCGTCCCCGCAGTTAACATCAATGGCGCGCAGATCACCGAGAACAGGACAAGTGCCGCCTGAATCGTCGAGAGATCCGTGTTTAAGTCGGAAACGATTGCAGAGATTGCTACCGGAATGCTGCTGGCGTCATATGCTTCGATACCCAAAGCTAGACAAACCACGGATAGAGGCAGCCATGTCACTGGGTCAAACGGTTTCTCGTTTTTTTGGTTTCTTGTCATTCGACAATTGCATTAACTCCTTGATAGTATTGAGTAGGGGGTTTATTCATGGCCTTCTATGCTTTCCTGCACGAACTACATCTGACTTTCAGGAGCGATTTTCATAAACCAGGCCTTGAAACGGCGCCACCAACCCGTCAACGGTTCTTTGGTCTCGATCACATCTTGGTTGTCGATCCGGGCGTGCCATTCAAGCCTGCCCGCGTCGTTTTCGAGCACCCGATAGGCAAGGGTCGCCAATCGCTCATCACCGTTGGTTGTAAAATCCCTGGTCATGGACTCAGAGTCAATCAGCAAGCCCATCTCGGCGTTGATTTCAATCGATCGCGGATCAAGATTCAGAGAACCGATGAACATGGTTCTGTGATCAATTAAAATGGTCTTGGTATGCAGGGTCAGCGCATCCGGACCATCGTCATTAGCGCTCAATTCACGGGCCGCGTTGGCACGCATTTCATACAGTTCGGCGCCAGCTCGGATGACATCCCGGCGGTAGCGCGCATACGCAGAATGCACGGGCACATGATTGGTCGACGCCAATGAATTGGTCAGGATCACCACCCGCACCCCTTTGGCCACCAGATCTCGAACAAACTGCACACCGCTTTCACCGGGAACATAGTAAGGTGAAATAAAGAGGATCTCTTTTTCGGCGCCTTCCAGGATCTGACCCAGGTCGTTGGCGAGCTTCATGTGCGCATCGTCAATCACGTTGATCAGTTTGTCGGGATCGTCGGACAGCACCCATGCCGGTCCAAAATACAGCGGCTTTCGATCGGCGATGAGATCCTGAAGCAGCTGGCTGCTTAGCGCTTTTCTATATACGCTATCATAGATTCCATCCAGTTCGTCGGCAATCTCCGCTCGAATGGTTCCCAGGTCTTCACCTTTTTCATCCTTGATGAATTGTTCGATGGGCACGGCAAGTGCGTGGTTCCAATATTGGTCGAAGGATTCAGATATGGCTGCCGCTATGGGGCCCACCGCCAACACATCGAGGTCGACAAACACGGCGTTCGCTTTGAGCTGAAAGTATTCATCGGCAATGTTTCGTCCGCCAACGACGCTGACCGAATGGTCCACCGTGAATGATTTATTGTGCATGCGCCGGTTCGCCCGATCGAAATGGCCGACAAAGTTGAACGCATATATGCCGCTTCGGGAAACGGGGTTGAAAATGCGGATCTCGATATTGGGGTGTTTATTGATCAATAGAAAACTGTCATCAGGAACGCTGGTAAAGACGTCATCCAGCAAAAAACGGATGCGAACACCCCGATCCGCCGCGTTGAGCAGCGCGTTGGCCATCACCGCCCCGGCAGTGTCGTTTTTCATTAAAAAATACTGCAGGTCGATACTTTTTTCCGCTTTTTCGGCCAACCGGAGGCGGGTACCCAAGGCGTCCATGCCTTGAATCAGCGGGTAGAAACCGGATTGATTGTCATGTTGAGCGGTTTTTTTGGCAGCGTCTTGGCCCAACACCGTATCATCCGTATCGGTGATTGCGGTGCTGTAGGATTTTGGTTGTTCCAAGGATACCGTTGCACAACCGGTCAACATCCCAATAAATGTGAATACGGCCAACACATTGCGTAACTTGGAAGCAGTCATCTCAAGACCTCCCATTGAATTGCCAAACCGTTCCAACAGCAGTTGCCTAAATCAACCAACGGTTTGCCGGGTGAAGGACTAAAACCGAATGGTTGCATAAATCTGGGGCCCCCAGTACTCGTAATCCACCGACCCTTTCCAATCACTGTCATCCAGATCCACGTCCAGCTTGAACCAGTTTAGCGCCACGCCCAGTCCCAGATTGTTAAACACCCAGTATTCCGTGCTAAGCCTCAGGTTCGTCAAGGTACCGGAGAAGGAGCAGGTGTCGTCGTCCAAAAATCCAGTGCAAAAAACTGCCCGTGTAAAGCAGCGGACCACTTGGGGGTGAAATAATAATCAAAAAAGAGTCCCAACAGGGGCATGGGCGCCTCGGCATCGACCGATACAGAAAAATCGGCATCCAGGTCGTTCAACGAAGCCGACCCCAAAACGCTCAACTCCATGGTGTACCAGTGCACGCCCAGAGATGCCCCGAACTCGTATTTTTTCTCGTTCATGAACGAATACGTATAGGCAATGGGGACGATTTCAAATTTGAATTCCGTTGACAAACTGGCGCCCACGGGAAACGTTTCATCACCAATGGTCAGTTCCCTTTTGGCGACGGCACTGGCATCTCGCGTGAAGCGAAAGTAGTCCACCGTAAGACGATGTTTTCTGGCAAAGCGCCAGCTTGCGTCTCCCCAGAAAATCGTTTCATCACTGGATAGACCCAGGTCGTCCTCCAAGTTAACTCCGGTGCCGATTCCAAGGGAGGTATCCACTTGAGCGCTCGTATCAAAACTGGGCAGGAACACCCCACCTGAAATAGTGAACGTTTCCTCACCGGGATTGATCCATTCTCCTGCGTGGGTGTAATTGGGTAATCAGGCGGCCCCGAAAAGAAACAGGGCAAACAAAAGGTAACGTGGTCGTCTCATATCTAATCCTTCATTTCCAAATTTAGTGTGGCGATTCATTTTGAAAAATCAAAAACGCGTTGCCAATCTTTTTTCATGCTGATCACCTGCCAGCCGTGTTTGAGCTCCTTATGTCCTTACATTCATCGTTCATGGGCACTCCCAGTAACTCCGAGTTCCTCACCCGCCGGACCGGGTAAGCATTGAAAACCATTAGCTGGTGGCCGGCCAGCTGTGGCCGAACGGTAACCGCCGCGCCAGCCTGGCGACCGCAGCTGAAGCCAACGTAGGCTGGCCCATCCAATTTTGCCAATTGCTATTTTTTCTCATGCGGATAAATGATCATCCAGTCTCGCTGCATGTCGACAACTGTCCAGCCTTTCGCCTGTGCTTCGTCGAGGCCTTTGTCGAGGCGGCCAAAGCTGGATTTTCGGTCGTAGGCCCATTCGCGCTCGGCATCGGTGTGGTGGACGTAGAGCGCGAATCGCGGCCCCTGTCCGGCAGTGGTCCATTGCAGCATCTGCAGGTCACCGTCGCAGTTGCCGAACGCGGCAATGGGTCACCGGCCGATTTGCTGCTGGATGGACACCGGCTTGCCTTCCTTGTCGTCATAGAAGTTGAGCTCGGGCCGGCGGACAAGAACCGGCGTGCCCTCGCGCATCTCGAACTTCACCTTGATACTGCTGCCAATCACCTGCTCAGGTGGGATGCCGTAAACTTTCTCGGACCACGGGCGCATGAACTCGATGCCGCCGCCGGATACGATGAAGGTTTTGAAATCGTTTGCACGCAGGTAATCGAGCAACTCCAGCATGGGCTGATAGACCATCTCGGTGCAGGGGCGTTTGGACGTGGGATGTCTTGCTGTCGCGATCCAGCCATTGACGACTGTCTCGAACTCCGCGGTGGTCATACCGGTGTGAGTGGCCATAAGGTTCAACCGATCCATCGAGAAAGCAGCGTGACAAATGAGTTATTTAAAGCAGTGAACACAGAACATTGAATTGTGATTTTTCCGATTTCATCGACAGTCAATTCCATGCACTACCGATGCCCATATACAGAACCGTGTCCTCGGGCCCCACAGCAACGTCTATCCCTACACGGAGTCCCAATCGGCGGGCAATCAAGTAACGGAAACCGCCTCCGCCCGCCAACTTGGCGCTTTCGTCTGTGAGATCACCCATGTCCTCTGCCGTCCAGCCGCTGCCACCGAAGCCGACCAGGCTCCAACGATAGGTGATATCCCATCTGGGATCAAGTTCGGCAACGATTACACTCTCCCCTTGATACCTCAGCGCCTGAATTCCACGCATGTTGATGAAAGGCACATCTTAGAAGGGAGCGTCATCACCGATAAAATCTCCTTCAAGGCGGACATTCCTGCACCTATTCAGATCGTCAAAACACAGGAAGATCATAGTTGAGTATGATTCTGAATTCATCAGTGTCTTTTCCTTCCGGGCCATCCTGGTTAAGAAACGATCCGCGGACCCGAAGCCAAAGACGATCAAAACGTCCTTCTTTAAAGTGATAGTCCACGGTGTAATCAAACTCATCCTGGTCCGGCGATGCAGCAGTGCCTGAGTCCGGGGTGTCTCCCTTTGCGTAGTCTAGAAAAGCACTGAGTCCATCTATACCCATCGCCGCGAAGTCAAAAGAGAGCCCCGCTCTCCAGGCGTTTTCGCCAGCCCGATCAAACTTGGCCTGCATAAATGACACGAAGGACGGTGTGCCCCCATAGGGCCTGCGAATGCGGCTGTCATCGTCCGTCGTACTGACAGCGAAACTCACAATCGCTCCCTGCCAGCTAAACGCCATAGCTGCCCCCAATGCCGAGGTGCTGAATATCCCGTCCAGCGCATCCCCAACATTTCGTTGGTCGGTGTACTGGGCGGTAAGGCCGATTTCCGTCCCATCAGATATTTCCCAAACCCCTGCAGCCTCGGTGTAAGCAGTATTCCAAAGGTCCCAGGAGTAATGGTTGATCGCACCGATATAATTGTTTTCGCTGAAAGAATAGGTCAGACCTCCCATGCTTAGGCCCTTGTCGGTGCCGGGAAAACCTGCGATTTCGGACATGGGACGAAATTCCGATGCATTGCGTGTCTTCATTTTGGTCACGTGGGAGACGATGAAATCGAAATGACCAATCGATTCCCCATCCAGGGTGTAGGCCTCGAAGGTATTGGGTACCATCCGGCTGTCATCCTGATTGATATATGGCAGATCCAAAATCTGGCGATAGATCCGAAGATTGATTTCATCCGCGACACGAGTTTGCAAATAGGCCTGGCCCAATACGGAAAAGCCCTCTTGTCCGGGCTTGAGCAAAAGCGTCCCGTCCCTGTCTTCGGGGCCGTAGAGTTTTTGCGATGTGTACCCGGTACTGCCGATTTTCAAGCGATCCTTCCACCAGCCGGTTCGTATGCCAACCAACCACCCAAGGCCCAAGCCTCCTTTTTACCTGTTCCGGGAGTGTCGCTGCCAAAATAATAGGAACGTACATGAACGTTAAAGGACGTATCTCGCCAAAAGGGTGGCAAATGTTCAATTTTCTTTTTCAGTGCAGGGAAAACCGAGGGCGGTTTAGGATCCTCTTTCGGCTGTAAATACTCCAGAGGACCCCTTTGATCGCGAACCGAATTGCCAGGCGGACTCTCTTCGGCGATATAATTGGGTTCGGCTGCCAATACGATTGTCGAGTCCAACCCTGCAATCATACAGGCAAACGTGAACACGATTGCCCCAAAAAGCGTTTTACTTAGCACGTATTTCCTTGATTCTTGCTTTCGGTGACTTTCGGCGCCTACTGCTTGCCATACTGTTCATAATCCACCTTTTCGATATCCGGCAGCACCCATGATCGATCGAGAAAGGTCTTTTTCGGCGAGTATAGCCGAAAGTAGGGGAACCAGGCTTTGCCGGCTACGGTTGGGATCCAGTTTTTCTCCTTGCCTACAGGCGCATCCGGCCCTATGTAGATATCTACGGAGCCATCCTTATTGATGATCAGGTCCATACGCGAAGATCGGTCGGCGATCTCCTGTTTGTTTTGCAAGAGGCAGCGAGTATCGACATCGTAAAGCGTGATCGACCAGAACAGTTCGGCCGGGACATTGGGCGGCACGTGTAAAACATAATTTTTACCGCCGTCAAGCCAGTCGCCGTCCTTGTCTTTGTTGGAGGCCATATAGACCTGTCCCTTACCGGTGCGTTG
>Ga0209536_100017519_pt1 | contig 10143 bp, 9 predicted proteins | sample DeeMarSeWOR28_12_FD_187461 | JGI IMG/M metagenome (GOLD analysis project Ga0209536, IMG submission 187461) | Marine sediment microbial communities from White Oak River estuary, North Carolina - WOR-2-8_12 (SPAdes) (version 2) | ecosystem: Environmental > Aquatic > Marine > Intertidal zone >... | reverse complement strand
GTCATGGAAACGGATTTGCCCATCCTGGGCGGCAGGGGCGCCACCCGCTGGGACGACATCATCGAATTTTTGATGGCCGGTGCCGCCGCCGTGGAGATGTGCTCGCCGATCATGCTCCAGGGGCTGCGCTATGTGAAAAAACACCTGCAGGGTGTGGAAGAGTTTATGGTGCGCAAGCGTATCGACAAGCTTGAAAGTATTCGCGGCCAAGCCGTTAAGCACATTTATACCGCCCAGCAAATGATCGACGACGTCAAGGCGCTCTACTCGGAAGTGGACATGATCAAGTGCATCGGCTGTCACCGCTGCACCGAGGTGTGCGTTTACGGGGCGATTCAGACCCTCCCTAAAAAAGCCCGCGTCATCAAGGAAAAATGTGCCGGTTGCACCCTTTGCGCCCAGGTATGTCCGGTGTGTGCGATCGATGTTCATGAACGCGACAATGACGAGGATCACTTCAGGGCACTGGCCTGGGAGCACCAGGAACTATTTCCGGAGATGTTCAAAGATGTGAAAAAGAAGAAAAAAGCCAAATCTTCGAAAAAAAAGTGAGGCGCTATGGATCCAAAAACCTTTGACGAAAAATATCGCGATCGCTTGATGAAACTCTCCACGACCAATCTGTCCGACGCGCTGGACAAGGTCGGCATTCCCGGGGCTGTGATCGGCATCGGGCCGATGTATGACTGCCCGAGAATTGTGGGTCGGGCGGTTACCATCAAGATTACCGCAGCAGGCATGCAGAAGTCCAAACACCACCTGGGGGTGCACGCCATCGATTCGGCCGCCAAGGGCGATATTATCGTCATCGACAACCGCGGCGATTTGAACAATAACTGCTGGGGAGAAATTCTTTCCATGGGGGCCAAGATGAAGGGTGTTTCCGGCGTGGTGGTGGACGGCGCCGCCCGGGATATCGACATGTGCAAGGAATTCGATTTTCCGGTGTATGCCCGCGGCACGGTCCCCATCACCGCCAGGGGCCGGATCATGCAGGAGTCCTTCAATGAGGTCATCCGGGTGGGGAATATTCAGGTCCGCCCGGGGGACGTGCTCATGGCCGATATCAACGGGGTGGTCGTCATACCGGTTGAAAAGCTCGATGAGGTCCTGGACGCCGCCGAACAAATTTTTGACAAGGAAGCGGCCATGGTCCAAGAGTTGCGAAACGGGGCTTCGATTCTGGAAGTCGACCAAAAATATGCCTATGAGCAGATGCTGAAAAAATAAAAGGAGAATTTTTACATGAGTCAAACTGAATCAATTATTGAAAAATTTAAATCCATGGACACCACCTGCGTTTCCGACGCTTTGGATCGCCTGGGGGTCCCGGGCGGCTGTCACGGCATATCCCCTGTGGTTCCCGGCGCCAAGGCCGTGGGCGGCGCCTTTACCGTCAGTTACGTGCCCTGCGGAGTGGAAAAAGGGACCGTGGGCGACTTTTTGGACGATGTGGCGCCGGGTCAGGTGGTGGTGCTTGACAACGCCGGACGGACCCACTGCACGGTATGGGGGGATATCATGACCTTTTACAGTCAGAAACGGGGGTTTGCCGGCACCGTCATTGACGGGGTCTGCCGGGATCTCCCCCGGATTCTGGAAACCGGATATCCCATTTTTACCCGGGGCCGTTTCATGGTCACCGGCAAGGACCGTGTCGAGGTTGCCGGGGTCAACGTGCCGGTGTCCATCGGTAATGTTCAGGTAGCCCCCAACGACATCGTCATGTGTGACGATTCCGGCGTGCTGGTGGTTCCCCTGAAGCGGGCGGAGGAAGTGCTGAAGATCGCCCTTGAAATCGATGCGGCCGAGCAGAAGATCCTGGACATGCTGGATAAAGGCATGACGCTGGGGGAAGCCCGCGAGAAGATGGGGTATCATGCCCTGCAAACCAAAAGATAACGGCGTTAGAGGTTAAACCAATGCAAAGCATCACCGGCAAACTGTCCGAGTTCATCTGCGGGCTGACATTTGAGAAAATCCCGCCCTCGGCGCTTGAACGCATCAAAATTTCGATCCTGGACACTTTAGGGTGTGCCCTTTCTGGCTCTCAATTCGAATGGGCCCGGGCGGTCAACGATTTTGTCCAAAGCCAGCAGGGGGTCCCGGAAGCGACCCTCTGGGCCACCCCCTTCAAGGGACCGGCCGCCAATGTCGTGCTGGGCAACGGGACCATGGCCCACAGCTTTGACTTCGACGATTACTTTCACAAGGCCAAACTGCACCCCAGCGCACCGGTTATCCCTGCCGCCCTGGCTGTTGGAGAAAAAGAGCGGATCGACGGAAAAAAGCTGATCACGGCCATTGCCGCGGGTATCGAAACCATGACCCATATCGGCCGGGGGATCAACCCGGCGGCTTCGCGTGCCCGCGGCTGGCATTTGACCGGAACCTGCGGCACCTTCGGTGCCGCGGCCGCGGCCGGCAAAATCTGGGATTTCGACACGCGGACCATGACCAGCGCCCTGGGGATGGCCGGCACCCAGTCATCCGGTCTGTGGGCCTTTACGGCCGACGGTTCGGAAAGCAAACGCTTTCACCCCGGGCGGGCCGCTCAAAGCGGGATCATCGCGGCTTCTCTGGCTGCCGGCGGTTATCGCGGGCCGGCAAAAATCATCGAAGCCGCTGACGGCGGGCTCTTCAAAGCCACCTCCGACGACTTCGATTTTGCCAGGGTCACTGAGGGCTTGGGTGAAATCTTCGACTGTGAAGAAATCGGCATCAAACCGCATGCCGCCTGCGCCAGCCTGCACTCGTCGGTCGATGCCGTCCTCGGCTTAAAAAGTGAAAACCGTCTCAGCGTTCAAGACATTCAAACGGTTCATGTGTATAACAGCGAGCTGGTCAACCTGCAATGCGGATTCCCCTACGAACCGATGGGGGCCTTGCAGGCCCAGATGAGCATGCAGTACTGTGTGGCCCGGGCCCTGATGGACGGCATGCTCTACCTGGATCAGTTCAGCAAAGAGAAGCTTTCCGAACCGGCGGCTCTGGATCTGGCCGGACGGGTGATTTTTGTGCTCGACGAGGAAATCAACCGCATCTATCCGCGCGAGTTTCCCAGTGTGGTTGAAATCATCATGAAAGACGGCCGCAAATTCAAAACGCGGGTCGACATGCCCAAAGGGTCTCCCGCCAATCCCGTAACATGGGAAGATGTTCGGCAAAAATTCGCCATGCTTTCCCTTCCGGTGATCGGCGAAAACAAGGTTGCGGCTCTAACTGAAATGATCATGCGCATTGACACCGTCAATGATGTCGGCCGGATCGCCGCTCTTTTAGCGGGCTGACCCCCCCCTTTCACGCACTGCGCTTTTCTGTTTTGCTCCGCTTTCCCGGGGCGCTCACCTCAATGCCCTCCGGACGGCAAATTCATTCTAACTAATTTTTATTATTAGATATTAATCTAAAGTCAGACTGTCTTCGGTTCATGCACAAGGTTAAATGCATGCTTTCTTTTTCGGGCAAGTGCATTTGAAGGCACCGCGGGATTGCCCTGTGCACCACAAGGGCATTTAAAGCCCAGTGTGAAATATCGGAACTTTCGGTTCGTGTTATGCTCAAATTACGAAACGGGAATTCTTAAAATCAAGACCGAGCGTCTGTGGTCATTCAAGCATCCTTTCCTTTTCCGGGCCGATGTCAGCGCTGCCCAGATAAAACAAAGAAAAAAAATCACAGCAAACGCCCCGATAATGGCTTTTGCCCGCCAAAACGGCTTGTTTTTAACCTGATTGCTGAAACAAACAGCCCCGGTCCCATTTTTGGCACAAACATTGCTCATACCAAGTGAATACGCATTTCACGCTAAATTCCAACCGCGGGGAATTAAAGTGTATTTACCGTTTCTAAAGTTTAACCCTAAACATTTGAAGGGAGGTTAAAATGCAAAAGCATTTTAAGAAACATTTAATTTGGATTCTGGTTGCCGGATTGATGCTTACCGGCTATTCACCCGCGCTTTATGCCGCCTTTCCTGATAAACCCATCACTATCATTGTCGGACGGGGCGCCGGCGGCAGTACCGATACGATTGCCCGGACGGTTGCCCCCTTTTTAACGAAATATCTTAAGGTTCCCGTTGTCGTTAAAAATATAAAGGGCGGCGGGGGTAAAATCGCCTTGGGGCAGGTATACAAGGCCAAGCCGGATGGTTACACCCTCATCGTGGGCGTAACCCCGTCGGATATAACCAACTGGCTCAAAAAACCGGCGGCCTTTGATTTGAAAAAATTCACCCCGATATACGGCATCGCCGGAGGAGACAGCAATGGAATTTCCGTGGCGGCCGGTTCAAAAATTAAGACCTTTAAGGAGCTTGCGGAGCTTGCCGGAAAACAGGAAGTCACTTTGGCCGGGACCCAGATCGGATCCAACTCGTGGCTTCTGGCGGTTCAGCTGCGGGAGCGGGCCGGATTGAAATATACCTACGTGCCCTACAACAGCGGCAATGCCTCGAATATGGCCCTCATCGGCGGCCATGTCACCACGTGTATTTCGAGTTCGATCGATCTGGGAAAACTGGCCAGAGACGGGAAAATTCATCCGCTGGGTGTCGCCGCTAAAAAGCGGATCAGTTATATCCCGGATGTCGTTACCTTTGGCGAGTTGGGGTACCCTTCGGTCATAACCGAAACCAATCAGTTTATAATGGGACCGCCGGGAATGCCTTCCGATGTCCAGAAAGCGCTGGTTGATGCATCTGCGAAGTCTGTGGCCGACCCGGAATTTGTAAAAATCGGCTCAAAATCTTTTACCATTGAAGCCTTGGGACCGGATGAGCTCAAGGAGCTGGTGTCCAAAACCTTTGATGATATCGAAGACCTCCTGAAAAAAGCGGGAGAAATCAAATAGCGTTTTTTGAGGATCATGCCCCGCGCATCGGCTCTTCGGTAGCGCCGTTGCCGGTGCGCGGGGTTCCGCTGCGAGTGGCGGCCGAAAGGATGGCAACGCATGAAATCATCCAGGGAAAATTACAGGAAATATTTTGACTCGGACACCTTGCTCACCATGGTAATCACCGTTGTTTTCATGGTGTCCTTCATAACGACCTTTCGGATGGAAGGGATCAGTACCTATCTTCTGCCGCGACTGTTGAGCGGTATCGGCATCCTGATCACACTGTCCATCCTGCTGGTCAAATATCGTCGATTTTCAAAAGGCACTCCTAAAGCGGCGCAATCGTCGCAGGAGCCCAAAAGCGGTATTCATGTGCTATATACCGCCCTGTTTGCGCTGGGATATTTCCTGCTGGTCCGGTACCTGGGGTTCATTTTAACCACGACACTGGCAATCTGGCTTTTTGCCGCCCTCATGCGATATAGAAACAAGCCGGCCGTCATTACCGTGGGCCTTCTGCTGCCGGTGGTGCTTCATATTTTTTTCGTAACATTACTTAAAATCAATTTGCCCCCGGGTCTGGTTGAAGCGGTATTGCCCTTCTAGTGAAAGGAGGTAACCCATCCAATGACGGCGGTTCTTTCAGACGCTTTTCTGATGATTCTGACCCTGAAGGGGTTTCTGCATCTGTTGATCGGGGGTGTGCTTGGACTGATCATCGGAATTTTTCCCGGGCTGGGACCGGTTTTCGGCGTGGCCCTGTTCCTGCCGTTCACGTTCTGGATGAAACCGGAACTGGGGCTGGTTTTCTTAGGTTCACTGTATTCCTGCTGTGTTTACGGCGGTTCGATTACCGCCGTGCTTCTGGGTATACCCGGTACCCCCGGCTCCATTACCACCGTGTTCGACGGCTATGAGATTTCTAAAAAGGGCAAGGCCGGCGTGGCCCTGGGACTATCCGTAACCGCTTCCCTGCTCGGGGGAATCCTGGGCGTAGCTGCCTTGGCCTTCTTTGCGCCGATATTGGCCAAGTTCGCGCTTAAATTCGGCCCGGCCGACTACTTTGCACTGGCGCTGTTCGGCTTATCCATGGTAGCCGTCGCGGCCAAGGGGGATACGCTTAAAGGGCTGGCCTTGGGAATATTGGGGGTTCTGATCAGCACCATCGGCATCGACCTGATTACGGGTGATTATCGCTTTACCTTTGGATTTGAATATCTGGTGGGAGGGATTCCGTTTATCCCCGTGGCCATCGGCCTGTTTGCGCTGTCCCAGGCATTCGTATTAGCCGAGGAAGGCGGCAAAATAGCCAGACCGGGTCGGGTGTCGGGCGGCGTGTGGGAAGGGGTAGTCCTAGTGTTCAAACACTGGGGGACAACCGTTAAACACGCAGTATTGGGCATCATATTGGGTGCGATTCCCGGCGTCGGAATCAACATAACGAATTTTCTCGCCTATCTCATTGAAAAGCGCTCATCGAAAGATCCGAACTCCTTTGGGCAGGGAAACCCGCTGGGAGTCATTGCGCCGGAAAGCGCCAACAATGCCTGCGTTTCCGCCGAGTTGATTCCGGCCTTTGCACTGGGTGTTCCCGGTGGCGCATCCGCTGCCATCTTTTTGGCCGCCATCAATATTTATGGCCTGAAACCGGGGTATGGTTTTTTCAGCGAATCCGGACCGGTTGCCTACGCACTGATTATCGGCCTGTTTTTTGCGCAGTTTCTTTTTTTTATTATCGGCATCTTCGGCGCCAATTATTTTGCCAAGGTGACCCTGACGCCGGCCGCAATCATGGTGCCGGCCATAATGGCATTGAGTCTGATCGGCGGCCTGGCTGACCGGACGCTGTTTGCCGATTTGTATGTCGTACTGATTTTCGGGGTATTCGGCTACATATCCCACAAGAATCAGTATCCGATCGCCTGTCTGGTCCTGGGCCTGATTCTGGGGCCGCTGGTGGAGGAGAACTTTTACCGGGCGCTTCAAATCGGGAAAGGCAGCTTTTTTTACTTCTTCTCTACCGGAATCAGCATCAGCGTATGGATAATGATAATCATCGTGCTGATTTGGGGTCTGCTGCCGGTCAAGGAATGGTCTCGAAAGATTATGGAAAGAAAATCCGCACCACAATAAAGGGAAATAACCTTATGCGCTTATCCACGAAGCCTTAATCGATTTTAAAGCCATGATGACGTTTTTTTCACAGGTGGAAAACGCAATGTTTCCTTTAAAAGAACCGTGATCATCCATTTTACCCAACGTACAATTTTTGGCGTGCAAATCCATGGCCAAGTATGCTATCTTTTGCATCGGACGACCTCCTTTTTTATTGGTGTTAACGTTTTCGTGCTGAAAAACACTATACACCAACGTCGTCCGTTTTTCATATTACCAAGTGCACTGTCAGCCGGCCTGAAAGATAAGCCGTTTATGTGGACGGCGGTTTGGGAGGCTGCCTGAATTAAGTATGAGGGGAAGAGTAATGAAAGAGCGGACAACCGGCGTCAGGCTTAAGGATAAAGTGGCCATTGTCACCGGCGGCGGGAATGGAATCGGACGGGCATATTGCCTGGCCTTGTCCGGACAAGGCGCCAAAGTGGCGATTGCCGATATCGACAAGGCGGCTGCGGATGAAACGGCCCGGACGATTCAATCCAAAGGCGGGGAAGCCCTGGCCATCGCGACCGACATTTCGAGTGACCGGCAAGTTAACGAAATGGCCAAAAAAACGGCGGAGGCATACGGCGGGGTCGATATCCTGGTGAACAATGCCGCCGTTTTCGGCCGTCCGGCTGTTTCCAGAGCGCCCTTCTGGGAAATCAGCATCGAGGAATGGGACCGGGTGATGCAGGTAAACATCAAGGGCCCCTGGCTGTGTGCCTGTGCGGTTCTGCCGTATATGAAGCCGCGGGGCTCCGGAAAGATTATAAACAAGTCATCGGTCGCCTTCCATCTGGGACTCGGAAATTATGCCCATTACGTGGCCAGCCGTGCGGCCATGATCGGTTTGACAAGATCCATGGCGCGTGAACTGGGCCCGTTTAATATAAACGTCAACAGCATTGCGCCCGGCTCTACCCTGGCGGAAGACAACCCCAGCGAGGCCAGGATCCAGAACCTCGAACGGGCGGCTTCGGGCCGCTCCATCAGGCGGATTGAATATCCCGATGATCTGGTCGGAACTGTAATTTTTCTATCTTCAACCGACAGTGACTTCATCACCGGCCAGACCATTGTGGTTGACGGCGGTGCCTACATGCTTTAACCCGGCTGACGGACTGTCTTGTACCACCGGGACGCTTACCCCCACCTGCTTGGGCGTTTTTTCGAAACCAATCGGCGAGTTCCCGAAGGCCGTCGGCAGTTTAAGGCGGTTGTTTTATTTTGGCTTTTCGCTTGCGGTGGGTCTGAATGAAGGGAAAACCGATCCCGAGTATGATCAGAACGATTAAAATCAGAGAAAAAGGGCGGGTGAAAAAGATCGTGTAGGAACCGCGGCTGATGTCCAGGGAGGTGTGGAAAGCCGGCTCGGCGATGGGTCCTAAAACCAATGCGATGACGACGGGGATGCGGCTGAAGTCAATCTTGATCATCAGATAGCCCAAAAGACCGAAGCCGATGGCCACCAGCACATCCCCCATACTTTTCTGGTAGGCAAAGGCGCCCACCGTGGTCAAGACCAGTATGATGGGCGCCAAAACCGTCGTCGGCATCGTTGTAATCCGGATCAGCTGGTTCCCCAGCAACAGGCCCACCGTGGACGTGAAAATGTTGGACAAGGCCAGGGTGACGATGAGCGTGAAAACCAGGGGCAGATTATCGACCATCAGGTCTTTGCCCGGGAAAATCCCATGAATCAGCAGCCCCCCTAAAATCATGGCCGCCGTGGGGCACCCGGGAATACCCAAAGAAAGGGCCGGGATCAGTGCGCCGCCGTCCTTGGCATCATTGGACGATTCCGAGGCGATGACACCGCGCACATCCCCCTTGCCGAAGTTCCCGTTTTTCTCGGTTTGAACCGCATGGGTGTAAGCGACAAAATTGGAAACCGACCCGCCGACCCCCGGAACCGCCCCGATAAAGGTACCGATGGCGGAACAGCGCAGGAATAAAAAGAAATTTTTAAACACCGATTTGACACCTTCAAGCACGCCGCCTTTAATCAGGGTCCCGGACCTGGAAATGGTCTTGGCGTTGACCAGCAGATTAATCATTTCCGCAATGGCGAAAAGGCCGATCAGGGCCGGGATCAGTTTGATGCCGTCCCACAAATAGAGCGTGCCGAAGGTAAAGCGTTTGTCGATGGCCACGGGGCTCAGGCCGATCGTACTGATCAGCAGCCCGAAGGCGCCCGCAATCAGGCCGTTTAAAAACGAGCCTTCAGAAATGGCGGCGATCAGGGTCAGGCCGAATATGGCCAGCAGAAAAAACTCGGGCGGTCCAAAGGCCAGGACGACCTGGCGCATGACCGGTATGATGGCCATTAAAACGATTAAACCCACCAGCGCCCCCAGGGCGGATGCGGTCGCACCCGCGCCCAGGGCCAAACCCGCTTTTCCCTGCTGAGACAGGGGGTAGCCGTCCAAACAGGTGGCGGTGTTATTGGGCGTTCCGGGCGTATTGAACAAGATGGCGGTGATGGAGCCGCCGAAGGTGGCCGCGCCCATGGCACCGCCCAGCAGGGCCATGGCCTGCTCGGGGGTCATGCCGAAGGTGAAGGAAATCAGCAAAGCCATGGCCACGCTGCCGGTCAGCCCCGGCAAAATCCCGAAAATCTGCCCCAATGCAGACCCGGCCAGCAAAAACAATATGGTGGGCCAGCTGAACACATTTGAAATCCCCTGAAACAATGCAGACAACATGCCTCTACCTCTTTAGGCAAACAACAGGCCGGGGGGAAAGGAAACCGACAGTATGGCCACAAACATGGTGTAAATAAACGCAAACACGGCCAAACTGCAAAGGATAGAAAGCTTCCAGCCGTGTCTGCCCTGGAATTTAATGAATAGCAGCAGAAAAATCGGAATGGTGATCAAAAACCCGAATAAAAGGATCAAAAAGAACAGCAACACCAGCCATGCGATTATTTTAACTTCCAGGCGCCACTTGCTTTCAGGCATAACATTGGTTTCGCTTATGATCTGATCCGGCATGTCAATGCCGTGCACTTCCAGTCTGGCGGCCGCTTTGGGCCCGATCAGGGCGGCCAGCTTCATCAGCAGCAGCACCAGCAGCGCAATGATGACGATCAGCGGATAGAGCCGCCCCCGGGGTGAATATCCCAAAGCCAGGAGGCCGGCCACC
>Ga0209536_100017518_pt1 | contig 10143 bp, 9 predicted proteins | sample DeeMarSeWOR28_12_FD_187461 | JGI IMG/M metagenome (GOLD analysis project Ga0209536, IMG submission 187461) | Marine sediment microbial communities from White Oak River estuary, North Carolina - WOR-2-8_12 (SPAdes) (version 2) | ecosystem: Environmental > Aquatic > Marine > Intertidal zone >... | reverse complement strand
GGCTCGTCAGCCGCTGGCTCATGGGGGCAAAATAGGCAGCGTAGATGTGGGCGTGGCCGTCGATAATGTAGAGTTTCTTTGCCATATTTGTCAATTTACGTACTGTGGCAGGTGATGTCAAGGAGTACTCGATACTCAATGCTCGATTCACGATGAACAGGCGGTATCTTTTTGAATGACAAGTGAGACTTGGAATAGTATATTGTAGGATCAGAAATGCAGATATCAGGGAAACGCAACTTAAATGATTATTGATAAAGGATGATTGATTATTGTAAACGAAGCCGGGGCTGTGGGATATTATGCAGAAACGATCGAAGAAGTAGGTCGGAAGAACGAGTGGATTATTAAGGGGCCTGAGCAAAGGTAGGTTTAATGTATCACCAAAATGGTAAAATCAAGACGAAAAAAATGCTGTTAATGCTGATATTGCCTGCCGTCGCTGTGGTACTATTTATTAGTTATTACTTGTTATATCCCTGGATTCATAGGTTAGGTTACCTGGAATTAACAGCTATCCGTACTCAACGTCTTATAAGTCGATACATCGAAGAAAACGATGGAAACTTTCCCGCGAGTGAAGATGATTTAATTAGTAAAAAGTATATAAAAAAGGACAGAGTACGTAATGGTTATGAGTATTATCTTAAACTTAACCCCAATGATCCTTATTATAAATATGCTAATTTTAAATATCTAAAAATTGCATACGGGACAAGACTCGAAGACATTGCACTGGTCAACGACAAACTGTACGATAAATCTACAAATAAACAACTTTTACTGATTGATGGTCCTTATAGAAAATTCCTGAAAGGAAAATGCTATGAACCGATGTCAGTCAAGTTGTACGGGCAAATGGTAAAGGAAAAGAGCGAGTAAGCGTTTCGGTGTGAGGCACAGGCCCTGCCAAACTCAATGATTTGCATACAGAGTATTTGAAGCCAGAGTAGTGTGTATAATTGAATTAGAGTGATGGAAAAGAATAGAAAAATTGGAGGGGATGGGTCGCCCTGCTGGAGAAATTTATAATAAAGAATTAAAAAATTTTGGGGAAGTTGTTTTCATGTTTGTTGTTTTTACAAACATTTTACACACGATGAGCCGGAATTGTGGTAGCTTAAAGGTAAAGATAATATTCAATGTAGCATGGATAAGGAGACTGAATAATGCGGACCACATTCGGGCTTGTTATCAATATTATTCTTATTTTCGTAGTATCGAGCTGTCAGAGGAAACCGGCTGTGGAGACTACCAGCCTATCAAGATCTGACCTAGCGGAGGCGGCACACCAGACTTATGCCAATCGTGTGCGCGCTGTTAACATGGGAGAAACCCCTTTTCCCCCTGAGATTCCCGAGCAATACTGGGCGGAAGGGATCAGGGAACTTAAGCCAATCAAGGTGTACAAACACAGAGTCAATATCGTTGTAGTCCAAAAGGTCCGTGATAACGTGGAGGAGGGAAAGTATATCTATATTCCCGTATCATCCTATCTGCCTATGAATGGTGTCGATGGTTTTACTTACCAGCCGAATCCTTTGAAAGGCAATAAATATTACCTCGGAGACGGTGTATTTGATTATCGAAGAACGATAAACAAATAACATTTCGTTTTAAGTTTGAATTTCAGCCAAGAATCTATATCATCCTGATACTATTGGATTTCAGGAATAATGGGCCCTGTATCGTTTTTTAGTATATCAGATTATGATAAAGAAACTTGTTGGATTTTTTGTGTTGCCTTTGGGATTGTTCTGCGTTCATCTGGTTCTGTCCGCCTTGGATGTTTACAAGAGATACCGTTGGCCTGACATACCAATGCATATTCTGGGGGGTGTGTTTATCGCGTACAGCTTTAGCCTGACTGTAACGTATTTTCAGGAAAGGAAAATTCTATCCGAGATGAATGTATTCAGCAGAAGTGTTTTTCTTTTCGGGTTAACTTCATCTGCCGTGGTGATCTGGGAGTTCGGCGAGTTTACGCTGGATTTCTTTTTTGATACGGTCGCACAGGCCGGTCTTGAAGATACGATGCTGGATATGTTCTTAGGTTTATTGGGCGGGATGGCGTTGATTTTCTTTCTTGCAAGGGGAAATATAAGAGAGTATGTGAAGAAAGGCGAAGCACCGGAATAACTTTTTACGGCCGGGCAGGACGTTGTAAATTTTGTTTTTTAAAGTGCTGGCATGGGGCGGTTGATTAAGTTAGTATAGCGCTGAACATAGAGGTTACTTTTTTATGGCCGAATGAAGAAGATTGTAAAAATACCTATTGGCATTATTTGTATTATCCTGGGCTTTCTTGCCCTGATAACTCCTGCAACTCCCGGCTCGTGGCTGATACTGATCGGGCTGGAAATTTTGGGTTTGGGATTTCTGCTGGAAGGCATAGTGGGTCGTTTTCTCAAGGGCAAAAACAAAGAGCGCCTTGAAAACCTCACTAAAAAGCTCAGGCAAAAGTTTCGACGCCGGCCCTGCGAAGCCGAGCAAAAGGATGAAAAGCTCAAATCCGCATGAACACGATATAAGCAGCCGCAGAGCTCGAAGCTTCAAATTTTTTATTTTTTTAAACTTTTGCTTGACATCTACCGAAGAGTCTGTTAAGTAGTTGCAAGCAAGAAATTAGAACCCGGCCGAGAGGCCGATAGAAAGAGCTGGTTTGTTATGAATAATACTATGAATATCGCGATTATCGTCATTATAGGGGACAAAATGAAGCTGCCCTGAGAGAGCTTTATTAGTTATATATATCGAGCCTTCCGGAGCAGCAAGTTCCGGAAGGCTTTTTTATTTATAAAAAGGATAGATTATGACAGGAAAGGTAACCATAAGGAAAGCCGTTGCAGAAGATGTTCCATCAATTGTTGAATTGTGGAAGGAGCTTATGGATTTCCACAAAGCACGTGACCGCCTTTTCAGTCGTTCGGCTACAGGACATGAAGCCTTTGCAGATTATGTAAAAGGGCATATTACAAGCCAGACTTCCCTCGTATTCGTGGGCGAAGCGTGCGGCAATCTCGTTGGATATTGCATTGCTTTCATCGAAAAATATCCGCCGGTCCTCGAGATGACCGAGTATGGTCTTGTTCAGGACCTTGGTGTTACGAAGAAATATCAACGAAGGGCAATTGGCCAGAGGCTGCTAAGGGAAGCTCAGAAATGGTTCTCTGAAAAAGGTGTCCGTCGTATCGAGGCCCGCGTTTCAAAAGCCAATAAACAGTCAACAGCGTTTTGGGCCAAAATGGGATTCACACCATATCTGGAAACTGTGTTTATGGAGACACGGCAGGATGGATAATTAATGTATGTTTGAAAGAATTTATTATGGACAAGAGAAAGAAAAAGTCGTGGTATGAGCAGGATGGATTCTGGGAGACGATTGCGCCGGCACTATTCAGCAGGGAGCGTATGTTGTCAGCAACACAGGAAGTTGAGCAGATAGTGTCGCTTCTGAAATTACAGCCGGGCGAGATTATTTGCGATTTGTGCTGCGGAGTCGGCAGGCACAGTCTGGAACTCGGGCGCCTTGGGTACCGCGTTACCGGAGTGGACAGGACCGAGCCTTACATTGAAGAAGCAAAGAAAAAGGCAGATGAGCAGGGACTCAATGTTCGGTTCTTGCAGGAGGACATGAGAAGATTCTGTGAGCCGGATGCCTTCGATGCCATGATAAACGTCTTTACTTCTTTTGGATATTTCGAAGATGCGGCGGACGATAAGCAGGTAGTGGAGAACGTATATACGTCGCTGAAGGGAAGCGGCAAATTTCTGATAGATATTATGGGAAAGGAAGTGCTGGCGCGAATCTTCCAGGAAAAGAGGTGGAGGGAAGAAGATGGCCTTATCATTCTGGAAGAAGCAAAGGTCAGTGAAGACTGGAGCCGGATAGATAGCCGATGGATTATCATCAGGGGCGAGAAGCGGGAAGAATGCTGGTTTTCTCTGCGGATTTACTCGGCTTCCGAGCTTGTTGAATTACTTAGAAGCTGTGGATTCGGGCGGGTGGAAATCTACGGTGATTTGAGCGGTTCGCCGTACGATAAGACCGCACAGAGGCTTGTTGTGGCGGCGCATAAGTGAATCAAAAACAGGCTGTTCGCTTGACAAGGGCCGCTGTTGTATTTTAGGATAACGAGTTTGATATTATTTTAAGGATTTGTCTGATGCCGGATAAGAACAAGAAGAGTAAGAGTTATCGGGATACGTTAAATCTGCCGAAGACAAGCTTTTCGATGAAGGCGAATCTCGTACAGCGTGAGCCGGAACTGCGGAAAGGGTGGGCGAAGGAAGATATCTACGGCAAGATACGCAAGGCGCGTGAAGGGGCTCCTCTGTATATACTTCACGATGGTCCTCCGTACGCTAACGGCGATATCCATATGGGACACGTTATTAACAAGGTGCTCAAGGACATTGTTGTCAAGTACAGGACGATGGCCGGCTTCGATGCTCCTTACGTGCCGGGATGGGACTGCCACGGGCTGCCTATCGAATCTAAGGTGGTGTCAGAGCTTGGGGACAAGGTGCGCGAAATGAGCAAGCCTGAAATCCGCATGGCGTGTAAGAAATATGCGAGCAAATACGTCAAACTGCAAAGCAGGCAATTTCAGGAATTAGGTGTATTTGGTGATTTTGATAATCCTTATCTTACATTTACGCCGGGTTATGAGGCGGGGATTATGGAAGTGTTTGCTGAGATGGTCGGGAAAGGACTGGTTTATAAGCAGTTGAAGCCGATTCACTGGTCGATTGGGTGCGAGACGGCGCTGGCCGAGGCTGAGCTGGAATATAAGGACATTTCGTCGCCGAGTATCTTTGTGAATTTTCGTGTTGCGAGGGAAAGCATCGGCCCATTGGTCGAGCTCGGACTGGTTGAAGAGGGCCAGGTTGAGGATTCGAAGGTTTGCTTTATGATATGGACGACGACGCCGTGGACTCTGGCGGCGAACCTTGCGGTGGCCGTGCATCCCTATTTGGAATATGCGGCTATGAGTTATGAAAGAAACGGCCAGAAGTTTGTCTCAATAGTAACAACCGACCGGGTCGAGGCGGTTGTTGAAGCGGGCAATCTGAAAAAGAAGCAATACAAAGTCAGCAAAAAGAGAGTCAAAGGCAGTGAACTCGAAGGATTACGGTATCTTCATCCTTTTGTTGGGAAGAATCCGACAGGGAAAGATGCTTATATGGTGATACCGGCCGAGTACGTGACGACTGCCGACGGGACGGGGCTGGTCCATACCGCGCCGGGGCACGGGCTGGAAGACTTTATGTCCGGTCAGAAGTTCGGGCTTGCGATTTATTCGCCGGTTCTGGACGACGGGCGATATGATGATACGGTGCCGGACTGGCTGCGGGGACGAAATGTGCTGGAGGTTGATAGTGTTGTTAACAAGCATTTGCAGGAGAAAGGGCTGCTGTTTGCGGAGGGTGAGATTTCGCATAGCTATCCTCACTGCTGGCGGAGCAAAGGGCCGGTGATTTTTCGGGCGACGGAGCAATGGTTTGTCAGCGTTGACAGGGAATTGCCCGGCGTCGAAAAGAGTTTGCGGGATTTGGCTCTGGAGCGTGTTCGGGAAGTACGATGGGTTCCCGCGTGGGGGCAGAAACGGATTGAGGGGATGCTTGAGACTCGGCCGGACTGGTGTATCAGCAGGCAGCGGAGCTGGGGACTGCCAATACCATCGTTTGTGAATTCGAAGGGGCAGAGCCTGATGACGAAGGAGTCTGTATTGGCGGTTGCCCGGCATATCGGCAAGAATGGCTCGGACAGTTGGTTTACGGACTCGCCACAAGAGATATTGGGTGAAGATTGTGAGTTGCCGGAAGGTTTTTCATTCGATGACCTTGAAAAAGAAGAAAATATCTTCGACGTCTGGTTCGAAGCGGGATGCAGCTGGTACAGTGTTTGCGCTAAAAGTGCCGGGTGGCCGGTGCCGGTTGATTTGTACCTTGAGGGATCGGACCAGCATCGGGGCTGGTTCCAGTTGTCACTTCTTCCGGCGCTCGGGGCGACGGGGAAAGAGCCGTTCAAGAGTGTTTTGACACATGGATTTACCGTCGACGAGAATGGGATGAAGCAATCGAAATCGTTAGGTAACTATGTCAATGCGCAGGATGAGGTGAAAAAATACGGGGCGGACATTCTGCGGCTGTGGGTGGCGAGTGTAAATTATCAAGAGGATATACGGTGTAACGATGAGTTAATAGGAAGAACACAGGACGCTTACAGGAAAATCAGGAACACACTGCGGTATCTGCTTGGTAATATCGACGATTTTGACCCGGATAAAGATGCGGTTGCTTATGATCAAATGTTCGAGATAGATAAGTGGGCAATGCAGCAACTTCAAAAGCTGATTGCAAATGTGACGGAGGCATACGAAAACTTTGTCTATCACAGGGTTTTTTCGCTCCTGTATAACTTCTGCACCGTCGAGATGAGCAGTATCTATATGGACGTGCTCAAGGACAGGTTGTACTGCGATGGGGCAAATAGCCTATCGAGGCGGAGTGCGCAGACGGCAATGCACAGAATAGTAGACAGCCTTGTTCGAATGCTGGCCCCGATACTTACTCACACGTCTGAGGAGGCGTGGGGGGCGATGAAGTTTAAGTCGCAAGCGGTTGAGAGCGTGCACTTTGCAGAGATGCCGAAGGTCGATGAATCCATTGACTGGCACTGGGATGAGGGTAAATGGCAGAAGTTGATGGGGCTGCGTGACGAGGTTCTGCGTGTACTGGAGGGATTGAGGCAAGAGAAAAAGATCGCGAGTAACCAGGAGGCGAGCGTGACTGTTTACAGCGAGGATGAGGAACTGGTCAGGATTGTAAATGAGTTTGGTCTGGAACAGTTTGCGGCCTTGTGCATAGTCAGCGAGGTGAAAGTACAAAAAGGTACGGGCGAGACGACGGTCGCGGCGGAGAAGAGCAGTTACAGGAAATGCGAACGGTGCTGGAACCTATGGCCGAGCGTTGGGGCCGACGTTAAACATCCTAACTTGTGTAAAAGATGCGTTGAGACGGTTTAGAAGTTCGTATCTCGTGAAGAGAAATGTAGCATTTCTACCGTAGGCCGCGATGAGCATCGTACAGGTACACGTAAGCCCGTTAGGGCCGGAGTGAGTAAAAAAAATGCGAACCGAAGGTAGAAATGCGGTTAAGATTGTGAAATCCTAAACAAATCCTAAGTACTGAAATCCAAAGGTTCAAAAATGGATTCCGCATCAAGTGCGGAATGACATGGGGTGAGATTCTTCACTTCGCTTTGCACCGTTTAGAAAAACGGTGTGCGGTGCGCACCATACCAAACTATATTCAAATAGTTCTCTAATTCATTAGTTTTTTGTTGTGTTTTTAGGAAATGTCAGGGATAATTGGAGGCGAGATATAAAAGTCGAAGCGAAGTAGCGACTGTACGGCGATTTTATTTGATCGATGCGGATGAGCTATGATGGATAACAGGAATGCAAAAAAGATAGTACCTCCAAACAAGAAAAATAACTCGGCCATTGTTGGTTTTATCTTATCATTAGCTGGATTGATATCATGTGGATTAACCGCTGTGCCCGCATTTGTTCTTTGTGTAATCGGTGTTCGGCGCGAAAAGCACAAGAAATTTGCCTGGATTGGTTTGGTAGTGTCTTGTATAGGCTTCTGTATTCTTCTCCTGCCATGTGCTTGCTTGTTGTCATTTATTTCAAATTTTATTAAAGGACCCTCAGGTTATGAGACTACTTTGAACGGTAATGATTTTGTCGCGATCAGCGCAGGCTGGAGCCACACTCTGGCATTGAGGTCTGACGGCAGCATCGTCGGCTGGGGGGATAATCGGTGGGGTATGGCAGATCCGCCTGACGGTAACGACTTTACAGCCATTGCCGCAGGTACATACTTTGGTTTAGCATTGAAGTCGGATGGTAGTATCGTGGGCTGGGGCTGGAACGTCTTCGGCCAAACAAACGTACCTGATGGTAATGATTTTATTGCGATCGCTACAGGACCAGGCTCGGACCACGGTCTTGCCTTGAAGTCAGATGGTAGCATCGTTGGCTGGGGCAATCAAGGTCCTAGGAGCCTGTCCGAGTAATTGATTTAGGCATCGTTTTTTTATCTTCTTTTGGCTGCAACTTTTGATTTTTCACGGGGAGAATTTATTTACAAATGAACTCACGCATTTACTTCTCAAAGTAGCCGTTATCTTTGCTATAAAACGACAATATCCATCATATTCTCAAGCTGCAGTGGCATACTGAACTTTGAATAACTTCAATAAGTTGTGAGTAAGACATACCATAGCCCATTCACCACGCATCTTCTCAATGCCTCGCAGCGAGAACTGAACAAATCCTCTCGCGCGTTTGATCTGGCCAAACACCGGCTCAACTATACTCTTGCGCTTAGAATAAGTTTCACGTCCCTTTTTCGTGCGAAGTTTTCTGGCCATCTTCTCCTTAACAGTCAGGTTCTTTGGAATCCGCCCACGAGGCGTTTTCGCCACTGGAGCATTATGTTTGATCTTACCGGTTGCAATATATACATCTATTTTGTTATCCTGAGCATACTCTACATTCGATTCGCTATAGTAGCCACTGTCAGCGGAGGCCGCTTTGATTCTTTTGTCCTTGCCAACATTTTCCTGTGTCTGCTCCAGCATCGGCTCAAACTGTTGTTTATCGTTGCTTTCATCGGTAACATCACAGGCTACAATTACCTGGTTCTTGCTATCCACCGCAGCCTGAGCGTTGCCGCATTGATCCCAACCTCTATTGTTTGCTTTCATTATGCCCGACTCGGGATCAGTAAAATTGTATTGCTTATTATCAGCAGGAACCTCTGAAATCGCTTTGCGTTTCCTGCCGCGTTTAGGCTTGTCGTTGTCTTTGGAATCCTCTTGTTCACGCTGCTCCTGTGCTTGTTGAGCTGCCACCTTGGCTTTGGCTTCTAATGCCTTTTTCGCCTCCTGAATGCGTTTTAAACGACTTTCGCGGCGAGCTAATTCTTCCGGCAATTCATCGCCCCGACGGTCTGGACCGTATTTGTCATCCTCCTGCTCGTCAATTGCTTCTGCCTTTTCGAGTAGCTCTTGAATCTCTTCAGTCAGACGCTTTTCCTCTTTGAGCATCCTGCCATAACTCATCGCTTTGTGTCGAGAAGCATTGGCCTTGACCTTGGTGCCATCCAGAGCAATGTGGCCAAGCTTGACAAGGCCGGCTTCCTGACAAAGACACAAAACCTGAACGAATAACTGTTGCAACTCTGTAAGATGAAGCTTGCGGAAATCGCTGATAGTCCGCCAGTTCGGTATACCATCACCAACAATAACCCTGAACGTGAGCCGTTCCTCACAGGCGGCCATTATCCTGCGTGAACTGAAAATGCCCCGACAATAGGCATATATTAATAAAGTCACCATCATACGCGGATTATATGGCGGAAAGCCACGCTCCTCTTGTTCGTACTTTGCGGTAATAGCTGAGATGTCCAACTCATTGACCGTATCGAGTATAAAATACACCAGGTCGTTTTCCGGCAGCCAGTCGTGAACTGATGGCGGAAGAAGCCATTGTTGATTGGGATTCCAAGACCGATATGTCTTACTCATCCGTGAGCCTCCAAAAATTCATAATCCTTTAATAATGGTTAGAGGCATTGTATCATTATCCAAAGAGTATTCAACTATTACTCGGACAGACTCCTAGCCGCTTAGCTACACCAAAAGAAAGCCCGAACACACTTGCAATTTCAGTGGGACAAAATAAATTTGACACTATAAAAAGTCTAAGAATGTGTAAAGTATGGACAACAGGATCGACTTTTACAGAAGGATAAATATTTCTTTTAACCAGCCGAGAAAGACGTATCCAGTTACATTCAAAGGAAATTTCAAATAAATCTTCAATGAAACGCTTTCCGATGAATACAGGATAGACGAATCTTTGAAAGAACAGATACGGACCAGAGTAAAAGATTTATACAGCAAGTTACCTCTGCGTTAAGAAACCGTCCCAAGACCGTACACCCGAAAGATCAATTTCCTTAACGCGCACACCTTTTTTGGTTGGTCTTTTAAGTGTCAACTGCCGGGAATTATCATCGGCCAACTATTGCTATGAAGGGCCCGGATCTTCGGATCTGACAGCG
>Ga0209536_100017517_pt1 | contig 10143 bp, 8 predicted proteins | sample DeeMarSeWOR28_12_FD_187461 | JGI IMG/M metagenome (GOLD analysis project Ga0209536, IMG submission 187461) | Marine sediment microbial communities from White Oak River estuary, North Carolina - WOR-2-8_12 (SPAdes) (version 2) | ecosystem: Environmental > Aquatic > Marine > Intertidal zone >... | reverse complement strand
TCGCCCACCCAGGGCGTAATCAAACATCAGTGAGATCATCGTCAGCGGCTGATAGTACCCTCCCACCGTTGAAGGTTTCAATACCTCGGTGAGGAACCGGCGGGCCGAATTCCAACCGGGATTTTGAACCAGCAAGTTCCTGGTCAGATATTGGGTATCATCAAAAGACAATACCCGGGCCGACAATGCCGGCCAATGCACTACAATGACGGCACAACAGACAATGAGCAAACCGGCCACCAATCCGATTTTCGAAGCGGACGAACCCGGAAATTTCTTGCTCCGTTGGCCGAGGTTCCTTTGCGATGCTTCCCCGGTGTTACGTTGCATTTTGTTTCTTTTGCCATGGTGTAATTTGCTCATTTCACTATAATAATATTAAATACGCGGCGGTGCAAGAAATCCAACCCAGATCGCTTCGGGATGATTCAAGGCGATATTTCCCTGATAGCCTCGGCCCGTTAGGGAAATTTCTTATGAGATACTTTGTCCCCAAGGTTAATGGTCTCTAACGGGCCAAGCAGTTTATATCGTATTCCCCGCCAGCAGATAGTCCTGCCAAAGGCCGAAGAGATTATAAGAAATAGCAGCAGTATTGACCAAGCCCAAAAGAAGAGTATATCGGCGGCGCAGGCGAGCTTCAATTTCGGCCAGTCTTTTTCCAGTAATTTACTAATCATTTTCTGGCGCAGTATTGCGCTGAGCAGTCCGCCTGTAAAGAAGGAAACAGGTACGGCCAGAAGAATTAATAATTGATAATCGATACTTGATGATTTTAATGCTGCATAAATTGCAAAGGCGGAGCCCGCCCATAATCCCAGGATTGAATAGAGACTGCTGACTAATCCGAACCACCATGTTCTCGGTGCGGACACACGTGTAATTAAAAATTGTCGGTGAGCAAATTCAAAAAGCTTTGGCCAGGTCGTTGATTCGTATGAAGCGACGAGGCAGGCGGGTACAAACTCCACTTTTTTGCCGGCCTTTTTAACCGCATGGCTGAGCGATAAATCATCACTTATGGTTTTTGGCCAGATTTTGTCAAGGCCGATTTCTCGAAAAACGTCCACACGGATAGCCATGGAGCCGCCCCAGGCCTGATTAAAACGTGTGTTGCCAAGCAATTGGGCGACCTTGGCGTTTATAACCGACAGGGCAAGGCTGGCCGGATTGTTTTTTGCCGGTATGAACCAGCGATAGCCACTAGTGGCTCCAATCCTGGTCTGTCTGAGATGCCAGACTAAATGGCTTAACCAATCCGGACGGACACAAATATCAGAGTCCGCGAAGGCAAGGGCGTCGATGTCATCTCCAATTTTCTTGTAGGCGTAGAGCAAATTGTGGATTTTCTGGCTACAGGCGTATCCCGTTGCTGGCTGCCTGCTGTTCGTATCCCGTTTTTCGCTGTCACCTACTTTTCCTGCAACAAAGACCTGCACATCGCGGGCTTTTGAGCTTTGACTCAACTGGTTTTTCAATTTGCATAATTCATCGTAGGCCGGGTCCGATTTTTCAGCGACTACAAACCACAGAAGATAATTTTCATAGTCCTGATTGAACAGTGAGGTTATGTTTTGTTGAAAGGCGGAATCCAGACCCTTGCATGGTACAATAATTACGGTCCGGAGCTCGTGCCACGAACGCTTTTTTTTGTATTTGGCCAGCGTATACCGGTAGTTGTTAACGTTCTGAACCAAAAAAAGTAATTGTGATAGAATTGTCGCCAGGGCTATATAGTAATACCAGTCCATTCTTGCCTCTTGTGGACGTGCTTAAACGTAAATGCCATGATGCACTTGTCCGTTTTGTCTTCAGGATACACGCCTTACGCTATTGAAGTCAAGGGTACAATTGAATCGATTAGCTGCTCGATGGTGTATGATTCGGCAAGGTTGATTGGGAGCAGGCAGCCGTGATTGTGGTTTGAGGCGAGAATAATCAGATTGTTGCCGGCCCGGCTCCATCCCTGCGGTTGTGGTTGATGGCCGAGGATGAAAATATCAACGTCAAAAAGCTCGGCCATTTTGTCGAGTGTATCCTGGCTGTGTCTTCTTCCCCATGTTAAAAGGTAGGCCGAGCCTGGTCTTTCACAATCGCCGATTTCCAACGGCCTGTCCATTATCTGCTTGTCGAACTTCTTGACGTACAGGTTGCCGGGCAGAGAATGTGACAGCCATATTCTGTTATCACACCTGACAGCTAAGGGCTGTGAAAGCAGAAACTGCTTTATCGCCTGTTTGATATCGCCGCTGGCCTGCCGGAATTCCCGCTCCAGGGCCAGATTCATTGGCTCGTTCATTTCTTTGCCATTTTTCATAACCTGGCCGCTATTGATGACGGAAGTGTCGTGGTTTCCCATAATGATATGGATCCGGTCGGGAAAGTCTAATTTATAGCGGGCGACGTCGAACAACAATTTATAAGATAAACAGCCGCCTTCTGAGTCCTGTGGGCCCCCGTGTATGATTTCCTGCAGGAGGACGTGTCTTTCGGGATTTTCGGCCAAATCGGAAAAAGTAACTATTCTTTCGAAGTTTCGTCGATGTCCGTGGATATCACCGGTTATAATAAGGTTGCCTTCGGCAGGCAAATGAATCAAGTTACCGCGTCGAAATCTATCTGTTTCGCAGGCTTGAGAAGCCTTGTTCAGCAAATCAATTATTGTTTGAGGCATTTTTTTTCGTTTTTATCTTGCTGCCCAATAGACTGTGTATCATCATGTCCAGCCTCGATATAACCATCATCATGTTTGGAGGGCGTTGCGGCGGATTATCTTTTACGCAGTCCATCACAAGTCTTGAGATTCCTATCGGTACTCCTTTTTTCAGTTCGTGAGGTGCCGGATATTTTCTTTGAATGACAAAGCCGGGTGGTCCGTTTCCTTGGGATACCAAAGGTTCATTTCTTTTGTGTATCAGGGTAGGGACGTTCTTGCCGGTGAGGGCCCAGTACATTGTGGCACCAAGATTGAAAACATCCGTACCCGGACCGAGGGGCCTTCGCCTGACCTGTTCGGGTGCTATGTAGGCCGGCGTGCCCTGTATACGGCGTTTAGTTGTTCCGATTTTGCAGCTCTGGCCGAGGTCTATAATTTTGATTGAGCCGGCCTTGCCCATAAGGATATTATTGGGCTTAATATCGCAGTGAATGAATCCTTCTCTATGCATGGCATTAAGTCCGGTTGCGACCATCCTGAATACAAGCAGCACATCGACGAGACTCAAGGTGGGGCTGTCTTCGAGGGACTTGCCGTCAAACAGTTCCATGGAAAGCAGCATCTCATTTACTTTGAGCATTGTGCGTATCTTTTTTAGCTTGTAGCACTTGCGGACGTAGGGGTGGTTTATTCGCTGGGCCACTTTATATTCATTTTCTGTCTGCTCGAAGACCCTCGCATCTTCCGGCCTCTCAAAGATGATTCGTTTCAGGGCGACGTCAGTGTTGGTCTGGTGGTCAGTGGCCAGATAGATTGTGCTGCGGGCACCGTTTCCGATGCGTTTTTTTATGGTAAAACCGCCAACGTTGAGAATATTTTTAGCCATATCACCAAGAACCCGGGATTCAGCACTCTATGGATATTTCACTACCTTTTTATATGATGCGCCAAACAGGCCTTTTGTTCGGTTTATTTTGCATTTTAGCGATTCAGACGCTATAAGTAAGTCCGAAATCATTTTTCATAGAACCACGGCCTAATTCATTCGGCCTTTGCGAAACCGCCATTTTACACAATAATCGGCTATTTGTCCAGAGCAGTTGCGTTTTTTTGTGATATTGGAGGTAAAGAAAAGATGTATCTTGACAAACCTTTTGGAATTCGGATAATGTCTGAAATTGACTTGGGCGTGTATAGCTTTGAGCGTTCGAGAGATTGGCCTGAGCCAATCGGTGCAGTTTCCCCGATAGCTCAACTGGTAGAGCGAGCGGCTGTTAACCGCTAGGTTGTAGGTTCGAGCCCTACTCGGGGAGTTACGTAAGGCGTTGTGAACCAACGCCTTACAACTCCTCCCAAATTAATTCCTGAATTAATGGTATTTATTTCTACGCAGTTTCTACGCAGAATGGAGTGATTAGTGTGTAGTTCTATACTGGCCCCCTGAAAGAGTGAGACACCTGATAGGGTACGGATTATAATGTCTGATGCCTAATGGAAGGAGCCCGTAGGGCGACTGGAATTAGGCATCTAGCGAATTTCTGAAAGGGGTCTCAGGGATGGCCAGAGTCTCAAAATTTACAGATGAACAAAAGTTGGAAATTGCGTTGGAACTGTTGTCCGGCAAGGTCTCTCATGCTGAGGTGTGCCGTAAATGGGATATCAGCAGTACCTATGCCTACAAGCTTAAAGACCGTGCGTTGGAAGTCCTTCGCAAGGGCATAGGCAGACCGGCCGGCAGGCCTTCCGGTGAAGTGGAGCAATTAAGGAAAAAGGTTGCTGACCTGGAGCAGCTTGCCGGTGATCAGGCGTTAGCGATTCGTTACCTCAAAAAAAAAGAAGGACGCATATGATAGTTAAGGCCGTTTACAGCAGCCAGGCAATAAGTGTTCGCAGGTTGGCGAGAACTTTCCAGGAGCCTGTATCGACAGTCGGCAGGTGGACTGGTCCGCAACGTAAGGATTTTGTGAAAGAAAGATATTGTCCGGTTTCAGGCGATCCCGCAATTCGAGCGTGTGTCCGCAGTTTGTGTGATAAGCCACGTAACCGCACGTTTGGCTATCGTCGCATTTGGGCGTTATTGAGGCGTAGTGGGCAGGTGATTAACAAGAAGACGGTCTGGAAAATCATGCACGAGATGGGTTTTACCCGGTCAAAGATACGGTATAAGCCCTCTCGTCCCAAACGGGTTGAGAAGATGAGGCCTGTTGGTCCGAACCGTGGATGGCAGATTGATATGACCGGTTTTGCGTTGTCAGACTTAACGCCTTTGTATTTGGTTATAGTGACGGATTGTTATACTCGTAAGATTGTTGGGTGGACTTTGGACAGACGGTGTCGGGCCGGCGAATGGATTAGTGCGTTACGCATGGCACTGGAGTCAGAAGGATTAACGAGTAAAGAAGACTGTAGGCAGTTAACCGTTCGTAGTGACAATGGCTCGCAGCCCTGCTCAAAGAAATTCGTGGAGTTCCTTGGTAAGGTTGGTGTTAGAGGCCAGTACACCGGCTACAATGCTCCGGATGACAACGCTTATGTCGAACGTGTGATTCGTACGGTCAAAGAAGAGGAAATTTGGCCTAATGTTTATGACAGTGTCTCGGAGGCGAGAGCTGCTATTGAAACGTATGTGAACTACTACAATGATGAACGAATACATTCGGCACTTGATTATCGAACGCCGAGTGAAGTTGCGGCTGTGTATAATACCCTCGCTGCCGCCTAAATGTGTCTTGTTTTTAAGGGGCCACTACGGTTCTTGTCAAATTTCAGGGATGAAAAAGGAGCAGAAGGGGCAAACTGCGTAGAAATTGGAGTGGTCAGATTGGGAGAGTGAAGAGTGGTGAAATGGGTAACGGTGATCCACTATATCGAGCCGCCCATTTAGAGCTTGAGCATTGGAACAACATACCTGATAATTCCAGAATACGTTATTGATTGGGGAAATTTAACCAATGAACAATCAGCCAAAACAGTGGTACGAAACACTATTTGAAAACTACGGTAAACCAATACGTGCGTGCAAAAGAGAAAAACAATAAAGAAAGCGAAAGCAATGGCACCCATTACACCAGATAATGACTTCAAACGAGAAATAATTTGTACTTACAAAAAAGAAAAGTATTCTGTTCGAGACAATGGTGCAGTTCTTCGCCACCCACGCGAAAATGGCAGAGTTCGCCCTACTGACAATCAATGGACTTTCGGGAAACCTAACAAAAGAACTGGTTATATGGAAATCGCCTCAGAAAGAGTACATAGAATTGTTGCGATGGGATTTCTTGGTCAGCCACCAACCAAAGAACGTGTTGTTGATCATGTAGATACTAACAAACAAAATAATAGACCTGATAATTTGAGATGGGTTACAAGATTCGAAAACGTATTGCTTAATCCAATCACAGTAAAACGAATTGAATTTGCTTGTGGTTGTAGCGTTGAAGAATTTCTTGCTAATCCTTCAAAATATCGTGATAAGTTTCAAGAACCAAATTACAAATGGATGTGTACTGTAAGTGAGCAAGAAGCAAAATCAAGTTTAGAACGAATGTTGAATTGGGCAAAAAGCGATAAAAATCCTTCTGGTGGAAGTTTAGGTGAATGGATATTTAATCGGAAGAATACGATTCGTAAACAAACTGAAAAAGAACGTATTACAGAATCACTTACACCAAACGCAGTTCAACGTAAATGGAAAACTCCGTCAGAATTTCCTTGTTGTCCGCAGGAATACATAGAAGAACCAATTAGAACTTATGCTAACAATCTAATAACAGGTTCTGTATTTTGTCGAAACAATCTGTATTCTTCATTGGTGTTCAAGAGTTCTGCCTCAGAAGACAAACAAACGATTTACGTTATTTCCGAATCAACAGGAGATAAAAATTCTGTAAAACCGTTGGCGTTGGCAAAAATCACTTTTGAAAACGGGAAATTTGTGCATACAAGTTTAGGTAGTTTTTTTCTCAAGAAGGTGCTGAAAAACAATTTTGTCTTGCTCAAGGTCTTGAATGGCATGGAGGTGATTCCATTGATGATTATTGTTGATAGATTTATATCACCCAACCTGCTCACAGGCCCCGTGGGGTGCAAATAACGTGTTCTCATAAGTTCTTTTCAAGCAGAGGTTTATAAAGCTCTCGGACGAACGTCATTGCATGAGCATGGTTGATAGAAGGGAATGGTAGGGACAAAGTGCGTAGAAAGGACAAAGGGCTGTTAGGATTTCCTAGGCCTCCCTCTCCCCCTTTTGTGGTCCCCATTGGCAAGAACCCTATCGAGTTCAGCCCTGTCGAAACACAATCGAACTGAGATCTTCTTAGGGTGAAGTGTTTCCTTCTTTATGAGCCGATGTCTGTTCCCACATCACTTTTCTCCAATGCAATACAGGAAGCGGTCCGTTCGCAGAATCAATTGCTGACCTTTTACGGCTGGGCTGGCATGGGCATTTCGATACCCTTCAAGCTTGTTGTGAGCAAGTAGTTCATACTTTGGCTTCGCAGCCAGCACGAATGTTCCACTATGACGTGATACGTAGTAGATCTTCCCCGCTCCCGCTATAGCAGAGGCATATACGCCCCCCATTCCAGGCACAGTCTCTTCATAGACAATATCCCCTGTCTTTGCATCGAGACAGTAAGCAATTCCTTTGGTTTCATGTGGAAAATATATGTGGCCCTCATGATAGACTGCTGATGGTACATTAGTTCCTTTCTTAACCGTCCAGAGTACATGCGTATTGCTCACATCCCCACGGCCGCCCGCCCGAACTGCCTTTATGGCCTCTACGCCCTTTCCCGAAAGACAGTACACTACTCCATTGTCTGCAATCAGACTCGGTACGATGTACCATCTATGCCCCTCGCATTCCCACAACTGCTTGCCTGTATCAGGTTCGAATCCCAGGATCTTGCCGGAAATGGCAATGACAAGCTCGGTCTTTCCATCAGGCAGATCCACCAGAAGAGGCGTATTCCAGGATTCCTTCAAGTCTCCTGCACGCCAGAGTTCTTTGCCGGATGTCTTGTCCAGTGCAACAAGCTGGCCGCACTCCACAAAGGCATTGATGATAACGAGGTTCTTGTATAACACCGGCGAAGCCGCTGAACCCCAGCCGTGAGTATTATCTCCTACGCTTCTATGCCATAACTGATTGCCCAAATGGTCGAATGCAATCACTCCCGACTTACCGAAGAAGCAGTATACTCTGTCAGCATCCACGGCTGGAGTACTGGAAGCATAACCCAGAAAACGCCTGGTTTCTGATTCCGGCAATACAGTCTGAACTTCTCTCCGCCATAGAATTCCCCCGGATCCAGCATCCAGGCATAAGAGATGACGCTTCAAATCATTAAGATTTCCTGAACTCCTCCCATCAACTCCATAACCAGTGAAACAAGTCAAGAACACACGATTCCCATAAATAACCGGGCTGGATGCACCTGCCCCTGGAATTACTGCCTTCCAGATAATATTTTCATTGTTACTCCATCTGGTCGGCAGGCTACTTGTCTCGGCTATACCCAATCCACCAGGTCCTCTGAACTTAGGCCAATTACTGCCATAAACATAAGGGGAACAAAACAGCGAGGTGAAGATAAGGGCAAAGAGAATCACCTGCACTGAGAAGTTGTCACGTTTATACACTATAATTCCTTTCCGGTAAAAGCAGTGTGTCAGCAAATAAAAATTTGTCCTATTCTAAGTGATCCAAATTGTACTACTTACTCACCCCAAAGTCGAGTCACATCAATACCTTGCTCCAGTATGGATTTCGAGGTATCCTTGTCGAGTTAAGAACGTTTTTCGAGTTCTTCACAGGGATAATCATCGCAGGATGAACAATTCTCAAGAGCTTTCTGTCTTGCACATTCTATTATCTTACAACTCGTACTAAACAGACTTCCAGTTGTGGCTTTACACCCGTCATAATCGTCGACATCCTCAGGCTTGCATTTGTGGCCATAGATACTCTCAATCTGCTGTGCAATCTCAGCCCTCATTTCATAACGCTTGTTTTCATCTTCCTCCCCTGGTCGCCAGATAGATGGCACAGTTCTTACAAATCCCGTCACAATAGGAAGTTACTTCTGTCATTCCACTGCCCTTTCATACATTCGTTTAATATCTTCCAGGACCAGTTCCTACCACTCTATAACATATTGTGATATTGTCAAGCAGGGCATCTTTTGTTGCTTTTACCAAGGATTGCTGGTATCCTGTTGACCTCGGCAAAAGTAACTGCCGTACAGAAATTGTCAGTGAAAGATAACTAAACAAGTTTAAAAAAATAGGAAATGATAAAGGGAGACTGAAAATGAAAGAGGAAAAACTTACCACTGCAGCGGGCATACCTGTAAGTGATAATCAGAATTCACTCACCGCAGGAGAGCGTGGCCCAACATTAATGCAGGATCATGTTCTGCTTAACAAATTGGCTCATTTTAACCGTGAGCGTATTCCGGAACGAGTTGTTCACGCCAAAGCTGCTGGAGCACACGGCACGTTTACTGTTACCAATAATATAACAAAATACACAAAGGCAAAGATATTCTCAGAGGTTGGTAAGAAAACAGAAATGTTTGGGCGTTTTTCTACAGTAGCTGGCGAAAAAGGATCTGCGGACACAGTTCGTGATGTCAGGGGATTTGCGTTAAAGTTCTATACTGAAGAAGGAAACTGGGATATGGTTGGCAACAATACGCCGGTTTTCTTTATCCGAGATGCGATGAAATTTCCAGATTTCATCCATACACAGAAGCGTATGCCCCAGAATAATCTGAGGTCTCATACAATGTGGTGGGATTTCTGGTCACAGGTTCCCGAAGCTTTGCATCAGGTTACCATTCTCTTTTCGGACCGTGGTATTCCCAAAGGAATTCCATATATGAATGGATATGGTAGCCATACATATAGCTTTATCAATGCTAAAAACGAACGCTTCTGGGTTAAGTTCCACTTCAAGACCAAACAGGGTATCCAGTGTATGTTGCAGGAGGAAGCAGATCGAATTGCAGGAGAGAATCCTGATTATCATACACAGCAACTATTTGAAATGATCGAACGGGGTGAATATCCCAAGTGGACTTTTTATGTGCAGATTATGCCTGAAGTGGAAGCCGAGAATTATCGCTGGAATCCGTTTGACCTGACGAAAGTTTGGCCGCACGCCGACTATCCCCTAATCGAAGTTGGTGAGATGGAATTGAACCGAAATCCTGAAAATTACTTTGCGGAAGTCGAGCAGTCGGCTTTTTCACCCGCCAATGTAGTACCAGGCATTTCGTTCTCTCCTTGTAAAATGCTTCAGGCACGCATCTTTTCTTATGCCGATGCACATCGTTATCGCCTAGGTGCGAACTATGAAAGCCTGCCGATCAATCGCCCAAAATGTCCTGTACATAACTATCAGCGTGATGGTTCCATGCGGTTTGATGGCAATAGTGGGGCATCCGTCAATTACGAACCCAATAGCTTTGGTGGTCCGAAGG
>Ga0209536_100017516_pt1 | contig 10144 bp, 11 predicted proteins | sample DeeMarSeWOR28_12_FD_187461 | JGI IMG/M metagenome (GOLD analysis project Ga0209536, IMG submission 187461) | Marine sediment microbial communities from White Oak River estuary, North Carolina - WOR-2-8_12 (SPAdes) (version 2) | ecosystem: Environmental > Aquatic > Marine > Intertidal zone >... | reverse complement strand
TGACGCAGGCACGCACCGGCGCACCGTCCACGTGTACCGTGCAGGAACCGCACACCGCGATGCCGCAGCTGTACTTGGTGCCAGTCAGGCCGAGCGTGTCGCGTAACACCCAAAGCAAGGGCGTAGACGGATCCACTTCCAGATCGCGAGCTTCACCATTCACAGAAAGCGTAATCATGTCTGTCTCCTTGACGCTCTATATTTAATAGATATCCCTGACTGATGTCTGAACCGTCATTTATCATACGCTGGGTAAAGTGCGTTACAAGACCACCCGGACAACCGGTCAGGCAAGCAGGCTCTCGCGTAACGCCTGCTCCTCCAGCCGTTCCAGAAACCAAGCGAGCGCCTTGCCACGTTGTGCGGTGCGCCAGGCAATAAACAGCGGCGTGCCGAGTCGTGGCTCGAGAACCTGCCGGATCACCAACCGGCCCGCCTGAACGTCGGCGCGCGTCATGTGCAGCGGCAGATAACCCACACCGAGTCCAGCACATTGATAACGGATTTTGCTGCGCATGTCCGGTACGGTGAGCACATCCTGGCCGCTTAACAGTCCCGTGGTGCGTGGCGGCAGGTTGCGCGAGCTGTCGGCGGCGGCAATCGAACGGTGTTGCACGATAACCTCCGGAGACAGCGGCTGCGGCGCACTCGCCAGTGGATGCGTTGGAGCCAGCATGAATGCCCAGTGCACCAACCCGAGCGGGTGCGTGCTGTAGCCACCGCTCGTTGGACCCTCACTCGGCGCACCAATCACCAGGTCGGCGCGTCCGCTGACCAACGCATCCCATGCGCCACCGTAGACTTCCGTTAGCAGCTTGAGTCGCGTGCCACAGGATGATCGATAAAATTCGTCCAGCAATGGGAATAATCGATCCATCGGCACGAGGTCATCGACCGCGATGCGCAGTTCCACTTCATAACCTGTGGCAACACGCTTGACGCGCGATTCGAGTTCGTCGGCCGCGGCCAACAACCGTCGGCCTTCGCGCAGCAATTCGTTCCCGGCCTCGGTGAATTGCGCGCGGTGACCGCTGCGATCAAAGATCGAAATGCCAAGATCTTCTTCAAGTTTTTGAACCGAGTAGGTAATGGCTGATGGCACACGGTGCAACACCTCGGCGGCCGCGGCAAAGCTGCCGTGACGCTCGATCGCATCCAGAACTACAAGCGAATCAATAGATAAGCGCATATGTTCAGATATTCTGAATGACTTAGGCAGGATTTTTCGCTATTCCTGAGTGAAATACAAGGCTACTGTCTGTTTCCAGGAAACGACGGGGGCAACCATGATCCAGATGCGCAAAAGCGAAGACCGCGGCCATGCCAACCACGGCTGGCTGGATAGCCATCACACTTTCTCATTCGCCGATTACCACGACCCGGCGCATGTACAGTTTTCGGTACTGCGTGTCATCAATGAAGACCGTGTGGCACCGGGTGCCGGATTCCCGACTCACGGTCACCGCGACATGGAAATCGTAAGCTATGTGCTCGAAGGCGCACTCGAACACAAGGATTCGATGGGCACCGGCTCGGTGATCCGCCCCGGCGACGTGCAGCGCATGAGTGCCGGCACCGGTGTGCGCCACAGCGAATACAACGCCTCGAAAACCGAGCTGGTCCACTTCCTGCAGATCTGGATTCTGCCAGAGGTAAATAACATTCAGCCAGGCTACGAACAGAAGCATTTCGAGTCCGACGAACTCGACGGGCGACTGCGCGTTATTGCTTCGCCCGACGGTCGCGATCACTCGGTTACCGTTCACCAGGACGTTCTACTCTACGCCGCGAAGCTTGATGCCACACAGAAAGCATTGCACACACTTGCTCCCGGCCGCCGCGCCTATGTGCACGTTGCGCGCGGATCGCTCCAGCTCAACGGCCTGCCGCTCGCTGCTGGCGATGGCGCGCGTATTGAAAATGAGTCGGCACTCCGTTTTGAACAGGGGCGCGGCGCCGAGGTGTTGCTGTTTGATCTGCCATAAAGAACCCGGAGAGAAATAAACGCATGAAGCTGTACTACGTTCCCGGTGTCTGCTCGCTCGCCGCGCACATTGCGTTGCGTGAAGCTGGCGTGGATTTTACACTCGACATGTTGGATCGCGACACCCGCTGCACGGCCTCCGGCGAGAACTATCTTGAAGTCAACCCAAAGAATTCGGTGCCGGCCTTGCGGCTCGACGATGGCGAGGTGCTTACCGAAGGTGCCGTAATACTCCAGTACATTGCCGACCGTAAACCGGACTCCGGTCTGGCACCGGCTGCCGGCAGCATGCAGCGTTACCGCCTGGCCGAATGGTTGAATTACGTTGCCACCGAAGTACACAAACAATTCAGCCCGCTATTCAATCCGAAATTGCCGCCGGAGTGGCGCGAGAACCAGCTGAACGTGTTGGCCAAGCGTTTCGATTTCCTGACGCAGCGCCTGACCAACCGGCCATACCTCATGGGCGAGCGTTTCACGGTGGCCGATGCGTACCTGTATGTCGTGCTGCGCTGGAGCACGCGCTTCAAAATCGATCTCGGCCCATGGCCGGCGTTGACGGAATACCTTGAACACATCACGGCACGGCCCGCGGTGCAGGCTGCGCTCAAGGCAGAAGGACTTGCGAAGTAGCAAGGCGTGGCAAACGCCGCGAAATCTTTTCACACCAACCTCACTAACACGGAGAACGACCCATGCAAAACACCATTGACAAGTTCGGCCCACTCGTCGGGCGCATCCTGCTCGCATTCATTTTCCTCAAGTCCGGTATCGGCAAGATCGGCGGCTTCGCCGGCACCGCCGGATGGATGGCCAGCAAGGGGTTGCCGATGGCTGAGGTATTGCTCGCCATTACCATTGTCATCGAAATCGGTGCAGCGCTTATGCTGATCCTTGGCTACAAGGCGCGGCTCGGTGCTGCCGCACTGCTGTTGTGGATGATTCCAGTGACATTACTCTTCCACAACTACTGGGCGATGCCGGCCGACCAGCAGATGATCCAGCAGATCATGTTCATGAAGAACATCGGGCTGATGGGCGGCATGCTGTACATCATGGCCTTCGGTTCCGGCCACTTAAGCCTGGACAAAAAGTAATCGGCACCCGGGGTGGGCCGATATGGCCCACTCGTTCGATTGAGGACTCGCTATGACTGAACGATCCGTGACATCCATTGTCGACAGTGTCCGCACACTCGAAGGCGGTGGTTTCCCTGTCAGAAGGCCGTTTCCAACTCAACGACTGATGCAGATTGATCCGTTTCTGCTGCTCGATCATCTTGGCCCGGTAAGCTGGGGTCCGGGCGAGGGAATTGGCGCACCTGACCATCCTCACCGCGGCTTCGAGACCGTCACGTATCTCCTGTCTGGTGGATTCCAGCACAAGGACTCGGCCGGTCACGCCGGCAAGCTCACGCCCGGTGACGTGCAGTGGATGACCGCCGGCAGTGGTGTGGTGCATTCGGAACTGCCTTCAGATGAGTTCATGCGCGACGGCGGCGTTATGCACGGCTTCCAGATCTGGGTGAACCTGCCGGCGAGCGACAAGATGATGAAACCGCGTTACCAGGAAATCCCGAAATCCGGCGTTCCGGAAACCTCGAGTAACGACGGCAAGGTCAAGGTGCGTGTAATCGCCGGTGCGGCGCTCGGAAAGAGCGCGGTGATCGAAACCCGCACACCGATCTATTACCTGCATTACACACTGCAACCCGGCGGCGCGACCGTGCAGGACATTCCGGCGGACCACAATGCACTCGTCTACCTGATATCCGGCGAGGTACGTCTGGGTGTTGAGCGCAAACCGGTGCGCGAGGGCCAGATGGCGATGCTCGGTGACGGCGACCACATCCGGCTTGCCGTTGCGGACGAAGACCCCTCGCCTGCAGACTTGCTGCTGCTCGCCGGTGTACCGCTCAATGAGCCAGTGGCGCGTTACGGTCCGTTCGTAATGAATACGCGTGAGGAGATCGAGCAGGCATACCGCGATTACCAGTCAGGACGAATGGGCAGCATTGATTCCTGATGGTAATCGCTCCAACGCACATGCCGGCAGTGTTCTTCGGCCACGGCAGCCCGATGAACACGCTCGAGCACAACCGTTACACTGATGCCTGGCGCCAGCTTGGAAATACGCTGCCGTTACCGAAAGCGATTCTCGCGGTGTCCGCCCACTGGATGACGCGCGGCACGGCCGTCACCGCGATGGACAGGCCGCGCACCATCCACGACTTCGGTGGTTTCCCGCAAGAACTGTTCGAATTTCAATACCCGGCTCCCGGCAGCCTGCCGGTTGCGACGCGTGTGCGCGAACTGCTCGCACCGGTCAAGGTGCAGCTCGTCCAAAGCTGGGGGCTGGACCACGGCACCTGGTCGGTGCTCGCGCACATGTTCCCGAATGCCAATGTGCCGGTCGTGCAGCTGAGCCTCGATGCCAACCAACCGCCACACTATCACTACGAACTCGGCGCGCGCCTCGCGCCGCTGCGCGACGAAGGCGTGTTAATCGTTGGCAGCGGCAACGTGGTGCATAATTTAGGAAAGATTCAGTGGGCAGAAGACGCCAGACCATATGACTGGGCGCTGCACTTCAACGAGATCGTACGCGCGCACCTCGCGACGCACGAACACGGACCGTTGATCAACTATTTATCGCTCGGTGATGACGCACGTCTCAGCGTGCCCACAACCGAACACTACCTGCCGCTGCTGTATGTCATTGCCTTGCAGGCCCATAACGAAACCGTATCGTTCCCTGCCGATGGCATCGAGCATGGCTCGATCGGCATGCTCACCGTGCTGGTGGATTCCCGGGAAGCGTAGGCCGGGCAATCCATACACACTGTCGGCAGGCATTTTGCGCCCGGGTTGCGAAGCGATTGGCCCAAACCGGATACTGCGAATTCTATTTGTGGCAACCGGTACAACGCTTGGTCGGACCAGTAGCTTGCCCGCTGCGCTGCCGTTCTTCATGGCAACCGATGCAGCTGCCATGAAATGCGGCGCGGGAATCCGGTATGGCGCGGACGGAGGGGCGATGACACTGCCGACAGGTTTCACGCACCGATGCCCCCGTGGAAGTGTGATGACAGCCTGAACAGACTCCCTTTTCGTAGACGATGTGACGGCCATGGTCGAAGGGTACGGCACCGGCACGCGACGACAATTCGATGGTGGCAGCTGATACGCTGGCCGCGAGCAGCGTGAACCATGCCATGGCACCCAGGATCGTTGGGCCGAGGCGCATCAGTTTTTTTGCCAGGCCAGCAACAGTGCGAGTGCCAGCAACGCAGCAACGGTAAACGCGGCTATCGCCCGTGCAATCCATAAACGCATCGTCGTTGCCTCCTCAGACCCAGTCAAAAATTTCAAAGTGCATGCGGCCGAGCGATACGCCCGCCTTGCGTAAAGTGGTTTCCACCACGGTCAGCATCGGTTGCGGGCCGCAGACATAGTACTGGCAAAGACGGCAGTCTGCGGGCAGTTGTCTTGCAAACATCTCGGGCGTCAGCATACCGCGTTCACCGGACCAATCTGAAGGCGGTTCGCGCAGCACAATCACCGTGCGCAGCTGAAGCCGCGTGGCCAGGGAATCAAGCTCTTCGCGGAATGTGAGGTTGTCAAAATCCCGGTAGGCGTAAACAAGCGTAATGGACCGCGGGTCGCCGCGGTCGGCAAGTGTGCGCAGCATGCACACAAGTGGCGCGATGCCGATACCGCCGGCGATCAGCACCAGGCCCGTGGCGTCATCCCGATCCGGACTGAAGGCGCCATAGGGTCCATCGACGTAGGCGATCTGGCCAGGCTGGATGGCGCCGACGCTGGAAGTGAAATCGCCCAGCGCCTTGATGGTAAAGGCAATGCGGCCAGACTGTTGCGCGCTTGAAGCAATAGAGAACGGATGCTCCTGCATGGACCATGGCCCATGTCCGATCGTCAGCCAGGCGAATTGCCCGGGCTGGAAACGAAAGCCACTGTGCCCGGACGGACTCAGGGTCAGCGTCCAGGCCCGGCCGCGCTCCGGCGTTACGCTTTCCACCACATACGGCCGCCGCCACAACAAGGCGGGTCGGATGACGCGCACATAGATAACGAGCGAGAGCCAGAGCAATGCCAGCACCACGAGCAGATATCGCATCGCCGGGGCACTGAAGTAATAGTTGATGCCCGCCACATGCGCCAGGCTCAGTGTCAGCGCCGTGATTGCCAGCACTGCGTGGACCTTGCGCCACAGGTCGTAGTGCAGATGCAGTGCCTTGCGTGCCACTGAACTTACCACCAGCAAACCGAGCGCAGCCAACGCACCCAGACCCATATGCATGCTGACGGGCCCATCAGGCTTTAGATAATGCCAGAGCGGCGGTTCGAGGCCGAGCAGAATCAGCGCATGCAGCAACACAACGCCGAAAATGGCGATACCGATCAAGCGATGGAAATAGAAAATCACATCCACGCCGAACGGCGCCGCCGCGCGACGAAAACGCGCGGTCAGCAGCAGCATCGCCCCCATCAGTCCGAGCGCGCCGATCCCGAGCGCCACCGCAAGATCCCAGCCGAAGCCATTGCCGGGAGGTGCAGAAATGCTGATCGCCACAATCAGCGGCGCCAGGGCCAGCCCCCAATAGAGGGCAATCCACGCCGCCCTGCTCAAGGAACCCATAGGCTCATATCCTTATTTATTGTTTCAGTTCTGCCGGGAGCGATCTCTTTTTTTATTTCCCGCGCAAGGCATGCACGCACCGGATTCAAGACACATCCTTGATGACAAGGGCAAGCCTCAGAAAGTCTCCAGCTCGAACTTGACGGCATCGATTCCAGCCTGCGCGCATTTCTCATCCTGCTCACCGCTCGGTGCGCCACTCACGCCGATGCCGCCGATGATCGAACCGCCGCCGGTGATCGGCAGGCCGCCAGCCGCGATAATTAGGCTATCTATCTTCGGCACTGAATAGACGCCCGGGAAGCGGCCTTCGAGCTGTGAAGTTGCCGAGTTGAAGGACATGGCGGTATAGGCTTTCTGTTTGCTGATCGGGAGCGTCAGGTCCATGGCCAAGGTATCGCGCAACACCACTTGGGGATGGCCGCCGCGGTCGATGACTGTCACGGCAACATTGAGCCCCTGCTTGCGGCAGGCATCGATGCCGGCCTTGGCCATCTTCATGGCAATGTCCACCGATAGACGTGGGATCGGGATTGTTACCGGGGGCTCCTGTTCCGCCGCGCTGGCCGGCAAGGCGATTGCGACCGCGGCGCTGACTACGACATATGCAAGTTTCATCGTTATACCTCTCCTTGAGGATTGTGGGTGGAAGTCGGTGCCGTACACGCGCCACGTTACTATCATGTCTACGTCGTCCTACAACCAGCGAGCACACGGCGATGTGGAATAAATCCTGGGCTGATGCAAGCACAGTCCGGGTCAAGTTGGAAATATCAGTGCAGCCAAAGGCACAATTCACACCGACTTATTGACAGACTTGCACAAGAGAAACAACTTCTCTTTGATCTGTCACAATACTCCCCCGGCGCATCAAAGGCCGATTCCGACCCCGACACCGAATTGGAATTGCGGCTTGGCGGCCTCTTGCTCCGGCGTTGGCCAGAGAAACAGCGTTTTTACAGCCAGCACCGGGTACACATAACGCGCCTCGCCTACGCTGCCGGCGCGCACTTCGTTTACGGTGCCGGTCATCGTCACGAACCGGCCTTCGGCGTAATTCGCCAGTTCCAGATAGCCGGGGTGCAGGGCAATGAAGCGCCCGCCCGCTGTGGATTCCGGCTCCGGACGACCATTCTCATCCAGCGGGTAGCTCAGGACTTCGAGCTGAGTCTGGCTGGCCAGATTTTTCGACGCCACGATGATGCCGCCCCAGGCAATGGTTTTGTTCTGAACCAATCGAAAATTGTTCGCGACCTGTTGTGGCGTAATGCGGTGCTCCGCAGCGCCAATGTCGAAACGTGTTGCGCACCCGCCAAGTAAAAGTGCTGCGAGTAGAAGCACGGAAATACGCAAAGTCAGGTTCGACATTGGCATGGACTCCTGGAGGGCTGTTTGGCAGACAAGATATTGGCCAGCACTTCCTGCACAAACTTCAATAACACTAGCAGCAGCCTGATACCTGACACAATCCTCTATCGCTCTGGATGAGCCGCGGCCTTGGATACAATCGTACCGGAAGGAAAGACTGGCCTCTCTCCCGGAATTCGATATATATTCCAGCTTGCCCCGGAAATTAAACCGAGCGAGGGTTATTGCGATGAACCTGGGATTTCCAGCAACGTGGATCGGTGCTCTGCTCGTTACCCTGGCCGGTTGTGCCGTTTCGCCCACCTATGTACCGGAGACCCAACCGCTGGAACCCGGTCGCCTGCCGGCGCCGGATGTCGTCATGAAGATTTCTGGGCTCGGCCCCTGTACTGATGCGGCCGATCGCAGTGTTCACCTTAATTCGCACCAACCTGTCACTGTGCTGGTGCATGGATGCAAAGGCTCCGCCGGGCGCTTTCGCTCGCTGGCGCAGCTGTATGCCTTCCACGGTCAGCAGGCGGTGTGTTTCAGTTACGACGATCGCGCCAGCCTGGTACACAGTTCAGACGAACTGGTCACTGCGCTCGAAGAACTCTCCGGCCACATGCAGAACCGGCAGCTATCGGTTCTCGGTCACAGCATGGGTGGTCTGGTTGCGCGCAAGGCGCTGGAGCGCACCCGCCCCGATCCCTGGCAGCGCGACGACGTAAATCTGAAACTGCTGACCATCTCGGCACCCTTTGCTGGTATTGGCATCGCCGAACACTGCGGGTACAAAACGGCACATTGGCTGACGCTGGGGATAGTGCCGGCTATTTGCATGGCGATCACCGGCGACAACTGGTACGAGATTACATCTGCCTCCGAGTTCATCCGTCGCCCCGGGCCGCTGCTTCCCAGCGTGCAGCGATATCTCAAGATCGTCACCGATGAGCGCGACACCTGTCGCCGGCGCGGCGAAAATGGCCGCTGTGTCGCAAGCGACTATGTTTTCAGCCTGGACGAACAGTACCAGCCGCTTATAGACAGCGCTCCACAACTGATCAACGTGGAAGTCGACGCCGGCCACGTTGAGATTGTCGGCGACAAAAACATAATTCCACGCAAGCTTCTGGCGATCCTGCAAGAACAGAATATGCTGGCGCCGACGCCGCCGGAGCGCAGAGCGGCGCTTGAACGCTTGCTCGCCGAACTGTACTGACGGTAAGTCGCATCAACTTCCAGCCACGTCCTTGGCCGCTTTGGCAATTTCGCGTTGGCGCTTTTCCACTGCGCCGCGGTCATACTCAAAGCGCGCCAGCAGTTCATACACGCATGGCACAACAAACAACGTAAGCAATGTAGAGACCAGCACACCGCCGATAACTGCAATGGCCATCGGCGCGCGCAGCTCGGCGCCGGGACCAATGGCCAGCGCCAGCGGCAGCGCCGCGGCGATGGTGGCGAACGAGGTCATGAGGATCGGGCGCAGGCGAACCGGACAGGCCTCGAGCAAGGCCGCGCGCACTGTCACACCGCCGCGGTCGCGCACCTGATTGGTGAAGTCCACCAGCAGGATCGAGTTTTTCTTGACGATACCCATGAGCAGGATCAGGCCGATGAAGCTGAAGATGTTGAGCGAGTGGCCGAAGGCCAGCAGCGTCAGGAATGCCCCCGAGATGCTGAACGGTAATGCCATCAGCACCGTCGCCGGGTGAATGAAACTGTTGAACTGCGAGGCCAGAATCATGTAGGACACAACCACACCGAGCAACAGCACGAACCACAAGCTGGAAAAAGATTCCTGGAATGACTGCGAGCCGCCGACAAAACGCACCTTGTAGTCTTTCGGTAACACCTCCTGCGCAATCAATCTGGCCCGAGCCAGCGCTTCCTGCTGGGATTTTCCGGTTTGCACGTTGGCGAAGATCTTGATCGAACGCTGACGGTCATGGCGGTTGATTTGCGCCAGGCTCTTGCCTTCGCGCACTTGTACCACTTCAGACAATGCAACGCGCTCGCCACGGTTGTTGCGCACGTACAGGCGCTTGATTTGATCAATACGGTCGAGTTCCTGTTCGCGCAGCCGCACGCGCACATCATATCGGCGGCCCTGGGATGAATATTGGCCGGAAGCAGATCGAGCCTGACATA
>Ga0209536_100017515_pt1 | contig 10144 bp, 4 predicted proteins | sample DeeMarSeWOR28_12_FD_187461 | JGI IMG/M metagenome (GOLD analysis project Ga0209536, IMG submission 187461) | Marine sediment microbial communities from White Oak River estuary, North Carolina - WOR-2-8_12 (SPAdes) (version 2) | ecosystem: Environmental > Aquatic > Marine > Intertidal zone >... | reverse complement strand
CGATGATAAATATGTAGGGCTAGCGGGATCAAATTGAAGCTACTGTTTGAATGGGTAAGTGATTTGATTTCCAATCTTATCCAACCGTGAGGAGATAACAAACGAAGTGCAATTGTAGATTTATTCGTATTATTTTCAATTTCCCAAGGCCAATCAGGGACCAACCAATGAAGATCGATATTATGAGGGCTGCCGTTAGGTTGATCGTGTGGTTGTGGAACATTGGGAAGAAGTGGCAGGATATCGTCTTTTATTATCCATTCCCTGTCTTGGTATTCGATTGCCCGGCGGTGGGTTAAATTTACGCTGCGGTAACCATCATGCTGTGCAACCAGTCGATCATAAGAATCTTGCCGGGATCTGTCGTAATCTATGATGCTGGCTTGTGCCCAATCCAGCCACAGGAATCTGCCAGCATGTGTCATTTGATCAGCACCATCGATCATTATTGTGTTGTGGACAGCGGTCCTGGCTAGAGAATTTTTCCAAGGCAATGGGCCATTGTAGAGGTATGTACCGGCATCTTTAGTGATATTGATCCCCCGCCACCAAAGATCAACATGCAATTGGTCGGCATGTCCTGGACGAGAATCAAAATTAGCAGCACGCAGGTATGCCCAAGTCCCCTCTCGACGAATTATTGGTGGTCCTTGAGCTGCAGGTGGTGGGGAAGATATTGATGACCATTCCTTGGTACCGATTTCCTGTTTCTCAACTTCATTATTCGGTAGGCCATACCAAAGTGCCATTTCATCCCAAGGGCCAGGGTTAAAGATCCGCTCACCTAAAAAAGCAAGGCAGGAAGCTTGAAGAACCGGACGAAAATCATTGTATGGGCATATCGTAAATGGGAAGATAAAAGCGCCATCATTTGGTCCCAAATTTGGAACCTGACCGCTTTCTTGGTCGAGTAATGCCAACAGCCATCGAGTAGCCTTTGCCAGGCACAATAGGGAACTCCTTGAGAGAGTGTGATGATTATCCGATTGGGAGATCTGGGTAGGATTACTTGCGTTTGGAATATTGAGATTCTGCACCCAAAGGGCGAGCTGTAGCATCAGGCGATGGTAATTTGTGCTATGTTGAACGTATGTCCCATCAGGTGCAATTTGGGTTTGAAGCCCATTGTTGAACCAGTGAGAGCCCAGTTTTAACCATTGATCCGCTTGAGGATAATCTGGAAGTGATAGTGCAGCGGTTATCAATCCAGCAGACTCGCTCAACAAGTGGTTATTGTTCTGAGCTTGGGCATATATCATTGTTTGAGGGATACGAGCAGCGTGTATGGCGATCGCTTGAGCTAGTGTATTTTTTCTTTTTGAAGTTGAGCTTGGTGATTGTGCAAAGACGTGTGCAGCGAAGACAAATGCCATTAGACGTAAAGCTACTTCTTGGCCGGATGTCCATTGGGGACCCATATTAGGTGGATTTTCTAATTGGAAGAATTCAAAATATTGCCAAAAGGATTGGGCATATTTTTCATCTTTACTTTGCCAATACGCACGCCCCAAGGTAAAAGCCCAACCAAATCGACCTGGTTCCCAAATCCACTTAATGTCTCTGTTGGAGAGTTTGACTTTTCCAGATTCATATTTAGTCCAATGAGCTAATGGTTTAATAGAATTGAGCTCTAAATGGATTGGTGGACCTCCAAAAAGACGAACTTTACCATTTGTGATTTCGTCTGCTTCGGTGAGTAAATAATTAATACCTTCTGAACCGAGCAGTTCTGTAAGCTTCTTGGAATCAGGTATTACAAGAGATTGATGAAATTTATAGTGAGCAGGGTAGGATTTTGCCTTTTGTACTGCCTGGTTTGTTACGAATTTATAATAACCAGAATTTAGCCCAATCCGATATCTAGCATAGTCAAAGGTTTGATTTAATCCCAGCTCCTGTATGGCTTTAAGCGCAAAACGAGCGCGTGATCTTAGAGACAAAGTCAGGCCTAACCTTTCACTGATACGGGGTTAACTTACTATCGAGGTTTGTTTTCCACTATGAAGTGATTGAACAGCAGCAAATGTTGCATCCATTGTGCCGAACAGTTGGGAATATGGTATGGGTGGATTAGCATCACCTGTGATCGCGGTTATGAAGGCTTCCCACTCAGTCCGATGACCCTTATTTTGACGCATTCGGGATTGTTTCATTTCACGGCGACCATTGTGGATTGTCTCCAATCTCTTAAAGTTATCTAATACAGCAATTCGTCCACTGCTAAAGACTTCTATACGTTCTTTTGGATAAGTTTTGTCGCCGTTAGCAAAATAGGATACTGTGCCGAGTGAGCCATCTGGAAATTGAAATGTCATGATGACATTATCCTCACGGTAACGTCCGACATCTGGAAGTGCTTGGGTTGATACAGATATCGGGGATTCCCCAACTAGATAGATCAGGAAATCGATAAAATGGCATCCCTCTCCAATAATTCTACCGCCTCCAATATTGGGATCATGTGTCCAATGGGTGAGGGGTAAATAACCAGCATTTACTCGGTAATTAGCGAAAAGTGGTTCTGAACGTTTGTCAATAAACTGTTTCAGCTGGATAGCAAATGGAGCGAAACGCCGATTATACCCAACCATGAGTAAACACTCGGGATTAGCTGTAATTGCGGTTTCAATCGCATTTAGTTCATTTGGTGTGATCGCCAATGGTTTTTCACAAAATACGTGTTTGCCAGCTTCCAAAGCTGATATGGCTTGTTTGGCGTGTAAATCGTGACGAGTTAAGATTGCGACGGTGTTGACATTCGGGTCTGTAATAATTTTATTAGCATCACTTGTGGCGTAAGTAAAATTGAACTTGTCTGCAGCATTTTTAGCGTTTAAACCTGAGGCGGAGGCGATACCGATGAATTTTAGATTAGATATATTCTTTATAGAAGGCAGCAACACTGCTGAAGCAAAGTTGCCAGCGCCGAGAACACCAAGCGAGACTTGAGAATGAGGCGCCTTGAACGAAGGGCGGAGTCTAATAATTTTCTCTCGATTAAGAGTTTTTGAAATAACAGGTGTTTCAGGATAGGTTATTAATACTCCCAGGAATGGTTCCTCACTTCTTCCAGTGATCAGGTCATATGCCGATGGTGCTTGTTCAATGGAGAATCGATGTGTGATGAGTTGTTTAACATCGAGGCGACCAGAACTGACTAAATCGACAAAGGCTTCCAGGTTGCGACCTTCTGTCCAACGTACATAACCAAGAGGATAGTCATTTGCTTGTTCTTCATAGTTTGGATCGTAGCGACCAGGACCATAAGAACGTGAGTTGATGAAGGAGAGTTCTTTCTCAAAATATAATTTGCGAGGGATATCTAATCCTACTGCGCCAATGGCGACAACGTGGGCGCGATCTCGAGCGATTAGCCCTGCGAATTCAACAGGATCATTAGATGTTGTATCAGCACAAATCAGGATTGCATCGAATCCACGCCCGAGCGTAAAATTATTTGCTAAACCTTCAGCGTTTTCTCGCAGTGCGGCTTTAATATCCAAGCGATCTGCAAATTCGATTCTAGAAGGATCAATATCAATCGCGAGAACTTTACAGCCAGCTGCTTTGGCGATGCCTGCTGTTAATAAGCCTAATAAGCCCACTCCAATTACAGCAATATTTTCACCCAGTTGTGTCTCTGCGAGACGGAAACCATGCAAAGCAATCGCACCCATAGTTGTGAAGGCAGCTGATTCAAAATCCACATTGTCTGGAAGTGGTGCAAGAAGGTTTTGAGGAATTACACTGTATTCGGCATGGACTGCATATCCCCCGCCCGCACAGGCAACTCGTTGCCCAACTTGGAAGCCCTCAAACCCTTTTCCAATTTCGACAATTGTACCGGCAGACGAATATCCTAAAGGTAGGGGTTGGTCGAGACGATTCAATGCTGCTTCAATAGTTGTGAGCACGCCCTCACGGCGGGCTTTATCTAAAACTTGATTCACAAGGTCGGGTCTTGCTCTGGCTTTTCCTACAAGGGATTTCTCCGCGAATTCCACGACCATCCGCTCGGTACCAGCTGATACCAATGAAGCTCCTGTACGAACCAAAGCGGTTTTGTCCTTTGGGGATGGAACCGGGACATCCGCGATGATTGTCCTTCCGGAGCGAATATTTTGAAGAAGTTGTTTCATAGGTTCTCAAGAATGACTCAGAGATTTATTGCCTGTAGCAAAATTCTCGCACTAAATTTGTGAATGTTTACGAGCATAAAAAAATTTCCCATGTACTTTTTCAAATAAAACCTTGATCAAAGCCACTGATCGTTATTAAGAAAGGATTTGGTATCAGAATTGAGTATACCGCAAACTAAGACATAGTTGCATAGATGGGAATTTGGATAATTTTCAGTAGATCAAACAAAAAATTTTGGCAGATACTGTACATCTACACATCTGGTATCTATAAAGTTGATCATAGAGAAGCAAGCACTATCCATTCTATACCTTAAAACAGCATCCATAATTTACTCATGATATAATTTTTCCCATTAAAAAATATCGAATGTGATCGAGGATATTATATTGCCAAGTACTCGTGATTTTAAGTTTGCTCAAATTCTTATAGAACATTCAACAAATGTGCAACCAGGGGATCTGGTGGCGATTACGACAACGACAGCAGCAGTTCCGATCGTACAAGCTTTATTTGAATTGGTATTGGATCGAGGAGGATATCCACATGTTTTGCTGGATTTCCCAAGTCAAGATGAGATTTTTTTCGCCCATGCAAATGATGATCAGCTGGCTTCTATCCCAAGATTCCATAAAATGGCGTTGGAAGAATTCGATGTATTAATCAAAATTCGTGCAGACACTAACACAAGATCACTCAGTAACATTGAACCTGAAAGACAAGCTGCGCGGCAGCGTGGAATTGCTCCACTATTGGAGGCACAAATGCGGCGAGGAGCGGATAAATCCTTACGCTGGATGAGTACGTTATACCCTACGAATGCGTACGCCATGGAAGCAGAGATGGGATTTGAAGAGTATAAAGATTTTGTGTATCGCGCTTGCCATGCCGATGCGGATACTGTCGATCCAGTAGCCTACTGGCAGGGTGTCCAAAGAGACCAACAACGAATAGTTGACCGTTTTGAAGGCGGGAACATTGTTGAATTACGCGGTCCCAATGTAGACCTCAGACTCTCCATCAAGGATCGAAAATTTCGTAACGCCAGCGCTCAGCATAATTTGCCTGACGGAGAAATTTATACCGGTCCTGTTGAGGAGTCTGTCCATGGGTGGGTTCGCTATACTTATCCTGCAGTATATCAGGGCAGGATAGTTGAGGGGATTGAATTCAGATTTGAAGATGGGAAGGTTGTTGAAGCCTCTGCTGAGAGGAATCAGGATTTCCTTCTCCAGATGCTGGATACAGATCCAGGCGCCAGATATTTAGGCGAGTTTGCAATTGGTACGAATTTTGAGATCGACCGGTTTACTCGAAATATCCTTTTCGACGAAAAGATCGGTGGGTCTTTTCACACAGCGGTTGGTGCTGGATACCCAGAAACTGGAAGTCGGAATAAAAGCATTATCCATTGGGATATGATTTGCGATTTGAGGGATGATTCAGAAATACTGGTGGATGGTGAGGTTGTATACCAGAATGGGTATTTTATTCTATAGAGTGCATTGAGATTGGGCTGATATGCAAGGAATCTGGTGAGGCAGGGTTTTTCCTCTATGTATTTGACGAGGTTATCCACAATTCCATCAAATAACAAAAGAATTTCCATACACGCATTCGGATGCAGGTGAGGAAATTGGAAGGGTGAGGATATCCAAAAATAAATAAAAGTCTGCATTATATTCATAAAAATTGGTTGATTAATTATAATTTTTTGATTTCCCCGTTTTATGCGGGGAATTATATTTTATGTTTTACTCCTATTGTGCGATATTCTGCACGTGTTGGTATAATTAGGACTTCGATTTCGTGTTTTGTCAAGAAGTACAGGAGGAATTATGCTCAGAAAATGGATAATCCTGGTGATCATTCTGCTGTCTTTTACCGGGTGTGCCCAACCATTCGTGCCTGCTTCAGAGACAGTCGAAATTATAAAACCTACAGATACAAGTGCGCCGTCAGAGTCAATAAGTGAGCCAAACTTATCTCCAGAACCGACAAGTACTCAAGATGACACTCCTGCACCAATAATTGATATTTCTAAAGAGATTGAAACACATGCATTTGATATAAATAATGTAGAACTGTCAGATTTTCAAGGAGATCCTCTACCTACTAACCGGGGCAATTTTACGGCAGGATCAGGTGCTTGTGCAGTTTGTCATACTGGCTTAGAAGATGAATCTGGGAAGGATGTTTCAATCGATTCTTACTGGCGATCAACGATGATGGCGAATTCAGCGAGAGATCCATATTGGTTAGCGACAGTACGATCAGAAACTCTCGCCTTTCCAAATATTTCGGAAGTGATAGAAGACAAATGCGCGACCTGTCATATGCCCCTAGCAAAGGTTGAAACTTCAGAAAGTGATATATCAGCGAGAATCTTAGATGATGGAATGATAAATCCTGATCACAATATTTATCATCTGGCAATGGATGGGGTTTCCTGTACATTGTGTCATCAAATCATGCTAGATAATTTTGGTGAAGAAAGTTTTAGCGGGGGCTATATAGTCGATTTGGAAATACCAATGGGCGATAGGATAAATTATGGTCCATTTCCAGTTGGTCAGCGACTGGCAAATCTTATGCAAGGCGCATCAGGCTTCATACCTCTGCAGAGTCTGCATGTAAAGGAATCAGCTTTGTGTGCAACCTGCCATATGCTATATACACCGTACATTGATAACCAAGGCCAAATCGCGGGTGAATTTCCAGAACAAACTGTTTTCTTAGAATGGTTAAACAGCGAGTTCGCATCTACCCAAGCTTGCCAAAACTGTCATATGCCAGCGGCTGAAGGAAATGTACCAATTTCCAATATTGGGGGGAAACCTAAAGGACCCTTTATGCAGCACTATTTTGTGGGTGGTAATGCTTATGTGATTCAGATATTGGGAAAGTATGGGGATGAGCTTCATGTTACGGCATCGAGTGATCAATTCAATGATACTTTGTATAGGATATCTGATCAGCTTGCAAATAGAACTGCACGAGTGAAGATCGAAGAAGCTCAGTTGATAGATTCAAAAATAAAAGTGGAAGTGCTTGTTGAAAATCAAGTGGGGCACAAATTCCCAACAGGATTTCCATCAAGGCGGGCTTGGTTGCACTTTTCTTTATCTGATGCGAATGGCAACGTTCTTTTTGACTCTGGTAGCTTCGATCAAGCTGGTGAAATCACTGGCAATGCAAATGATTTAGATCCCTCACAATATGAACACCATTATGAAATTATCGATGATCCAACACAGGTTCAGATCTATGAAGCGATCTTATCTGATGTTGATAGTGAGGTTACGACAACGCTCTTGCGTGGGGCAGGTTATTCAAAAGATAATCGTTTGTTGCCGTTAGGATTCGATCCCGAATTTGCACAAGAAGATATTGAAGTTCATGGTGACGCTGCTCGGGATACGAACTTTATCGGTGGGAATGATAAAGTCTCATATGTGGTTAACCTGGAAGATGGTGATATGCCTTATACAGTAGAGGTTGAGCTTCTTTACCAATCTATTGGTTACCGGTGGGCACAAAACCTGGAAAAGTATAGCGCACCGGAGCTAGAACGATTCCTCAATTATTTTCAATCGCTTCCCAATTTGCCAGTGGTTGTGGCTCAGGATGAGGTGGTTATTGAAGAGCAGCCTTGATTAATTTAATAAATAGGTTAACTAACGGATGACGGTTGTTATATTAACGAACAGTTGTTGGCTTGGTAACTGTGGTAGTTAACAGACCTAATAATTATCCATATCCTATGCGCTTGAGTATCCTGAGCACAAGGAAATTGAGCCAAGGGGACGGGTCTTTCTTAGATGCGAAGGACCATCCCTTCCAAGCCATGTACATTGACATAGCAGTAAAGCGCCCATTTTCATCAGCCTGGTCAGTAATCGTCTTGATCATCTCTAGGAATCGTTCATCATCATATGCGTGTGGATAACGACTGAGTACTTCAACCACATGTAAAATATCGTACCAGACGTACGGATACTTAATTTTCCGGAAATCGGTACCTGTACCAAATAGGAACAATTTGTGATCGAATTTCTTTTCCCAATGTGCCAATAGTATCTCTGTGCCCACCCTAGTCTCGTTGCTATTTAGATACTCAGGAACTAGAGAAAGTGCTTTTAACGCATATAGGGTTGCTATGGGGCAGGGATCTGACCTTCTCCCTGGGCCTTTAAATTTTCCCAAATCAGGTGAGGCAACACATCGCCAACCGTTCTCATCAACAAGACCAACAAGATGATGAACCGCGTTTTGTACCTGGGGATGGTGAGCCAAATCCATCTCTAGTAAAGTGTACAACAATGTGGGTGTATCGCATAAAACCCATGTCCACAAATCCTTGTCTGGGCCTCCAAACGCCTTAGGAATATGGACCATGGTTTGATATGCACCATCTTCCGATTGGTGATCCATTAATGCTTTAATAGCCGGAGCCATTCCAGGATCGGAAGACTTTACACCAAAATCTGCAAGAGTGCTGAATTTGTAGATAGGGTGTTTGGCATCATTATGCCGTTTCAGTGCGTATCCAGGCCAGGAAGCTGCTTCTGAGATCAGACCTCCTACCTTTGGATGAGTCAGCATCTCCGAGCGCGAGGCTTGCACGTCCGGATCATTTTCAGGACAATCCAGGATATCCTTCAAGGTACGGTATCGTGTCCATGGTTCGTTTGAATCCAGCAACCATTGAATCTGAGTTGTGTGCATTAAATTGGTCTCCATTATTGAAAACGCTAGCTCCCTTCTGATGATAAGTTAATCCATTGATAGCTTCCCGCTCAATTCCATAAATCAATGGTTATGATTGGATCTCCCAGTATCGAACATCAATTTTCTATGTACTTATTTGACCTAGATTTTAATAGTTAGTATAGAACTTTTGCATGATATTTGGAGGATAAACTGATTTGCAGGAAAGTTTGTTCTAGCTGAGGTCAAAACGATCATGATATGAGAACAAGCATTTGTATTTGATCATTGTGCTGTAATTATTTCGTGTTGTAAATTCCACATTCGCTGGTATACACCATCACTATGCATCAGTTCCTGGTGGGTATTTCGTTCAACGATTTTCCCTTTATCTAAAACAATGATTTCATCCATCCTATCGAGCATCGTCAGCCGATGAGTGATCACAAATGTTGTGCGATCTTCCATCAGTGTTTGGATAGTCCCTAAGATCTGATGCTCAGTCCTAACATCCAGGTTTACGGTAGCTTCATCCAAAATTAAGAGAGGAGCATTTTTCAACAATGCACGCGCAATAGCTATGCGCTGGCGTTCGCCCCCGCTTAACAAGTAGCCTTGTTCACCGATCCAGGTATCATATCCATTGGGTAAAGATTGAATGAATTGATGAATCTGGGCCTGCTCAGCTGCCTTAACCAGTTCCGAATCTTGCGCATCTGGTTTGGCGATGAGTAGATTTTCACGAACTGTGGTGTTGAATAAGTATGTTTGTTGGGAAACAACGCTAATCACCCTGCGCACATCTGTTTGGCTATAAAGGTGTATATCATTTCCAGCGAAGAAGATTTTACCTTCTTGGAAATCCCAAAATCGTAATAAGATATTGACAAGCGTTGTTTTTCCTGCTCCGCTGGGTCCAATCATTGCCAATCGTTCTCCGGGCTGTAGTGAGAAGCTGATGTCCTTCAGAACATAATGCCTCTTGTCTTTGCAATCAACGGATTGATCATCTATAGGATATTTAAACCACAAATTCTGAATATCTAAGATTGGTTTATTGGGTTGAAATTTCAAGTTTATCGGAAAGACTGCATCTTGGACCTCAGGTTCTGCATCGACGATATAAAATAATCTCCGAGCAGCTTCCAGGCTGTTTTCCAGGTATTTTGCTGCATCAGGTAGCGCATATAATGCCTCGAAACTCGTGAGCGCGACAAGCACAAGCGAGGCGAGATATAACCCTTCAATTCTCCCTTGATTGATCAATTGAATTGATAGGATTAAGATCATCCAA
>Ga0209536_100017514_pt1 | contig 10144 bp, 8 predicted proteins | sample DeeMarSeWOR28_12_FD_187461 | JGI IMG/M metagenome (GOLD analysis project Ga0209536, IMG submission 187461) | Marine sediment microbial communities from White Oak River estuary, North Carolina - WOR-2-8_12 (SPAdes) (version 2) | ecosystem: Environmental > Aquatic > Marine > Intertidal zone >... | reverse complement strand
CACCCTCTCCCTGTACAGGCTCTAGCATAATGGCACAGGTTTGATCAGTAGTAGCCTCCTTAATGGCTTCAATCAAAGGTTTTCCCTGGCGCTTCAAAATGTTCATATAATCCACAAGAATAATGGCATTATTGACAACGATACCTATCAGGCTGACCAATCCCACAAATGCGGTAAAAGAAAAGGTATATCCCGAAATGAAAAGAGCCCAGAGAGAGCCGATCACAGCCAGAGGAACCGTTACGAAAATGATGAGGGGTTGTTTGAAGGAATTGAATTGCAGTACCAAAACTGCAAATATGGCTATCATGGCAATTAAGGCCGCGGTGGCCATCCCCCCGAATGTTTTGTTCCGGTTTTCCAGTTCGCCCCCCACGTGGAAGGAGAACCCGGGAGGAAGATTCAGGTTTTGCAGATAATTCAATGCCGGGGCAATGGCCTGGTCCAGGCTGAATCCTTTTGCCAGATCAGCTGTAACCAGGGCCGTGCGCTGCATGTTATATCTGGTAATGACGGCAGGAGATTCTTCCATCTCCAGGGATCCCAATTGCCGCAATGGTATGAATTTTCCTGACATGGATCCCACGTATACCTGGTCGAGCATGCCGGGTGTTGCATAGCGCCCGACAGGTAACCTGAGTATAATGTCATATTCCTCCCCCTCATCGTCCCTGAAGCTGGTAATCGCCATCCCATTGATGGCCACTCGAATGGTACGCTCAATTTCTGCCACAGGCACCCCCAGCATTCCTGCTTTTTCCTTATTGACTAAAAAACGAAGGTCGGTACGTGTACGATTGAGTTTATTATTTACATTGACAATACCCGGAGTATTTTTCAGGATCCGCTCCAATTCTTCCGATAGTTCCCTTAAAACATCCAGATTTTCACCCTGGATATCTATCATAACAGGAGCTTCGACGGGCACGCCCTGCAAGTATTCCTTAATGGTCACCTGTGCACCGGGAATGCTGGAAAAATCATTTCTCAGCTGATTCACCAGATTATTGTATTCCTCCAGATTGAACTGCCTTAAACGCACGTAGATCTCACTGTAATTGGGCGCATAGTTGCGGCTCATAATGTTGTAGTATATCCTGGGATTACCATGGCCCACATTCGTTGCATAATGCCTGACCAGAGCAAGGGAATCCAGTTTGCGTTCAACCACTTTGACCACCTCATTGGTCCGATACAACTCCGATCCTTCATCCATTTCAATGCGAACCATAAACTCCGGTGTTTCAGAAGGGGGAAAGAAACTGATCCCGATGAGTGGGAATAGAGATGCCGATCCGATAAGTATCAGGCCTGCCAGCACAAGCGACCAGCCTCGTCTTGCCAGTGCCCACTCCAAGCTGCGTCTGTAAGGACCCTCAATCAGTTGATTCAATAATCTTCGAAAGATATTGGTCTGACTTTTTAAACGACCCGTAGTACTAATTGGTGTCTGATTTCTTTGTTCTTTATATATGGTGCCAGCCACCAGGGGTGTCAGAGTCAGTGCGATAAGTAAGGAAACGGTCAGTGTGGCCAGTATTGTTATGGGCAGGCTTTTGATAAAATCGCCCGCTTTGTCCTGGAGGGTGATGATGGGAATGAAGGCGAATAGAGTGGTTAAAGTGGCTGTAATAACGGGCCACCCAATCTGTGAAGCTCCCATAATGGCCGCTTTCTTGGGCGCATGTCCAAGCGACCTGAACCGGTCGATATTCTCAATCATCACGATGGAATTGTCGACCAGTAAACCCAGGGCCACCACGAGGGCTGCAATGGATATTTGCTGCAGCCCATAACCGGCCACATCAACCACACCAAGAGCAATAAGGATCGATAAAGGTATGGCCAGAATAACAATGATGGCCGATTTCACACCAAGAGCCAGGAGCACCACCAGGCCAACCAGCAGAATACCCTGAGCCAGGTTTTCAAGAAACCGTCCAATCTTTCTCTCCACCCCTTCAGATTGGTCGAAAATATATTCGACACGGATATCGGATTCTAGTTTATCCTTAAATTCATTGATGGTGGGATTCAAAGTCCCGGTGATATCAAAGATATTGTATCCATCTTTTTGAAGGACCGTCATAAATATGGCCCTTTGTCCCTGGAAACGAGCCAGGTAGTTGATGTCTGAATAAGTGAATTCAATATCAGATATCTGGTCCAGATGCACTATTCGGCCCTTACTGGCATGCACGACGGTCTGTTTGATCTCATCTAAATCGTTGTATCCCCCGCCCGATTTTATCATATAACTCGTTCCATCAATGACAACCGCCCCGCCCGGAATATTTTGGTTGTTGGACTCAATAGCTGCAATTACCTGGTTTACAGAAATATTCATTAGTGCCATTGTTTCCATATCCAATGATACACGTACTTCCTCCTCAGGAATGGCATACAGGTCAACTTTTTTCACTCCATGAATGGTTTCGATACGCCGTTTCAGTTGCTCGGCACGATCTTCCAATCGATGATATGGTGCACTATCCGAGATCAGTGCCAGCTGCACGATGGCCACATCTGTACTACTCCACTGCATGACCTCCAGGTGATAGATGTCATCTGGAAGTTCATTCCTGACGGCATTGACCTGCCGCACCAGCTCATCATATTTTTCTCGGGCATCGGTATTGAATGTGAATTCCACATTGGTCACGCATATCCCATCTTTAAGTTCGGTCTTTATGCTTTCAATATCATCCAGCTCATTCACGGCCTCTTCAATGGGAAACGCCACCAGTTGTTCAAGATCCTGGGGACTGGCACCCGGGTAAATTATAATGATACTGCCACCTGGAATATAGACCGTTGGATCTTCCGTCCTGGGCATATTCAGGAAGGACTGGACTCCGAAAATGATCAGCAGCACGAAGATGGTTAAGGTGAATTTTGAATTTTCTATGGCAATTCTCGGAAGTTGCATGATCGTTGATTTCTTTATTGGGCTCTACCGGGATATTCATTTTTTCTGATGATCTTACTTTGCCGATCGATAAAACCACCACCTTCAATAACGATTTCATCGCCCGGGTTCAACCCGGATGTTACAGCCAGGAATTCTTCCAGTATTTTGACAAAGCGTATTTCGGTTAATACAGGTATGTCGTTTTCAAGAATATAAAGGAATCCACTTCGTCCTTTTCCCTTCACCATGGCCCGGGCAGGTACGAGAATGACTTCAGAATCCTGAGACGGAAAAATTTCTGCCCTCCCTATAAAACCAGATACGAGCTTCAAATCATTAGCAAATACCATCAATTCAATTTCATAGGTCCCGGTATACGGGTCAGCCCATTCACCAATCTCGGATACCATCCCCGGAATATACATACCGGGGTAGGCATCAAAAAGAATGCTGGCAGAATCCATCAAGGTCAAATGAACGACATCCCTGTCGGGCAGGTTGCAGCGCAAGATCCAATCGGTGGAGGATGACGAAAACAGGAATACAGGATGTCCGGAACCGATGATCTCATTGGCCTCTGCCAATCGTTTGAGTATGCGTCCATCAGATGGTGCCCGTATGACAGAATAATCGAGATTGAAACGGGCAATCCGATCCTGGTTGATCGCTACATCCATGGCCGTTTTTGAATTCTGTAGCTGCTCTAAAGTGGCCACACTATCCTGGTATAAATTTAATACACGCTGGTAATCACGTCTTGATTTTTGAAGGGCCAGGGCAGCCTGATTGGCTTTGGCTTTGATTTCGGAGAGGTTCAGTTCAGCCAGAACCGCGCCTTCGTTAACCAACTGACCATCATCCACCAGAATCCGGGATATGACACCGCCGGTTTTAAAACTCAGCTTCATCTCTGATTTTTTACTGAGAATACCCGATGTACGAATGGGAAAGACCATTATTTCTGATTTCACTATCATTGTTTTTACAGGTATTTTCGATGATCCGACCGGTTGAGCCGTTTTCTCATGGCAGGCCGCCAGACAAGCAGAACAGATCAGGATAACACCCATAATTTGTGAATGAATTGGATACTGCATGGTATGTATTTTTTCAATGGTGATGTTTTATTGGTTCGCTAAGGGTAACTCAAAGTTACCCTTAGCCCGCTCATACTCTGCTTCCATGATCCGGTATTCAAACTGGGCGATGATATAATTGGCAGAAGCCGTGGTCATGGTGGTCCTGGAATCAATAAATTCAATGAGCGTTACCATACCTTCGGCATATTTCCTCTGAATCACTGCAAACGCCTTTTCGGAGCTTTCCTTCTCATTCCGAACCGCATCTACATATTTTGAAGCTGCGAGCAGATTATAATAGGCCTCATTCACCTCCAGTTTTATCTGGTCGGCCACCTCCGCTTTTTTCGTTTTAATTTGTTCTAATTGGATCCGGGATTGACGGATTTTTGAACGGTTCTCTAATCCTCTGAACAGGTCCCATCGTAATACCAATGATCCCAGAAAATAATCATCCTCAGCGGTCATACTATAATTCACACCCTGAATGCCATAGTTCACAGCGGCAAATAGTTTCGGAGCTGCGTTCGACTGGTTCATTTTCAGCTCAAATTCCGCTACACGTTTCGCAAATTCAAGTTGTTTCAACTCTTCCCTGTTTTCAATGGCCAGCTCTTCAGCAACCAGCAATGAGTCGGCCTCATGCACCATCGCAACGTCTTCCTGAACATCAATCGACGTATTGAAGGGCCTGTTGAGAAGGTAATTAAACCAGGAAGCTGCCATCTGAATATTTTTAAATATGACGGCCTCATTCTGTTCCAATTTACTCAACTCGGCCTCTGATCGATACACCACATCAATGGTGACCTTATCATTATGAAACAGGCTTTTATTGACCCTGATATTTTCTTCCAGCAGCGCCCTGGTTTCTTCAACAAGCTCCTGAAGCTTGAGGGTCTTCATGTAGCTGAAATAGGCCGTCTTAATATCTGCAACCAACTGCCTTCTGTAGGCATCCATATCGGCTTTCTGAACATTACTGATCTGCTTACTGATTTTATAATTATATACTATTGCCGGGTTGAAAATGGGCTGGATCAGTTCCAGCTTCGTTTCCTGTTCCTCTGGTCTGAGAAAATAGAAATCCTGGTTTTCAACCTGGGGAAATTGGCTGGATCCCGTCAGCGAATTCAGGGTTGAATACACCGGGTTTAAAAGGTCTCCAATCGGAAATTCAATTTTTCTTCCACCAGATGCAATTGAATACCTGGCATTGAAACTGATGGCCGGAAGATAGTAGGCGCGGGCCTGATTCAGGACCTCCAGGCTTTTTTCAAATGAAGCTACTTTTTGCTGCAGGGCCAGGTTGTTCTCCAGTCCGATCCGGATATAGTTTTCAAGGACCGGATTTGGATTTTGTCCGTATCCCCAAGTCCAGACCAGGCTCAATACAATTCCTGTAATGATTGATTTCATTTGGATTCAGGTTTTAATAAAATTCCATGCAGGGCCACCTCGAACTGGGTATTTATCAATTCTTCCTCTCTCAACGATAATTTTTCCATGACAGGCCTGCGAAGCGTTACAAATTCCAATACTGATGACAGGTTGGCCCACATCAGGATGCCGAGTACTGCTGGCAAAATATCATCACGGACAGATCCATCTTTCTGACCTTTGGCAACGACTTCGATAAGGTGATGTAAAGGTGAACCGGGATCCAGAATCTTCATGGATTCCTTTTGATCCACTTTCTCAAACTTGGATGCATCAAAAACCATCAAAGCCCTGTTGTAACCGGGATACATTCGTGTAAACCGGATATAGGATTTGCCCATTTCCAGGAGGTTTTCTGCACCTGGCTTCCGGGGATCATAACCCTCTGTGATCACCTGTGCCATGGCATTCAGTCCCCGGTTAACGATCGCATAATGCAGGTCCTCCCGGCTCCGAAAATATAGATAAATGGTACCCTTTGCCAGTTCGGCTTCCTCTGCAATCTGATCAATTGAAACCCTGTCGAAGCCATATTTAAAGAACAGGCGTTCGGCAGCATCAATGATATCATTCTTACGCTGGACCTTTTCCCGTTCCTTTCGTTCATGTACTCCCATATTATAATTTATTATAATAAATGACTACTAGTCATATTATGTACAAACGTACAATAATTATTTAATAAAAAAATACCTGTGCTATAGAAATCAATGCGGCAGAGTAGTCAAGAGAGCGTTTATTCTTCCGCAACTTGTGGCGGTCTTTTTAATACGAAATCAAGCAATATGCAGATCCTGCATATAGCAGATCAACTCGGCAAATGGAAATTATGGTATTTAAAATTCTGAACGAAAAGATGCCTATTCAGATGCAAACTCCGGTTGCGTATCTTTCACCGGCGGATAATCGATGGCCTTTTCTGTTTTTGCTACCATAGAAGCTACGGTTGAATCACCGGTTACATTCACAACCGTTCTCAGCATATCAAGAGGCCGGTCGATACCGAGAATGAGTCCCAGTCCTTCAGCCGGCAATCCAACCGAACTCAGAACGATGATCAGCATCACAATACTACCGCCGGGGACACCCGGTGAGCCAATGGAAGCCAGAAGGGCGGTCAGCAAGATCATCATGATCTGCCCGAAGGTGAGATCGATCCCGAAAACCTGGGCAATAAAAACGGCTGCAATGGCCTGGTAAGCGCTTGTTCCATCCATATTGATGGTCACCCCAATGGGCAACACAAAACTGGAGATCTCTTCATGAACACCCAGTTCATTTTCAACCTGTTCTTTGGTTACAGGCAAAGTGGCGGCACTGCTGCTGGTCGTAAAAGCGACCATCTGGGTTGGCAAAATGGCTCTGAAGAAATCCCGGATCTTCACCTTGACAAAGATCCTCATGAGGGCCGGGTAAAATATCAGGATCAAAATAAACAATCCAATCACCACCGTGATGGCATATAGTCCCAGGGCTGTAAAGAGGTCCACATCACCTCCAAAGTCCACCACCAAACCCGCCATCAACGCCAATACACCATATGGAGCGAATAACATGATCATGTCAATGATCTTAAGGATAATATCATTTAGTCCATCAAAGAAATTTTTAACCGGGAGTACCCTATCGGCAGGTATCAGCACCATGGAGATACCAAATAGTATGGCGAAAAAGATGACCTGGAGCATTTTTGAATTATCTGATGCTGCATTCACAATGTTTTCAGGCACCATATCCACAATGATCTTTAAAGGTGATTCCTGCTTCTTGGCCTGTGCAGCGAGCTCCTTTTCGACAACATCGGTCTCATATTTCTCAAGATATTCTGCCCGTTTCTCCTCAGAGAACGTGTTGCCTGGCTTCACAATATGTACCATAACAAGTCCCACCAGAATGGCAAAAAGGGTGGTAATGATATAGAGTGATAAGGTTTTAAACCCGATTCTTGAAAGTTTGGAAATATTGGTCAGGCTCGATATGCCTTTCACCAGTGATACAAAGATCAAGGGTACTGCTATAAGTTTTAATAGATTCAGGAAAATAATGCCCCAGGGGGAAATCCAATCCGTAGTGAACTTCTCGGCCCCGACCATCACGGCCACAACTCCCCAGGCCATACCCAGCACCATTCCGATTAATATCTTCCAGATCAGCGGCAGCTTCTTCCACATGGTTTAGCAGTTTTAAACAATCTGTCAAAGATAAAAGGATTCTTGCATTCTCAATAATGTTGTATAAAATATGATACCCAACTTGTGCAAGGCTCCTTTCATGTTCAAATTGAAGGTGGTTTCTTACTTGGCTGCAATGGTCTTCATTGACAAGACTGTGACCAGCAGAAATAGATAAGCGCCGAATGGCGCTTTATAGAAATTTCAAAATAATATACAATGGATAATGCTTTGGCCAGATAACCTTAATGATGACCACCACAGCCACAGGTTGAAGCGCCAGTTTTTTCGTTATGCCCTTCTGAGTTACTGTTGCAATCCCCATCACACTGGCAATCCCCATTACATCCACAATGGCCCTTCTGATTTTTCAATTCGTCCTCGGTTGCAGGTCGAACATCCAGGATTTCACCCTCGAAAAACAAGGTTCTCCCGGCCAAAGGATGGTTAAAATCCATGGTTACAAACTCGCCGTTCACCTGGGTAATTTTCCCATTCATTCGGTTCCCATGGTGATCGCGCATGGGAATGGTTTTGCCCACCTGCACCATATTGGTGTCGACTTCACCATTGATGGCAAAAGATGACATGGGCACATCAACAATGGCTTCTTCCCGCAAATCTCCGTATGCCTCATCACTTGAAAGGGTAAAAGAAAATGGACTTCCAGGTGTGAGTGCATCCAGTTGCTTTTCAAAGCCGGGTAACAGGTTTCCCTGTCCATAAATAAACTGCAGAGGATGGTCTTTATTAACCGTTTCAATGACATCTCCATCTTTATTATTTAAACGGAGGTGGTAGGTTAGTGTGACATACGAATTATTTGATATATTCATGAGAATTGACGTCTGAAATTTGAAGAAGTGGCAAATAAACCATTAAAAAATGAAAAATGCAATAATGTTAAATTCAGGTATAAATTAAATCCAAATTAAACCCGGACACAATCATGGCTATTATCATGATTATCAAATATTTGAAGTATAAAAAGAAATGAGAGAAATAAATTTCGGTCAAATTTGAAGGCACCAACCAGTCCGGTAATAAAACGCCAGGATTTTCTTAAAAATTAAATCCGAAACGAATGATGGGATTATTGTAGTAAATGGAGTTGGCCGATTCGTTCAGGTTAAAAAGTATGGAGAAGTTAACAGACCCACGTGGACCCGTAGGCACACTGATGCCCCCTCCTGCCAGGACCGAACTGAGCCAGAACCGCCCATCCGGAGGATAGGCCGGATAATCAAAATACTGTCGTTCGAGGCTTAATCCCTCATATTCAAGGTGTGCATAAATTCCCAGGTTAATCCCTCCACCAAGCAGATCAGCCAGATTGGGGATGATATGATACCGGGCGAAGGTCCTGAAACCATATATATGGGTACTAAATGGTGATATACTTCGCCTGTCACTCAAATATTCATACTTGATGCCGGCTGCCAAGGAAAACCGTGGTGTCAATCTGTACCCAACCAGTGGGGACACTTCGATAGCGGTATAGGTTCCAATTTGAAGCGCGAGCATGCCACCAAAAAAGATACGTTCATTCAATGGGGGTTTTTCCTTACGCTGCGCAAAGGATCCATTGGAAATTAAAAAAACAATCCCCAGTAATAATGCTATTTTCTTCATACCGGCCGTGCTTTTAAATGTGCTCCAGGCAGTATTTGCCTGAAACGGTCAAAAATACTACAAATATTAAACCAAAAAAAATTGCGTTTATATCATAGAGTTTTAGTTCCAACCGGGTTTTGTATTCCACGAGAATGCCTAAATTGCTGATTGATCACGTTACAGAAATACCAATTGTTATGAATATTATTATTACAGGTGCTTCCAGAGGGATTGGGAAGGCCCTTGTTAAACACTTTTCACTAGACTCCCATACCATTATGGCCCTGTCACGCAACCAGCAACTTCTGGATAAGCTGGTCATCCAGTGCTTGGAGGATAATCCCGAAGCCCGGGTCACGACCATCCCGTATGATCTTATTCATTTAAGAACAGGCTCGGAATCTCTGATCAAATTAATCCGGGGTCATGTTAACCACATTGATATCCTGATCAATAATGCCGGATTTCTAATAAAGAAACCCTTCAGCGCCCTGACCCATGAAGATGTTGAAGCTTCTTTCTTGGTTAATTACGAAGCACCACTTCTATTGATCCAGGCCCTCATGCCCCTCCTCAAAGTATCCAAACGCGCCCATGTAGTGAACATTGGGACGATGGGGGCCATTCAGGGATCTGCAAAATTTCCAGGTCTGGCGGCATACAGTTCCTCAAAAAGCGGTTTGGCAACATTAACGGAATGCCTGGCCGAAGAATTCAAAGAAACCACCATCGGCTTCAACTACCTGGCTCTCGGGGCTGTTCAAACAGAGATGCTGGCTGAGGCATTTCCTGGATACGCAGCACCCTTGTCGGCGGAAGATATGGCCGCCTACATTGCTAATTTTGCCTTGACGGGTCACCATTATTATAATGGAAAAATTTTGCCTGTCGCGGTGAGTACCCCATAGGAGTCATTTGACTGAATGATT
>Ga0209536_100017513_pt1 | contig 10145 bp, 8 predicted proteins | sample DeeMarSeWOR28_12_FD_187461 | JGI IMG/M metagenome (GOLD analysis project Ga0209536, IMG submission 187461) | Marine sediment microbial communities from White Oak River estuary, North Carolina - WOR-2-8_12 (SPAdes) (version 2) | ecosystem: Environmental > Aquatic > Marine > Intertidal zone >... | reverse complement strand
CGTCCATCAGATCGAGAATCGCTCGGTTCTCCTCGAACACGCAGAAGAACACGTTGTCGCGCCCGACGCGGTCCGCTGCTCGCCGGATCGCATCATATGCGAGTACCGTCGCTCCCTGTCTGGCCTTCTTCATCATCTCGATCTCCGTCACCGTCAGTAACTCTCGTGCCGATGTGGTCCGATCGCCCAGACCACCTGAAGGAGGACCGTATGGTTGCCGCCGCTGCTTGCCGGCTTCAAGTAGTTGTACTGCAGGCGGATCCGCACCCACTCGCTCTGCCACCAGGAGAGGCTCGGGACGAGCTGGTAGATGTCGGGGTCGCCGCTGCGCGCCTCGAGGTAATCCCCGCGGAAGCCCGCGATCCAGCGCCTGCCGAATCGGTAGTTGGCCTGGGCCCAGCCGCCCCGCCCGAGCGTGGTCCCGCCGGCCGGGAGGTCGAATTCCTTCTCGACCCAGTACCACTCGCCCTTGAGTTGGAAGTCCTGGTACAGCACCCGCTCCGGCGGAGCCCAGCGGAAGGCGAAATCCAGCTCGAGCAGTCGCGTCGAGAGGCTGGAGTCGCTGTTGCGCCCGTACACTCCGGTGGCGCCGACCTGGAAGTAGGTGCTGGGACCCAGGTCCCAGAAGCTCTGCAACCGGCCCAGGTAGCTCGGCTGGCCGCCGTCCTCGAATAGCGCGTGGTTGGTGCCCGCGGTAAGCTGGAAGTAGGCGGAATTCGCGCTGGGTCCCACGGTCAGCGTGGGAGACGTGAGGGAGAGCCCCGTCTGAATCAGGCCGTCGTCGCCGAGAAACACGACCGCGGGAAGCGGGCGGTCGACCTCGAGCAGCGCATGGGTGTGCCACCGGTTGTACAGGCCGATCTCCTGGCGGAACTTCCCCGCCTTGAGCCCGATGTGGCCCGGCAGCCCGACCCAGTAGAGATAGGCTTCCTCCAAGTGCAGGCCGCCCCCGTGCTCGTGCCCCTCGTCCTCCTCGGGGAACCCGGCGATTTCAAGGGGCTCTTCATAACTCAAGAACACCTTGGTGTAGGAGTAGGGATCCAGCGCGGCCTGGAAGGCGAACTCGAACTCGCGCGGGATCGCCGTGGCGCGAGCGTCTGCGCCATCCGGAAACAGGCCCGCGCCGACGACGTCGCCGGTCACGCTGATCTCGGGGTTCAGCGACTGGAGCGCGCGCGTGCGACTCACCTGCTGCTGTGTCGTGTCTTGCCCGGCCATTCCCTCTTCGGCTGCCGCCGCCGCGGCCGCGCGCAATGCCGCGAGCTCGTCCACGACCGTCACGGTGTCGCCCCCCTCCCGTACGAGCTCCTCGAGCACCCGCTGCAACGAATCCAGGCGCGCCTTGAGCCGCTCGATCTCGCGCTGCAGCGAATCGGGCTGTGCGGGCTGCTGGGCCGGCGCCGGCGTGGCGGCGACCCCAACGGTCAGAGCGATCAGGAGCGCAGTTGGTGTGCGCTTCACCCGTACCTCCTCGGTGCCATTGCCAATGTGTCCCGTCCGAAGCCGGGAAGCCACCTGTCGGCGGAGGTGCTAGCGCGTGGGCGGTGCTCGGGGAAGGCTGGCGCAGTGCTCGGGGCCGGAAGTCGGCGCGACCATGGTCGGGAGGCCGATGGCGGCGACCCCGGCCGCCGGCGTGGTGATGTCGGGTACCGCAGATTGGGCCAGCTCGGGGTGGACGCCGATGCCACAGAGCGCGTCGGAGTGGAACCGCGGGCCGTCGTGAGAACGCTCGGTCCCGACGGCGGCGTCCGCCTGCTGCACTTCAGCGTGAGCGTGGGCGATCGGGGCCCACGCGGCCGCCGTCGCGTAGAGCGCGGCCACCAGCAGTGCGGGGACGCCGGAGCGCCGGCATCGGGAGGTGCCGAACATCGTCGTTGAATATAGCCCCGGCCGTGCGGTCAGGTTCCCCCGGCCGTGCCCCGCCCGACAATCTCCAGCAGCAGCTTCCCGACCTCGGCGTTCGACCTGATGCCGCCGAAGTGCTCGGCGCCCGGTCCGACGGCGAACAGGGGGACCATGCTCGCCGTGTGAGACCCCGTCGTGTAGCTCGCCACCAGCGTGCGGCTCGAGTCGTACTGCAGGGCAAGGCCGCCCGTCTCATGGTCGGCGGTCACGACGATCAGGGTCTCGGGGTGCTTGTGGCGGTACTCGAGTGCCGCGCCGATGGCGGCATCGAAGTCCAGCATCTCGGCCGTCACCGCCTCCAACGGCTCATTGCTGTGGCCCCGCCAGTCCGGCTGCGAAGCCTCGACCATCAGGAAGAAGCCATCCGAATCGTGGTCGAGCACCGCGATCGCCGCCGCGGTCATCTGCGGGAGGGTCGGCGAGCGGTCGGCGGCGTGCGGCATGTGGCTCGGCGTGAACAGCCCGAACAGACTCCGCACGGTGTCGGGGTCGAGCGTGGCCAGCTGCTCCGCCGTCTCGACGTAGGTGTGGCCGTTTCGGATCGGTGTCAGCAGATCGAGCGAATCGGGCCGGGTGGAATCCTGGAACGCGGCCAGGCCACCGCCCAGGACGACCGTGACCCCCTGCTCGGCGATCTGGCGAGCGATCTCCCACTCCGAGCCGCGGCTCGGCACGTGGGCGGCGAAGGCCGCCGGCGTGGCGTGCGTGATGCGCGACGTGGCCACCAGTCCCGTGGCCATGCCGCGCTGCGCGGCGACCTCGAGCACCGTCGGGACCGGCAGCGAGTCGGCATCCACTCCGATGGCGCCGTTGTAGGTCTCGATCCCTGTCGCGTAGCTGGTCGCGCTCGCGGCGCTGTCGGTGACCTTGTCGCTGGCGCTGCGCGTATCCACCAGGCCCACCACGGGGAGCCGTCGCACCGCGAGGTCGTCCGCGGCGAACGCAGCCGCCGTCCAGTACGCCGTGCCCACCCCGTCGCCGATGAACAGGATGACCCGTGTGGGCGTCTGCTGCGCGGCAGCCTGGGCGCGCACGCCGAGCGCCAAGAGGGGTATCACGACGAGAGCACGCCCCCAGCGTCGCATGTGTGTCACGGTCGGTTTGCCTCGCGTGGCGATTGCGGTTTGATTCTGTGCTTCCAGGCGTCGGGACGGTCCCACCCTGGATCGACCTTCAGCCGATGGGGCAGTAAATATGTCGCGACGTCCACTCGTTGTCTTGGTCCTGGCTCTCCTGCTTCCCTGGCGAGCCTCGACGGCCCAGAATCCCGCCGCTGAGTCCGATTTCACCATACTCGTGGTGAACGACGACGGGTACGTCGCACCGGGGCTGCGAATCTTGGTGGATTCGCTGGTGCCCATCGCGAACGTCTTCGTGGCCGCTCCTCGCGAACAGCAGAGTGGTACGGGCCACGGCGTGTCGTTCCTGGATCCCATCCGGGTCGACCAGCTCGGCAACCAGTACGGTATCCCCTGGTACGCCGTCGACGCGCGTCCGGCCACCGTTGTGGCCGTGGCGCTGACGAGCCTGATGGACTCGCTCCCCGACCTCGTGATCTCAGGGATCAACACGGGCGCGAACCTGGGGAGCACCACCTTTCTCTCCGGCACGGTAGCGGGCGCCCGCCACGCCAAGTTCTACGGCCTGCCGGCGGTGGCGGTCTCGGTGGGAGTCGGCGTGAGGGAGGACTACGCGGTCGCGGCGGGGTTCGTGCGACGGCTGGTGGAGGGTCTGCGGGCCGACGGGCTCGTCACCCCCGAGCTGTTCCTCAATGTCAACGTTCCCGCCAACAGCTCGACCCCGATCCAGGGTGTGCGGGTCACGCGCCAGAGCCTGTTGGCGGGCGAGGACGGCTTCGACCGTCGTATCTCGCCGCGCGGGCAGGAGTACCTGTGGAGTACCTGGTCGCCCGCCGCGGACGACGCCGACGGGACCGACATCCACGACTTCGCGGCGGGATACATCACGATCACGCCCCTCACGATCGACCAGACGGATCGGGCGCAGATGGAGCCGCTCACGAAGTTCTTCGAGGGAGACGAATGGGCGCGCCCTTGATGCGGTAGCGCCGGCACCGTGACTACGTTCGCGGGCCCCGCCCATAGGCCCTGAGCCGCCGCAACATGCGGCGGTCCTGCGTCACGGGATCGTCTCCCTTCGGCGTCTCGATGACCTTGATAACCTCGCGAAACCGCGGGTCCCGCATCGCGCGCCGGAACGGCTCGGGTCCCATCTCCCCCTCCGCGATCAGGGCGTGACGGTCCCGCCGTGAGCCCAGCGGCATTCTCGAATCGTTCAGGTGAAGGCACCGGAGGTGCCGCAGCCCCACCGCTCGCTCCCACGCGTCCCACACGCCGTCCCAATCGTCCACCAGGTCGTACCCCGCCGCGAACAGGTGGCAGGTGTCGGCACAGAAACCGATGCGTCGGCGGTACGGCTGGGGCACGCCTCGGCGCAGCGCGTCCAACTCCTCGAAGGTGCTGCCGAGCGCGGTCCCGGTACCGGCGGTGGTCTCGATGAGCAGCGTCGGCCCCGACACCGCGGCCAGGCATTCCTCGTACGCCCGGACGTTGCGCTCCAGGCCGGACGCTCGGTCGTCCATGTAGTTGCCGGGGTGGGTGACCACCCAGGGGATGCCGAGCCGGCGGCAGCGCTCCAGCTCGCCCTTGAAGCAGGCGATCGAGCGCGCCCGCAGGGCGGCGTCGGGCGAAGCGAGGTTGATGAGGTACGAGTCGTGGGAGACCACGGCGCGAATCGCCGAGCGCTCGAGCTCCTCGCGGAAGCGCGCGACCTCGGCGTCGTCGATCGCCGGCTCTCGCCACTGGTTGGGGGTCTTGGTGAACACCTGAATGGCGGTTGCCCCGATCTCCGCACCCCGTGCCGGCGCCTTTGAGACCCCGCCGGCGGTGGAGACGTGCGCGCCCAGCAGCGGACGCGCGGTCAGAACGTCTCCCCGAAGGCCTCGGAGGAAACCAGGGGCACGAAACGGCAGGCGCCGGCCGTGCGCTCCCGGAACCCGCCGGCGGTGCGCTCCACGATGGTGAGGTCCTGCAGCGCCCGGTCGCCGATGGGAATGACCAGCCGGCCGCCCACGGCGAGCTGCTCGAGCAGCGGGGCAGGGGGATGGGGCGCGGCTGCGGCCACCACGATCGCGTCGTAGGGGGCGCCCGCGGGGTACCCCAGCGCCCCGTCTCCCACCACCACCGAGACGTTGTCGAATCCCAGTTGCCGCAGCCGGTGGTCAGCCTCGCGCGACAGCGAGGCGATCCGCTCGATGGTCCAGACGTGGCGAGCCAGCCTGGCCAGGATGGCCGCCTGGTAGCCGGTTCCCGTTCCCACGTCGAGCACGCGGGAGTGACGATCGACCCGGGCCTCCTGCGTCATGAGCGCCACGATGTACGGTTGGGAGATGGTCTGGTCGAATCCCACCGGCAGAGGGGTGTCGGCATACGCCTGGTCGCACAGATGCGCGGGCACGAATGCCGAGCGGGGCACGGACGCCATGGCGGCGAGCACGCGGCGGTCGCCGATGTCTCGCGCCGCCAACTGCCGGCGCACCATCTGGCGGATCCTGTCATCCCGGTCCCGAACCACTCGACTCCCGGGCGACGACGGCTAGCCGTCCCCCTCCTCATCGCGCGAGCGCAGCCGCTCGAACACGGAGCGGCGCTTCCCGGCTCGGTCGCCGAGCCGCTCCTCGGCCTCCGCCGCCCTCCGCTCGATATCCAGCTTCGACTTGCGCAGCCGCTCCACCAGCTCCCTCTCGTTGGCCAGCTCGGCCTGCAGGTCGCGCAGCTCCTGTTCGAGCGCTCCGACGGTGCCGGTCGCGTGCGACGGGGGTACCGTCTCGAGTTCCGCGGCCCGCTCCGTCGTCGCGGCCGGGGCTGGCTCTTCCACCGGCGTGGCTTCCTGTGGGGCAGGTGCGCCCGGTGGGAGGGTACGATTGGCCTGGGCCATGAGCTGCTCGGTGATCTCGCCCAGGATCACCTGCTGCCGCTCGATGGCCTCTCCCAGGCGCACGATCTCGCGGGCGATCTGCCACATCGCCTCTCGGCGCTCGCGTTCTCCGTCCAGGATCGTGGCCAGCAGGTCCTCCCGCTCTGCCGGAGCGGGTGTCGGCTTGGGGCGGGCCCGCGTCGGTGGCGGACCACCGAACAGCTCGGCCTCGATCTGCTCCCGGCTCTGTCCCCTGGCGTAACCGTCGGCGATGGACCGCAGTACCGCAGTCGCCTCCGGCGGATAGCGGCGCCTCCGCCCCGTCCCTACCGTGGCGACGTGCTCGGGGAAGGCATCCCGGTAATACCGCACCGTGGACTCGGGGAGTTGAAGCTCCTGGGCGATTTCACGGATGGTGGAGAGCGGCGTGTCGCTCATCGTCCTTGCGCAGGTCCGCAGGTTCGCATGACAAGATAGCAATTGTGCGCGGAGGTTACACAATCGCGGCGCCAATCGCCGTCGGGGGACCTCCGAGAGCCGCCGCTCGGGAACCTGCCGCCTGCCGTGTGCGTCCTAAAATATCGCCAGGCCCTCACGAGCGGGGGTGACCCACGCCGTTCGCCTGGTTAAACTTGTCGGTTTCCCGAGAACCTGTTGGAGGCACCCTCCCGTGAAGCTCTCTGACACGGCCATCCGTCGGCCCGTGCTCACCAGCATGGTGAGCGCCGCCCTGGTCCTGTTCGGCGCCATCGGGTTCCTGCGGCTCCCGGTGCGAGAGTACCCGGACGTCGACTCCCCCATCGTGTCGGTCTCGACCTTCCTGCGCGGAGCCAACCCGCGCGTCATCGAGTCCACGGTCACCGACATCCTGGAGGAGGAGCTCAGTACCGTCCCCGGGCTCCGCACCCTCACCAGCTCGAGCGTGGAGCAGTCCTCCAACATCACGCTGGAGTTCACGCTGGACCGCGACCTCGAGACCGCTGCACAGGACGTGCGCGACAAGGTGAACCGGGTGCGGGGGCGGCTCCCCCAGGACATCGAGGAGCCGGTGGTCACCAAGCAGGACGCCGACGCGTCGCCGTTCTTCTGGCTGGCGCTCTCGGGTGACAACTACGACCTGCTGCAGCTCTCGGACATCGCCGATCGGGAGGTGAAGACCCGGCTGCAGTCGCTACCGGGGGTCGGACGTGCCCAGATCTTCGGCGAGCGGCGCTACTCGATGCGGATCTGGCTCTCGCCCACGGCGCTCGCGGCGCACGGCCTCACGGTGCAGGACGTCCAGGCGGCCGTCAGGAGCCGCAACGTGGAGGTCCCCGCCGGGCGCATCGAATCGGACCGCCGCGAGTTCACGGTGCGTTCGATGGGTGAGCTCAAGACGCCCGAGGAGTTCGGCAACCTCACCGTGGCCAATCAGGATGGGCAGCTGGTCAAGCTCAGGGACCTGGCGCGGGTCGAGCTGGGACCCGAGAGCGACCGGGGCGTGCTGCGCTACAAGGGCATCTCGGCGGTCGCCATCGGCGTGGTGCGGCAGTCCAAGGCCAATCTGATCGAGGTGTCTGACGCCATCCGGGCGGAGCTCCCCATCATCCAGGACGCGCTGCCGCCAGGAATCGAGGTCAACGTGGGGTTCGACGGCGCGCTGTTTGTGCGGCGCTCCATCCAGGAGGCGGAGGAGACGCTCATCCTGGCCGGCATCCTGGTTGTCATCATCATTTTCGTCTTCCTGCGCAATCCGCGGGCGACCGTCATTCCGGGACTGGCGATTCCCGTGTCCATCGTGGCGGCCTTCGGCGTCATGTACGCCCTCGGCTTCACGATCAACAACTTCACGCTGCTGGCGCTCATCCTCGCCATCGGCATCGTGGTCGATGACGCGATCATCGTGATGGAGAACGCCTACCGGCATCAGGAGGAGCTGGGTGAGACCCCGGTCGATGCCGCCAAGAAGGGGACGAGCGAGATCGCGTTCGCCGTGATCGCCACGACCGTCGCGCTCGTGGCCGTGTTCTCGCCGTTGGCCTTCCTGCAGGGGACGACGGGGCGACTGTTCAACGAGTTCGGCATCACCTTGGCGGTGGCCGTGGTGATCTCGAGCTGGGTGGCGCTCACGCTATCGCCCATGCTGTGCGCCAGGGCCCTCAAGGTGCCCAAGACGCACGGACGGGTCTTCCAGGCTTTCGAGCAGGCGTTTCTCGGCATCGCAGCGCGCTACGAGCGCGCGCTGGCGTGGACCATGCGGCACCGCTGGCTGGTCATCGGTGGGGCCGCGGCCACGGTCGTCGTCGCCGTGGGGGTGTTCCGCACGCTCAAGCGCGAGTTCGTACCGCCCGAGGACCGCGGGTTCTTCGTCACGATTACCGTCGCGCCGGAGGGCGCATCGCTGGGATACACCGACGGCTACCAGCGGCGGATCGAGGAGATTCTGGGGCGCACGGAAGACGTGGAAGCGTACTTCAGCGTGGTGGGTTGGGGAGGGCGGGTGAACAGCGGCATCGCCTTCGTGCGCCTCACGGACTGGGAGGAGCGCGAGCGTCCCGTGCAAGCGGTCATCGGCGAGGTCCAGCCGCAGTTCTTCGGGTTGCCCGGGGTGTTTGCCTTCGCCAACCAGCCGCCCGCGTTCGGATTCGGCAACCCGGTGCAGTTCGTGGTGCGGCACCCCGACTTCGATTCGCTGGCCGCGGGCATGGCGCGCTTCGTGCCGCGGGCGCGGCAGATCCCTGGGCTGATCAACGTGGACACCGATCTTCGGGTGAACAAGCCCGAGCTGGTGGTACGCTACGACCGCGACCGCGCGGAGGACCTGGGCGTGCCGATTCGCGACATCTCCACCACGCTCCAGACCATGCTGGGCGGGCAGCGCATCAGCACCTTCACCCGAGCCAACAAGCTGTACGACGTGATCGCGCAGCTTCAGCCGAGCGAGCGGGCCACGCCGAGCGACATGACCGGCCTGTACGTACGGGGGCGGGGCAGTGCCCTGATCCAGCTGGATGCCGTGGCCAGCGTGGAGGAGGGCGTGGGGCCGCGGCAGCTGAACCACTTCGGACGGGTGCGCTCCTACACCCTGTCCGGGAGTTTGGCGCCGGGCTTCACCCTGGGTGAAGCCCTGGACTCGCTCAACGTGGCCGCGGCCGAGGTGCTGCCGCGCGGGAGCAGCGTCGCGCTCGCCGGCGAGACGCGTGAGCTGCAGGAAAGCGGCACGGCGCTCTACTTCGCGTTCCTGCTGGCCCTGGTGGTGGTCTACATGGTGCTGGCCGCACAGTTCGAGTCCATGGTGCACCCGTTCACGGTGTTGCTCTCCGTGCCGCTCGCGGTCACGGGAGCGCTGGTCACGCTGCTGTTGGCGGGCTCCACCCTCAACCTGTTCAGCCAGATCGGCATGATCCTGCTCATCGGGCTGGTGACGAAGAACTCCATTCTGCTGGTGGAGTATGCCAATCAATTGAAGGCGAAGGGAATGACGGCACTCGAAGCGATGCTGGAATCGGGACGCATCCGGCTGCGACCCATCGTGATGACCTCGATGGCTACCGTCATGGCGACGATCCCGATCGCCTTGGGGCTCGGGGCCGGGGCGGCCAGCCGGCGGCCGCTGGGCTACGCCATCGTGGGTGGGCTCATGTTCTCCACGCTGCTCACCGTCTTCCTGGTGCCGGTGGTCTACGTGCTGCTCGACGGGATACGGTTCCGAATTCGGCGTCGCGCCCCGGCGCTCGAGCCTGTGGAGGCACGATGATGCTCGCGCTCGCGGCAGCGCTGCTCGTCGGCGCAGGTGGTGCCACCGTGCAGGGTACGCCGGATAGCGTGATGACGGTGACGCTCGAGGAGGCGCTCGAGCGTGCCGCCGGCGTGGATCCGAACTACGTCGCCGCCATGCGCGGCATCGTCGACGCCAAGTGGCAGCAGCGTGCGGCGTACGCAGTGTTCCTCATTCCGGCGACCACGCTGCAGTTGAGCCGAACGCACTCGAATGTGGATTTCTTCAACATCGGAACGGGCGGCCTCACGAACAAGATCACCCAGGCCTCGGCCGACTTCCGCCTCAACGTGTTCAGCGGCCTCTCGAAGGTGTTCGACGTCGGCGCGACGGGTGCCGGCGTGGCGGGGGCGGAGGCGAACGAGATCGAGGCCAAGTTCCAGACGGCGCTGCTCACCGAGTCCGATTACTACGACGTCCTGGCGCAGCGGGAGCTCTCGCGGGTGGCTCGGGAGCGGGTGCGCCGGGCGGAGGAGCAACTCGACGTCGCCCGGGCCCGCGTGATGAGCGGAGCGGCGGTGCAGACCGACTCGTTGCAGCTTCTCCT
>Ga0209536_100017512_pt1 | contig 10145 bp, 8 predicted proteins | sample DeeMarSeWOR28_12_FD_187461 | JGI IMG/M metagenome (GOLD analysis project Ga0209536, IMG submission 187461) | Marine sediment microbial communities from White Oak River estuary, North Carolina - WOR-2-8_12 (SPAdes) (version 2) | ecosystem: Environmental > Aquatic > Marine > Intertidal zone >... | reverse complement strand
CCACATAGGGTCGTTTTTTATCCTGGTCCGAAAGAGGGAAACCGAGTTCCTCGCAGCAGGCAGGGGTCAGAGCCACCATATCGTATGAAAAGTGGATGGAATTTTCAGCCTGTGCTTCAAATCCGAGCGCTTTAAGTCCTGCAACCACAATGTTCTGCAGATAGGCCTGACGGCTGTCAATAACGTTGAAGACCCTTTCTCCGTGTCCGAAATCCGGATGAACAGTCCCGGCTTCCTCTTTAACGGAAGTAACCCAGATCGGGTAGTCCAGGTTCGCTTCAAAAGGTTTGTATTGAAAATCCAGCCCGAGAAGTCCTAGCTTCCAGAGTTGGTAGGCGATATCCTTTCCGACATATGTGACAGTCCCGTCCGATCGGACGATAATTTTTTCATCTTCTTCCGCTTCCTCGCGGGAGGCGGAGGACTCGTCCGAATCGCCGATGTTCATAACCCAGCATCCACTGTTTTTCCCCTTCTCGACGAAGTAGATTACCTTGCGGTCCTGAAGCAGGTGGTATGCCTTGTCCCAGAATTTCAGGTGAAGGATTTCGCTTTCACGGGGGAGAAGATCGTAACGAACATTGATCCGCGCCATAGTCTCCAAATGGGCTTTTGCGATGCGCATTGCGACATATTGAGCCAGTTCTGCGGTGTTGTTACCTCCAGCTTCGATTGCCTGTAGGGTCAGGCTGCGCCATTTCCGATTTTCTTCTGACTCTTGATAAAATTCGTTCACCTGTGCGTAAACATCCCAGCAGTAATAATCGAATTTTCCTTCTGTCTTGGAAATTTCGTCGAGGGTTTTTCCCAGCATTCGTTCCAAACCTACGACAACATCGGCTACCTGAACTCCGGTATTGTCTAGGTAGTTCTGTACTTCGACCTCATGACCCAGGAAGCGAAGGCATCGGACAAAAGAGTCTCCAAGTGAAGCGTTGCGAAGGTGACCTATATGGGCCGCTTTATTGGGGTTGATGTTTGTGTGCTCAACAATTATTTTACCGCAGTCTTCCGGTTCGGAAACCCTGCCGAATTTCCGCTGCTCGATGCTCTCCGCAAGTTGAAGGGTAAATGCACCACGGTCTATATGAAAATTCAGATAGCCCTTTCCTGCAACATCCGCTTTCCAGATCCCCTGAATTTTTTCCGCGTCCGATGCGAGTTCCCGAGCGATTTCTAACGGAGGGCGTTTGACCTTACGAGCCAGAACAAACGCAATGGGTAGAGCAAGTTCCCCCAGTTCGATTTTGGGTGGCAGTGCAAAATTCAAAGAATCGTAACCTATCGAGTATCGTTCCGATATCCTCTTTAATAGGCTTTTTTCCAGCTGTCGGGTCAGAGCTAGTAACATAGATTCCGTTTCCCGTTTCCGGTTCCCCATTCTATTCGGAAGAAACTCGAATCTCAGGAAAAGCCACCGGTTTCGGGGTTAGTTATGGTTCGGGAGAAACATACTCTAATGATGTAATCAAATCAATCAGTCGGTATTAAATGAGGAGTTTAAAGTTAACAGTTAACAGTTAACTTCAAACTCAAAACTCAGAACTTGAAACTGTAGTTTCTTGACTTCGAGACGTACGGTCAATAGACTCAGACGAAAGAACAGGAGATTTGATGTCTGCGGAATTGCGGAAAGATAAAGCGAAAGTCTTGTATATAGAACCATTTTCCGGTATCAGCGGAGATATGATGATCGGGGCTCTGCTCGATCTCGGTTTCAGCTTCGAAGAGCTGCGGGAAAAGCTCGGTACCCTAAACCTGAAAGGGTACGGAATTTCCGCTGAGAAATGCATGCGTTCCGGCATCCACGCGACGAAGTTCAACGTCGAGGTCGGTCATTCCCATCATCACCGGGGATTTACGGATATTCGGGAGATGATTGAATCGAGCGGGCTGTCTCCCTGGGTGAAAGAGAAATCCGTCGAGGCGTTTCTCAGGCTTGCGGAAGCAGAAAGTAAAATTCATGGCCAGCCTCTGGAGAACGTGCACTTTCATGAAGTGGGCGCGGTCGATTCCATTGTCGACATTGTTGGTTCCATGATAGCCGTAGAATCCCTTCTTCCGGTGGATATCGTTGCATCCCCCGTAAATGTCGGACAGGGTACGCTCGAGTGCCAGCATGGTATATACCCGGTGCCTGGACCGGCAGCACAGGAATTGCTTAAACATATTCCCACCTTTAGTAACGATGTGACAGGTGAGCTTACAACACCTACGGGTGCTACACTCCTGGCAACACTGACTGAGAATTTTGGGAATCGCCCGCCGATGAAAATTCAGATTACGGGATACGGCGCCGGCACACGGCAAACGAAAGGAAATGCCAATGTTCTCAGAATCAGCTTGGGAGAGAGAATGGAGGGTGTCGGGCAAACGTCGGTGTCCCCGGAAGTTCAGGTAGCCGTTATTGAAGCTACAATTGACGATATGAGCCCGCAGGTCTACGGGTATTTCCTGGAAAAGGCAATGGCTGCCGGCGCACTCGATATCTATTCAACGCCGATCCAGATGAAGAAGAATCGCCCGGGGCTGAAGGTGACGTGCGTATGCCCTGTCGCGGAGGTTGACCGATTTGCGGAATTAATCTTTCGCGAAACGACAACCATCGGTATTCGATACACACTTGCCGAAAGGAAAACACTAGAACGCATCATCCAACCGGTTGAGACACCCTACGGCACGGTATCGATGAAAATTTCCCTAATGGATGGACGTGTTGTGAATTATGTTCCTGAGTTTGAGGATTGCCGCCGTCTGGCAAAGGAAAAGGGGGTGGCGTTGAAAGAGGTACAGGCCGCCGCCCTACATGCATATTTACAGTCGACAGTATAAAACGGCATTGCTGATTACATGCTGTGGACTGCAGACTGCGGACTAATTTTTTAGGAGATAAGATGTCTGAAGAATTACCCGGGGAGAGCCCGGAATTAAAACCTGAAGAGAAGCCAGAGGTAAAGCCTGAACCGGAGCGGGAAGAGAAAGCTGAATCAAAGTCCGCAGAAACGCCCCGCATCAGCATCCATGACTTTGCAAAAGTACAGATGCGGGTGGGGCAGGTATTGGACGTTGAGAAGATAGAAGGTTCCCGTAGACTGCTGAAGCTCAGGGTGGATATAGGAGATGAAGTGAGGCAGGTAGTGGCGGGGATTTCAGAAGCATACGCTCCGGAAGACGTGTTAAACAAAAAAGTGATTTTAGTGGCAAACCTGAAGCCGGTGAAACTCATGGGAGTTGAATCGAACGGCATGATAGTTGCGGCTTCGGACGGAGGGAAGCCCGTCTTGGCTACATTTACTGAAGACGTACCCAACGGTTCACCGCTTCAGTAGAGAAATGATGATTGCAGGGGACTTATCTGTGGTAAGATTTTGAAGTTAAGTCTTGCTTCACCCGTAACCGCTGCTTCAGAGAGTGACCATTGATGCCTCATGAGATTTACGAACTGATAGAGAAGGACATGATCCGGGTGGATGAAGAACTGGTTCGCCAATCCGGTTCAGGGATACCACTGATTAAAGACATCGGGGAGTATATCTGCAACAGCGGCGGCAAACGCGTCCGCCCTGCAATACTTTTGCTGAGTTCTCAAATGTGTGGTTACGATGGACCGGTTGGTCCTCGGTTAGGAGCTGTTGTAGAACTGATTCATTCCGCCACGCTGGTTCACGACGACATTATCGATAATGCAAGTGTTCGCCGGGGGCATGCGTCAGTGAACGCCCAATGGGGAAATGAAATATCTGTCCTGATGGGAGACTGGCTGTACATGACTTCCTTCAGGTTAGCCCTGGGAGAACGCCAGTTCCAGGTTTTGGACGTTCTCATCGAAGCAACACGTAAAATGATCGAAGGGGAGCTCATCCAACTCACCTTTAACGGCAATTTTGACATTACAGAAGAACAACACCTGGATATTTCAAAACGAAAAACCGCTTTCCTCTTTTCCGCATGTTCCCAACTGGGTGGAATTCTAGGCTCGGAGGGGGAGGAGAGTGTAGAAAAATTACGTCTTTACGGATTGAATGTCGGCATGGCTTTTCAACTCGTAGATGATGTTCTGGATCTTACTTCCGATGAAAGCACGTTGGGGAAACCGGTCGGAAGCGATCTGAAGGAAGGGAAGCTTACGCTTCCTTTGATTTATCTTATACGGGATGGGACACCGGACCATCGTGAACTGGTTCAGAGAGCTCTCCGTGAAAATATTCTGGATCCGGAACAGCGTAATGCCATTATAAACCTCGTTCGCGAATACCGAACCGCGGATCTTGTGCTGCAAAAAGCTCACAGCTATGCCGATCAGGCCAAATCCTGCCTCGAAAATTTCCCAGATTGCACAGCACGGGATGCTCTGATGTCCATTCCCGACTACATTGTCGAACGTGACAGATAAAAAAGAGTTCTGAGTTCTGAGTTCTGAGTTCTAAGTTCTGAGTTTAAAGTTAATAGTTAACGGTTGATAGTTGAACGGGATTCAGGAATGGAACGTTGATGATGGGGTTCGTTTGACCGACTGGTTTGAAAATCTATGGAGAATAGAATGTTATGAATTTTCCTAGCGGAGCAGAATAAAAAGACAAACATTTTCATTTCATAAACTTGAAAAATAATGGATACGATTTTAGCTAAAGCTTTTTTTAAACAAACAATACAACAATTATATATTTTTATATCAGCTAAGAAACAACCACAACAAAGCCTTTTCACGTTTACACGTTCATACGTTCATACGTTCACACGTTCGACCTTAGACGTTTGACTTTTGACCTTGGACATTTTTTCTTGGCACATCACCTTTCCTTCCAATTAGAAGTGTAGGGAGGATTAAGTATGGGAACATTGAATAAAGTAATGCTGATTGGAAGATTGGGGCGTGATCCGGAAGAACGGACTACTGCCGATGGTACGTGTGTTTCGAGTTTCAGTTTAGCCACGGACACCTACCGTGGCGCCAATGCGGAAAAAACCACCGAATGGCACCGTGTTGTAGTGTTCGGGAAAATAGCGGAACAGTGCAATCGATATCTTCACAAAGGCAGGCTGGTTTGTGTCGAGGGACAGCTGCAGACCCGGGCTTGGGAAAAATCCCCGGGAGATAAGAAGTTCTTTACCGATGTCGTTGCTTCGCGCGTTACTTTTCTCGATTCCAAAAGCATATCGGAAAATCAGCAAAATGCGGAATCGCAAGCGGTCCATAAGGAGGAAGCGGCAATCCCGTTCTAATCTGTAGGGTCGAACACAAGGTTCGCCCTGTGGCGAAAAACTTACTGGAAAAGAAAAAGGGCGAACACAAGGTTCGCCCCTACTCATGTGTCCGGCATGAACCTTGAACCCTGAACCCTGAACCCTGAACCTTGAACGGTGATTTGAAATCTATATCCTGAATCCTGTATCCTGCCTTTTTAAGGCAGATATATGAAATATGATTTCAATACGATTGTCGAACGAAGAAACACTGACAGTATCAAGTGGAGCGTCTATCCCGATGATGTGATTCCGCTTTGGGTTGCGGATATGGATTTTGTGTCTGCCGATCCCATTCTGAACGCATTGCGTGTAAGGACGGACCATGCAGTGTTCGGATACAGCCGTCCTGCGCTTTTGTTGAAAGAGCTTGTGCGGGACAGATTGAAGGAACTGTATCATTGGGAGATCTCTCTCCCAGATATAGTTTTCCTCCCTGGGATTGTTACGGGCCTAAACGTTGCATTTCAAGCATATGCTTCCGACGGTGAAGGCGTACTTGTGCAGCCGCCTGTATATTTTCATTTCCTGCGCGATCCGGTTTTTCATGGAAGGATTCTACAGGATCCCCCTCTGGTAAGGAACGGTGATACATACGAGATTGATTTTGACCTGTTCGAGAATGCCATTACCGAGAAGACAAAAATATTTGTCTTGTGCAATCCTCATAATCCTGTCGGACGGGTTTTTACAAAAACAGAATTAGAAAAAATTGCCGGGATCTGTCTTCGCCATAACCTGATCATCTGTTCCGACGAAATTCACTGTGATCTCGTCTATTCCCCCTATCGACACATTCCGATTGCTACCCTCAGCCCCGAAGTGGAGGCCTGTACAGTTACATTAATGTCCCCAAGTAAAACCTTTAATATTGCCGGCCTTGGATGCGGCTATGCGGTCATAAGGAATCCAAGGCTCCGCAAATATTGGAATAAGGCTAGTTACGGCATTGTGCCGGGAGTAGACATCATGGGACATACGGCAGCGGTTGCCGCATTGCGCGACGGACAGGAATGGCTGGATCAGGTTCTCGCCTACCTGAGGGGCAACAGGGATTATGTGACTGATTTCATTCGGGATAAGTTGCCCGGAATCCGGGCATGCAACACAGAGGCAACTTATCTCGCATGGCTGGATTGCACGGAATCTGGCATTGAAGGCAATCCGGCACAATTTTTTCTGAAAAATGCTCATGTAGCAATGAGCGACGGTACAGATTTCGGGAAAAATTATGGAAAATTCGTTCGGTTAAATTTTGCCTGTCCACGGAAAGTGCTGGATGAAGCTCTGAAGCGTCTGGCGGCCGCCTTAAATTGAATCTGAATACAGTTTGTGATAATTTTACAGCTAGCCCAGATATCTGTACGATCCATAAGCTGGTGCTGTATGAAATTTCCTCGCGAGAGGATTAAAAGGAGTCAGTAACCAGGCGCCGGATAAAGTGCCGGAATTATGTGTACAACCGCTTCTGATTAAATGCTGCTGACATCCTCCGACGGATCACCTGCCTTCGGTTCCTATTCGACTGTTATAAAGTATTTTAGCAAGGCTATTTGCTTGACAGTATTGGAGCTGTTTGCTATATTCGTCGGGTTTTTCGCTGAAACAGGATGGCGGGGGAAATGCCGCTGTGTATTCGGACAGTTTCCTGCCATCGCAATGATATAAACGGATAAGGAGAGCAAAGTTTGCCGACCTTTAATCAACTGGTACGACATGGCCGGAAAAGGATTCGTCTGAAGACGAAGAGTCCGGCTTTACAGGGGAGCCCACAACGCAGGGGGGTTTGTACAAGGGTGTATACGTCTACACCCAAAAAACCCAATTCTGCTCTGCGTAAAGTTGCACGTGTTCGACTTACAAACGGAATAGAGGTAACCACCTATATTCCGGGCATCGGACACAACCTTCAGGAACACTCCATCGTTTTGATTCGTGGTGGACGTGTCAAGGACCTCCCCGGGGTTCGGTACCATGTGGTGCGGGGAACATTGGATTCTGTCGGAGTTCAGGATCGCAAAAACTCCCGCTCAAAGTATGGTACCAAGCGGCCAAAAAGCTAATCTTTAATAACTACTTTCCAAGGGTGAGTGATTCACACCCGCTGAGTGTTTTAACGGCGACTGCCAGAAGCCGGCAGGGTTTATTTTCGGTAGTGCATCTGATTTCTGGCGGCGAATAAGTACCAGTAAGCTTTGGGAGATCTAGTAAGTATGCCGAGGCGAAGAGAAGTACCGAAACGAGAAACACTCCCGGATCCCGCATTTGGGAGTACGCTCGTTACTAAATTCATCAACTGTATGATGTTGGATGGAAAGAAGAGTGTTGCTGAAGGTGCTTTCTATGGCAGCCTCGACGTGATCAAAGATCGAACGAAAGAGGACCCGGTCAAAGTATTTAAAAAGGCTCTCGAGAATGTGAAGCCGATTCTGGAAGTAAAGTCACGGCGTGTAGGTGGAGCAACCTATCAGGTGCCTATTGAGGTCCCGCAGGATCGAAGAACTTCGCTTGCGATTCGCTGGCTTATTCTCAATGCAAAGTCTCGTAGTGAAAAGACCATGAGGGAAAGGCTTGCCGGAGAATTCATGGATGCCTTCAATAATCGTGGCGGGGCTATCAAAAAGAAGGAAGACACGCACCGCATGGCGGAAGCCAATAAGGCTTTTGCCCACTATCGGTGGTAATCGAGGTTCTCTGTGGGACGTTCCGTGCTGTTAGAAAGAACTAGGAATATCGGTATCATGGCGCATATTGATGCCGGTAAAACAACGACTACGGAACGGATGCTTTTTTATACAGGCATTACACATAAACTCGGAGAGGTGCATGAAGGCACCGCTACGATGGACTGGATGAAACAGGAACAGGAGCGGGGGATTACGATTACATCAGCCGCTACTACCTGTATGTGGATGGACCACCGGATAAATATTATCGATACACCGGGCCATGTGGATTTTACTGCCGAAGTGGAGCGTAGCCTCAGGGTTTTGGATGGTGCAGTCGCCCTTTTCGGTTCGGTTGAAGGCGTGGAACCGCAATCGGAAACTGTATGGCGACAGGCTGATAAGTACCGGGTTCCACGTATCGGATTTGTCAACAAGATGGATCGTCCGGGAGCGGACTTCCCACGGGTACTGGAAATGATGCGCACACGTTTGAATGCGGTACCGGTTGCAGTACAGATTCCTCTTGGAACCGAAGATAAGTTCCGTGGTGTCATCGATCTTGTTACGCAGAAAGCCATTGTTTTTGATGACGAATCAATGGGTTTCGAGTATGAGGTACTGGATATACCCAGCCAGTACATTGAAGAGGTTTCTCAATACCGGGAGCGGTTGATCGAGCTGGCATCGGAAGTCGACGATGGCCTTCTGGAAAAGTATTTGAACGGAGATAAAGTTACAAGCGGAGATATCCTGCCGGCACTACGAAAGGGAACGATCGAATTGAAGTTCGTTCCGATTCTGTGCGGTTCTGCATTCAAGAACAAGGGGATCCAGCAGCTGCTCGATGCTATTACACAATATCTGCCCTCACCCCTGGATGTGCCGGCGGTTGTCGGAATTGCGGACAACGGCGGAAGCCTCCCGGTCCGAAAGGCTTCCGATGATGAGTCCTTTTCGGCGCTGGTGTTTAAGATAATGACTGATCCATTCGTCGGGCATCTTGCATTTTTTCGGGTATATTCAGGGAAACTATTATCCGGTACCAGCGTGCACAATTCAACAAAAGATACCGAAGAACGCGTCGGTCGGCTACTGAAAATGCACGCCAATAAGCGTGAGGATATCAAGGAAGTCTACTGCGGAGATATTGCCGCTGCCGTCGGGCTTAAAAATGTTAGTACCGGAGATACGATCTGTGAAAAGAATCATCCGATCGTACTGGAAGCGATAGAATTTCCCGCCCCTGTGATTTCCGTAGCGATCGAGCCGAAGACCAAAGCCGACCAGGAGAAACTGGGGTTGTCGCTGGACAAACTGATCCGGGAAGATCCAACTTTCAGGGTTCATTCGGATCCTGACACAGGGCAAACCATTATCTCGGGGATGGGCGAGCTCCATCTTGAAATCCTGGTGGACCGGATGGTCCGGGAATTCGGAGTTGAAGCCAATATCGGCAAACCGCAGGTTGCATATCGAGAGACGATTCGTCAGCATGCCGAAGCCGAAGGAAAATTTATTCGTCAAACCGGTGGACGTGGACAGTACGGGCATGTGAAAATCAAACTGGAGCCGAATGCCCCGGGCGGCGGTTTTGAATTCGTAAATGAAATTGTCGGGGGCGCAATTCCTAAAGAATACATTTCCCCTGTAGAAGCAGGAGTCCGGCAGGCGCTCGAAATCGGGATCCTGGCGGGCTATGAAATAATTGATGTGAAAGTGACCCTGATTGACGGGTCGTATCACGAAGTAGATTCTTCAGAAATGGCCTTCAAGGTCGCAGGCTCTATGGCGCTTAAAGAAGCGGCTCAGCGGGCAAAACCTGTACTTCTAGAGCCACTGATGAAGGTAGAGGTTGTTGTGCCGGAAGAATACATGGGAAGCGTAACGGGTGATCTCCATTCCCGACGTGGACGTGTGGAATCGACGGAAACCCGACTTAGTTCTGCCATAGTCCAGTGCCAGGTTCCACTTTCGGAAATGTTCGGCTATTCCACAAACCTGCGTTCCATGACTCAGGGTCGTGCGACCTACACCATGCATTTTTCCCATTATGATGAAGCACCCAAAACAGTCAGCGAAGAGGTGATCTCTAAGATCCGTGGAAAATCGTCGGATCATTAGGTTCGGAGGAATATATGGCCAAGGAGAAATTTGATCGGAGTAAGACGCACGTAAATATCGGAACGATAGGGCACATTGATCACGGCAAGACGACGTTGACGGCGGCGATCA
>Ga0209536_100017511_pt1 | contig 10145 bp, 10 predicted proteins | sample DeeMarSeWOR28_12_FD_187461 | JGI IMG/M metagenome (GOLD analysis project Ga0209536, IMG submission 187461) | Marine sediment microbial communities from White Oak River estuary, North Carolina - WOR-2-8_12 (SPAdes) (version 2) | ecosystem: Environmental > Aquatic > Marine > Intertidal zone >... | reverse complement strand
GACCACAGGAGCAGGATGACACCGGCCGCCAAGACGATATTGGAAATCAATATCGCTGCGGCAAGCACGGTGACAACTTGGTCCTTGACCCGAAAGGCCCTTCCACCCCAGACAAACTTCCAGAATTGAATCTGCATGTCCTGATAGCGGGGGATGATCGTGGACAGCTTCCGACTGGAGGGCTCTCCCAGCTCGGAAAATACCTGTGGATGTTTCGTCCGGAGCGTCTTGATCAGAAGTTCGCGAAATAGCCAACTGCCGCCCATTCCCACCAGAATTTCGATAACGGCCAGTCCGGTCATGGTGTTGGTGCCGAATTAATCATCCAGAAAAGCCGGGATCGGATTCCGATTGTTCCTAATATAAGCGAGAAACGCACCCTGACCCCTGCTTCTTCTGCATCCGGAGAATGCGATGTGCGCACCCGTGCTTCCGGGACAGGGTCAGAGTTCAAAACTCTGGTTGCGCTGCGGCATCACGACCTGCGTATCGGTCAGCAGGTGACCGAAGGTCTGCATGGTCTCGACTTCGCCATGAACCAGGAAGGTACGCGCCGGCCGAATCGCCCGCTGCCACGCCAGCAGTTCAGCCTGATCAGCATGGGCGGAAAAGCCGTTGATGGTGTAGATGTTGGCGTTGACCGGTACCTCTTCGCCGAACAGTCGCACCTGCTTGGCGCCGTCGATAATGCGGCGCGCCAGGGTACCGTGCGCGGCAAAGCCAACAAACACCACGCTCGCCTCGTGTCGCGACAGGTTGTGCTGCAGGTGATGTCGTACCCGACCGCCGGTACACATGCCGGAACCCGCCATGATCACGGCGCCACTGGCTATCCGGTTGATCGCCATCGATCGTTCGGTTTCGCGCGTGAAGTGCAGGCCCGGCAGCGCGAATGGATCGCGGCCGGCTTTGAACTCGACACCGATCTCGCGGTTGTAGGACTCCGGGTGATGTTCAAAGATCTTCGTTGCCGAGATCGCCATGGGTGAATCCAGAAACACCTGCATCGTGCGCGGCAGTCGGTTGTTATCGACGCCAGCGCGAAGGTAGAACAGGATCTCCTGTGCGCGTTCCAGCGCGAAGGTGGGGATCACGACATTTCCGCCGCGCGCGAAGGTGTCGCTGATCGACACGTACAACTCCTCGACCGAGGGACCGATCGGCTTGTGCAGCCGGTCGCCATAGGTAGTCTCCATCACTACCACGTCGCAGTGCGGTGGCGATACTGGCGCACGTAGCAGCGGCCGGCCAGCGTTGCCGAGATCGCCGGAAAATGCGACGCGGCGGCGTTGGCCGTGCTCCTCGAGCTCCAGGTAGACACTCGCGGAACCGAGGATATGGCCCGCATCAAGGAATGTCGCGCGGATGCCGGGCGCCACCTCGATGGGCTCGTTATAACGTGCGGTGCGCCCGAAGTATTCGGAGGCATTGAGGGCATCGAGCACGGTGTACAGGGGTTCGGCCGAGGGCTGGTTTTTGCCGTGATGCGGATGGTGACGGTGGCGGCGTTCAGCCTCCTCCTCATGCAGGTGTGCGGCGTCCAGCATCACGAGCCGCGCCAGCTCGCGGGTCGCCGCCGTCGTGATGATCTCGCCGCGGAAACCGCGCGCCGCCAGCAGCGGGATACGCCCGCAGTGATCCAGGTGCGCATGCGTCAGCAGCAGGTAATCGATCTGCGCCGGGTCAAAGCCGAACGGTTCGGCGTTCTCCTCGTCCAGTTCCCGTCCGCCCTGATACATGCCGCAGTCGATCAGGATATGCTTGCCGGCGCACTCGAGTTGATGGCAAGAACCGGTGACATCCCGGTCGGCTCCGTGAAAGGAGATCTTCATGGTTGCTCCCGGGTGCGGGGTGGATTCATGCCAAGGGCAGGAGCGGCTTGCCGCTCAATCGGTACCACTGGAGGATGCCTTCCCAGGCGTCCTCGGCAGTTTCGGCAAACCAGAAGAGTTCGCGATCCTCGATATCGATTACGCCTTCCTCAACCAGGAAGTCAAAGTTCACCGCCCGCCGCCAGAACTCCTCGCCGACCAGCACAACCGGCAGTGGCGGGATCTTGCGCGTTTGGATCAGCGCAAGGGTTTCAAACAGCTCGTCAAACGTACCATAGCCACCGGGGAATGCGACCAGCGCCTTAGCGCGCAGCAGAAAGTGCAGTTTGCGCAACGCGAAGTAATGAAAACTGAAACACAGTTCCGGAGAGATGTACGGATTCGGATACTGTTCCTGTGGCAAGGTGATGTTGAGCCCAACGTTCTCGGCATGAACATCGTAGGAGCCACGATTGGCGGCTTCCATCATCCCCGGACCGCCGCCGGTCATGACCACCAGATTGCCGTCGACGGAATTCTTGCCAGCCTCGCCGACCAGGCGACCAAACTGGCGGGCGACGTCGTAGTACTTGCTCATGGCGCGCAGGCGCTCGGCGATCTTCACTGCCCGGCCCAGTTCCGGATTGTCCGGTTGGGTGGCCAGGCGCTCGCGCAGCAGTTGCAGTTGGCGCTCGGCGGAAGCCGGTTCCGGTATTCGGGTGCTACCGAATACCACAATGGTGTGGCGGATATGGTGCTGCTCGAGCAGCAATTCCGGTTTCCAGTAATCGATCTGCAGCCGGACACCGCGGGTGTCGTCGCGGTTGAGAAACGCGACATCTTGATCTGCCTCGCGATAACTCGGGCTTTCGAGTATCGCCTGTACCCGGGCTGGTGCATCCGCATCCTCATGAACCGGCTTCGGCTGGTGGCCGGGCAGCGGCGTGCGGCGGTGCTGAGGGTGCGCGGGCGCGGGTATCTTCGCGCCGCTTTGCGCCCGATGGCCGACATTCTTGTCTTTCATCGCTGTCAGTTCCATGTTGGCGAGATGCCATCCGGGTGCCATGCACGCCGGACCTCGTATAGCGCTATTACACTACAGCCAATCTGTTGAAACCATCGGTTGTGCACACGGCCGGCGCTCGATGCGCTCGATCGCGCCGATGGCTTGCCATCGTTTGACGAAGAGCAGACGAAACATTCGAGGAATATTGATCCAGATCAAATTTGTTGAATGGTTATTCTGCATCGAGCATGTCTCGACCGGCCCTGGCGGTGGTGCTAGGGTAGGGGCGCAGTAATCTTCGAACGCGGCGCAACACATCATGCCCAGTTCGCACTCCAGCCAGTCGGAGCCGACGAAACCGGTTGGCACGATTTCTGAAGTCCATGGACCGGTCGCCGTCATCGCCTGCGACTGGTTGCCGCCGCTGCGGCGCGCACTTTCGACCGTGGTCAATGGCGATACCTATCTGTTCGAAGTGCACCAGCATCTCGATCCGCAACACGCCGTGGCGATCACGCTGCACTACACCAGCGGGCTGCGGCGCGGCATGCCGGTGTTCGATACCGGTGCTCCGCTCGATGTGCCGGTGAGCCAGGCCTGTCTTGGCCGGATGCTCAACCTGTTCGGCGAGCCGCTCGATGGTGGAGCGGCGCTCGAGCAGGCCGAGTTTCGAAACATTCATACACCGCCGCCAATGCTGAATGAGGCGCGTGGCGCGAGCGGCATACTCGAAACCGGCGTCAAGGCAATCGACCTGTTGTGTCCTTTCGTGAAGGGCGGCAAGACGGGGTTGTTTGGTGGCGCCGGAGTCGGCAAGACGGTCTTGGTGATGGAGTTCATGCATGCGATTGCGGCGCTGCACGGGGGCGTTAATGTGTTTGCCGGGGTCGGCGAGCGCATACGTGAGGCGCACGAACTGTGGCACGAGATCCGCAAAGCCGGTGTGCTGCCGCAGACGGTGATGGTATTCGGTCAGATGGACGAGTCGCCAGGCGTGCGTTTTCGGGTCGGGCTTTCGGCCCTCGCCTACGCCGAATACCTGCGCGATACGCTGCAACGCGAAGTGCTGTTCGTGATGGACAACGTATTCAGGTTTGTGCAGGCAGGTAGCGAGATTTCCAGTCTACTCGGGCGCATGCCGGCCGTTCTCGGCTATCAGCCGACGCTCACCTCCGAGGTGGCAGAACTCGAAGACCGCATTCTGTCGACGCAACATGGCGCAATCACCTCGGTGCAGGCCGTATACGTGCCGGCCGACGACATGACCGATCCGGCCGTCAGTGCGATTCTCGGGCACCTCGACACCACGGTGATTTTGTCGCGTGCCCAAGCCGGCAAGGGCATCTATCCGGCGGTCGATCCACTTCGGTCCGGCAGCAAGGCAATGGATCGTCATGTTCTCGGTAACCTGCACTACAGCATTGCCGAAGGCGTGCGCGAGCATCTGGCCCGTTATCATGAACTGGAAGACATCATCGCCATGCTCGGCATCGAGGAGTTGTCGCCCAAGGACCAGCGCATCGTTGGCCGTGCCCGACGATTGCAGCGCTATCTGACGCAGCCATTCTGGGTGACAGCCAGCCATACCGGGATAGCCGGCGTGACCGTGCCGCTCAGCGATACCCTGGCCGATTGCCAGGCATTCCTGCTCGGACATCATGACGATCTCAGTGAGGAGCAGTGCTACATGCGCGGTTCCATCAAGAAGGAGCAGGCATGAATACGTTCACGTTGCTATTGCGCGCTGCCCAGCACGAGCAGCGTATAGAAGGCGTGAGCGCGTTCATCGGAGAAGATGCCAGCGGGAGTTTTGGCTTGCTGGCCCGGCACGCGCGTTTTCTCACCGCGCTGGAATTTGGTTTGGCACGCTTCCGGGTCGGTGAGGAACCATGGCGATACCTGGCGGTGCCGCGGGCGCTGGTCTACTTCGTGGACAATCAGCTGACGCTCACCACCCGCCACTATGTGCTCGACGACGACTACGAACGCATCAGCCGGACCCTGCAGGAGGAACTGCTGGCCGAGGAGCAGGCACTGCGCAGCGTACGCAACAGCCTGCGCATCATGGAGGAATATCTGCTCAAGCGTCTCTGGCAGGTGGGTCGCCAAATGAGGTCACCGGCATGAATGAAGACGACCGCCTGCGTCAGCGCCTGGAACAACAGGCGCGTCGCCTGCGCAAGGCCGAGTCAGAGCGCAACACGCTGCTGGCGCAGACCGTGTTTATTGGCACGCTCGGGCTGTTGTTCGTGTTGCCGGTGATCGGTGGCGCCTATCTCGGTAAATGGCTGGACAGTCTGGCGGCCGGTTTCTCGATCCGCTGGACAGTCAGCCTCATCCTGCTCGGCGTGTTTGTTGGCGCTGTCAATGTGTACCTGTTTATTAGGGAGCGATGAATGCAAGGCGGGGCACTGGGTGTGACGGTCGTGTGGCAGCTCGGGCCGGTGGCGATCACCGAGACCGTGGTTACCACCTGGGTGATCATGGCGCTGCTCGGGCTACTGTCGGTGCTGCTGACGCGTCGATTGACGCTGCGCCCCGGGGCGCTGCAGACCGCAGTCGAGGGTGTGGTCACAGCGCTCGAGGCGGCGATCGCGGCGGTGGCCCCGGCGCAGGCGCGACACATGCTGCCGCTGGTCGGGACGCTGTGGGTGTTCCTGGTGGTCGCGAATCTCGCCGGACTGATTCCGGGCGTGCACTCGCCGACCGGGGATCTGTCCGCCACCGCGGCGCTGGCGCTGCTGGTGTTTCTGTCGGTGCACTGGTTCGGCATTCGCGCCCAGGGGCTGCGTGCCTATCTACGCCATTATCTTACGCCCAGTCCGATTCTGTTGCCGTTTCACCTTATCAGCGAGGTTACCCGCACCGTGGCACTCGCGGTGCGTCTGTTTGGCAACATCATGAGTCTGGAGATGGCAGCACTGCTGATCCTGCTGGTCGCCGGATTCCTGGTGCCGATTCCGATCCTGATGCTGCACATCATCGAGGCACTGGTACAGGCCTATATCTTCGGCATGCTGGCACTGATCTACATCGCCGGTGGGCTCGAGGCGCAACAACGCACAGCTGATCAAGACAAGGAGACCACATGAACGACATGACCTGGTTTACCACGGCTTCAACCGTGGCCGCGGCACTCGGGATCGCGATCGGGGTGCTGCTGCCGGCCTTCGCGATGGGCCGTGCCATCGCTGCGGCGCTGGATGCCCTGGCACGCCAGCCCGAGGCCGAGCGGTCGATCATGCGCACCCTGTTCATCGGCTTGGCGATGATTGAATCACTGGCGATCTATGTACTGGTGATCGCCCTCATCATTCTGTTCCGCAACCCGTTGCTTGAGTATCTGGTCAAGTAGACGTCAACCGAATCGGAGACTGACGCGTGCAAATCGACTGGTCCACGATCATTCTCGAGATCGTCAACTTCCTGGTCCTAGTCTGGATCCTGAAACGCTTCCTGTACCAGCCGGTGCTGGACATCGTTGCCAAACGCAAGGCCGGGATTGAGGAGACGGTCGCGAAGGCCGAGGCAACCCAACACGAGGCGGAAGCGCTCAAACAGCAGTACGAAGGTCGCGTCGGCGAGTGGGAACAGGAACGGGGTGTATCCCGCGAGGCCTTGCAACATGAGCTCGAGGCCGAGCGTAAGCGCCGCTTTGAAGCGCTGCAGATGGAGCTGCAGGCCGCGCGCGAGAAGGCGCGGGTCGCCGACGAGCGCCGTCTGATGGAGGCCCGGCGCCACAGTGAGCAACAGGCGGTGACCCAGGGCGCGCGATTTGCCGGCAAGCTGTTGGGTCGATTGAGTGGCCCGGATCTCGATGCTCGACTTAATGCGCTGTTGCTGGAAGAACTGGAAAATCTGCCAGACGAACGAGTTGCCGCGCTGCGTCAGCAGGCGACAGCCAGCCAGAACGACGCGGAGGTGCTGAGCGCCCGGGTCTTGGATGACAAGACGCGCCGGCAGATCGAGTCGGTGTTGCACACGCTTTTCGATCGGTCCATCACCTGCCGGTACCATGAAGACCCGGCGCTGATCGCGGGTCTGCGCATTACGCTGGGCCCCTGGGTGCTGCGTGCCAATCTCCAGGACGAACTTCAGGGATTTGCCGAGTTGACTCATGAATCGTCCGCTGACTGAGCTCGCCGAAGGACCGCTGGCCCGGCAGGCGCGCTGGGTCGACCGTTATGCGCTGCGTCTCGATATACGCGAGCAGGGCACGGTCGTGTCGGTTGGGGACGGAATCGCCTGGATCGATGGTTTGCCGTCGGCGGCGATTGACGACGTACTCGACTTTGAGGACGGCAGCCGTGGCCTGGTGTTCGACCTGACCACCGAACGGGTCGGCGCGGTGTTGCTGCGCGCAACCAACATGCTCACCGCCGGTACCCCGGTACAAGCGTCTCACTTGCCGCTTGCCATACCGGTTGGTGATGCGCTGCGCGGACGGGTGGTTGATCCGTTCGGTGCACCGCTGGACGGTCTGGCGGCGCCGGATGCCCGCGCGCTGCGGCCGTTGCAGCGGCGTGCCCCTCCGATCATTGAACGAGATTTCGTCAACCGCCCGCTGTACACCGGGAACAAGATCATCGACACACTGATCCCGATCGGCATGGGGCAGCGTCAGCTGATCGTCGGCGACAAGGGCATTGGGCGCAGCGCAATTGCCATCGATGCGGTCATCAACCAGCGGGGCAAGAATGTTTATTGTGTCTATGTGCTGATCGGCCAGCGCCGCTCGACGGTGGTGTCGACGGTCGATACCCTGCGTGAGTCCGGCGCACTCGACTACACCACGGTCGTGGTGGCGGAGGGGAGTGCATTGCCCGGCATGCAGTATCTGGCGCCGTTCGCCGGATGCAGCATTGCCGAACAATGGATGGAGCAAGGGTACGACACGCTGGTGCTGTACGACGATCTGTCCACGCATGCCAGGGTCTATCGCGAGCTATCGTTGCTGTTGCGGCGGCCGCCGGGTCGCGAGGCCTATCCGGGCGACATCTTTTCTGTGCACGCCCAGCTGCTCGAACGTTCCACCTGTCTTAACGCGGAGCACAGCGGCGGTTCGATGACGGCGCTGCCGATTATCGAAACCCAGCGGGGCGAGATTGCCGCCTACATTCCGACCAATCTGATCTCGATTACCGACGGGCAGATCTATCTCGATGCCGAGCTGTTCGCCAGCGGGTTCCGGCCAGCCATCGATGTCAGCCGCTCGGTGTCGCGCATTGGCGGTGTCGCCCAGCATCCGCGCATCAAGCAAGAAGCCGGTCGCATGAAACTCGACTACCTGCAGTTTCTCGAGCTCGAGGTGTTCACGCGTTTCGGCGCGCGGCTCGAGGCCTCGATCGAAAAGGCCATTCGCCGTGGGCGCGTGCTGCGCGAGTGCCTGAAGCAGGATCGCCTGACACCGCTGCCGGTGCTGTTCCAGATGGCGTGGCTGGTGGCGTTCAATGACGGACTGCTGGACCATGTTGAAGCCGAAGCCGTTCCGAGACAGCTCGGCGATTTGGCGCTGGCACTGCGCGACACCGATCTCACCCTCGACAGTCCACGCGATCAATGGTCGGAAGCGGTCGCGCGCTGGATGGGTCACGGCAAGGCCTCGTCATGACCGCGCGGCGCGAGGTTGAAGGGCGGTTGCATAATCTCGGGGAGATTCGCGAGGTGATGAACTCGATGAAGACTCTCGCCACGATGGAAACCCATAAACTCGCCCGCTTCCTGGCGGTTCAGCAGCACCAGGTCGCCGACATCGAGACGATGGCGGCGGATCTGCTGACCCATTATCCAGACGTTCGTCCGGTCACCGCGCCCGTGGGGCGTGTGTTGATCCTGATCGGCTCCGAGCGGGGTTTCTGCGGTGATTTCAACGATCGATTGGCGCATGCGCCACAAGTATCGGATCATTCTGTTGCGAATAGCACGATCATTGCCGTCGGACGCCGGTTGGCTATCCGGCTCGACGAGCGTGTCACACCGACGATCGCCCTCGATGGCGCCAGTGCTACCGAGCAAGTAGGCAGCGTACTTAATCAGCTGGCCCGGTCGATCGCCACGGTCCAGGGCGAGCACGGCCCGCTTGCGCTTTCCGTCATGTATCACGACAGCAACGGTGGCGATCTGCGTGAACGTGCGCTGTATCCCGCGTTTGCGCATGTCCCGGGTCCGAAGCGGCAGTTCGGTCACCCACCGCAACTCAATCTTGCGCCGCCGGTTCTGTTTGCGGAGCTGTTCGAGCAATATCTGTTTGCCACGCTGTCTGAATTGCTCCACACGTCACTGATGGCAGAAAACCAGAAACGGGAGCAACATCTCGACTCCGCCATCCGCCACCTGGACGATCGACGCGAAGAGCTCGACCGGCGCAGCCGGGTGCTGAGACAGGAGGAAATCATCGAGGAGATCGAGGTGATCCTGCTCAACGTCAAGGCGCCCGGGGTGGGACAAGACAAGCAACCTTACAGAAATTGATTGGCAAGCTGTGCAGTGCCCCTGCACTGCCGGTTCAGGGACGTACGTATTGCGAAGAGCGAAGTCAGAGCTCCGCTCTCGCCAATATCAGAGACACCTGGAATCGAACCCCGCGATTGTTGTTGGGCGTCCCGACGGCATGGCGGCCAGCGCGGATTTGGTGAGGTCGAGTAAGGTTGATTCCTTAAGGTAGCAATACTGTCGAGCCGGTGGTCTTGCGCGCCTCGATATCGCGATGGGCCTGGGCGGTGTCTTTCAGCGCATAGCTCTGGTTGACATTATTCTTCACGATGCCTTTGCCGACGACGTCAATCAGACGTTCGGCGCCTTCGACCAGCAGTTCACGCGTCGACACGTGGGTCGCCAGGGTCGGGCGCGTGACGTAGAGCGAACCTTTCGGTGCGAGTATTTTTGGGGCGAAGGGTTCCACCTGGCCGGTGATGTTGCCGTAGCTGACCATGACTCCAAACGGGCGCAGGCAATCGAGCGACGACGCGAAGGTCTCCTGGCCCATGCCGTCGTAGACGACTGGCACGCCTTTGCCGTGGGTGATTTCACGGACCCGCTCGACAATATTGTCCTCGCGATAGAAGACCGGGTAGTCGCAGCCATTGACCATGGCGATCTTGGCCTTTTCCTTTGAGCCCACGCAGCCGATGACGGTTGCGCCCAGGTGCTTGGCCCACTGGCATAGCATGAGGCCCACGCCGCCGGATGCGGCATAAACCAGAATCGTATCTCCGGCCTTGACCGGATAGGTGCGAAACAGCAGGTAGTGGGCGGTCAGTCCCTTCAGCATCATGGTGGCCGCGGTCTTGTCGTCGATGGAATCCGGAATCTTGACCAGACGCTGGGCG
>Ga0209536_100017507_pt1 | contig 10148 bp, 7 predicted proteins | sample DeeMarSeWOR28_12_FD_187461 | JGI IMG/M metagenome (GOLD analysis project Ga0209536, IMG submission 187461) | Marine sediment microbial communities from White Oak River estuary, North Carolina - WOR-2-8_12 (SPAdes) (version 2) | ecosystem: Environmental > Aquatic > Marine > Intertidal zone >... | reverse complement strand
AAATCACCGGCGATGGGTTGTAAGATGTCTGTATAAATAAGTGATTTTAATGATATATTTCCGGAGACCTTTATCAAATAAAGTGTTTTTGCCATTAAACTTGAGCCTACGTATATGACAATCGGATTACTACCCAGCACAATAAACGGGGTAAGCCACTTTCTCCAGCCTTTGATGTCAATGAACCAGATACTGATGCTTAGGAATATCATTGCCCAACCGCCCATGAACAATGTATAACTGATCGTCCATAATTGTTTATTTATCGGTTCAACAAAATCAAGTAATGCACCGAGCACAAATACTATTAATCCGAGAGCTGAAATATAAATTAGTTTTTTATATTTATCGATCTTACCTATAAGGAGCTCTCCCGTAAAAACGCCCATTAAAGTGGTTATAGTAGCTGTCAGTGTAGAAAACAATCCTTCGGGATCAAACGGTATTTTGTTCACTGCATACATATTTCCGGCGCCAATTAGTTTAATATCCAGATAACGGGCAAAATTAGATTCGAGTTCAAAACTTCCGGCACCCCAACCATCAATCAGAGGTAATCTCATGCCGAGTTCATAAATAATCAATAGAAGGGCAGTTATCGTTATTCGTGATCTTAGAGATCGGGCATAGATATAGATCAATGATGCTATAAGATAACAGAGGGCAATTCTTTGAAGTACACCGAGTATACGAATATTCAGAATACTGTCAAAAATATCTGAAAATGAAAAATTTTCTGCCGCAACTGAACTGAGAGGTATTCCAAAAGGCCAGCCATTTAACAACAATCCGAGCCCGAAAATGATCAGGGTCCGTCGAACAATTTTTTTTAGAAGTGAAGTCTGTGAAGCACCTTGTTCAAAGTTTTTGGAAAAACTAAGTGATATTGCTACGCCGACGATGAACAAGAAGAAGGGAAAAACCATATCTGTTGGCGTCCAGCCATGCCAGTTTGCGTGTCTTAAGGGCGCATAAACATATTTCCAGGAACCAGGATTGTTAACGAGAATCATCAATCCAATCGTTGCTCCCCTGAATACGTCGACTGAAAGAAGTCTTTGGGTCATTCAATTACTCCTTTTTCTTCCCGAACTCCGGATCGAGTTGGATAAATTTCAGTACAATGAATGACGGGATGGTAGCAATCATCACCCAGACAAAGAAATGTTGGTACCCAAGCCATTCCTGGATGTATCCGGAAACCATTCCGGGAATCATCATGCCGATTGCCATAAATGCTGTGGTAATTGCAAAATGAGACGTTTTATACTTTCCTTCAGAGAGATAGATCATATACAGCATATAACCGGTGAAGCCAAATCCATAGCCGAATTGTTCAACTCCTACGCCAATATTAATAAGCAAAAAATTATCCGGTTGTGCATAGGAAAAATATACATAGACAAGATCCGGTAAATTGATCCCAATCGCCATCCACCAGATCCACTTTTTTAAACCATGGGCAGCGGCTACAAATCCACCGATAAGGCCCCCAAGTAAGAGACAGACAATGCCGATTGTACCATAGACAAAACCCACTTCTGCCGTCGTCAGGGCAAGGCCGCCTACCTCTTGCGAATCTAACAGAAAGGGCGAAGCGAGTTTCACCAATTGAGATTCAGCTAAGCGATAAAGCAAAAGAAATAATATACCGGCAACAATGCCTTTTTTCTTGAAAAATGATCGAAACACATCGATATAGGAAGTAAAAATGTCTTTTATCTCTTCCGTATTTCTATCAGCTGGATGCGGAAGGATATATTTATGGTAAATACTGAAAGCAAGCATCATAATTCCAAGTAAGGTAAATGAGACAGCCCAACTAAAAGGTGTATTTCCGGCGGTTGCTTCAAATGTTGCCGATGCCGGTTCTTTCAGTCGTGGATCTATTTTGATTGTTGCTTTTGCGGGTTGATCCCAATTTTTTTCGGTAAAAATAAGGCGCCCGGGAGAAGCCAAAGAAATATCTTTGCTGCCACTTTTTCGTCCGAAATTGACAACGATTTCCTCCTCAGGTTGTGGAGAGGCTGATAATTTGATAAGGATTTCAACAGAATCTTTTTTGGATAGAGTATCAGCAATGAGCGGTATCTTTACATCGCCGGGGGATATGATGATTTTGGGTTTTTCTGAAGTTTTTTCGTCAAAAATGCCTTCAATAGCCTCATTTTCCTCTAAATGTTCTTTTGTTATTGTCTGAACATCAATACTTACAGGATCTAAACCCGTTTTCGATTCAATATAACCGGCAAGCATGACGATCAGACCCATGGCCGTAATTGTCGCAAAGCGATAAAACGTACTTCTAATGCCGACAAACCATGCCTGCCTATGTTCAGTCAAGGCTAACATATAAAATCCATCAGCAGCAATATCATGAGTTGCTGATGAAAAAGCGACAATCCACAATACGATAAGCGTTATGACAAAGAAAAAGGGGAGATTAATGGTTAGACCAACCGCAAAAAAAGCAATAGCTAAAAGAAATTGGGTCCATATGATCCATTTCCGTTTTGTGGAAATGACATCAACAAAGGGGCTCCATAGTGGTTTTATTGTCCACGGTAAGTATAAAATACTCGTCCAGAATGCAATCATTGTATTTGAGATCCCCATTGTTTTGTACATAACAACGGAAACGATCATAGCAATATTATAAGGGATTCCTTCCGCATAGTATAAACTGGGGACCCACCACCAACCTGAACGTTTATTGTTTGCCATCCATACTCCTTAAAAATAAAGCACTAAATCCGAATATCTAAGCACGAAATAATTCCCAATTCCAAATTTCAAAATGTATCTCATATCGCACATCTCAAATCACACATCCCCCATCACTCCAATACTTCAGGGCATGGCACGCCATGCCCCTACAAGGGCTTAATTTATGTGTCCCTAAATGACCATCATCTGGTTTACATCGAATTTGTAAACCAATATTCCAATACTCCAAAAATATAAATTCATGTCAATAAATCTTCGTTAGCTTGCTCCCCGGATAATAGTGCGAGACGATCTGCTCGGTTGTATACCCATTAAGAGCCATTCCAAGTGCACCTATCTGACAATACCCCACACCATGTCCCCAGCCGGCGCCCTTGAGCGTAAAGTTTTGGGGTATACCTTCTACGACATTTTCCTGAACAATATAAAAACAGGAACTATATAAAAATCCTTTATGAAATGATTGTCGAATTTTATACTCGCTATCGACAAAATAAGTATATTCTTTTTGATCTTTCCTTCGGTATGAAATTTCTATTTTTGATAATCTTCCTGAACCACCTCTACTAACTGGGTTAAAGCCGAGAATAAAATCTGCCCGGAGGTTCAATTTATTGTTCAGTAAATCACATAGCTCAGACTGGCTGTAAGTAAATTCCCAACGAAAATACCTACCCTCTTCATCAACAGAACCTAAATATTTATAAAGAGTGGATTCATCAACGGTTTTTGAGCTACAATAGGTTTCAGGAATTTCGTCTATCCAATGTTTGACATTATCTTCAGCGGAGAGCGGTAGCACAGAATGAGTGAAATTTGCTGGCGCATCAACAATAGTTTTTAGGTAATCCAGGTCAGCCCCCGGCCAGATTGTATTAAATGTTTCCATGACACCACCACAACTTTTTGAGTATCGGGCATCGCAGATTTTATCGTCGTAAATCAATACCTGACCAAATGTGTTTTGTGCACCCGCAATTGACTGTGGTGTAAGATTGCCGCTACCTTGATAGCGCTGGCAGCAATCATCATTACATACATCCATACCCAATTGTATATGTTTTTGTTCGATATTTGCCAGCATCCATGATCTGGCGGCAATGGTCTGAGATTCAATAAGAGGTGAGGGACAGTCTGCACCCATTTCCGAAGTTGCCACACACATCAGATATTCTTCCATTGGTAACTCATTTATTAACAGGAGATGGTCTTCGTGAATATTAATCTCAATCGATCCCGAAAGATAGACATCGATCGGTTTTTCCCAGTGAAATCCTCTGCCGGCTACTACCTGATTGACCTTAATACCTGTTTTTGGGTACATTTTATAAGGGTGTTCGGGTTCAATTCTCCAAAATTTAGCTCCATTTAAATCATTCAGTCGAATTTCGTCACCAGCTACTGAAAAACGACAGATATTCTCAGGCTGAATAATCTGTGAATTGTTTTCGGACAATGCACGATAGGCAGGTGAAAAAGGAACTTCCAATTCAATAGACTTGAATTTATCCTCCGGTAAAACGATCCCTACTCTTATCAGTGGTTCTTTATCAGGTATGGTATTTGGTGTCAGCATTATTGTTCCATCTTCCTACTTCCTACTTCTTACTTCTTACTTCCTACTTCCCATAAGCCAGATGTGCGTCAATACCAGCACCCAGAGCGGGTGCTTCACGCAGTTTTGAGAATACAATAATTTCATCATTAAAGGAATTATATTTCAGGTACTTATTTTTTATGTCTGGAGGCAGAGTACTTGATTCGTGAATAAGATCGGATAGATTCTTAAAAAGTGCATTCGTTAATACACTGTGCCCGATATCACTGGCCATCAGGTCACCTAATCTCTGGCCGATAATGATTCTATCAAATGTCTTGTTCCGATAAATATGATTTTTTTCCAGTATATCCCGGTTCGGATTTATAAATTGAAGCATGCCTTCTGAACCACCATATAGTGTGGAAATACGCTCGTACAGAAGCATCGCTAGATATTTGGCAACTTCTTTATATGTTTCACCAGCTGATAAATCGCCATTGTAAGCCAGTTCTGCTATTTGAGGGGGATAGATCTCTGAATTGTTCAGGGATTCGATAGATTGACCACTGTGGCGAGAATAGATGAATTGTAATCCGGAAGCAGAAGCATATCTTTCCAGCGATAATTCCAGGTCATTTTTGAATTCCCAGGTTTTGGCCATCCAGGATTTTATTTGATCAAAGGGAACCAGTTTACCCTCTAATAATAATGCGTCGGCAGCACCGGTTCCACCTCCCAGGTAATAGGCATTTTGAATACCTCTAAATGATCCTTCTGAAGCATAGAATTCACCTACGCCACAGTAATCTGCATCGCTTCCAAGTCGGTGAATCGAAGCCATCGCCTGAATATCGCGCATATTTAGAAGTTCCTCTAATTGAGAACAATATGCCGGCATTCTAGGGCCATTAGCAATTGCATCAATACCTCGCTGGTCTGCAGTCTTCAATCCGGGCATGCCAATCCCTATAAGAACCGGTTTTTTCCCTCCAAGAATATATAGATCGTGTATCACTTTTGCTGTGGACTCAATGTATGTTTTTCCCTGAATCAATTCTTCATCGGTAAGATGAACTTCTTCTTTTTCTCTTTCGGATAGTTGTGTTTTTATATCAACCGGTTTGAATGAAGAAATATGTCCCTCAATTGCGGCATAAGATAATTCGGAGTGGTACTGCGATAAGTCATAAAGATTTTTATCTGCTAAATTGTTTATAATCCAGCCGCTGACTTTCGTCGCACCTCCGTCAATACCGATAAGTGTGTATTCACTGTAAGTTTTTTTCATCATGACTTTGTATTCAATAATTTACGTCTTTTTAAAGCCTCCAGACGCATATAATCTTTGGCTTCATCATTTCTAATGATGGTCTGGGTATCGATACTATGGTCGGTGCCGCCTTTGTGGCGAACAACTTCATATATTGGATCCCAAATACGGCCCACGCGATGCTTCTCGCTAATTTTGAGAACCATTTCATAATCTTCACCATAATTACGGGCAAAGGGTTCATCATTCACCCCAAAATAACCAATATTTTTTATCACACTGATAGGGATTGCTCTGGGAGCTCCCGCCCCATTTATACGTAGTAAATTATTTCGGCCATTTTCTTCAGTCCATTCATCATGCGTCACAACCGGTATGCTTTCAACTCTCGAAAGTTTCTTGGTCTTATCATTCATTTCCCAGACCTCATACGAACCGATGACGATTCCGATCTTTGGATCTTGCTCAAAAAGTTGGAGTATTTTAGATACTGCATCTTTTTTTAAGCGATCATCGGAGTCCAGTTGCACATAATATTTTCCCCTGGCCATTTTTACACCAAGATTTAAACATAAACCAATGTTATTGATATCGATTGGTATCAGTCGCACCTCCGGTTTATCCGGTTGATAATTTTTCCCCCCTAGCATATAACTCTTTACTGTTTTGTTTGTTGGATCATCGGGACCGCCATTCACTACTACAATTATTTCAATATTCTGGACAGTTTGTTCCAATACACTCTCAATAGCTATCGGAATAAATTCAGGGCGATTATTCACTGGTATAATAACAGATGCTTCCAGGGTAGCTTCTTCATCATGTTCTGGTCTGTTATCGTAATAGCGTCCAGGAGCAAGATAACATGTTGTACGCCTTAGGTGTTCAGTGAGAACATTTTCGGCTTCAATCTGACTTTCCTTGCTGGCTAAAAGATAATCAAATACATTGTGGTCCTTATCTTTCGCCTCAATTTGATAAAGAGATCCGGCATATCGATTAGAAATATGTATTAATCTGGATTTTTCAGCAAGTTTTAGATGAATATCATAGAGAGTATTATATTGGAGTGATTCATCAAATCCGCCACAATCTGATAAAATAGAATTTTTGAATAGCGTAACAAGACCATAATCCTGGTTATCACGTACCCGACCTGCATGATGTTTTAACAAATGAATTTCATCAACAGTCTTATCTTTATGAATCTCATAATCTGCATAAATCATCCCCGCATCAGGATGTCTCTCAGCCGTCAACAAAAAAGTAGCGGCAGCAGCCAGTTTAAGTATAACGACTGAGGATGAATTGTCTATGTAGAGCAGATATTCTCCTTTTGCTCTAGCGCGGCTTGCGTTGAGCCAGGCACCTAGGGATGAAAATTGCTCCTTGATGAAAATTATATTATTCCCCTCAGTATTCATCCGACTGATCTCATTTTCAATGTTTGAATCGAGCGATTGATCGAGGATTATCAGTTCGAGAGAATGATCATATTGTTGTAAAATACTTTTCACGATTCCGTAGAATTTGGTAAGAGGATAGGGGAGGTCTTTTGAAAGATGTAAGACAGCGGTGATACCCCCTGTTTTTATTCCATCGGGCATTTTCTACTCCTTCGTTTGAAATAAGATGTAGTCCATCTCTAAAATGGACTACATCTGTTGCTATTATTTATATAATAAGTATTTTTCTCTTATCATTTTAAATTTATTGAGCTCTGTCTTCCATGAAGATTCTATTTTATCTATTGTTTCACCGGCAAGCAGAGCTTTGCGTATTTCATTATTGCCCACCACTTTATCAAACATTTTTACACGATTTTTCTTCGCAAACAAGTTATGTTCAGGATATAATTTCATATGTACCTGCATAATATACAAGCCTGTGGTATAGGGTTGAAATACCTGTGTATTCGTAATGTGTAATTGTACACCCTGACAAACCTGACCAGCATGATGCGCATAGTAAGGTTTAAAATAGACAGGACGAAAATAGACGCCGGGAAGATTTAAGCGATTTAATTCGTCTGAAAACTTTTCACTTTCAATCCAGGGTGCACCGACCAGTTCAAAAGGTAATGTGTATCCCACACCCTCGGATAGAACACTCAGTTCACCAAATGTACCGGTTGCGCCCATATATAATATGGATTTCCAATGCGGTACGTGCGGGGAAGTAGGAATCCAAGTCAGACCTGTATCTTCCCAGAGCATGCTTCTTTTCCAGCCAATCATTGGAATTACCTGTAAATCGCATTTAATGCCATATTCAGTGTTGAATAACAAAGCAAGTTCGCCAATCGTCATACCATGTTGATAGGGAATTGGGAATAAACCGACAAAAGATAAATATTGTTCTTTCACAATATTACCCTCTACACGCTTACCGCCAAGGGGATTAGGACGATCCAGGACAATAACCTTTTTATTGGTCTCAGAGACAGCTTCCATGACCATTGCCATTGTATAAATATAGGTATAAGCCCGTAAACCAATATCCTGGATATCAACCAGAATAATATCCACATCTTTGAGCATTTCAGGTGAGGGTTTTCTTGTTTCGCCATAGAGACTAAAGACCGGAATGCCCGTCTTCAAATCTGTCGCATTATCAATTTTTTCTCCGGCATATATATCCCCGCGTATCCCATGTTCCGGACCAAAAAGTGCCGTCAAAGTGATCTGATGATGCTGATGCAGAAGATCAGCAGTAAGTTGAAGTTCAGAATTGACACCGCTAGGATTTGTAAGCAAGCCTATTTGTTTTCCGGAAACAAGATGCAGGTAATTGGACAAAAGGTTTTCGACACCTAATACGAAATTGGTATCCGGCTTACTTTTGCTTTCTGTTTTTTCAATAACTCCGGGTTGACAGGCGAATATTATAAGAATAGTGGAAAAGAGTACCAAATTTTTAATCATGGATAATCAATTTTTGATGTAAGGGGTAAAATGTGTTAAATAAAAAATAACGAATACAGCTACCAAATTCAATTGTAAATTTTTGCAATATTTAACCACAAAGAGCGCAAAGCACACAGAGTAATTTTAATATTAATCTCTGTGATCTCCGTATTCATTGTGGTTAATAAAAGAATGATAAATCTTATGACACTGGTTTTACTATCAAGGATACAGAATACAGAATCGGTTGCAAATTGAAGGACTTTTGATTAATATTTGGATATGCATAATGATCCAATCATCTTATTTATAATCCCGCAATAACTGTATCTAATGAATGAATAATAATAGGAGACCTGTTGTGATACGACGTATATTAATCCCCTTAGATCCATCACCTTATTCTGAATCCGCAGTTCAGCTGGGTTGCATCATCGCTAAAGTATACAATGCTGAGGTTACAGGTTTAGTTGTTCTTGATATTCAGGGTATTGAAGATTCTATCGGTCCGGTTCCCATAGGAGGGATTCATCTTGCAGAGAAACTGGAAAAGGAAAAAAAAGAAGGAGCCCGTCGGCGAATTGATGAATTATTGCAAAAGTTTAAATCAAAATGCGAGTCTGAAGGTGTTCTGTACAGGGTAGCGCAAAGACAGGGAAGCCCAAGCGATCAAATCTTGGATGAATCGATTTATTACGATTTGCTCATCATCGGATTAAGAACCTATTTTCACTTCGAAACCTCTGAAAAATATGGCAGCTCATTGGATAAGCTGTTGAAACAGTCAATCACACCGATTTATGGTGTACCGGAAAATTTGCATATATCGGAAAAACCGGATCGAAAACTTCGTGTTCTGATTGCCTTTGATGGCAGTCCGCTTGCGGCGAGAGCTATGCAACGATTTTCCCTGATGGTCAACCCGGACTTATACGAAATCACCCTTTTAAACTCATCGGATAAAAAAGAACATGGTGAAGAGATCCTTTCCCGGGCGGAAGAGTATCTCATTTCTCATGATATCAATAATATTCATAAAGTCTGGACAAAAGATAATATAATTGATGTTATAAAGGACAAGTATTACGATGAAATGGACGGCTTTGTAGTCGGTGCACATTCGCGGGAGGGAATTTTTGACTTTCTGGTAGGTAGTCTGACGAAATTTCTCGTGAAAAGCGCAAAAAAAACGGTATTTATCGGGCAATAAATAGTCACACACAATAAAGTAAGTTAAATAAATGATAGGATAAACAATGGATATACCAAAGGATGAACGCAGACAATCGAAACGGGTGCTTTTTACAGTCGAAGATGGGATAGTTGGCGTTTTTAATCCTCCCGGTAATGGGGGAGACCCGGTAACCGCAAACGTAATGGATATTAGTTCTGGAGGGGTTAAACTAATCTTTAAACCGATCCTCGAAAATAAGATCAAAGAAGGTGATCGCCTGGTACTGAGTGAAATCCGAGGTTCAGGTAATTCACAAGTTATTATTAATATCGATACGGAAGTTAAATGGATTACTGAAGATGAATTGTCTGACAATATCGGACTTGGTGTTGAATTTCTGGGTGTATTGGACGAAGAACGGGAACATATCGATGAGATGGTGGAATTTTGGTATTTACAAAAAATGTAGGAGAACTCTATGGAGAAAATATCAGAACTTTATGTAATCTTGGAAGATGTACCGGGTACCGT
>Ga0209536_100017506_pt1 | contig 10148 bp, 9 predicted proteins | sample DeeMarSeWOR28_12_FD_187461 | JGI IMG/M metagenome (GOLD analysis project Ga0209536, IMG submission 187461) | Marine sediment microbial communities from White Oak River estuary, North Carolina - WOR-2-8_12 (SPAdes) (version 2) | ecosystem: Environmental > Aquatic > Marine > Intertidal zone >... | reverse complement strand
TGCGCATCGCCCACCGCTTCGTCGCCGACATAGTACAGCCGCAGGTGCTCGCGCGAGCGCTCGCTGGCTAACGGCTGGACGATCATCGCGAAGTTGTGATCGGCCTGGATGCCGAGCAGCACGTTCGGGTAAAAGGCGACGTACTCGGCCTGCTCCAGCTTGTCGGCGGGCCATTCCGGAAAACGCGGCAGGGCGCTGCCGACCTCGTCACTGAGGCGGTAGGCATAGCTGCCCTGGCCGGCGAAATTGTCGCCGTACATGATGTGGTAATGGTCTTCCAGGCGCGAGTAAGTGTTCAGGCTCGGGTGGACCCAGGGCAGGTGGTAGCTTTCGCAGTAGTTTTCCACGGCGAGTTTCCAGTTCGATTTCACCTCGATTTCGAGGCCCTTGCCGTTCACCGCGGTGCGCATGCGCTCGAGCCCGGTGTTACCGAGAAAAGTCCGCCACTTCTCGGCCAGCGGTTCGATGTAATCGTCGAATTCGGGCGCGTCGCCGGACAGGTTGATGAAGATGACGTCCATCCATACCGCCGAGCGCACCGGCTTCAGGCCGTGATCGCAATGGTTGAAGCCGTCGATTTTCTGCTTGCCGATACCGCCGAGGTGCGGTGTCCCCTTGAGTTCGCCGTCGAGATTGTAAGACCAGGAGTGGTACTTGCAGCGCAGCGCCCCCTGCACCGTCATCTCGTCGTCCACCAGGATCATGCCGCGATGGCTGCAAACGTTATGGAATACCCTGATCTCGTTCTGCTTGTTGCGCAGAATCACCAGCGGCAATCCCATGAAGTCGACTGGCTTGACCTGGCCCTTGTTCGGCAGGTCGCTGGCAAACCAGAGGCCGGCCCAGCCCTTGCCGAGCACCTGGTCGCGCTCGTGTTCGAAGTATTTTTCGCTGGTGTAGGCCTGGTTGGGCAGGCCGGTCGCCTGCTCGATGGGCCGCAGGATCGAATCCAGCGCGGCGTCTGACACCAGGTCTTCATTCATAGGTCTTATCCTCAGTATCAAGCCTGGCTTCAGGCCGAGTTGTCATAATCGGCCAACATTGCGCCATCAGGCTTGATTTGGCAATATTAAAAAACTTCTTTTTGGGTTTACCTGAGGTAAAGTCAAACAACGATGGCGCGACGTCACTACCAGTTACCGAGCCTCACCGGGCTGAATACTTTCGACGCCTGCGCGCGCCACGGCAGCTTTACCGCCGCCGCCGGCGAACTGGGCGTGACCCTCGGTGCGGTCAGCCGCCAGATCAAGGCGCTCGAAGCCGAGCTCGAATGTGCGTTGTTTCATCGCCTGCACCGCGGCGTCGAGCTGAGCGCGGAGGGCATCGAGCTGTTTCAGACGCTGAGTTCGTCTTTCCAGCAGATCGGCCGGCTGTGCCAGGAGTTCCGCAAGCGTGCGAAGAGCTCGGACGTGACGCTGGCGGCGACCACCGCGTTCGCCTCGCTCTGGTTGATGCCGCGTATCGGCGGTTTTTGGCAGCAGTACCGGGATATCAATCTGAATCATGCCATTTCCGACAACCCGCAGGATGGCGGATTCCAGAGCGCCGATATTCGCATTCGCTACGGTGATGGCGCCTGGCGCGGCGAGCAGACGGTGAAGCTTTTCGACGATCGCATCTACCCGGTTTGCGGTATTGAATTCGCCGAGCGCCATCAATTGCGCGAGCCTGCCGACCTGCTGCGCCATCCGCTGCTGCAGCTGGACAGTGTCGACCCGGCGTGGACCGGCTGGGAGTTGCCGCTGGCAAAATGGGGTTGTGACGCGAAGCAGGCAAGTTTCCGCCGTTTCAATAATTATGTCGTCGCGCTGCAGGCGGCGGAGGAGAACCAGGGTATCGTGCTTGGCTGGCACTCGCAGGTCGGATCCCTGGTGGAACGCGGCAAGCTGCTGCGTATCGGCGACATGGAGATCGAGGCACCAGGTTCGTTTTATCTTTGCTGGACGGAAGACCGGCCGCTATCCGAGTCCGCCTCGCGCTTGCGCGACTGGCTGCTCGAGGTCGGCAAGCGCGAGAGCTGAGCGACGGTCCGCCTGGTGAAGCTAGCGTAGTTTTCTTCAGGCAGCCTCGGGATCTTCGCCGCGCAGGCGCCACAACAGCCGAGTCTGCCGGTCTACCAGGCGATGCGCGATCAGCCATTCACGCGCGTCGTCGGCATCGCGCTCGAACCAGGCCCGGCTCGAGCCGAGCCGAAAACTGTAGCCCCAGGCGTCCATGTCTCGAAACATGCGCTCCCGACCCATACCCTCGAGTTCCCCGGCGAGCAGGATTTGCAGATAGCAAACCGCGTTTTCCTCGGCATCGTCGCTGCCGGCATCGGTGTCGAGAGCAGGGCGCAGCAGCGCCGGCATACAGATGTAGTGGCAGGCTTCGTGCAGGATCGAGTGCAGTGGCGTATCGGCGCGGGCGTAAATGCGCTTCGCCTTCAGGCCCGCTTCTTCATCGCCCCAGTAACTACCGGGAATGGCTTCGCCGTCGGCACAGGCTACGAGTTCGAGGCCGAATCGCGCCAGCAGCTCGGCGACGATGCTGCGGTCGTAGTCGCCCAGTCTCAGCACCGGCGGCGGTTCAGTCGGCATAGGCCTGCAGCAGTTTCGCAATGGTTTGCTGCAGGCGCCACCATTCCTCGGTCTTGTATTGTTGGGATTGTTTACGGGTGCGGATGACGAGGTAGTTGATCGCCGCGCCGAACACGCCGAGTATGCCGCCGATATCGATGTTCGGTTGCCGGTAGTAGGCGCGAATCCGCTTTACCAGCTCCATGCCGCGCTCGCCGCGGGTGCGCGCCAGGCGTTGCGTCAGGTTGTTTTGCTCGGACATTTCCCAGGCCATGATTTCGAGCGCCAGCGGTCGCGCCTCCAGCGCCTTGACGTAGCGGTCGAGCAGCCGCTGCAGGTATTCGGGCAGCGCGATCCCGGCGCAATCGGCAGCGGTTTCGGTGATGATTTCATCGACTTCCCACCACAGCGTGGTGGTCTCCGCAAACGCCAGCAGCAGTTCGTCGAAACCGCCGAAATAGCGGTAAATCAACACCTTGTCGCAGCCGGCGCGGCGCGCGATGGCGTTAACGCCGACAGCGGGGTAGCCTTCTTCCAGCAGCAGCGAGCCGACCGCGTCGAGAATGCGTTGCTCGGTTCTGAGCCTGCTGCGCGCCGGTTTGTGCTCGTCAGTCGTCAAGGCTCTTGGCCTCCTGCCAGAAGCGCTCCATCTGCTCGAGCTGGCCGTGCTTCATCTCGATCCCGGCCTCGCGCATGCGCTGCCTGACGTGCTCGAAGCGGCGCTGGAACTTGCGGTTGGTTTTGCGCAGCGACATTTCCGCGTTGACCCGGGCGTGGCGCGCGAGGTTGACGCAGACGAACAGCAGGTCGCCAAGCTCGTCGCTGATCGCCTCCCTGTCGCCGTCCTCGAAGGCCTGTTTCAGTTCGCCGAGTTCTTCCTCCAGCTTGTCGAACACCGGGTGAATGTCGGGCCAGTCGAAACCGAGTTCGGCGGCATCCTGCTGCAGCTGCCTGGCGCGGAAAATGGCCGAGTTGGCGCTGCTGTCCTCGTCCGGGACGTTGCCTTCACCCTGTTCCACTCGCTGTTTCTTTTCCTGCCGTTTCATCGCCTGCCACTGCCGTGACAGCGTCTCGTCGCTCCATTGTTGATCGCGCGCATCGCCGAACACGTGCGGATGACGCCGCAGCATCTTGTCGGTGATGCCGCGGGCGACATCGTCAAAATCGAATTGTCCCTGCTCCTCGGCGATACGCGCGTGGAAGACGATGTTGAACAGCAGATCGCCGAGTTCCTCCTTCAGGTTTTCGGTGTCGTCGCGTTCGATCGCGTCGATCAGTTCGTGCGTTTCGTCGAGGGTGTAGCCGGCGATCGACTGGCTGGTCTGGCGAATGTCCCAGGGGCAGCCACTGTCGGGATCGCGCAAATCCTCCATGACTTGCAGCAGGTGTTCGATTGCACTCATCGGCTCTATTGCGTTTAGCGGATTAAAACCCGGATAATACCGGCCTTTTCAGATATTGGTAGCCGCCCCGGCGTTATGAGTGACAGATCGACTCTGTTAAAAAGCTGGCTGGAAGGGCTCGGTTATCACGATTACCGGCTTGCGCCGGCCAGCGAGGACGCCAGTTTCCGCTCTTACCTGCGCCTGCAGGCGGACGGCGAATCGCTGATCGTGATGGACGCGCCGCCCGAGCAGGAACCCTGCGACCGTTTCATCGCGGTCGCGGAAATGCTGCGCGCGGCGGGCCTCAGCGCGCCCGAAATCATCGCCAGCAACCTCGAGGACGGCTTCCTGCTGCTGACCGATTTCGGCGGAGAAGACTACCTGTCGCGGCTCGATTCCGGCTCGCAGGAGCCGCTTTACGCCGATGCGCTGGATGCGCTGCTGGCGATGCAAACGCGCATCGAACCGCTAGCGCTGCCGGATTACGACGAAGCGCTGTTGCTGCGCGAGATGGACCTGTTCCACGACTGGTTCCTGGGCGAACTGCTCGGCCTTGAGCTGAGCGCGGCGGATAGCGCCACCTGGCAGGAGACGCGGCGCCTGCTGGTCGATAACGCGCTGCAGCAGCCGCGGGTTTTCGTGCACCGCGACTATCACTCGCGCAACCTGATGGTATTGCCGCGGGGCAACCCCGGCATTCTCGATTTTCAGGACGCGGTCCGGGGACCGGTGACCTATGACCTGGTATCGCTGCTGCGCGATTGCTATATCGCCCTGCCGGCGGAGCGGATCGAACGGCTGGTGCTCGACTACCACGAACGCGCGCGACAGCTGGGACTGGTCGAGACGGACTCCGCCCGCTTTCTGCGCTGGTTCGACCTGATGGGGATGCAGCGCCACCTGAAGGCGGTCGGCATATTCTCGCGGCTGAAGATTCGCGACGGCAAGTCACGCTATCTCGGCGATATGCCGCGCACGCTCGGTTATCTCGAGCAGGTGGCGGCGAAGGAAAGCAGCATGACCGGCCTCGCCGATATTCTGCAGAGGCTGCAATTGAAACAGCGCGTCGAAACCCTGCTGCAGGACATGCCCGCATGAAGGCGATGATTCTCGCCGCGGGGCGGGGCGAGCGCCTGCGGCCGCTGACCGACAGCACGCCAAAGCCGCTGCTCGAGGTGCGCGGCAAGCCGCTGATCGTCCACCATGTCGAGGCGCTGGCGCGCGCCGGCTTCGACGAAATCGTCGTCAACCTGAGCTGGCTTGGTGAGCAAATACGCGATCGCCTCGGCGATGGCGCGGAATTCGGCGTCGGCATCGCCTACAGCGAGGAAGCGACGGCGCTGGAGACTGCGGGCGGTATTCAGCAGGCGCTGCCGCTGCTCGGCGAGCGCTTCGCCGTGGTCAACGCCGACGTGTTCTGCGACTTCGATTTCGCGCGTCTGCGCCAAGCGAACAGTCTCGCCCACCTGGTGCTGGTCGACAATCCCGGACACAATGAATCCGGTGATTTCAGCCTGCGCGACGGCATCGTCGGCAACGACGGCGCGCCGCGTTTTACCTTCACTGGAATTGCCTGCTACCGGCGTCGCTTCTTCGCCGATCTGGCGCCGGGTAAACAGGCGCTGGCGCCGCTGCTGCGCGCCGCGGCCGCGCGCGGCGAGGTCACTGGCGAATTGTTCCGCGGGCACTGGGTGGACATCGGCACCGCCGAGCGGCTGGCGCAGCTGAACGCCTGAGTCAGCGGCTAGTCCGCCACGCCGGGGATCGCGGCGATATCCTTTTGCAGCAATAACAGTTTTTGACCGCGCAGTTCGCCGGTGTCGAACAGTCGGTAGCCGAGCTTTTCGTAAACGTGCCGGCCGCGGTGATTGGATTCGAAGACGTCGAGCCAGATACGCCGGCGGCGCAGGCGCCCGCGGCAGTAGCCCTCCATCGCCGATATCGCGGCCCGGCCGATGCCCCTGCCCTTGTCGGCGACCACGATGCGGCGGAACTCGACCGTTTCGCCGTCACCTTCCAGTGCGAGGATGATGTAGCCGGCGAGACCTGCATCCGTGTAAATCGAAAGGTAGACGATATCCGGGCGGGCGAATTGCTGCCGGTGCGCCTGCAGCGAGGAAACGGTAATGTACTCGCGCGTATCCGCGGCGCGCTCCATCTCGCAAAACCGCGCCAGCTCCGTGGGCTCGGACTCGCGTATCTCGACCATAGCGTCGCGCCTCGCCTTGTCAGGTGGTCGAAGGCTTGGCGCTGTCGTCGATGGGGCGAAGTCTGGATTCGCCGGACTTGTTGCGGCGCAAGGGGCTGCGCAACTGGCCCGCTTCGTCGAGTATCGGATAGGCTACCGATGCCAGGTGAGAATTGATGCGTTTCAGATCGCGCAACACGTCCAGCTGCATCGCGCTAAGCTCGGAATCGTAATCGACGTCGTCGCGAATTTTCTGCAAATGGTTCATCACCGCCTTCTTTTCGCGTTTGACGAACTTGTATTTTTTTGCCAGCAGGTTGCGCGCCATGGCAATGTCGCCCGAGGTGAACACGCTCAGCGACAGCTGGAAACTGTCCAGCACGGGTTGGTAGAGGTTATTGATGTCTTCACGGTCCTGCAGCGACATTTTGCGCCGCAGTGCCAGTTTCTTTTGCACGATATTCTGGATCAGGTCGTCGGAGATGATGTCGCCGATGTGTTCGAGGTTGGTCGCGAAGCCGAGTATCTCGTTGCATCGCCGGCTTTCCTTTTCGCCGAGCGTTTCGCGCGCCAGCGCGGTCAGGTAGCGCTTGATGTTGTCGTAGAATCGATTTACGACCTCGTCCATTTCGCGGGTTTGCCAGGCGAGTTCGGTGTCGTTTTTCTTCAGCGCGATAAAGGCATTACGCAGCATGCGCTCTACCACTTCACCCATGCGCAACACTTCGCGCTCGGCATTCAGCAGCGCCACCAGAGGCGTCTCGAAAGCGCCGCGGTCGAGATCGCGCGGCTGCAGCAGGTCGCTGGTGGTATCGTCCTCGGGTATCAGTCTCTCGGTGAGCCTGACCATTTGATCGATCAGCGGGAAAAACGCGAGCAACAGCAGCAGGTTGAAAAACATGTGGAAATTCGCGATCTGCCTCGCGTTGTCGACATCGAGCAGCGACAGCTGATCGGCGATCGGGCCGATGAACGGTAACAATACGACAACGCCGCAGATGCGGAACAGCAGGTTGCCGAGCGGCGGCTGGCGAGCGGCGCGATTGTCGCCCAGGGTGGCGATCACCGGCGCGATAGCGCCGCCGATGTTGGCGCCGAGTACGAAGGTGAAAGCGACCTTGATGTCGAGCGCGTTAGAGCCCGCGAGCGTGATGATCAGCAACACGGTCGCCAGGCTCGAGTGCGATGCCCAGGCGATGACGGCGCCGAAAATGACGGCCAGTAAAACGTCTTCGCCGAGCGCAACGAAAATCTGCTGGATGATAGGAGATTCACGCATCGGCAGCGACGCTCCGACGATCAGCTTCAGCGCCAGCAGCATGATGCCGAGGCCGAGCAGGATGCGGCCGATGTCGCGCCGTTTGCCGCCCTCGGAGTAAGTGAACAGGGCGACGCCGATCGCGATCAACAGCGGTGACAGCGCGGATAGATCGAAGGTCAGTATCTGCGCCACCAGCGTGGTGCCGACATCGGCGCCGAGCAGTATCGCCAGCGCGGTCGCCGTGGTCAGTATGCCCTGGCCGGTGAAAGACGAGGTCAGCAGCGCGGTTGCGCTGCTGCTTTGCAGCAGGGTGGTGACGCCGAGGCCGCTCAGCAGAGCCGTGAAGCGGTTGTTCAGACTGGCGCCGAGCGCGCCGCGGATTTCGCTGCCCCAGCCCTCGGAAATGCCGATGCGCACCATGCGCAATCCCCACAGCAGCAGGGCCACGCCGCCGATGAGGTTGACCAGTATGATACTGCCGTTAATGCTGTGACTCCTTCAGCAATTTTTCAGGAAATTGCGTTATCTACTTGTTAATACAATAAAGAATAGCAGAAGTTGGCAATTAGCTGACATTTATTTGTATATACAATGTATGTATTGTACGCCGGTAGTGCAATAGGGAAGATCGTTTTTCTCTACGACAGGTATCGGTCTTGCGTATGCCTCGGGTACGCTTTTCAACGGTAGCGCAGCGAAAAATCGATCGCGCGCAGATGTTTGGTCAGTGCTCCGATCGAAATGAAGTCGACCCCGGTGGCTGCGACTTCGGCGAGCCGCTCCAGTTCGATGTTGCCGGAGGCCTCCAGCTCTATCCGTTTGCCGCTCAGCGCGACCGCGCGCTCCATTTCGGCAATCGTGAAATTGTCTAGCAGTACGCGGTCGACGCCGGCGTCGATTGCCTGCTGCAGCTGGTCGAGGTTTTCGACCTCGACCTCGACGAAGCGATCCGGATGCATCTGCCTGGCGCGCGCGACGGTTTTCGCGATTCCGCCGCCGGCGGCGAGGTGGTTTTCCTTGATCAGGTAGGCATCGAACAGGCCGATGCGATGGTTATGGCCGCCGCCGCAAAGTACGGCGTATTTTTGCGCGACGCGCAGCTGCGGAATGGTTTTGCGGGTATCGAGTATGCGGCAATCGGTATGCTCGATGCGTTCCGCGTAGGACCGGGTCAGTGTCGCGGTGCCGGACAGGGTTTGCAGGAAGTTGATCGCGCTGCGCTCCGCGGTCAGCAGGCCGCGCGCGGGGCCGCTCACTTCGCAGACGACGCTGTTTGCTTCGATCGAGTCGCCATCGGCGGCCAGCCACTGAACGGTGATATTCTCGTCGCACTGGCGAAATACTTCCTCGAACCACTGGCAGCCGCACAGGACCGCATCCTCGCGCACCAGCAGCTCGGTTTCGAGGCGGCTGTCGGCGTCGATCAGCTGGGCGCTGATATCGCCGCTGCCAACGTCTTCATCGAGTGCGTTTGCTGCCTGGTTGATGATCAGTTGGTAAAGTTCCATGGCTCAGATCTCATGTTCTTCGCGACGCAATCTCTCGCTTGCATCGAGGTAGGCGTTAATCACGACCGATTCCGGGAGCGCGCCCAGGTAGCGGCCGCTGGAGCGGTCGACTACGGCGATTGCCTCGCCCATGAAACCGCGCATGGTTTGCATCGCATCCCAGAGGCTGGTGTCTCCATAGAGACAGGGTTGCAAAACCATTTCGGCTGCGGCGATGGTCGCTTCGGTCTCGCGGCCGGCCAGCTCGTGCTTCGCCAGGATGCCGAGGTATCGATGCTCGGGGTCGACTATGACGGCCGACGCTGTCTGCATTGCCGTCATGCGCGCATCGGCCTCACCCGGGCTCGCATCCCGCGGCACAACCGGCAGGCTGTCGGTCAGGTGTTCGCTGACGGTTTGATGCTGCAGGTAGGCGTGTTCGCGCCCCATCGACAGGTCGATACCGCGCATTGCCAGCTGCTGGTCATAAAGCGAACGGCCGTACCATATCGACGCGAACAGGTTGGCGAAGACGACCGCTACCATCGCCGCGATCGTGACCTCGTAATTACGGGTCAGCTCGAACACCAGCAGCAGCGCGGTCATCGGTGCGCCGATGACGGGGCTCATCACCGCTACCATGCCGCAGATCGCGTAGTCGGGAATGCCCGAGTAACTGGACAACAGCGTCTCCGGCACCAGCAGCGCGAACAGGGCGCCGAACAGGGCGCCGATCAACAGGGTCGGGGAAATGACGCCGCCGCCGAAACCGAAGCCGATACAGGCCGCGGTAACGCCGATTTTCGCGACCAGGATCAGCAGCAGCATGGCAGCGCCGTAATTGTCTCCCTGGATGGTTTCGCGCATGACATTCTGCCCGGCGCCGAGCACCTCCGGAATCTGTATCGCCACGAGCGCAACCAGGAAACCGGCTGCCATCGGTTTAAGCGGGGCCGGAATCCGGACCCGGGCCGACAGATTGCTGCTGACCTGCAACGACTTCATGTACAGCACCGCGAGCGCGCCGCAGGCGACACCCTCTATGGCGAACAGCAGGAACTCGATCGCGCGGAATTCGCCCACCATGTCGGCTAGGAACAGGGCGGGATGCTCGAAAAAAATGTTGGCGACGACGTAGCCGCAGGCGCTGGCCACGGTAACCGCGGTAAACATGCGCAGCGAGTAATGCCGCAGGATCACCTCGTGGGTGAAGATCAGCGCCGCCAGCGGCGCGTTGAACGCGGTCGAGATAGCCGCGGCGACGCCGCA
>Ga0209536_100017505_pt1 | contig 10148 bp, 7 predicted proteins | sample DeeMarSeWOR28_12_FD_187461 | JGI IMG/M metagenome (GOLD analysis project Ga0209536, IMG submission 187461) | Marine sediment microbial communities from White Oak River estuary, North Carolina - WOR-2-8_12 (SPAdes) (version 2) | ecosystem: Environmental > Aquatic > Marine > Intertidal zone >... | reverse complement strand
TCGGATACGAAGCTTTTACCGACCAACTTATTACCTGCGCACTGGGAATATAATAAGAGATCATTTCTCAATTACATAGAAAGCATTTTATTTGGTGTACGAGGAATTGTAACCGATACAGCCGGGACTCCGCTCAATGCTTTTGTTCAAATTTTGAATCATGATACACTTAATTCCGGAATAAGAACTGATTCTTTAAATGGAAATTATCATCGCATGCTGGCTGAGGGAACTTATACTTTTGTATTTAGCTCGCCCAATCATTTCCCGGATACCATTAGCGGAGTTACTGTTAATAATTTTCAAACAACATGGCTGAATGTCCAGCTCGTCCCGGAAAATCCTGTGCCAGTTGAATTAATTACATTTACTGCTGAAATAAAAGTTAATGATGTCTTGCTTGAGTGGCGTACTGCAACTGAAACTAATAACAGAGGATTTGAGGTTCAAAGAAGTCAAAAGTTAAAAGTCAAAGGTCAAACGGAATGGAGTGCGATTGGGTATTTGAATGGAAAGGGAACAACAACAGAAGTGCAGAAATATTCTTTTACTGATCAGGATGTTAAACCGGGCATATATAAATACCGTTTAAAGCAAATTGACTATGATGGAGACTTTAAATTCTCTGAAATAGTTGAGGCTGAAGTTAATCCTCCAGTTGAATTTTCTTTAGATCAGAATTATCCGAATCCGTTTAATCCAAGTACGAAAATAAAATTCACAATTCCATCTGTAGAGACACGCGATCGCGTGTCTTTACAAATGAAGGTTTACGATGTTTTAGGAAATGAAGTTACCACACTAGTAAATGAGGCAAAGCCTGCCGGTGAATATGAAATTGAATGGGACGCAAGTGGACTACCGAGTGGGATATACTTTTATCAATTGAAAGCTGGGAAATTCATTCAGACTAAAAAAATGATTTTGATAAAGTAAATAATTTAATTAACAAACAATGAAGGGAGCTGCTTATGCATAAAGTGAAACCAATTTTAATATTTCTGCTTCTGCTTTCCAGTAGCAGCTTAATCAGAGCGGGCACACTGCTGGAAGCATATCAGAATGCTCTGCCGGGAATGGGCTATGATAAGCTGATTATTCTTCATCCAGATTCTGTTTATACAGGGGGCTTGACTATTACAGATGAAAAAGTAGGTATAAGAGGGAACGGTGCAAAGATCGATTTAGTAGGTGGCAGCTATATTTTCGTAAACGGAGAATCAATAATAGAAATCGACGGATGTGTAATTGTAAAAGGCTCCTATGGTTTGCATTGTGAGGGAGAGGTTTCAGCTTATATAACCCAATGCACATTTTACTCGAATGATATTGCAATAAGTTATATGTCAACCGTAGGATCAATTGAAGTTTACAACACTATAATATCAAACAGTAATCAATATGGTTTTGCCTGTCACGAAGATTCTTACAGGATACTTCATTATATAGATGCATATGCGAATGCTGGCGGAAACTATATGGAATTTTGCCCTGGCTGAGGCGGCACGTGGAATGCATTTTCCCCGCAGCCTGGTTCAGGTTGCCAATATGTAAATCCTCAATTTGTTAATCCTGCTTTGGGAGATTTCTCACTGCAGAGCACATCTACCTGCCGTAACTCCGGCAAGCATTTTTACGATTTGGGTGCAATTTATTATGATGATATTTGTGCATCGGCTTCCTTTATGGAAGTAAACGATGGAGTAAATCAAAATGAAGTTACGATCAGATGGAAAAACAGAAATCAAACCGTGCAGGGGAATCCCGTTGATTCAATAAAGTCAGTTCAGATCTGGAGAAATGATGAAATGGTTCAGGAGATCTTCACTTCGAACTTTACTGATACCCTTGAGTATACAGATGTGATAAGTTCGCAAAATTATTTCAGGTATCTGATTTGTGCAGTTGATATAAATGATCAGCCTGGACAAATGCAGTACCACACCACGGAATGGCTGGGTGGTCCGATTGAAGGAATAGTTATTTTGGAATTGGATAAAACACCGATCACGGGACCGGCAATTGCTTCAAGCCTGCAAACCCTTGGTTACACTAAACCAATTCACATGGCTCAGAACGCATCGCACTACCCGTTGGAAATTACTTTAGATGCGGTATTTGTATGTCTTGGAATCTATTCAAATAATCATGTATTAGGAAATTCAGAAGCGCAGGTGCTAAAAAATTATTTGGAACTCGGAGGCAACATTTATATGGAAGGTGGAGATACCTGGTATTTCGATCCACAGACTGTACTTCATCCAATGTTCAATATAGATCCTGTCGGCGATGGTTCGGGTGACCTTGTTTCTATAATTGGAAAAGTCGGAACCTTTACCGAAGGTATGGATTTTGGTTATAACGGTGAGAATAGCTGGATCGATCATATAAATCCTGTTGCTCCGGCTTTTACAATATTCTCCAATTATTCACCGGCGTACAATTGTGCAGTTGCTTACAATTCAGGAACATACAGGACAATTGGTGCTTCATTCGAGCTGGGAGGCTTAATGGATGGCACCCCTCCGTCCACAAAAACAGATTTAATTAGTGAAATATTAGATTTCTTTAATGTGGTTGTTCCCGTTGAGCTGGTTTCCTTTAGCGCCACCAAAGATGAAGAAGATATCTTTCTGTGTTGGAGCACTGCTACTGAGTTAAACAACCAGGGATTTGAGATTCAAAGAAGTAATGATAATCAAAATTTTAACAGAATCGGATTTGTTGAAGGAAAAGGAACTACAACTGAAAGGCAGGAATATTCTTTCAGGGATAATACTATTACTGGTGAAGGAAAATATTTTTACAGGTTGAAACAAATTGACCACGAGGGAACATTCAGTTATTCTCAAGTGATTGAAATTGATTATAATTTACTACCGAGTAAGTTTAGTTTATCACAAAACTATCCTAATCCTTTTAATCCAACTACAAAGATAAAATTTACAATTCCGCAAGATGTAAGACGTGAGACGCGAGACGTCAGCTTAAAAGTGTATGATATTTTGGGGAAAGAAATAGCCATATTAGTGAATGAGAAAAAACAGCCAGGTGTTTATGAAATTGAATTTGATGCAGGCGAATTTTCAAGTGGAATATATTTCTATATTCTAACCGCGGGTAAATTTATTGATACGAAAAAAATGATACTGATCAAATAAATGATATTTTAATAATTTGTTTGATTATTGGGCAGCATTTAAAGGCTGCCCTTTTATTTTCTAAGAATGATTGACTTTAAAATTTTACTTTCTTACGTTTAATTAAACCTCAACAAAAACAGGGTGCATCATGTATAAAATTCTGTTACTGTTAAGCTGTTTTTCCTTTTTATCATCTCAAATTTTCAGTCAAACGTTTATTAGTTCTGATAAAGGATTAGATGACGAAGTATCTTTAATTTTCAATCATTTCACCTCAATAAATGAACAAGTAAATCAAATTGTACCGGAGTGGATTTACGATACTAAAGCGACCATCCTTTCAAGCTTAAAGTGTGGTGATCTGAATGCAGATGGAGTAAAAGAAATTGTTATATCTACGATGGATACATCAAGTAATCCATATGCCGGAGGATTTATTTACGTTTTAGATACAGATGGGAATAATTTAACAGGTTGGCCCAAAAGAATAGCAGGAGCACCCGTACCTTCAACAGTAGCAATCGGTGATTTAAATAATGATGATTCGCTGGAAATAGTTGTGGGAAGCTGGAGCCAACTGCTTGTGTATGATCATCATGGAAACATGCTCCCAGGATTTCCTAAAAGTTTTGGAACAAGCGTTGCTGCAACGCTTTTTGATATTGATAAAGATGGATTTCTGGAAATTATTTATCCATCGAGTAATAAAAATCTTTATGTATTTAACAAAGACGGTTCGCTTCTTACAGGTTGGCCGCAATATTTACCCGAAATGCCAGGCTCTCCTGCAGTTGCTGATATTGATAACGATGATGAATATGAAATTGTAACAGGGACTTTCGAAGGTCCTGTTGGTCCCGATCCTTTTTTACTTTATGCATTTGAAAATAATGGAAATGTTATGAACGGATTTCCAATCCCGCTTAGCGGTGTTATAAAATCCACACCGGCAATTGGCGATCTGGATGATGACGGAATTATAGAAATTGTTGCTTTATCGTATGATGATACTAACGATGACAGTTTATATGTTTTTGATGCTTCGGGAATTTTGAAAACAGGTTTTCCTGTTGGAGTAAAATATGCGCGTTTATCCTCTCCGGCTTTAGGAGATATTGATAGTGATGGGGATCTGGAAATAATAGTCGGCGGATATGATAATTTTATTGAGATACTATTCGGTTTTCATCACGATGGATCAATAATCCAGAATTTCCCGGTTGCATTGAATCATCCCGGCAGCACTTCTAATATAAACAGTTCTCCAGTTATCTGTGATATTGACGGGGATACGACAACCATTGAAATTGTAGTTAAAGCACAGGATTATGTTTTTGCTGTCCATCAGGATACCACTACTGTTACGGGATTTCCTTATTTCATTGATGATGAAAATAATTCCGGTACTCAGGGTCCGTCACCCCTGGTAGATGATTTTGATAACGACGGTGATATAGAATATGTTTTTGCTTCCATTGCCGGCACAATTCACTTTTTTGATATACCAGATTTTTATAACGATAATTTTGGATTCTGGAATTCTTACAAGCATGATATGCAGAACACAGGTGCAATTCTGCCAATCCCGGTTTTTACCGATGTTGAAGATGAAGATTATGCAGTTATTTCCGATTTTAAATTAATGCAGAATTATCCAAATCCGTTTAATCCAGCTACAAAAATAAAATTTTCCATTCCTTTCGTAGAGAGACGCGATCGCGTGTCTGTACAATTAAAAGTTTATGATGTTTTGGGAAACGAAATCGCAACACTTGTTGATGAAGAAAAACCAGCCGGTGAATACGAAGTCGAGTTTAATGCTGTAGGGACAAGTCGCGACTTGTCCCTGCCAAGCGGAATCTATTTTTATCAGCTTAAATCCGGAGATTTTGTAGAGATAAAAAAGATGGTTTTATTGAAATGAGTCTCAGCTTCTTTGCGTCTCAGCGGTAAAAAATAACCGCAGAGACGCCAGGTTGCGACTTGTCCCTGCATAATTAAAATTTATGTAGCATTTTATTTTAGAAATTTCATATCTTTGCCATCCAATCGTTAATAAATACTAATATTTGGTGAAAATAAATTACTTAATAGCGTTTTTCTTTATTGCATTTCTTTCAATTGTTGTAATTGCAAATATTAACGATATAGTACTGATCGGCTGTACAGAATTAAACGGAATGGGATGTAATTGTCATTCGGAATTCAGAGACTCTTCGGTCCAGGTTTGGGTAGAAGGTCCTGAAACCCTATTTGTTGGTCAAACCGGTTTTTATAAAATGTTCATGACAGGTGGCCCGGCAGAAGCCGGCGGTTACAACGTTGCAGGCCGGTTTGGTGAAATGGTATTGGTGGATACATTTTCTGCTCAGCATTATCTTGCTATGAATGAACTTACGCAAGCTTTTTCTCTTCCGTTCCAAACACCAGAAGATACGATTTACTGGGCATTCGGTTATACAGCATCTGATACTTCCGCATCCTGGGATACAATCTATTCCTGCGGTTTAAGTATTGTCTGGGATTCAATCCCCGACGCTCTCGATAGATGGAACTTCGGACCTAAATTTCCAATTAAAATAGAAACGGTTACCAATTTAGAGAACGACGTACTTGCAGAAGGATTTCAGCTTTATCAAAATTATCCAAATCCTTTTAATCCAAATACAAAAATAAAATTCACTGTTCCGCAAGACGCAATAGGCGAGAAGCGAGACGTAGTACTAAAAGCTTATGATGTTTTGGGGAATGAAGTAGCTACACTGCTGAATGAAGAAAAACCAGCAGGAACTTATGAAGTTGAGTTCAATGCATCAAATCTACCACATGGAATTTCCACCAAAGGCGGATACACCTCCGGCATATATTTTTATCAATTGCGGGCAGGAGATTTTGTTGAAACTAAGAAGATGGTGTTGATAAAATGAGTCTTAACGGCTTTGCGCCCCAGGTAAAAAATAACCGCAGAGACGCCAGGTCGCAAAGATATTATTCTTTATCTCAGACCGGAATGACGATAGATCAAAAAGAAGCAGTAAAATTAAAGTTCAAGCTTGTAGGCAGGGTCGGTTTATTAACGAATCCAACAGAAAAATTCCAGCTTAATTCTTCTTCCAAACTGTTGTTGTAAGATGTTACCAATCGTGCAGCATTAATTGCACTTGCAACTCTGTTTAAAATTAATCCGCCAATAATAAACCTTATATCATTTTTTGTCTGCTCGCTGGAAGTCCACATATCCCTGTAAGTTTTTCTTTCATCATTTGTATTCCATTTCCAAAAGTAAAAATCTGGATCGTACATATCCTCAAAATTTCTTTCCAGTGCCTTTTCATCGTTGTAAGAATCTATGCTGTTGTATTCACCAATTGTAGCGTAGTAATTCTCATCTTTATTTTCATTTGAGATCCCGGCTCGTGATTCAGCGTAAGATTTATAATTATTTTCCTGCCAGTTTGCGTGTATATTCATTCCTATGAAAGTACCCCAGAGAACTCCGTCAGCTATTGTAAAATATTTACCAATGTCGTAAGCATCTGCATAAAGTTCTCCCATTCCGGGGAGCAGCAGTGAGTAGATAACACCCAGTCCAACACTTTTTTTAGAGTCTTCCAGATTAAAGTTTAGTTTGGAATCAGCTGAGACAGGAAGTGAATTAATTTCATGCTCTAAATTTTGAATTGAGATGGTTTGATACTGCTGTGAAAATGCCAGCGAGGAAACAAGTATCAGTAAAAGTGGGAAAATCTGCTTAATCATTGTCCTAAGTTTAATCCCTTAAAGTATTTAAGTCAATTGCATTTTTTCGGACAAAAATTCACCGGAACATTCATTTCCATCGAATTCGGTTAGCTTAATTTTGGTTAATTTATTTGTTAAAAGCTCATCAAAATCAGCTTTTACTTTAATGTAATTTGAAGTAAAACCCTGCATTTCTCCATCATGATTGCTTTGCTCAAAAAGCACTTCCTGCAGGGTTCCCATCATTTCAGAATAAAATAGTTTTATCTTCTTATCACTTAGAATTCTGAGAATGTTATTTCTTCTTTTTCTTTCACTCACATCAACTGGCAACGGCAAGTTTACAGCGGTTGTATCAGGTCTTTCAGAATATGTAAAAACATGCAGATAAGAAATTGGTAGATCCCTCAAAAAGTTATGCGTTTGAATAAAATCTTCCTCAGTCTCACCGGGGAATCCGACAATTACATCGACACCGATTGATAGTTCAGGTATGATCTCTTTTGCCCGGAGGATTAAGTTTTTGTAATCATCGGAGGTATATCTTCTTTGCATTGCCTTTAGAATTTTCGAACTTCCGCTTTGAAGCGGAATATGCAGGTGGTTGCAGACTTTTTCTGATTCCGATATGAGTCTGAGCAAATCATCATTAATTAGGTTAGGCTCTACAGAACTTATCCTGATTCTAAACTCACCCTCAATTTTTATTAGCTGTGAAACAAGATCAAATAAACTGCTACTAATATTTTTACCGTAATCGCCGACGTTCACACCCGTTAAAATTATTTCTTTGTAATCATCATTGATTAGTGCTTTAAATTGCTCAACTGTTTTATCAAATGCCAGACTTCTGCTGCTTCCTCTCGCAAGCGGGATCGTGCAAAATGCACAGTTGTAATCACAGCCATCCTGAATCTTAAGAAATGCTCTTGTACGGCTGTCAGCATCTGTTGAATGAGCAACACCGAAATCGTTTGCTTCTTCGATTGGACTTACGAAAACACATGCAAGACTTTGCTTTTCAAAATTTTCCAGGATAGAAAAAAGTTTAAACTTCTCACTGCTGCCCAGCACAGCATCAACACCATCGATTTTTGCAATTTCATCCGGACGAAGCTGTGCATAACAGCCCGTTACGATAATATAAGCTTCGGGATTTTGGCGTAATGCTCTGCGGATTATTTGCCTGCACTCTCTTTCTGCGCTTTCAGTAACGGAGCAGGTGTTTAAAACATAAATGTCGGCTTTATCCTTAAAATCAACTATAGAGTAATTGCGGTTAACAAACTGACTTCCAATAGTTGAAGTTTCGGAATAGTTAAGTTTACATCCTAAAGTTTGAAAAGCTACTTTATTTTTCATCATATAAAAAGAAAAGCGGGAATACTACCCGCTTTAATTTAATTAATCCCCCGAATAAAAATAAATTATTCTTCCTTGGGTTTCTGCTCTCCGCCGCTTTCCTGAACTTCGAAAATTGGAAATTCGGAGCTGTCTATTGCAGAGGTTTCAGCAGATTTTATACTTTCGATTGATACTCTTTCAAGCTTGTGCTTATTAAGGTAATCCTGAATTTCTTCTTCGGATTTTTCTTTTAAGGCAGCAATTGTACTCAGTACAATCTTTTTGTTATTTTTATCAAACTCAATCACTTTCAGCGGCAAAGTTGCATCTACTGGAAAGTGGTTAGCAAGATTTTTAAGCTTAGAAGTTGATAATTGATTTGCAGGTACAAAGCCATCAACATTATCAGGCAATTCAGCTATCAATCCTTTTTCAATTATTCGTACAACTTTACCCTCTGTAATTGTTCCAACTGAATATTTCTTTTCAAAACTGTCCCACGGATTATCAATTATCTGTTTATGTCCAAGCGAAATTTTTCTTTGCTCAACATCAACACCTAAAACGGTAACATCGAGCGATTCACCTTTTTTAACGACTTCACCGGGATGGCGTATTTTTTTAGTCCAGGATAAATCAGATATATGAACAAGTCCGTCAACTCCTGGCTCGAGCTCAACAAAAACCCCAAAATTGGTCAAGTTACGTGCAATACCACTATGCTTAGAACCTACCGGATATTTAACCATCAGTGATTGCCAGGGATCAGGCTCTAATTGTTTTATTCCGAGTGAGATTTTCTTTTCATCTTTATCGAGGCTTAAAATTATGGCTTCCACAACCTGACCCATTGCAACAACCTGCGATGGATGTTTAATATGCTGTGTCCAGCTCATCTCAGAATTGTGAATAAGACCTTCTATCCCTTTTTCAATTTCGATAAATGCGCCATAATCTGTAAGAGAAACAACTCTTCCGGAGACTTTATCACCGACTTTATATTTTTCATCGATATTTTCCCAGGGATGGGGGAGGAGCTTTTTCAGGCTTAAAGAAATTCTTTTCTTTGCCTCATCAAAATCGGTTACTACAACTTTCAACACTTCATCAAGCTTTACAACTTCATTCGGATGATTTATTCTTCCCCAGCTTAAATCTGTAATGTGGATTAAGCCATCAACACCGCCAAGGTCAACAAACACTCCAAAATCGGTAATTGCTTTAACAGTTCCTTCAAGAATTTGTCCTCTTTCTAGGCTTTCAAGAATAGCTTTTCGCTGATCAGCGATTTCCTCTTCAACAAGTACTTTATGCGAGACAACGACGTTTTCTGTGGGTATATTAACTTTTACGACTTTAAATTCCATCATCTGTCCAACCAGTGCATCAAAATCTCTTATTGGTCTGATGTCTATTTGAGAACCAGGCAGAAATGCTTCCATACCCAGAAGATCAACAACCATTCCGCCTTTGATTCTTTTAATAATTTTTCCATTTATTATTTCACCGGTTTCGTAAGAGTTAAGCACTCTATCCCAGATTTTCAGGAAATCAGCTCGTGATTTACTTAAAACCAGGTTTCCATCATGATCTTCAACGCTTTCAAGCACAACTTCAACTTCATCACCGATCTGGCTGCTTTCGTGTTCCTGGAATTCTGATTTTGGTATTGAACCTTCAGATTTAAAACCGACATCAATAATTACATTATCACCCTGAATTCGTACAATTTTACCCTTAACCAGTTCACCTTCTTTTACATCTCTGAATGATTCTGTGTAAAGAGTCGCAAGTGATTCAAATTCTTCCTGTGAATACTCGTCAATATTGAATTTATTTTTTGCCTTCTCATACTGTTCCAAAACAGACGAAGTCTTTTCTTTCACATCTGCGGACATTTATCCTCCTGAATTAAAAAAA
>Ga0209536_100017504_pt1 | contig 10148 bp, 11 predicted proteins | sample DeeMarSeWOR28_12_FD_187461 | JGI IMG/M metagenome (GOLD analysis project Ga0209536, IMG submission 187461) | Marine sediment microbial communities from White Oak River estuary, North Carolina - WOR-2-8_12 (SPAdes) (version 2) | ecosystem: Environmental > Aquatic > Marine > Intertidal zone >... | reverse complement strand
CCCAGACCTGGAATCGAACCAGGGACACGAGGATTTTCAGTCCACTGCTCTACCAACTGAGCTATCTGGGCCCGGAAAACAGGCGCGGAGCCTAGCCGCGGAAAGGGGGCTGTCAAGCTTCAGAGAAAACTTGCATTCCCGTAGGCCTTCAGGATTACAATGATGCGTGGATGGTGTGACTCGGGATGGCAAGCCCAATGGATGACCGCGGCGTCGGCGCGTTTCAAGAGCTCCTGCAGGCAGGTGGCAAGGGCCAAGGGGCGAAGACCGAAGCCCTCGAGGCCCTGTCGCTCCGACCGGTCTGGTTGGCCACTTGGGAGCCGAGAGCAGAGGGTTATCGGACGCTGATCAATGCGGAGGGAGAAGAAGCCCTCGCCGTGTTCAGCTCGGAGGAGGGGCTGAAGTCCGCGGCGGCGGAGTTCGAATGGCTCGAGCCAGACGGATCGCTCGCAACGCATCGCGCGATCGGCGGTGACATCCTTCGGCACGCGTGGACACGCGAGTATGCGTTCGTGGTGATCGACATCGGTTCCGCGCACTCACTCGAGTACGAGCGCAAAGAGCTGAGGGCGATCCTTCGCGACCTCGACAGCACGGGGCCCTTCCGGACGTCTGCGCCACCTCCGCCACCGAGCAAAACGGCAGCGAGCTCCTTCTCGCCCCCCAAAGAACGGGTGATCGAACACATCTCGACGATGTACAGCCTCGCACCGAGCCAGTCCGAAAAGCTCGACCGCCTGAGTGACGCCCCGACGAAGCCCTACGAAGCTCCACGCGACAGCGAGCCACCCACACAACCTCGAGCCGCGCTCCCCGAGCGGGAGCCGCCCACGACACGGCGCAAGAGCTCGCGCCCCGCGCGGAAGGTGAAGAGCGAACCGCCCGCGGCAACGATCGAGGAGCTCAGCCCGACGCGGGCGGAGCTCGGGGACGGCGGTACCTACGGTGCTGCTAGCATCATCCCCTCCTCTCAGCGCAGGCCGCAGTCGCCGACCCCACCCGAACCGGCGGAGAGCGATGACGCGCCTACCCCATCCGTTTCGCCGATGTCATCCTCGGCCCCCAAGCTCAACTCGGACGCACCCACCGCGCCCGCCGCCCAACCGCTGCCAACCCTGCAGCCGGGGAGGCTGAAGCTGCCCGCGGTCGGGGCCATCGGCGTCCGGGGCGTGGAGCCAAGACCGCCCAGCAAGACGCCGAAGGAGGACGCTCCCAAGACCGGAGCGCCGCCGACCAAACAGCCCGCGCGCGTCGTCGCGCCCTCGATCGGGGACGGCATCAAGCTCGTGGAGCTCTACGAGCCGCCGGACGAGGCGCTGCTCGCAAGCCTGGCGGCCGTGTTGCGCGGGTACTTCGAGATCGAATGGGCTTCCTATTGTCACGTCGGTCGACCAGCAGGCGGGCCGAGCCCTGCGATCGGCCTGCGCATCGACGACAACTACCGCGACAACGTGACGGCGATCATCAAGGACCTCTGCGAGGCTGCGCGCAAGCTCGAGGTCGAGATCGACGTCCTGCTGATCGACGGGCACGATCTGCTCCGCAAGTCGCGGGAAAAGGCCGTCGTGTTCTATCCCTGGAAGCCGAAGAGCTGAAGCTCCGCTCGACTCGGGCGTGCTAAGACAGCGGCGTGAGCCCTGGAGACGCGCTTCCTGCCGTTGAGCAGCCGATCCCGTCAGCCGTCGGCCGTGCCTGGGTCGAACGTCTGGCCGCGAGTGAGTGCCCTGCGCTGACGACGCGCCGGAAACGTCGCCACGAGCGAACTGGCGCAAACCACGACCCAATCGTGTGGGTCGAGGCGGTCGGTTCGAACGTCGTCGACGCAGATGGAAATCGGTACGTCGACCTCACGTCGGGGTTTGGGGTGGCCTTGGTGGGGCATCGCCATCCAGAGGTCGTCGATGCGGTGAAGCGCCAAGCCGATCGGCTGATCCATGCGCTCGGCGACTTGCACCCCTCAGACGTGAAGGTCGAGCTTCTCGAGCGGCTCTGCGCAGTCGCCCCCTGGGATGGGGCGCGGGCCATGCTCTCGCTCGGAGGCGCGGACGCGGTGACGGCAGCTTTGAAGACGGCCGTACTGGCAACCGGAAAGAGCGGCGTCATCGCCTTCGAAGGCAGCTACCACGGTCTCACTTATGGGCCCCTCGCGGTGTCGGGCTATGCAGAGCGGTTTCGGGAGCCATTCGAGGCGCAGCTTCAGCGAAACGTTCACTTCGCGCCTTGGCCGCCGTCGACAGTCGACGTCGATGCCGCGCTCGCCGCGCTGCCCGACGACTGGAGCACGATCGGGGCGGTGATCGTCGAGCCAGTTCAGGGTCGAGGCGGCGTTCGATTGCCGCCGCCTGGGTTCCTGGCGGGTCTCGCTCGGGTGTGCCGCGAGCGGGGCGCTCTCCTGATCGCCGACGAGATCTTCACGGGCCTAGGTCGCTGCGGCGCCTGGTGGCGCTCCGTCGAGGACGGGGGGACGCCTGATCTGATCTGCGTCGGCAAGGCGCTTGGCGGCGGCCTCCCCGTGAGCGCATGCATCGGAAGGCAGGAAGTCATGGCGGCGTGGGGTGACCCCGATCGCGAGGCGATTCACACGGGAACCTTCTACGGTGATCCGCTCGGCTCGGCGGCTGCGCTCGCAACCCTCGATCTCATCGAACGTCATGGCTGGGTGGAGGCGGCCGCGGCACGTGGGCCGGCCCTCGCGGACACCCTTCGTCACGCGGGCCTCCCGGGGGTCGAGGAAGTTCGGCAAGCCGGGATGATGCTTGGTCTACAGCTCGGCGGAGACGGACGAGCCTTGGTGCTCGCTCGCGCACTACTCGAACGCGGCTACCTGGTCCTGCCCGCAGGCACCCGTGCGGACGTGATTCAGCTCGCACCCCCCGTCACGATTAGCGACGCTCAGCTGGACGGCTTCGTGTCGGCGCTCGGGGCCGTGCTGGAGGCATCATGAGTGAGCGGGCGGCTCTCGCGATCCGCATCGAAACCATGATCGATGCGTGCGCGGAGGGAGATCGGGTCGACCCGAGCGCTCGCGATGCTTTGATCGAGGATCTCGCAGGTTGGCAGGCGGTGCAGATCGCCGAGTACGGGCGATTGCGTCGGCGGGGCGCGTGGCCCCCCGCCCTGCCGACAGACGTGTTCCGGTTTCGGCGGATCGCCGTGCATCCTCCGGAGCGCGACATTCGGGTCTTTCGGAGCTCGGGAACGACCTCGGCGGACCGCAGTGTGCACGCTTACGCAGACCTGTCTCTCTACGATCTGGCGGCTCGCGTTGCGGCGCGGCACATGCTCTTTCCGGATGCCCACAGGATGCGGCTGGTCATCCTCGCGCCGCAGGAACACGAGGCGCCCGACTCGTCGCTCTGCTACATGCTCTCTCGCTTCACCGAGTGGTTTGGCTCGACTTCGACTTGGGTGTGGTCTTCGGGTGCGCTCGACCTAGACGCGATGACGACGGCCCTTCGGGAGGCCGAGGATGCGGCCGAACCGGTCGCATTGATCGGGACCTCGTTTGCGTTCGTCCACGCCGAGGATGGCCTCCGCAAACGCCAGTTCCGCCTTCCGCCCGCGAGTCGCGTCATGCAGACGGGCGGCTACAAAGGCCGGTCGCGAGAGGTCGACCCAGATGCGTTGCTGTCCGCCATCAGCACCCGCTACGGGGTTCCGACCGAATTCATCATCAATGAGTTCGGGGCGACGGAGCTCAGCTCGCAGATGTACGAAACGACCTTGCGCGACGCGATCGCGGGAACCTCGGCACCGAGACGGCTCTGGGTTCCTCCTTGGGTGAGGGCGACGCCCGTGGACCCCGATTCCCTGCAACCCGTCGAAGGTGGGGCGCTGGGCCTCTTGCGTATCGACGATTGCGCAAATCTCGATTCGGTGTGCTGCATTCAGACCGCGGACCTCGCCCGTCGCCTAGAGGACGGCATCGTCGTTCTCGGCCGATCGAAGGGCGCCACTCCGCGCGGATGCTCGCTCGCAGCCGACGAGGCCTTGGGGACCGCATGACGGGAGACGTGCTCCGAGTCGTGTCCACCGAAGCGCGAGTCACTTGGCTCGCAGCAGCGGCCGAGCGCTTGCTATTCGAAACGCTCGACGCTCGGGAGGCCCTCTCGAAGTCGACCGGTTTGAGCGTGCCGATGGTCGAGTGGGGGGCACGCTCCACGCTTCATACGATACAGCCGGCGGCGCTCAGAGCACTTGCGAGGCAAGTGGAGGAGACTGGCCGCGATCCGATCTCCAATCTGTCCATCGTGCTCGCCGGCAACCTATTCACCGCAGCGGTGCGGGCCGTAGTCGTGCCGCTTCTCCTCGGCATCCCCGTGACGGTCAGAGCGTCCTCGCGTGAAACGCTGTTCCCGCGGATGTTGCATGACGTCCTTGGAAGCTGCGACTCCGAGCTCGGTGCCGCGATGAGACTGGTCGCTTTCACCGGGGGCGACCTCGAGAGCGAGCGCTCATTGTTCGCAGAGTCCGAGGCGACGGCGGTGTACGGCGGCGACGATACGATCGCTGCCATGATGCGACGTCACCCGGATGCGAACCTGATCGCGCACGGACACGGGGTGAGCGCGGCCTATTGTGGCCCGGAAGCCCTGCATGGGGATCGGGTGTCGGAGACCATTGCGAGCCTCGCGTTGGACGTCTGCGCGTACGACCAACGGGGATGTCTTTCACCACAGGTCGTCTATGTCGTGGCAGATTCCGAAGCCTCCGCCTCGGCATTCGCCGAACGCTTCGCCACCGAGGGGATGGACCCGCTCGCACGAGAGTTGCCACGTGGCCCTCTGCCACCGGAGGTCGGCGCAGCGCAGGCACAATGGCGGGGGGTCGCCGAAGTCGAGGGAGCCCTGATCGTCGGTGACACGTACGGCATTGCGATTGGAACCCCGGCAACGCTCCGGTGGAGCCCCGGCTATCGCAACGTCACCATCGTGCCGGTGCATGATCGATCCGAAGCGCTTCGGGCGCTGACCCCGCTTGGCGCGACCCTCAAGTGCATCGGCTCAGACCCGGCCTCCTCGAGCGCGCTTCGCGCAGAGCTCGCTCGCAGCGAGAGGCTGACGGCCTACATCTGCCCACTCGGCTCGATGCAGACACCAGGGCTCGACGCTCCTGCGGATGGCAAGCCAATCTGGGACGGGCTCTTGCGCTAGACGCCGATGAAGAGGCGCTGTCCGAAGTTGCGCTCCAGGTTCGCGTTGAAGATCTTCGACGCGGCGCTCTCGATGTCGTATTCGATGCGCTTGAACTCGAACGACCGGGTGTCGCTGTCGTAGACGGTGTAACTCGCCCGGTTGTCGTAGTCCCGCGGCTGGCCGACCGACCCTACACTGACGATGTACTTGGTGCCGTCCTCGAGCACGAAGTCTTCGGGCGGAAGCTCTTCGACCTCGCCGGTGCGCAGCGCGAAAACCTTGCAGAGATGCGAATGTCCGATCAGCGTGATGTGGCCGAGGTCACTCAAGATCGGCAGACACTCGGCCGCTTGGTCGGGCGCAAAGATGTACTCGAACTCCTCGAGGCGGACGGGCGAGCCGTGGCATAGATCGACACCAATCGAGGCGAGACGGTGTTTGTAGGGAAGCTGGCGAAGCCAAGCCATGTTCTCGGAGGTCAGCTGACGCGCGTGGAGGTCGAGCGCATCCCGGGCGGCCTCGTAGTAGTACGAGTAGTCCATCCGCCCGGCGACCGCCGCATCGTGATTGCCGAGAATCGTCACTTCGGCGACATCCCTCACGATGTTGGCGCACTCGTTGGGGCTGCCGCCGTATCCTACGACGTCGCCGAGGCAGTAGTAGACATCGATGTCTTCCGCGGAGTACGCGTCCATCACCGCGGACATGGCCTCCAAATTGGCGTGGACGTCGCTGAAAATGCCGATCCGCATGATTAGACTGAGAGATTACCCCGAATGGTGCATGGTACACGAAAGACCTGGCCCGGTCGACGCCACTTGCAGCATCTAGAGCCACGCCACAGGAGCGCAATTCGGCCGCGGGGCGCGCTCCGGGATCGGGCTGCCGCGGCGAATGGCAGCAACCCGCTGCCTGCCGCTTGGGCCGGACAGCCCAAGGCATGGCCAGTTTGGCGAAGCGGGCTATCGTTGCCGGGAGATGGAAACTGCCGATGCAGTGATGGACCTCACGGTGGCCTGCGTCACGTCCGTGAAGAACGCGACTGGACTCGAGCTGGATTTGACGCAGGAGACGCTTCCGATTCTCGACCACTACTCGGCGCTCGTAGATTCGCCGCGGGAGGAAGTCGTGTCCCTGTTGGCGCCCATGTGCGGGGCGTATTTCGGCGAGCTGGTTCGGCGACAACTCGGGGATGGCTCGTGGCGCCTCGACCCCGATGACCACGCGGAGTGGCGGCTGAGTTTCGAAAACTGCTCGCTACGCTTCAACCCGATCGGCGTCGCACTCGAGGTGCTCCTCGGACAGGATGTGCCTGGATGGGGTGCCCATCTGCAGACCTCGCCAGAGGACCAGCTTCGCGTGAAAAAGGCGCTGGAGGTCTACGGCGACGTGCGAGATCGCGACTACTACACGTTCAGCGTCCGTCTGGAGGCGATCGAGCAGGCCTATCTCGCTTTGCTGAATAATCCCGCGGGCATGCGCCCAAAGGGTTGACATGCGAGACCCCGCCTCCATATTTCGCCAAGCTCCTGGAAACACTGGCGTTTTCAAGTTAGTGACGTGACGGATTCAGACGTATCAGCGGTCGACCCGCCGGCTTTCGACGAGCTGCTCACCACCGGCGACATGGCGAGGCTCAGCGAGAGCACGCTGCGAACGGTGCGGTTCTACGAGCAGGAGGGTCTCATAGAGCCCGCAAAGCGAAGCTCCTGCGGGCACCGTCTGTTCACGGGTCGTGAGTTGATGAAACTCCAACTGGCCCTAGACCTCCGCGAGGCCGGGCTGTCGCTGCAGAACATCAAGGATCTCTTCTGTCTGAAGTCTGATTGCGCCTGTCCGGAAGAAGCCAGCCAACGGATGTCCAACGTGTTGACCGAGCAAATCGACACCATGCAACAGAAGATTGCAAAGCTCCGTAAGCTGCGAGAGGAGCTGACAGCCATGGTGTCCGTCCTGACAGAGTGCCAGTCGTGCGACGAGGGCAACTTTCCGCTCGCGTGCGGAAACTGCGACGTGCTGGGGAGCCCGCAGCTGCCACGAGCGCTGCAAGTGCTCTGGCACGAGTGTGAATAGAGGCGGTCGTGGAGTGGCAACCCAGTACGCCCTTGTCGGCCGCCGAGCTGGCGAATCTGCCGGTATTCCCCCTTCCGCGCGTCGTCTTTTTCCCGGGCACGGCTCTGCCCCTGCATCTGTTCGAGCCGCGGTACACGCGCATGATGGACGAATGCCTCGACCGTGGCTGCACGGCGATGGCGGTCGCGTTGCTGGCGCCGGGTTGGGAAGACAACTACGAAGGAAATCCCGACATCTACGAGATCGCGGGTGCCGGACGCATCGTCGCCCACCAGGAGCGCTCCGACGGAACCCACGACATCATCCTCCACGGCCTCAATCGGGTTCGCTTGGAAGAGCTTCCAGACGAAGGGCGACCGTATCGTTGCGCGCGTGCGGAGCCCCTCCGCGACTTCGGCAACGCTAGCTCATCAGACGTGCTCGCGATGATGGCTTGCGCCACCCGCGTGGCAGCCATGGTGCGGGAGCGCCAACCCGATTTCGCGCTCCAGGTTTCGGCAGAGCTGGCGCCGGCCCGCGCAGCGGACGTCATAGCCGATCAGCTCGTGGTGAGCCCAGATGAGCGTCAACGCATCCTCGAGACCATCGACGTCGGCAAGCGCGTCGGGCTCGTGACGGAGGCGATCGCGTCGCTTTTGGCGCAACTATCGGAGGCGCACGCGCCGTCCTAGGCGGCAAGCATGCAGTCGCTGCTCATACGGATGCCGGCTCGCGTGGAACGAGACCCCGGCCTGTGGTAGCGAGGGTGTTCTCATGAGCCGATCGAGCAAACACGAGCCCACCGTCGAACGGTATGCGGAGGCACAGCTGCCAACGCGATTCGGAGCGTTTCGAGTGGTGGTGTACCGCGAGCGCGACGGCGACAAGGAGCACCTCGCGGTCATCGCAGGAGAGGTCGCGGGCGCCCAGGATTTGCTGGTGCGCGTGCACAGTGAGTGCCTAACCGGAGAGGTGCTGCACTCGCTCCGATGCGACTGCCGGGATCAGCTCGACCTCGCGCTCGAGCGTATTCAGACCGCCGGGGAGGGGGTGGTGCTGTACCTCCGGCAGGAAGGCCGCGGCATCGGTCTGGGCAACAAGATCCGTGCGTACGCGAAGCAGGACGAGGGCCTCGACACGGTCGATGCGAACCTCGCGCTCGGCTTCGAAGACGATCAGCGCGGCTACCAGATGGCCGCAGACATGCTGCGTGACCTCGGCGTCGCATCCGTCGCACTCATGACGAACAACCCACGCAAGGTCGAAGGGCTCGAGGATGACGGGATCGAAGTGACGCGCCGGGAGCCCCACGAAGTCGAAGCCCATGAGCACAACCGGGACTACCTGAAGACCAAGCAAGATCGGTTGGGCCACCTCGGAACCAATGGCGACTGACGCGAGCGGGCAGATGCCCTACCGGTCAGACTGGCGCCGCATCGAGCGCTGCCGTAGGCTCCGGCGGTGAAGCACCTCAGTCACGCGCTCGTCTTTGTCATCGCTCTCCCCGCCGTCGCCGGTTGCCAGAAGACGACGACGACCATTCCACTTAGCTGGCGTAATCCCACGTACGAGGCGGGGAGCTTCCGGAAGCTGTTCGTCATCGGGGTCGGGGAAAACGATGCCAGGCGTCGCTCCTTCGAAGACCGGCTCGCGAGAGCGCTCGCCCTCGAAGGCGCTGCGGCTCAGGCGAGCTGGGGGCATTTGCCGCAGAGCACGCAACTCACCGAGGAGCAGATCCGCGGCGCGATCGAGGGAGGCGACTTCGATGGCGTTCTGATCACGAGGCTCCTGAGCGTCGATCAGAGCGAAGAGTACGTCCCGCCATCCACCCACGCCGTACCCACGAGCTACTACGGCAGTGGTTACTACGGTTACTACGGCACGAGCTACGAGGTCGTGCACACGCCGGGCTACTACAAGACCAACACGACGCTCCGCCTCGAAACCAATCTCTACTCCGTCGCAACCGGGGATCTGGTTTGGTCGGGCCAGTCGGCGACCATCAACCCGGAGTCACTCAGCGACGTGATCGACTCGATGACGGCTGCAGTGGCCAAGAAGCTCAAAGCCGAGAAGCTAATTCCATGATCAACATCATCCGCCTTGGCGCGCTGAGCGCGTCTCTCCTCGCACTTGCCGCGTGCAAGACGACCACCGCGACCAGCTTCTCCCAGAGCTATCGAAACCCCGGCTACGAAGAAACCGTCTTCAAGAGGCTGCTGATCATCGGTATTGCGTCGGATCCCGAAGGGCGACGGGCCTTCGAGGACGCCCTGGCGTTGGCCATCGCGAGCCAAGGAGGGGCTGCCGCGCCGAGCTACACGCTGCTGCCGAACGACGAGAAGCTCTCCGAAGAGGAGCTTCACGCGGTGATCGCGGAAAATGAGGTCGACGGAGTGCTCGTCACGCGCCTCCTGAGCGTCGACAAGTCCAAGGAATACACTCCTCCGAAGAAGTACGACAATCCCCAGACGCGGTACTACCCGGGCGGTTGGGGCTACGGGCACGGATATGGCGGTTTCTACGGGTTCTATGGGACGACCTATGCCGAGGTACATGAGCCCGGGTACTTCGACACGAGCACGAGTTTGAAGATCGAGACCAATCTCTACTCGGTTGCGACGAACGAGCTGGTATGGACCGGGCAGTCGGAGACGATTGACCCCGACTCCATCGAAGACGCGCGCGCCTCGGTGACGCAGGCAGTGGCCAAGAAGCTGAAAGCGGAGCAGCTGATTCCGTAGCAGCTTCAAGTCACATCCGACCCGCCCACCCCCACCGCGTAATCCTCCCTCCGCGGCATTCGCTCCGCTCTGCCTTGGCGGCGCATGCGCGCCGGGCTTCGCCCTTCGGGCTCGCGGGTCTGCGTCAGCGTCGAGCGAGCGGAGGCTCGGTCGCGACGCACGTGCTCGCGAGCGGGACCCGTCGGTACGACCCTTCATGGCGCGACAAGACCCACCT
>Ga0209536_100017503_pt1 | contig 10148 bp, 10 predicted proteins | sample DeeMarSeWOR28_12_FD_187461 | JGI IMG/M metagenome (GOLD analysis project Ga0209536, IMG submission 187461) | Marine sediment microbial communities from White Oak River estuary, North Carolina - WOR-2-8_12 (SPAdes) (version 2) | ecosystem: Environmental > Aquatic > Marine > Intertidal zone >... | reverse complement strand
AAGGAATTGTGGTAAAAGGGCAGCGGTCGGTCCGGGTGGCAGATGGCAATCGCCTGGTGCAGGCGGTGACCACTATGATAAACAAGCTCAACGGCTCTGCCATTACCTCAGAGCTCATGCTCCAGTGGGGTACGGCCTTTTTGGTGCGTCTGTGCAACCAGAAAGGGATGCTTCCGCAAAATAACTTTCAGTCCACTTCTATATTAAACATCAAAAATCTAGGTACCGATGCCATTGCTGCCGCCTTTAATTTGAGAAGCAGAGGGTGCTTTGCCTGTCCCATAGCCTGTTTGAAAAAAACAGACCTCAGACACCCCATTTTCCAAGGCAAGGGGGTGGCCCCGACTTACATGGCCATTGGCTCGCTGGGCACAAATTTGGGCATAGTAGACCTTGAAGCCATTGGTCGGGCCAACATGTTATGCGCAGAGATGGGACTGGATCCCATTGCCACGGGTGGACTTTTTGCCACCGTTATGGACTTGATTGAAAAAGGTGTTGTTTCCTCGGAGGAATTCAAAGTCGATCTCAAATTTGGTGCCGCTGATGTTCTGGTAAACAGCATGGAGCTTCTATCTACCGAGAAAAGCTACGCCGAACGGATAGGGGCCGGCGGCAAAGCACTGGCCGAAAACTACGGTTCCCCCGAATTGTTTATGGGCGTCAAGGGGGCACCCTTGGCATCCTTTGATCCTCGTGCCATTCAGGGACTTGGGCTCCACTTTGCCACCTGCAACCAGGGACCTCATCATGCTTACGGCTACACATTCATTGATGAAGTCCTTCAGGTGCACACTGAAATGAATCCGTGGGACATTGAAGGAAAGCCCGAATTGGTAAAAGAGTACCAGGATATGACTGCGGTCATGGACAGTCTGGGATTCTGCAACTGGCTGTTGCTGGGGCTCAAGTTTACCAATCTGGTCCCCATGACCAATGCGGTTCTAGGGACCCAACACAAAGCACCTGATTTGATGGAAATCGGCGAACGTATCTGGAACATGGAACGTATTTTCAACGGCAAAGCCGGGTTTACCGGTGAAGATGACCGGCTTCCCGATCGCTTTATTAAGGAGCCACTGGCCGATGGTCCAGCTGAGGGGCAGATTAGTCGAGTGGTGGAGATGCTTCCCGAATATTATGAGCTTCGCGGCTGGTCTCCCGAAGGGACTCCACTGCCGGAAACCTTGGAGAGACTGGGACTTAGCGAGTTCGCTTAGCAGAGGTGGGATTTTCACCACAAAGGACACAAAGGTCTCAAAGAGGATATTGAATACCTCATTTCCTTTTTTCTTTGTGTTCTTTGTGCTCTTTGTGGTTTTCCTTGATAATCAGGAGATGACTAGATGCCCAAAATAAAAATCGACCACGCCAAATGCACTGGTTGTCGTCATTGCGAAATCGCTTGCTCCTTGAACCATGTGGCTGGCGTCAGCAATCCCAGACGAGCACGTATCCGGGTGTTTCATGAGGGTAACTCTTTCTTTCCCGTGATTGCCGGCCCCTTTGTGGATGCAGCCTGCACCTCAAAAAACCAGATAGAAATAGAGGGCCACCTTTATGACATGTGCGTTCTCTGTCGCGCCTCCTGTCCCCATAAACCTTTTTTTATTGAAGCTGAAACAGGGTTTCCACTTAAGTGCGATTTCTGTGGTATCCCGCCCAATCCTTCTTGTGTGCGGTGGTGTAACAGCGGAGCCCTGGAGTTAGTCGAAGACTAGCTGGTGAGGTGGATTTTACCACGAAGGACACAAAGGTCGCAAAGGGGATAGGAAAGAAATAATTTTCTTTGTGATCTTTGTGGTTCTACTAGAGAGGCGCTCATAGGGATAGTCTGGAGATGAACGACGTTTTGGACAGTAAGAGTGTAGTCGGCTCCGTGATGGTTGTAGGTGGCGGTATTGCCGGTATTGAGGCATCCATGGCTTTGGCGGATGCTGGCTTTTATGTCTATTTAGTGGAGAAGTCTGCAGCCATTGGGGGCGTAATGGCTGCATTGGACAAGACCTTTCCTACCAACGATTGTTCAATCTGAATTCTAGCTCCCAGGCTCGTTGAGTCTGCCAGACATGCCAACGTCAAAATCGTCACCAATGCCAACTTGCAAGAGGTTTCTGGTGATGTTGGCAACTTCACGGTGAAGGTGCGCAGACAGCCCCGTTACGTAGACGAAGAAAAATGCACGGCATGCGGGGTTTGCGCCTCCTACTGTCCGGTGGCCGTTCCAGACACCTATGATGAAAATCTCGCCCACAGGAAGGCCATCCACATCCCCTATACCCAGGCAGTCCCATCCGCCTATGTGGTAGATCCTCATCATTGCCTGTTTCTCAACAAACAAGAATGCAAACAATGCAGCAGGACCTGCGCGGCCGAAGCCATCAACTTTGAGCAAAAGCCAGAGGTGCATACTTATCAAGTTGGGGCCATTATCTTATCCCCTGGGTTTTCGACGTTTAATCACAGGCGTGCACGACTCCATAAATATGCGGACTCAACCAATATTGTCTCAGGAAAGGAGTTCGAGCGCATCTGCTGTGCCTCAGGACCATACGTGGGCAAAATTCTCAGACCCTCAGACTTGGAAAGACCTGAAAAAATCGCCATTATCCAATGCGTCGGCAGCAGGGATAGGACTTCCGGCAATCCCTACTGTTCCTCGGTTTGCTGCAAATACGCGGTAAAGGATGCCATTGTTGCCCTGGAGCACGAGCCTGACCTTGACATCAGTATCTTCTTCATGGACATGCGGTTGTATGGCAAGGGTTTCGAGGCTTTCTATAGGCGGGCCAGAGCAGAGGGAGTGAAATTCATCCGTAGCAGGGTTGCCGAAATCAAAGAAAACCCTGAGAGTGAAGACCTGATTTTGAAGTACGTCACAGAGGATGGTTCTCTGAGAGAAAGTACCTTCAACCTGGTTGTTTTGGCAAACGGGCTCGAGGCTCCGCAGGGAAACAGTAGGCTAGCCCTGGCCTCAAACATTCGACTGAATCCATACGGTTTTTGCGAGAGCAACCTTTTTTCGCCTCTGGCTACCAGCAGGAGGGGGATTTTTGTTGCCGGTGCTTTTCAAGGGCCAAAATCCATTCCGGATAGCATCATCCAAGCTGGAGGTGCTGCTGCCTCAGCGGCAGAACTGCTGGTGTCTGCGAGGGGAACACTGGTGTTGGAGAAGACTTACCCCGATGAGCGCTCAGATGCTGATGAAGCACCAAAGATCGGGGTACTGGTGTGTCACTGTGGCAAGAACATCGCAGGAGTTGTAAACGTCCAAGAGGTGAAAAAGTACGCAGCCACCCTGGATAATGTGGTCATGGTGGAGGATAATCTGTACTCCTGCTCCCAGGACACTCAAGAGTTAATTAGTGAGACAATAGTCAAACATGATCTGAATCGCATTGTGGTGGCCGCCTGTACCCCCAGAACTCATGAACCACTTTTCCAGGACACAAGCAGAGAGGCCGGTCTCAACAAATGTCTGGTTGAAATGGTCAATATCAGGGATCAATGTTCATGGGTCCATATGCACGAAAAGGTGGCGGCAACGGAAAAGTCAAAAGATCTTATCCGCATGGCCGTTGCCAAGGCCAGACATTTGAAGGCTCTGCCTGAGCCTCTCATAGAGGTAACACCCAAAGGACTAATCATAGGCGGAGGACTATCAGGGATGACTGCGGCCCTGAGTTTGGCCCGACAAGGTTTTGAGTGTTATCTGATCGAGCGTTCCTCAGAGCTCGGGGGCAATCTCCGCCATACCTATTTTACCCTGGAGGGACATGATCCCCAGAAACACCTCGAGAGAATCCTCCAAGAGATCACTGAACATGAGCTGATTCAGCTGTTTACTGGAGCAACCATACAGCAGATTGACGGCTTTGTTGGAAACTTCAGAACAGTTTTATTCTCCGGTAGTGAGCAGAACGGATCCTCAGTTGAATTAGAGCACGGCACCATCATCATTGCCACCGGGGCAGAACCCTATGAGCCTGATGAGTACCTATACGGCAAGCACGAAAATGTCTTGCTCCAACAAAGACTCGAAGAAAGATTAGCCCTGGGACAGGTCAACCCGGAGGAGCTAAACCATGTAGTCATGATTCAGTGTGTGGGTTCCCGAGATGGAACCAATCCCTACTGCAGTGCCACTTGCTGCGGCCTAGCCATTAAGATCGCACTGAAGATAAAGGAGATGAATCCTAAGGCTAATGTGACCATCCTCTATCGGGATATCATGACTTACGGCTTCAGCGAAGACTACTATAACTTGGCGAGAGACAAGGGAGTTGTCTTTGTCAGCTACAGCCCAAAACAAAAACCAGTAGTGAAGGGCCATAATGGCGGGCTAAGGATTGAAGTTCCGGATCACTTTTTAAAGGGGAACCTTGTAATTGATGCTGATTTAGTAGCACTGAGCACTGCCATGGTGCCGCGCGAAAATGAGGTTTTGCACGAACAGCTCAACGTGCCCCTTTCTGCTGATCGGTTCTTTTTAGAATCACACGCCCAAATGAAACCTGTAGATTCCTATGTGGAAGGCATCTTTCTTTGCGGCATGGCCCAATTCCCAAAGCCCATGGATGAGTGTATTTCCCAGGCCAAAGCGGCCGCCTCCAAGGCAGCAATCTTGATGGCCAAGGGGCATGTGAGGGCTGAGCCTATCGTGTCATCTTGCGATCAGGACAGATGCATCGGCTGTGGAATTTGCGAATATCTGTGTCCCTACAGTGCCATCAAGATGGAGAAAGTGGGCAAACTCAAGAAGGCAGAAGTCATTGTGGCGGCCTGCAAGGGGTGTGGTATTTGCGGTTCCATCTGTCCCTCGAGGGCTATCACCATGGGCCGGTTTACGGATGAACAGATCCGTGCCCAGATCAGGGCGTTCGGCGAAGGAAGGTAGTCATTGGGCCACTAAAGTGGCGGTCATTACGCTGCGCTGTCATTATGCCTCCGGCGTCATTTATGGTCATTAGATCATTACCCCACATTGTCATTCATAGTTAAATGTCATTGTGGTGTTGTAACAACTTAATGACGGGCGCCAGCCCTATTGACGGCGAAGCCAAATGACCTTAAATGACGGGAGATCAGCCCTAAACACGGTGAGAGAAGAGAGTTAAATGAAGACGGAAAGACATGAACCCCGGATCCTCGGCTTCTTCTGCCACTGGTGCTGCTATGCCGCAGCTGATGCAGCGGGTGTGGCCCGCTTCCAGTATCCGCCCCAGGTGCGGGTGATCAGGGTAATGTGCACCGGCAGGCTGGATCCAATTTTCCCCTTGGATGGCTTTGTCAATGGAGCGGACGGCATTTTCGTTGGCGGTTGACACCTTGGTGAATGCCATTACCGGACCGGTAATTACGAAGTCATAAATAAAGTAAAACTTGTCCACCACATCCTCGAGCGGCTCAAGGTGAATCCAGATAGGTTGAGCCTCGAGTGGGTATCTGCGGCTGAAGCCCCTCGTTTCGTCACTCTAATTACGAGCTTTTCGGAGCGCATCAGGAAACTCGGGCCCCTCGGCTCGAGTGAAGGCTTGCAAGTTGATCACCTCAGGGTGAAGCTGAAGGCGGCGATGATGACCCTGGAGGGAAAACCGTTGCGAATGGTCATTGCCAGGCAGTCTAAGTTCATGAAGCAAGGGAATACCTACCGAAAGATTCCCCCCGATCATAAACTAAACCTTGATTGGGAAAAGAAGCTGGTAGAGGAAACGGTCAGTCAGGAGTTGTTGTTGTATTTAAAGGAGAGGCCCCGACCTATTGAGGAACTGGCCGAGCTCTTGGAGCTTACCTCGGAAGAGGTGATCGAGTACTTCAATAAACTTGAAAAAAAACAACTGGTGGAACCAGACCGACTCATACTTGAATAGTTTAGTTTTTCCGAAATCCCCCTTTGTCCCCCTTTACGAAAGGGGGAGAATTTAAGTATCTGCATAGAGTTCGCCCGCTTTATAAATGGAAAAATCCTATTTTACTCCCCCCTTTATTAAAGGGGGGTTAGGCCTGCTCGCCACCGCGAGCCTGCTCGCTCAGGCGAGGCGGGCGGGCGGATTTTAAAGCAGTAAGCGCAGCGGTCCCCACTTCAGATATCAGGATTTGCCTATGAAAGACATCTTTTTCAATGAACTGGATCCCCTTTTCAAAGATGAAGTTGCGGAAAAGATCGGTCTGGAGGTGATAAAGCCGTGTTTCACCTGTGGCTCGTGTACTGGAATTTGCCCGGTTCATGAGGTGATTGAAGATTTTGACCCGAGGCTCATCATCTATATGATTCTCTTGGGCATGCGAAAAGAGGTGCTTTCTTCGGAGTTGATCTGGTTTTGCTGTTTGTGTAACGAGTGTTACTTCGTCTGCCCCCAGGAAATAAAGTTCAGCCGCGTTGCCACCGAGCTCAGAGAAATGGCCCTGGCCGAAGGGCATGTGTCCAAAGAGTTCTTAGAGAAACTGGAACCGCTAAAACCTTACTTACAGGATTTATGTCGACGCACCATGTTTTCCAAGGTCAAGGAAGGGTTTCGAGGGCCGCACACTATGCCATGCTGGCGAAAGCATACAAAGACATGAATCCCCCGTTGTCGCCCTTTACGAAAGGGGGATATTTTAGATAGCTATGCAGAATTCCCCCCTTTTATCAAGGGGGGTTAGGGGGGATTTTAGCCTACTGGAGGAAAGACCAATGACTCTCGCAAAGGTCGATCAAGTTCTGGCAAAGTACGGATACAGACATGATGCTTTGATAGGGATAATGCAGGACCTGCAGCGGTTGGAGAACTACTTGCCTCCAGAAACTATCAGGTATGTTTCACAAAGATTGGAAGTTCCCTTGACCAGACTCTATCATATTGCCACCTTCTACAAGTCATTTAGCCTTGAACCCAGGGGTCGCCATATCGTCAGGGTCTGTCTTGGAACTGCCTGTCATCTTAGCGGGGCAGTGCAAACTCAGGAACAGATCGAGCGGTCCCTCCAGATAAAAGAGGGTGAGACCACCAAAGATATGATGTTTTCCCTGGAGACTGTGAACTGTCTGGGCACCTGTGCGCTGGCACCGGTAACCATGGTTGATGAGGAATACTATGGTGAAGCGACGCCAGGGCGAGTCGAGAAAATTCTATCTTTTTATACCGAGACATCAGGTTCCGTTGAAAATGAAGAAGATTAACAGCGCTTCCGACTTGGAGGATTTCAGGAAAGCGATTCTGCAAGAACGCGATCCAGCAAAGAAAATCGTTAGGATCTGCAATACAGGTTGCCGTGGGAGTGGTTCAATCAGGGTGGCCGATGCATTTGAACATCAGATCAGGGCTGAGAATCTACAGGGGCGGGTGGTCATAAAGAGAACCGGATGCCATGGTTTCTGTGAAATCGGGCCGGTTCTGGTTATCGAACCCGACAATATTCTTTACCAAAGAGTTAAGCCCGATGACGCAGCCGAAATATTGTCTGAAACGATTCTAAAGGGAAACTTGATAGAGCGCTTGTTATATCAAGATCCGGAGAACGGAGAAAGGATCTCGCCAGAAGCGGATATCCCGTTTTACCGTAATCAAAGGAAAATGGTGTCCCATCGTGCAGGTCGAATAGATCCGATAGACATAGACGACTACATAGCAGAAGGCGGATATACAGCCCTGTCCAAGGCACTAACAACAATGAGTCCTGTGGAGATCATCGATACCGTCGAGGCATCAGGTTTGCGGGGGCGTGGCGGCGGCGGCTTTCCGGCCGGGAGAAAGTGGAGATCCTGCCGGGCAGCGGAAGGAATCGTAAAATATGTAATTGCCAATGGTGACGAAGGGGACCCGGGTGCTTTCATGGACCGAAGCCTTATGGAAGGTGATCCTCACAGCATATTAGAAGGCATGATTATAGGGGGTTACGCCATAGGGGCAAATGAAGGATTTATCTATGTGCGGGATGAATATCCCATCGCGGTGGAGCATTTGTCCATTGCCATTGAGCAGGCAGAATCCTACGGGCTCCTGGGGAAGAATATCCTGGGCAGCGGCTTTGACTTCACCCTAGAGATCAACCGAGGTGCTGGTGCCTTTGTCTGTGGTGAATCCACGGCTTTGATGAATTCCCTCGAAGGCAAGGTGGGTGAGCCCAGAGCAAAGTATATTCACACCGTAGAAAGCGGCTTATGGGAGAGGCCGAGCAATCTCAACAATGTGGAAACCTGGGCCAATGTCCCTCTCATTATTAACAGGGGGGCCGAAAGGTATGCTGAAACTGGAACTCAAGGCAGCAAAGGGACAAAAATATTTTCCCTGGTGGGGAAGGTTCGGAACACAGGCCTGGTGGAAGTTCCGATGGGCATTACCCTTGGAGAGATAATTTATGACATCGGCGGAGGGATAAGGAAGGACAAGGGTTTCAAGGCGGTACAGACCGGAGGTCCCTCCGGCGGCTGTATACCTGCGAGTAAACTAGACATGCCGGTGGATTACGACAGCCTTAAAGAAGTAGGCTCCATGATGGGATCGGGCGGTCTGATTGTCATGGACGAGAACAGCTGCATGGTTGACGTGGCGAAGTATTTCATCGGCTTCTTACTCTATGAGTCTTGTGGGAAGTGTGTGCCATGCCGTGAGGGGCTCAAACAGATGCATGAGATACTGTCAAATATCAGCGAAGGCCACGGAGAAGAAGGTGACGTTGCACTCCTGGAAGAAATATCGCATTTGATGATTGAGGCCTCCCTGTGTGCTCTGGGTGGATCAGCGCCGAATCCGGTTCTTAGTACCATCCGCTACTTCCCCGATGAATACAAGGCCCACATTGTTGACAAGAAATGTCAGGCTGGGGTGTGCCGCAATTTGTTCGAATACTTTATCGACGAGACCCTGTGTGACGGGTGTACCCTGTGCCGGAAGAAATGTCCGGAAGGAGCTGTTTCCGGAGAGAAGAAACAAGTCCACGTCATAGACCCTGCAAAATGTGTCAACTGTGGCATATGTTTCAGTCTGTGTAAAAAAGAAGCTGTGCGGGTGAGATAAACGCACGTCAAGCTAGCTATAGTAGAGTCCAATTTCTCATATTGTCAACCGGAGAGAAACAGAGCTTGCTCAAATCCGAAATTCGAATTTCTAAAATCCTAATGACCAAAACAACAGACAAGTCTTTTTGACTAGTTACGTTTTGAGCTTTTGAGAATTAGGATTTTGGATTTGTTTCGGTCTTCGGATTTCGTATTTCGAATTTGGGTGCGAACAACCTCTCTGTGGTGAATCTTTGAACTAATGCACGTGAATCGAAAAAAGAGGAAAATGTAAAAAATGGTAACCCTGACCATAGACGGAAAACTCATTAATGTAGAGCCGGAAACTCCCCTTATTGAGGCAGCTCGGAAACTGGGGATTAACATCCCTACCCTTTGCCACCACGAGGCCCTTAAGCCTTACGGGGCCTGCCGCCTCTGTGTGGTGGAGGTCATAAATAACAAGTGGTCCAGACTTGTCACCTCCTGCAATTATCCGGCTGAGGAGGGGTTGGAGGTATTGACCGCTAGCGACCGGGTCAAAAGGACTAGACGGATGCTGCTAGAATTTTTTCTGGCCAGAAGTCCCAATGTACCGCAAATTAGGCAGATGGCCACCAAGATGGGGGTCAAGACTTCCAGGTTCAAGAAGCAGGAAGATGAAAGGTGTATCCTATGCGGTCTCTGCGTCAGGGTTTGTGAAGAGATGGTAGGAGTGAGCGCTATCAGCTTTTCTAACCGTGGCACCGAGAGAGAGGTGAACACTCCTTTTGGTGTTGAATCGGAAGTCTGTATTGGCTGTGGGGGTTGCACCTATGTTTGCCCCACTGGATGTATCGAGATGGTTGGCGAGTTCTATGATCCAGGGGGCCGCCGTCTGAACATGGGAGACCTTGCTTTAGATCCTTGTCCGAGTGCCTATGACTGTGAGACTTGTGAGTTGAAAAGTCAGTTCTTAGAGGAAATGAAACAAGTGGTAGCAAGTATACGGCAGGAAATATAGACTTTTGCCTTGTGCCTTGCGCCCCTAACGCTATGCGCTAAGCGCTCTGCGCTTCATTGCTTCCTTATTCCGGAATATTCGGCAATGTGGTTATCTCACCTTTGTAATTCCTCAAGGTGTACTCTTTCTCGTTTTTATCCACTAGGTAATAGTCAGGCATTAAAG
>Ga0209536_100017502_pt1 | contig 10149 bp, 6 predicted proteins | sample DeeMarSeWOR28_12_FD_187461 | JGI IMG/M metagenome (GOLD analysis project Ga0209536, IMG submission 187461) | Marine sediment microbial communities from White Oak River estuary, North Carolina - WOR-2-8_12 (SPAdes) (version 2) | ecosystem: Environmental > Aquatic > Marine > Intertidal zone >... | reverse complement strand
GTCGAGGACGTCCTGTTCGACCGCAGGCCGGACGCCACCGACCGGCTCGTGCGGATGGCGGGAGCGATCCAGGGACCGGGAGTGCAGAAGACCGCGGACCTGGCCTGGAGGGACTGGCCCGTCGAGACGCGCCTGGCCCACGCGCTCGTGGAGGGCATCGTCGACTACGTCGAGCAGGACACCGAGGAGGCCAGGCGGAAGTACCCGCACCCGCTGCAGGTCATCGAGGGGCCGCTGATGGACGGGATGAACGTCGTCGGCGACCTCTTCGGCAGCGGCCGGATGTTCCTGCCGCAGGTGGTGAAGAGCGCCAGGGTGATGAAGAAGGCCGTGGCTTACCTCGTCCCGTTCATCGAGGAGGCGAATGCGGCCTCGGGCACGGTCCCCCGCAAGCAGGGACGGATCGTCATGGCGACGGTGAAGGGCGACGTGCACGACATCGGCAAGAACATCGTGGGCGTCGTGCTCCAGTGCAACAACTACGAGGTGATCGACCTCGGCGTCATGGTCCCCGTCGCGACGATCGTCGCGACCGCGCGCGAGCAGGGCGCCGACGCCATCGGCCTGAGCGGCTTGATCACGCCGTCCTTGGACGAGATGGTGCACGTGGCGAGCACCCTGGAGCGTGAAGGATTCGGGATCCCGCTGCTCATCGGTGGTGCCACGACCTCCAAGGTCCACACCGCAGTGAAGATCGCCCCGGCGTATTCCGGCCCGACGGTCCACGTGCTCGACGCCTCGCGCAGCGTCCCCGTGGTCGGGAGCCTCCTGAGCCCCGAAAAGCACGACGCCTTCGTCGCGGAGGTCGCCGCGGACCAGAACCGGATCCGCGCCGGCCACAAGAGGCGGATCGCCGGGAGCCGGTTCCTGTCGCTCGAAGAAGCCCGCCGTCGCCGCTTCGCAATCGACTGGGCCACCTACGCGCCGGTGCAGCCGAGACGACCCGGCGTGACGGTATCGACGGCGTATCCCCTGCACGAGCTGACGCCCTACATCGACTGGTCTCCGTTCTTCGCGACGTGGGAGCTCAAAGGCCGGTTCCCCGCGATCCTCGACGATCCGGTGGTCGGGACCCAGGCGCGGTCCCTGTACGAGGATGCCCGCAGGCTGCTCGAGGAGATCGTGGCGTACGGCTTGCTCACCGCCAGGTCGGTGGTCGGCCTGTTCCCGGCCGCCAGCCGCGGTGACGACATCGAGGTCTTCGCGGACGAGGATCGGAGGTCGATCCGCCTGACCGTGCACCACCTGCGACAACAGATGGAGAAAGCCCCCGGTCGGCCCAATCTCTGTCTCGCCGACTTCGTCGCACCGGTGGAGACCGGACTCACGGACTGGGTGGGAGCGTTCGCCGTCTCGGCAGGCTTCCGCAGTGCCGAGCTGGCAGATCGGTACCAGCGCGATCACGATGACTACCACGCCATCATGGTCAAGGCGCTCGCCGACCGCCTGGCGGAGGCCATGGCCGAGCACCATCACGCACGCGTGCGCCGGGAGTTGTGGGGATACGCGACGGACGAGTCGCTCGACAACGAGGAGTTGATTCGGGAGAAGTACGTGGGCATCCGCCCCGCGCCCGGCTATCCCTCCTGTCCGGATCACAGCCAGAAGGCCGAGCTGTTCACGCTGCTCGACGTGACGGCCCGCACCGGCATTCGCCTCACGGAGAGCTTTGCCCTGCAGCCGGCGGCCTCGGTCTGCGGATGGTACTTCGCGCACCCCGAGGCGTTCTACTTCGGGCTCGGCTCCATCGGTCGTGACCAGGTCGAGGACTACGCCGGCCGGAAGGGCGTCGCGCTCGAAGAGGCGGAGCGGTGGCTGGTGCCGAACCTCGGGTACCTCCAGCACGAGGTCACCGGGCCATGACGCTCGCGCTGCGGCAGCGCATCGCCGACCACCGGGTGCACGTGATGGACGGTGCGATGGGCACCGCGCTCTATGCCAAGGGGATGTTCGTCAACGTGTGTTACGACGAGCTGAACCTGACGCACCCGGACCTGGTCCGTGAGGTTCACGACGCGTACCTGCGCGCCGGCGCCGAGATCATCGAGACGAATACGTTCGGCGCGAACCCGGTGAAGCTGTCGGCATACGGTCTCGACGCGCGGACCGAGGAGATCAACCGCGCCGCCGCCGCGATGGCCCGCGACGCAGCCGGCGAGACGGCCAACGTCGTGGGAAGCATCGGCCCTCTGGGAATCCGCATCGAGCCGTTCGGACCCACGGCGCGTGACGAGGCGGTGGCGTTCTTCGCGCGGCAGGTACACGGGCTGCTCGAGGGCGGCGTACAGGGCTTCATCCTGGAGACGTTCGCCAGTCTCGACGAGCTGCAGGCGGCCTATCTCGCCGTGCGGGAGGCGAGTGATCTCCCGGTCATCGCGCTGGCGACGATCGACGAGAGCGGCAGCACGGCCTACGGGTCGGACGTCGAGCGGATCGCTCGCACGCTGTCGGATTGGGGCGCCGATGTCGTGGGCCTCAACTGCTCGGTCGGCCCGGCCGTGATGCTGGAGGCGATCGAGCGCATGGCGGAGGTCACCGATCGGCCGCTCGCGGCGGTGCCGAACGCGGGACTGCCCCGGGTGGTCGGCGACCGGAAGATCTACCTCTCGAGCCCCGAGTACATGGCCAACTACGCCGTGCGGATGATCCGGGCCGGTGCCCGCTTCGTCGGCGGCTGCTGCGGCACGACCGACGCGCACATCAAGAGCATTCGGGACGCCGTGGCCACCCTGCAACCCCGCCAGCCCCAGGTGGTCGTCGGTCGGCGCGAGACCGTCGCCCCGGCCGGCGTGGAGCCGGCGCCGCTGCGCGCGCGCTCGCGCCTCGGAGCGCAGCTCGCCGCCGGTGCCTTCGTCATCAACGTCGAACTGCCGCCCGCGCACGGCTGGCGTCCGGACGGCCTCGTAGACCAGGCCCGATCGCTGGCAGCGCTCGGCGTCGATACGGTGAGCATTCTGGACGGCGCCCGGGCGCGGAGCGCCATCGCCGCGATTCCGGCGGCGACGGTGATCGAGCGGGAGATCGGGGTAGAGACGCTGGTCCACTACACGTGCCGCGACCGCAACATGCTCGGTATGCTGAGCGACATGCTCGGAGCCGCGGCGGCCGGGTTACGAAACGTGTTGCTCGTCACCGGGGACCCGCCGCGGTTCGGTCCCTATCCGGATTCGACGGCGGTGTTCGACATCGACAGCATCGGACTCACGAACGTGGTCTATCGCCTCAATCACGGTCTCGATCCCGGCGGCAACCCCATCGGTGAGCCCACCCGTTTCGTGATCGGCGTGGCCGCCAACCACGGCGCCGTGGACCTGGATCGGGAGCTCAAGCGCCTGTACTGGAAGGTGGACGCGGGCGCGGAGTTCGTGGTGACCCAGCCGGTGTTCGACCTCCGGACTTTCGAGGCGTTCCTGCGCAAGGCCGAGGAATTCCGCATCCCGACTCTCGCGGGGATCTGGCCGCTGATGTCGCTGCGGAACGCCGAGTTTCTCGCCAACGAGGTGCCGGGACAGCGGGTGCCCGCCTCGGTGGTCGATCGCATGCGCCGGGCGCAGGAGCGGGGCAAGGACGCGGCCACCGCCGAAGGCATCGCGATCGCGCGCGAGGTGCTGGCCGCCGTGCGTGGCTCCGTGCAGGGGGTGCATCTCAGCGCGCCACGGGGCCGGGTCGACGTGGCGCGGGCCGTCCTGCAGCACCCCGAGTGACCGGTGGCGACCGGCTACTCCGCCAGCATCTCCAGCAAGCGCCGATACCGCACTTCCGGCTTCGTGAATCCGAGGTTGCTCACGTAGACCTTGGCGATCCCGAGGTCCCGCAGCGCCCGAATCGTGCGAACACAGATCTCCTCCGCAGATAGCCCGGCCGCGAAGTCCCGTCGCACCCCGGCGATCGGCACCGGGAAGAACTGTGCGAGCTTCTCCAGCGTCGCCGGGTTCCCCGATCGATAGAAGAAGACTCCGAAGACCCCGGGGATACCGACGCCCCGACGTTGCCCCTCGGCGACGAAGCGCTCCACCGCGGGCACCTGGTGGTGGGAGACGATCTGAGTGAGGTAGAACTCCCCTGTGAAGCCGGGATCGAGCAGGTGGTCCACCTGAGCCACCGGATCCCGGATGGGGTTTGCCCACCCGCCGAGCACGAGGTCCCGGTGTCGCGCCCGAATCCGCTGCCGCAGCAGGTACGCGTACTCGAGACACCTCGGCGGGCCCACGGTGTGGTCGCCGCCCAGCACCGTGAGCGCCGGGAACCCGTGCGTCGCCGCGCGGTCGGCGTACATGAGGCAGTAGTCCAGCGTGTGCTTGCAGGTCAGGAACGGCACGATCCGGCCGGTGCTCACGTCCCCGCCGAGGTTGCCGACCAGGTGCCGGAGATTCTCCTCTTCCGCCTCGCCGACCGCGTTGTCCGTCAGGAACTGGATCGTGTCGTACCGCGCGAGCCGCCGCATGGTCTGGTGCATGTCGATCCAGGTGTCCATGCTCTGGCGCGCCGGCAGATCCGCCCGCGGCGGGCGTAGCTCCACGGCCACCAGTGGCTCATCGTCGCGCAGGCGCGCGAGGAGCGAGTGCCCAGCATCGATACCCGACATGGCTCATCAACCTAGTGCCGCCCTGTGGTGGCCGGGAGGGCACCCTTCCCATCCGCGGACGTAGCGGGTCATTGACTTTGTATGATAAAGTACTTTATACTTGCGCATCCGACGGCGAGCGTCCTCCGGGCGAGCCGACGGTGTTCCGGCTCACACGCTCGTGCCCGCTTCTGCAGGGAGGATTCGATGGACCGCCGCACCGCCATCGCCATGCTGTCCGCGTCCGTCGCGCTCGGGCTCGCCGGCGACTACCTGTTGCGGGCGTCGGCCCCGGGGATCGGCGCGAGCCTCTGGGTCGTCGCCTTTGCCGCCGCGGTCGTCATCCTCGACCGCGTCCGCAGGACGCGCGACCGCGCCAGCGTGCCAGGACTCGCGGCGGCCGTTGCGTTCGCGACGTTCGTGAGCCTGCGGGACACGCCCGAGCTGCAGGCATGGAACGTCTTGGCGGTCCTCGGTTGTCTCGTTCTGGCGCTGCTCGCGGGCCGCCGGTTTCCCGTCGCTTCGTCCGCGCTGGAGGCGTACGTGCGCCCGGCCTTCCGTGCCGCCATATCCGTACTGACGACCCCGCTGTCGGCCCTGCGACCGGCGGGTCGCGCGTCGCACGGCGGTTCTGGAGATGTGCTGCGCCGTTCCCTGCTGGCCGTCGTCGTCACGGTGCCTCTTCTGCTCGTGTTCGGGAGCCTGCTCGTGTCGGCCGATCCCCTCTTCGAGCGGCTGGTGCGGCAGGTGTTCTCCTGGGACATCGAGCAGGCGGCATCGCACTTCTTCGCCGTCCTCATCCTGAGCTGGCTCGCGGGGGGATATCTGATCGCCAGCCGGATGCCCGACCCGCCTGGAGCGGCCGGCTCGCCCAGTCGGCCCGTGGCTGGTCTCCTCGAAGTGGGCATCCCGATGGGAGCGGTCGCCGTGCTCTTTGCAGCCTTCCTCGGCGTACAGTTCCGTTACCTGTTCGGTGGCGCCGAGCTGATCCGTACGACCGTCGGCCTGAGCGTGGCGGAGTACGCGCGGCGCGGGTTCTTCGAGCTGGTCGCGGCCTCCGGACTGGTGATCCCGCTCGTCATCGGCGCGGACTGGGTCCTGCGCGGCAGTGAGGCGCGGACCCTGCGCCGGTTCCGCCTGCTCGCCGCGACGCAGCTCGTCCTCGTGGGATGCCTCATGGCTTCGGCCCTCGGGCGCCTTCGGCTCTACTACGAGTCCTTCGGACTCACGACCGATCGCGTGCTGGCGCTCGCGGTGATGATGTGGATCGGGCTGACACTCGGGTGGGCCGCGCTCACCGTGCTTCGTGGGCGGTGCGAACGCTTCCCGATCGGCGCCATTCTCGCCGGGCTGGGCATCCTCGCCGCACTGAACGTCGTCAATCCGCAGGCCGTGGTGGCTCGGGCCAATCTGGAGCGGCACGCCGCAGGGGAATCGCTCGATGTCACCTACCTCGGCCGGATGACGGCGGACGCGGTGCCCACGATCCTCGCGCGGGCGGCGCATCTGCCGCTGGCGGAGCGATGCCCGCTCATCGCGGAGCTGGCGAAGCGGCACGGACCGCCGGTCCGGCAGGATTGGAGGGCCTGGAATCTGTCGCGCGAGCGGGCGCGGCGGGCACTCGCCGATCATGCACCGCCGCAGTGCAGCGATTGGCAGCCGACGGAATGACACGGGGAGTCGCACGCATGGAGGCCGCTGGGACCGGGTGGCGGGTGCGCACGGCCATCGGGCTGGCTGCCGGAGCTATCATCGCGTGCGTCGACAATTTCGCCTTCGGTGGCGAGGTCAGCCCCATGGTGATCGTCATACTGCTGCTCGCCACGACGGCAATGGCGGGAATCGTCTGGGGTGGGCGTGGATGGCTGCCCGCCCTCTCCGCATGGGCATGCGTCCCGCTGGTTCACCTGGTCAAACACGTTCTCGGTCTTCCGGACACCATCCAACCGAATACGTACAACTCCATCCTGCTGCTGGCGGCGTTTACGCTCGGCGTTGCACTGGTAGGCATCGGATGCGGGCTGTCGTTCCGCAGGCTCGCCAGCGGGCCGCGAGTCGCGATTCGAGACCCGTGCGAGCCCGGCGCGTGACGGCCGGAGTATCATCCCGCCGGAGCCGCTGATCGATATCCGGCCGCTCATCCGCCCTCAGAGCGCGCCGCGCCGCTTCAGCTCCAGGTACCGATCGACCACGCTCCAGGTGGCCTGCGCCGGCTGGACGTCCAGGACCAACGCTCCCCGCCGGCGGATCACCGCGAGACCCTCGTTCCGCGCGCGCAGCAGCTCCTCCGCGGCGGCCTTCCGGTACGCATCGCCCACCGATGCCGGTCGGGCCACCGCAAGGTCATCGAGCTCCGGATTGCGCAGCGTCACGACCAGCGGGAGGTGCCGCGGGCGCAGGGATGCCACGTTGGCCACGAGCGCCTCCGACGCCAGGTCGTCGATGACGTCCGTGAAGAACACCGTGAGGGCACGTTTCCGGTTCCGGACGGCGAGATACCGGAACGCGGCCGGGTAGTCCGGCTCGACGAGCCGCGCTTCCGTCGCGGCGAGGGCATCGAGCACCTGCCGGAGTCCGCGGCGTCCCCGCTGCGGCGGGACGTAGTGATGGACGCTGTCCGAGAACACCATCACCCCGACGTCGTCGTCGTGGTAGTTCGCGGCGAACGCAAGCCACAGCGCCGCGCGGATCACGAACTCGATGCGGGCTTCACCCTGAATCTCGGCGGTCAGGAGCCTTCCCGCGTCGATCACGAGCATCACCTGCTGCCGTCGCTCCTCCTCGAATTGGCGCGTGATCACCTTGCGCCGGCGCGCGGACGCCTTCCAGTCGATATGGCGGGTGTCGTCCCCCGGCACCCACTCCCGGAGACTCTCGAACTGCCGTCCTTCGCCGATGTGCCGGAGTGCCCGCAGCCCGCTTTCCTTGCGCCCGACCGCCTCCGCCACCGACGCCCTCAGGCGTGACGCCGGCATCGCCGGATAGACCGTCGCCTCCCACGGGAGCGAGATCCGGCCCTGCCGCTGCAGGAGTCCCAGCGGCCCGAGACTCCGCACGGCCAGCCACCCCGCGCGATCCCGTCCCCGGCGCGCGGGGGTGACGGACGACCTTTCGCGGGTGACGCCGCCGCCGGGGATCGCGATCGGGCGCGGGGCGAGGAGGCCTCCGAGCAGATCCGGCCGTACCTCGCGCACCGCGAGGCGAGCCGTCCGCTTCGCCGCGTTGTGCCACACGTAGGTGCACTCGGTGACGCGTCCCACCGAGAACGTCTCCGGCGCGTGCCGCTCGACACGCAGCGCGTGGGGAGCGGGGCAGAGCGTCCAGTCGAGCACCGCCAGCAGCACGATGGCCACGTTCGCCGCGAGCACGGCGTCGAGCGCGTAGGGGGTGACGTACCCCAGCAGCGCGACCGGCGCCGCCGCGGCGAGCAGGACCAGGGCACGCCGGGTCGGCACGATCACGTGGTCGGCACCTCCACCTGCTCGAGAATGGACTGCAGGGCCGCGTCCGGGGTCACGCCTTCCAGCTCCAGCTCCGGCGCCACCGCGATGCGGTGTCGCAGCACGGCAGCAGCGAGCTGCTTCACGTCATCGGGGATCACGAAGTCTCTCCCCTCGAGCAGGGCCAGGGCCCGGGTGGTCTTCAGCAGTCCGACCCCGGCGCGCGGACTCGCGCCGAGGGTCAGCGACGCCGCCTCCCGCGTCGCCCGCACGATCGCGGTGATGTAGGCCGTGATCTTCGCTTCCACACGCACCGAGGCGACCGCGCGCTGCAGCGCGACGATGCCCGCCGCATCGACGACGCCTCCCACGCCGTAGGTGTCCGGCGCGTCGGCCTCGAACCCCTCCAGGTACCGCTGCAGGATGTGTTGCTCGACGTCGACCGGTGGGTATCCCATCTGCACCTTGAGCATGAATCGGTCGAGCTCGGCCTCGGGCAGCGGATACGTCCCTTCGAACTCGATCGGGTTCTGCGTCGCGAACACCGTGAACGTCTCGGGCAGGGCGTGCGTCTGCCCGTCGACCGTGACGGTCCGTTCCTGCATCGCCTCGAGCAGGGCCGCCTGCGTCTTCGCCGGCGCGCGGTTGATCTCGTCCGCCAGGACGAGATCGTGGAAGATCGGCCCCGGCCGGAACGAGAAGTCGTGTCCCCCGGTCAGGATGTTGATCCCCGTGATGTCGCCGGGCATCAGATCGGGCGTGAACTGGATCCGCGCGAAGCGGACCGACAGCAGCCGTGCCAGCGTGCGGACCAGCAGCGTCTTGGCCGTGCCCGGCACGCCCTCGAGAAGCACGTGCCCCCGGGCGAGCAGCGCGATGAGGCATTCCCGCGTGGCCTGCGGCTGTCCCAGCACGACGCGGCGCAGGCCTTCTAAGATCGATCCGAGGTGCTCGACGGTCTGAGGGCTTCCCACACGTCCTCCACGGCTGTGGCGGCTGCGAGCACATGCTCGTTCCCGCCGTGTTCACCAACGAGCGCGCCCAGGTTGGCGACGGCGCGGCGTGCTTCGGGGGTCCTCGCCGACAGGCGGAGCGCCGCGAGCCACGCGGCCTGGTCCCGCGCATTCGAGGGCGCGGGCGTGCCGGTGCGCAGCAACCGGCGCCGCAGTCCGCCGGCAATGAGGGCGACCGCGGCGTCGGATCCGCCCGCGCGTTCGAGCCCCGTGGCGAGGGCGTCCACGTGCTCGACCGACGACCGGCGGCGGCGCACGACGACGTGCCGCGCCGGCCCGAACCGGATCGCCGCGGCGAGCAGCGCGGTCAACCCCACGAGCGCGAGCTGGAGCATGGCCCACCCAGCCGGCGAGGCCGTCGCCCACCGCACGGCGGCAACGACGATCGACTGCCGACGCGCGTACCCCTGATGGTACTCGTCGAACACGACCCTCCGGGTTCCGGGCTCGAGCAGCCAATCGACCACGACCGGGCCGATGTTCGTTTCCCGCAGCATCTCGTTCGTCACGTATCGCGACTCCGCGACCATCGTCACCGTGCCGCCGGCGGCGAATCGCATGTGCCATGCAACCGGGTGCCCGTCGTGGGTCGTCAGCAGCGTGTCGATGCGCGCCGCCCTCGGACCGATGCACGCCGGTGACGGCGGCTCCCCGAACGGGCCGTTCTCCTCCTCGTCCGCGGTGAGCGAGTCCAAGAGCGCTTCGGTGTCGGGCAGAGCGACACTGTCCGGCCCGACGACCGCCTCCGGCTCGTCCAGCCAGACCCGCTCGACGCCGAAGCACTGCTCCACGCCGTTGGACCCGGCCAGGAAGAGCCTCCCCCCGGCGCGGACGATGTCCGCGAGGCGCTGCGCTTCGGCCTCAGCCGGCAGTTCCGCGACGTCCAGCAGCGCGAGGGTCTCACCGACCGGCTGCTCGACGGACGCGCGGAAGAACGACTCCTGCCGACGCTCCACCGCAATGCCGAGGCGCTCCAGCACGTCCGCCAGGGCCTTGGCGCCGTGGCGCCCCGTGAGATACGTCGACCGACGGAACTCGAAGAGGCCCCCGCCCGGCGCCGTCGCGGAACCGGCGAGACCGGCGAGTACCAGCGCGACGACGAATGCGCCGAGGAGGAGGATCGCGTTACGCC